>Ga0315268_10000066_pt1 | contig 113360 bp, 104 predicted proteins | sample C1_top_MG_FD_204535 | JGI IMG/M metagenome (GOLD analysis project Ga0315268, IMG submission 204535) | Sediment microbial communities from Yellowstone Lake, YNP, Wyoming, USA - C1_top | ecosystem: Environmental > Aquatic > Freshwater > Lake > Sediment | place: USA: Wyoming | collected 2017-08-01
TTTGCTCGTCCGTTTCTTGTTTTATTTGCGGAGTGGCTGGCAGGTCGCTTCGCAAATCCCATTAAACCACCTCTTTACCAACTTTTGAACAATCACGGAGGTTGATGCAAATCTGATATTGGATTTATACTATGGGACATGTTATCAATTCGTAATTGGAGCCATTCATGAACAACATCGCCACCATTGAAGTTTTGGATCTGCGCCGCTCGTTCGGCGAGACTCATGCCGTGCAGGGCGTCAGTTTTGAAGTGAAGCAGGGCGAGATATTCAGCCTGCTCGGTCCGAACGGCGCGGGCAAAACGACGACGATCTCCATGCTCTCGTGCCTGCTCCGCCCCGACGAAGGCGATGCGCGCGTGATGGGGCATTCGATCCGCACCGACCAGATGGGAGTCAAATCTGTTTTGGGGGTTGTCCCACAAGAAATTGCTTTGTATGAAGATTTGACCGCGCGCGAGAACTTAATTTTCTGGGGGAAAATGTATGGTCTGCGCGGACCAGCCCTAAAGTCCCGCGTGAACGAGGTATTGGAAATCATCGGTCTAAGCGACCGCGCCCACGAACGCGTCGGCAAATATTCGGGCGGGATGAAGCGCCGCGTCAATATCGGCGTGGCGTTATTGCATAAACCCCAAGTCATCTACATGGATGAACCGACGGTGGGCATTGATCCGCAATCGCGAAGAAATATTTTGGACAGCGTCATCGCGTTGAAGAATCAAGGCATGACAGTTTTATACACCACGCACTATATGGAAGAGTCGCAGGAAATATCCGACCATATTGCCATCATGGATTACGGCAAAGTAATCGCCAGCGGCACGCATGAAGAATTGGTGAAACTGGTGGGCGGGAAAACGCGCATTGACCTGACGTTGAATACAAACGCCGAGAATGTCATATCTGCGTGGCAGTCGGTGGAAGGCGTGGAGCGCGTCACAAAAGACGAGGAAACAATCAGCGTGCTGGTGGAGGACAGCAACATCGTTCTGCCGCGCCTGTTCGAATCTGCAACAAAGCATTCCGCGCGCATCACATCTGTGGACATCCGCGAGCCGAATCTTGAATCCGTGTTTCTGCACCTGACGGGACGCGCCTTGCGCGATTGAGGGTGATCCCATGAAAGCGCTCGACATCGCCCTCAAAGATATGCTGCGTTCCTTTCGCAGTTTTTTTGCTGTCATATTCATGTTTGTTATTCCTTTGCTGGTAACGGGCATGTTCTATTTCATGTTCGGCAATATCGCGGACAGCGGGGAGTTCAGCCTGCCGAAGACGAAGGTCATCGTTGCAAATATGGATAAGGGCGGACCGAAATTCAACGTCAACACAAAAAATATTCCCGGCGGCAAGGATGCGGATACGATGGGAGAGTTGATCGTCGGGATTCTGGAAAGCGACGACATGGCAGACTTGATCGTAGTTGCACACGCGTCAAGCCCCGCAGCCGCTCGCGCCGCTGTGGATAATCAAACCCAGCAGGTTGCCATTATCATTCCATTGGATTTCTCGAAAAAATTCGCAGATATAAACGAAGACGCCGCCATCGAGTTTTATCAAGACCCGACATTAACCATCGGACCGAGCGTCATCCGCGCAATTCTCAACCGTTTCACCGATGGTATGGCAAGCGTGAAGATTGCCGTGAACGTATTCATGGATGAAGCCCAACCGGAAGAACAAATTTATGTCGGGGAAGTTGTTCAACGATATTTAAAAATTTCGCTTGCAGAAGAGGATGACCTTGAAGCGGAATTGCTTGACGTGCGCACGCCCGTCAAAGAAGATGCAGCCGCAAAAAGCGAAAATCTTCTGGTCCGCATCGTCGGTCCCATCATGGGCGGGATGATGATCTTCTATGCCTTCTACACCGGCACATCCACGGGGCAGAGCATTCTGAGGGAGGAGGAGGAACGCACCATGCCGCGCCTGTTCACCACGCCCACTTCGCAAGCGACCATCTTAAGCGGCAAGTTCCTATCGGTCTTTATGACCGTATCCGTTCAGGTGATCGTATTGCTTGTCGTTGCAAAATATCTTTTTGGAATCAATTGGGGAGACATTCTGCCCGTGACAATATCGGCGCTCGGAATCATATTCAGCGCGTCATCGTTCGGTATCTTCGTCAATTCACTTCTCAAAGATACCAGACAAAGCGGCGTAATCTTCGGCGGTGTGTTGACTGTTACTGGCATGGTCGGCATGATTAACACCTTTTCGGGGAATATGCCCAACTCCGCGCAATTTGGCGATGTATCGTTATTGGTTCCGCAAGGTTGGGCAGTTCTCGGTTTGACGCAATCCATGAACGGTCAGCCAATTGCCAGCCTGCTGACAACCATGTCAGTCCTGCTGGCATGGGGAGTGGTCTTCTTTACCGTCGGCGTGTGGCGATTCAACAAGCGTTACGCATAGGAACATTTATGATTCGCATTCTCGATATCACCATAAAAGATCTGACACAGCTCGTACGCGACGCGAATACCTTTATGTTTTTGCTCATCATGCCGATCGTGTTCACCTTGCTGTTCGGCTATGCATCCGGCGCGTTCAGCAAGGATCAATCGGATTCACGCTTGCCCATTGGATATTTGAATGAAGATAATCGTTGGGTGGATCAACCCTTGCACGACATTCTGGCGGCTTCCGAAACCATCCACCTTGTGGAATATCCCATCGCGTCCGCATCCGATCTCGAAGCGCTTGTCGCGGACGGAAAGTTAGCCGCTGCCATTATTGTCCCGCGTGGATACGGACAGGCAATGCTCAAGAACAAAACCGTTCGCCTGATCGTTATCGCCGACACAGGCTCGACGGCATGGACAACAATTCAAGCCGAAACCTTAACTGCCGTTAGTCGTTTAGATGGCGCGCTCCGCACCGCGACCATCACAGAAGATATACTCGGAGACCGCGCGCCATTCCGCTATGCTTTCGATCAAACGCTCGAAGCATGGCAAGACCCGCCCATCAAAGTGGTTGAAACGACCAGCAGCGTTGTGCCAAAAGTCACCGATGGCGGCATGTCGCTGGCGCACACATCGCCGGGAATGATGCTGCAATTCGCCATTGCGGGATTGCTCACCGCCGCGCAGATCATTGTCACGGAACGTAAATCGCGCACCCTTCAAAGACTGCTGACCACTTCCGCGCGTCGCATTCATATTTTGATCGGACATTACCTGGCGATCTTCATCCTGATATTTTCGCAGTTTATGATCCTGATCGCCTTCGGACAATTCGCCTTAAAAGTGGATTATCTGCGTGCGCCATCCGCGACTCTGCTCGTGGCATTCAGCGCGGCATTATGCATCTCAGCGCTGGGCTTGTTGATCGGCGTCATCGCAAAAAGCGAGGAGCAAGCCGTCACCTTTTCCATCATCCCCATGTTCGTTTTCTCCGGGTTGGGCGGCGCCTGGGTTCCGCTGGAGGTAACAGGTGAAGCATTCCAGATCATCGGGCATCTCACGCCTGTCGCCTGGGCAATGGATGGATTCAAAAATGTCATCGTGCGCGGCTTTGGCTTGGATTCTGTTTTACTTCCTGCTGGAGCATTAACTGTGTACGCTGTATTGTTCTTTGCCCTTGCCGCATGGAGGTTGAGCGCGGCGGAGGAGAAATGATAGTTTACGATTAAATAGAGACAAGTCTGTATCAAGATCCGCCGCCTACTTGACCACCTATGCTGCAAGGATAAATTAGACTTTATTCGTAATAAGCCAGGAACATTTTTGGGACGCAGATAAACGCTGATTTCGCTGATTGTAAAGAATTAATCTGCGCGCTTCGCGGTCAGCGTCCCGATTTAATTTCGGATAATGTCTATTACACAAACTTCGACATAACTTCCGCCGCGAACAACTCCAGCGTTTCCACATCATTCTTATAACTGCTCAAAATCAACATCTGCGAGCCGACATCCTGATAGCCGCCGACCAGGTCCCTGTGCTCTAGCATAACAACTTTCCTGTCGGCGCACACCAGATATGCCGCGGCGATAGAGTCCGTTATGCCTGCTGCCGATGATGGTTGCGTTGTAATTGTTTTGTGTCATAGATAATTCCTTATTTATGAAGAAGTTGAAATGCTCATTCTTTTGTTTTTCTTCCTTACTATAAAACCAACTACCCCTGCAATTGCACCCAGAATAATCCCAACCAAGATTGAAATCAAAGGAATGTATATGAAATTAAATAAATTCTCGGTGTGATTCCAATACCATATTGTTCCGTCGTCCAAGAGCGCATAATAGACAGTCCAGGAAGATTCATACATGCCAGCCCTTACGAGCACACATTCAACGACATTTCCTGGCTGGTTTTTAGGTTTTACGTTTCCTTCAACAACATCTCCACTTTCAAAGCGACATGTATCTCCCTTGCTTATTCCTTCATTAGGCGCAGAATGAGCATCATCGGGAACGGCTTTTGTTTCCACCCACGCATTACATTTTTCCCATGGACAGTACGAATTCCAGACATAAAGCTTTTCATCTATAGATTGCGCCCAGATTGACGCATGGGTGGTATCAACAATTCGAGTAAATCTAGTTGGACTGTCGAGTAATTGCCATGATGTAAATGCACCCGTCTCTTGAAAATACACAATACCAATTCCAGCGACCAATCCCACAATAGAACCCGCGATTGCGAATAGAACCATGCTTGTAAAAAGAGAAACAAGATTACTTAAAGCCTGCTTATATTGACCTTTTCTACGTGTCGTAAAATCTTTACTGAAGAAGAAGCTGATGAAAAGTCCAGTCAGAACAGAAAAAATAATTATGGTTGGTTTCTGAGCACTGTTGGGCGTTCTCCAATACCAAATCTCATGATCGCCAGTCAATGCAAAATAGGTAAACCCATCGTTAAGGGTATTGACTCTGCTTGCATACACACATTGAATCGAGTTATCAGGAGGGGCATTGGGGCGGATACTAACATGAACTGCACATCCTTCATTTCCTTCGGGTGGCTTCTCTACATATCTAAATCTGTTGCGATCTTCCTCTATCTTCCATGCTTTGCAGTCTGTGTTTAGAATTGGACAGTTTAATTGACGAACATATATATCGCCTTGTGCTGTTTCTACCCAAACTGCATTGGAATTGGCGTACAATATCTTTTGATCAACAATAGAAGCGGCACCCAATGGCTTCCAGTATGAAAACACACCCATGGATGAAAGGAAAGATATCCCAGAGCCAATACCCAAGCCTATTACTGCTCCAAGTATGGTGAAAATTACCAGGAGAAGCATAAGATGGGATATTTCTGTTCTATTTTGCGTATTGTTCATATATTGCACCTAGTATGTTTTGTGATTTCTTCTTCTATTCAAGATCATAGAACAGCAACTTGACAACTTTTGCAAGCACACGCCCACGAAAGCGGTTAAGTTACCTCTATATCAACGGGCAACTCACATAAACTTCGGTATAACTTCTGCCGCGAACAACTCCAGCGTTTCCACATCATTCTTATAACTGCTCAAAATCAACATCTGCGAGCCGACATCCTGATAGCCGCCGACCAGGTCAATGACTTGCGGGACGGTCAACGCGTAACCGCGAAATGGGTCAGGCAGTTTCATGCGTTCCTTCTTTGCTTTCAACGCGGACTCATCCTTTGCAATCAGGAAACTGCTCATGTTGGTGCGTTCAATGGAATTGAAGTCGCGCCCGGCTTTGTCGCAATGTGCGCGCAGAACATCGAACTTGGATTTCACAGTCGCGGGGTCGCCGAAGAGATTACACGCGTCCGCCCAACGCGCGACCGCGCGCAAGGTCAATTGTTCGCCGCTGCCGCCAATCATTACGGGCGGATGCGGTTTCTGCACAGGCTTGGGTTCAAGGATCGCTTCGTTGACATGGAAATATTTTCCGTGGAAAGTCGTGCGCGGTTCGCTCCACATCTTCAGCGCGATCTGGATCGCATCTTCCATCTGACCAATGCGGACGGCGGGCTTCTCGGGGAATTCCCAACCGTATTGCTGATACTCCGGGATATGCCAGCCCGCGCCGATTCCAAGCGTCAGTCTGCCGCGGCTGATGATGTCCACGCCAGCCGCAATCTTCGCCAGATGCGCGGGATTGCGATATGCCACAGACGTGACCAAGGTTGCGAGTCGAATCTTGCTTGTGACTGCCGCGAGCGCCGAGAGAGTTGACCAGCCTTCCATGAACGGTTCATCTTCCGCGCCGACGAATGGAATTTGGATCAGGTGATCCATTAACGAGAACCACGTGAATCCATGCGTCTCTGCCCATTGGGCTTTTTTCTTTACACCTTCGAATACTTCATGTGGATCATTCCCAAAGAGCCAGGATGGGTTGTGAATGCCGAATTTCATGGTTGCCTCGTTTCTGATTTACTTACCTTGTTGCTTTTCGGAATCGTTTCTCCAATTCTATCACTATGAATACTTTCACTTGCTTGCCGCGACGGTGTTTTATCGCGGCGCGAGTCCATCAGGGTTGATGATGGGTTCGCGGAAATTTGTCAGGGTTTCAATTATCAAAAGATGCTATACTCAAAAACTGCAAACAAACTTATATCAACCAAAGGAAGAGAGAAAATTATGAATATCAATAAAATATCTTACTTGATCGCAGTGGTGGCGCTTGTCCTTTCCATGCTGGCATGTAATTTTGGCAAAGGTTCAACTCCCATTGAGCCGCTTCCTCCAGAAGGGACTCCAAATGGGGGCGCGCCTGCAACCGAAGTCCCAGCGAATAATTCATCCGGTTCATCTGGCGCGTGCGCCAATCCATACCTGCCGATCATTGCAGGCGCTACATGGAATTACAAACTCACAGGTCCTGTCCCGGATACATTTACGCGTAGTATTCTTTCTGTGGAAACAAGCGGATTCACAGATCAGGATGTCTTCGGTACCGGAGTCACTCGCCAGGGAAAATGGAACTGTGATAACGGCGGCTTGATCGCGCTTGACCCGTCTGGCGGCGGCTCAGCGAGTATCAGCGCGCAAAATATTACAGTTGATTTTAAGACTACGGAATTGAGCGGCGTGACTCTTCCAGCAAAGATCAATGCAGGAGATTCCTGGACTCAAACGACCACTCTCGAAGGCACCGAAACCGTCAGCGGAACTCAAGTCCCTGTGAAGAATCAATTCAGCAATACCTGCAAAGCCAATGGAGTCGAATCTGTGACTGTGGGGGCGGGTACTTTTGACGCCATGCGCGTTGAATGTCAAACGGTTATGAATATTACGATCACCATGCAAGGCAATCCCATCCAAACAAAAATGACGTTTAACGGAACGAATTGGTATGCGGAAAATATCGGACTGGTGAAGACAGCCACTACAGGCGAAGGACTTGATAGTACGATTGAATTGGTCTCATATAATATTCCATAAAAAATCAAGTTGAGCATGGATGTCAAATATTCGTCCATTGTCTTTGCCTTTGGCGGGACAATGGACGAATTGTTTTATCGCGACGCGAGTCTGTTAGGTTGAAGGCGGCTTTGCAGAAATCCGTCAGGTCTTCAACTGCTGTATAATATGCCGACCACAACGGGTTTACTCATGTTAAGGAAAAAAACATTCACATAAATTTACCGACGAAGGGAGCATATTTATGAAAAGTGAGCGTTTTAAATCATTTGTTGCCGTGCTTGTAGCCATCGTAACTGTTCTGGGAGCGCTGACTGCCGGTCTCGCCGCGCAAGCGTCGTCAGATGCAGGCGACGAGGATTTTGCAGGCATGAGCGCGGCAATCCACGGACAAAAAGCGGATATCATCAATGAGGCATACGCGTATGAACATTATCGCGCGTATACATCTTATGTCCGATATTTGGAATTGGGCAACTTATTAGACGATCCAAACGCGGACGAAACAACCAAACAGTCACTCTATAATCAGCAACAGGAAGTATGGGGCATTGCAGACGGCATCATGTCAACGTTTTTCCAGGCTCGTTATATTAATCCCGATGGAAGCTACGACCTGGAGCGTGAATTACAGGAAGCCCGCGCGGAGGACGAGCAAAGTAACGATCTTAACTTCGCTCCGTATTTCGATAACGCAGACAGCCTGCGCACTCGTTCTTCCTTCCTGATAGGAAACCTGATCGTTTTCGCGGTTTCTTTCTGGTTCCTTACTTTGGCGCAGGTGATGGAAAATCGCTCTAAATACTTTATGGCGGCATTCGGTATTCTCCTGGGGCTTGCAGGAATACTTGGTATCTTTATCGGAAGGTTTCTATTATGAATCAGGAACAGACAAACAAAACCGATGAACGCTTTGATAAGATCGCTACTTTTTTGATCGCTTCAGTGGCGATCCTTGCGGCGATCACAGCTTTTTTACAAAATTACAGCGGCAATATTTCAGACGTAGCTAATCGCAAGGCGCAGGCACGCGCATTAGACTCCACCACCCGCGAGATTTATGGCGTCATCCAGTACAGCTATCAATGGCAGGGAGCTTACCAAACCTGGAAGGAAATTGACTTGCAGATCGTAGCCGCGGAACAGTCCGGGGATACAGCCGCGGCGGAACGTTATCGCAAGCTAAAAGAAAAGATCGCCGCGCTCAGTCCCATGCTTGGCTCCGAGTATTTTGATCCGGCAGTTGATTTATATCCCAATACATATAAATACGAATCAGACGTATATCTGGTCGAGTCCACAAAATTGACAGAAGAATATTTGGCGGAATCTGAGATCGGACGCGTGGCTGGTGAAATTTCCGATTCGTTTATCGTGCAAATTACCCTCCTGACCGTTGCTTTATCCCTTTACGGTTTGTCAATTACGCTCAAGGGACGCGTTCGCTGGCTGTTCGTTTTGGTTGGCTCTGGCATTGTTGGCGTTTGCATGATCTGGATGGCATGGGAAACAATCCTGCTTATTGTGCGGCCCGAAGTCTCGATGCCGGCGATCAATAATTATTCCGAAGGCGTTGGTCTTAATTATCAGGGCAAAAGCGATGAAGCCATCGCGAAATTTAACGCGGCTCTTGAGGAAAAACCCGATTACGCCCGCGCCGTTTATGACCGCGGCAATGCCTATTACAATAAAGGCGACCTCGAGCGCGCCATTCAGGATTTTCAGTCCGCGCGTGAATTGGGGCTGGACGACGTCAACATCAAATGGAATCTGGCTTGGACCGAATATCTTGCCGGACAATATCAGGAAGCCATACAGACGAACGGTGAAGTCCTCAGCGCCGATCCCACCATTCTCGGTGTGCGAATGAATCAAGGTCTGACGTATCTCGCGATGGGCGATTTGACAAACGCTGAAAATGAATACAATCTCCTTGTTCAGGAAGCCGAGAGACAAGTCAGCGAAGCGCGTAATAAAAATGAAGAGCCGTCAGCTTCCCTATGGTATTACATGGACGCAGGCACGATTGACTTGCAAAACCTGATAGACCAATTGGATAAAAATCCCAAAGCGTGGACACAAGCTCCCGCATCTGACTTGATCACCGGAGATAAAACCAAAATTCGGGAATTTGCATATCAGCAAATGGTGAGTTTGAAGGAAGCCATTGTTGCACTGGAATATACCGGTCATTTACCGTCAACTACTGAAGTAATGAAAGTGGAACCGTTTGTATTTGGAAAAATCACCGGTACCGATGAAGAAGGTTTTATCACCGGCTTTGAAGCAAATCCCAGCGCGACATTTCCCAGCGGCACGACCTCAGTCGCCGTTGAATTTACCTATAGCGGACCCGCGCCGCAGGAACAAATGGTATGGAAGGTTTATTTTAACGGCATAGAAGACCAGTCAATGCGGCAATGGGAAACTGCCGACATCAGCTCCAACTCTACCTGGTATAGAACCTTTGGATATGATTACACAAACGTCTTCATACTAGGTTCCGGCGAATTTGTTGTGGAGCTATACGCCGATTCGCGTTTGGTGCAACGAGGTACATTCTACGTCGAGAATCCGTAAAACTTGTTCCCATTTTTCCCATTTACGAAATGTGTCTTAAGCAGTAAAGTTGATTTAAGGCACATTCTTTATGTCTCATTTTATTTTTAACGAATGGACAGTATAATTGTAGATACGTCAATATCGCAAGATTAAGGAAATGCTTATGCTAACAGACAATGCGCCACGAACTATAAGGGAAATCCAAATTTTTCTTGCTTCGCCAGGGGATGTCAATAAAGAACGCGATATTGCCGAAAAAGTTATTGATGAAATTGACAAAACTATTGCTCGAAGAAGGGGCGCAACAATTCGTTTGCTACGATGGGAAACGGATACTTATCCATATTTTCATCTTGACGGTCCTCAGGGCGCAATTGAAGAGCAAATTACCATTGCAGACTGTGATATTTTTATGTGTATCTTTTGGCAAAGGCTCGGCACTCCCACAAAAAAGGCAAATTCAGGCACAGAATATGAGCTCATGACGGCTTATGACTCTTGGAAGAAAAATCATAAGCCATTAATTATGCTATACCGCTCGCTTGCATCTATTCATCCAAAAAACATAGATATCGAACAGATAAAGAGACTCAACGATCTATTTAATAATCCTAAAATCAAATCGCAATGGGTTGCCGAATATAAAGAGGCTGATAATTTTGAATCTACAATTCGCCCGCATTTAACAGGAATAATTCAAGATATTCTGGACGGTAAAATATTTTCGCCAAACGTTCAGAGAGAAGATGACACCGAAATGCTTCAGCGATTAGACTTTTCAAAGGAAGACTGGAAACCAATTACATATAATATGTTAAAAAAATATTATGTGGAACTACCAGAGAATGAAGCCATTTTGTTTTTTAATGGACTTGAACCCAGTTGGAGAGAATCAATCTCGCCAAGTATCGCCAGGCGAGAAGTTGTTCATCATATAACAAGCGAACTCACGAGAACGAATGCTGCATCTCCACATATTGTTTTATTACGAGGACTAGGCGGAGAAGGAAAATCAACCACTTTACAACAATCCCTATATGAAATAGTTTCTCAACATCCTGACACTTATATCCTTTGGCATCAGCAAACTAACACGCCCTTGGATATAAAAGTCATTAACGAACTCGCCAAAACAGGCTACGAATGGATCATTGCGTCAGATGACGCCGACCTAATTGAAAAAGATTTGGAAAGAGTAGCAAGATACATACGCGAAAACGACATTGATAATATTCGTTTTCTGCTCACCACGCGTGATATTGACTGGAGATCTGTAGGAGGTGACAAATATGGCTGGCTTAAATCTGCGGATTTTAATACAATTTCCATCGCTTTAACAGAAAGTGACGCCAATATGATTGTCGAAACGTGGGGATATTACGGAGAACAAGGTTTAGGCAGGCTTAGCGGAAAAAATAAAGAAGTCGCTGTACGCGAACTACTTGAAAAAGCGCGCACTGAAAAAAAATCCCCCGATAATTCGTTGTTAGGCGCTATGTTGCAAGTACGTACAGGAAAAACCTTACAAGAACATCTTAAGCCAGGACTCGAGCGATTGGATGAAATTAAGACTGCTGGAAATATTTCTCTAAAAAAAGCCATGGCTTATATTTCTGCTTTACATGCGTACAACATTAAAATACTTACGCCTGAAATATTGGCTGATGTATTAGAGTGTTCAGAGGAAAATTTACATGAGTGGGTCATTAAACCGCTAGGAGCAGAGATTCTTTCTGGAAAATATATTCTCATTCGCCATGCATCTATTGCAGAGGCAATAAAAGATATTCTTAAAGATGATTATGAATTTTTGCGGATTTCAAGAAAATTACTAAGATCAGCACTTAAATTTTTTTTGAAAAAAAAAGATCGCGATATGACCAAGCAAGATATAACCGATTGGAACAGATTACCGCAGACTATTTTTTTTGACAAACAAGATCACGATCTTGGAATAGTGCTCGCCGAGGAGGCAATGCAATCCAGGCGTGTTGGCAATTCAAAATATGACCCTGTTACCATTACTGACTTGGCATATCTATATGAAAAATCAGGTCAAAATAACGAAGCAATTAAGGTCTTTAGAGAAAATTATGCAGAAACAAAAGTGGATCGCGCTTATTATTATAAATGGAGTGTAGCAGAAGGAAAAAGTGGGTGTAAGTTCATTGCTATCTGGCTATCGACTATTTCGCTTGCAGATGGAATCTATGAACAAAGACGCGACCCAACGCGCATTTACGTTTCACTTTCTGGATTATCATTAGGATTTAAACATGCTTATGAGAAAACAAAAGAGCATAAATTCTTAGATGCTTGTTATGCTTGCGCAAAATTAGGCTTGGAAAATAAGCCGGACGATAGAGCCATGGGAAATTTATTGCAAAACCTGGAATTTTCAAAGGCAGGTAAATCTACTTTCGACCCAAAGAATACTTTAAGAATAATTATTGAGGGTGTTAACCTGGCATGGTCACAGCGCCAAGAAGATTTAGAAGAAGACAGATTTGGTGTATTTCCTGAAAATGTCCCCGCGCCAAAAGATCTTAAATTTATTTGGCTTGAAAGTAAGTTGAAGTTGAAACAAAAATAATCGACAGTGGCTCAATATAAGTGATGTCAATATTGAAGTTTTTCATCCAATCATTTTCAAACATGAATGACGCTAATTTAACGAATTTTGCGATGGTTTTGAAAAAAACGCAGTATTTGCTCATTCGCGAAATTCGCGCTAAAAGGCATCATTTACTTTAAATTACTACCCAAAAATTCTTGTACAAAAAACAAGGATTTAACTTCTAAGTTCTTAAAACTTTTTTCCCATTTACGAAATGTGCCTTAAGCAGTAGAGTTGCTTAAGGCACATTCTTTATGTCTCATCTCATTCAAGCCATTCTCTTCGACCTCGGCGGCACCTTGATGTTCGCGCGCGGCGCATGGGATTCGATCCATGAACGCGCCGACATGGCTTTAACAGAAAGTTTGCAAGCGCAAGGAATGGCGCTTGACATCCGCACCTTTGCGCCGCGCTTCCGCGAACGGTTGCACGCCTATTACGCTCAACGCGATAAAGAACTTTACGAAACAACCTACATGTCCGTTTTGAAGGAAATGCTTATAGACGATGGACATGAAAATATAACGGAAGCAAGCCTTCGTTCCGCGCTGGATGCAATGTTTGCTGTCACGCAATCCAATTGGATACTGGAAGAAGACAGCGTCCCAACGCTCACACAACTTAAATCTAGCGGCTATCGCATGGGCATCATTTCCAACGCCGGCGACAATAGAGACGTCTTACAACTTGTCGAACGTTTTCAGCTCGAACACTTTTTTGATTTTATGCTTACCTCCGCGGCTTGCTCATATCGCAAACCACACCCGCGTATTTTTGAAATCGCGCTGGCGCATTGGAATATTTCAGCCGGCGACGCGCTCATGGTCGGCGACTCACTTGAAGCGGATATCATGGGCGCGCAGAAAGCCGGCTTGCTTGGGATATGGATCACGCGCCGCGCACAACCCAAAGCGGATGAATTGCAGCGCATCCAACCAGACTTTAGCCTGCGCGGACTCAACGAACTTTATCCTACCCTCGAGCGGATCAACGCCGCGCGCGCCTGAAAAGTAAAGCGCCGCGCTACAATGCCGTTGCAATGATATAAACAGAATCGCCTGATACAATCCTCCGATGCAAAATAAATTTTTCCCATACATCGCGCTCGCGATTGGTATCAGCGCGCTCAGCCTTTCCGCCATGTTTGTGCGTTGGGCAGAAGCGCCGGGACCCGTCACCGGATTCTATCGTCTGCTTATTTCCACGATTCTACTCACGCCGCTTTTTCTTCGACAGCAAAAACAACTCGCGCCGATTGAAAAAAAGTACCTGCTTTTTCCCATCATCGCCGGATTTTTCACCGCCTTCGATTTTGCATTTTGGAATTCTTCATTGAAATATACGACCGCCGCCAACGCGACCTTGCTCGGCAACACCGCGCCATTATGGGTTGCGTTGATCGCGCTCTTCATCTTCCGCGAAAGACTGCGCGGCGTTTTTTGGTTTGGACTTGTCATAGCGCTCACAGGCGCCTTGCTGGTGATGGGCAGTGATTTCCTGCATCATCCCACTCTCGGCATCGGCGACCTGATGGCAAGCGCGGCGGCAATCTTTTACGCGGCATACCAACTCACCACCCAACGCGGACGCAAATATATTGACCCATTCCGTTATATCTGGCTGGTCGGCGTCAGCGCGACGATTGGCATGTTCATTATAAATATTGTCATGGGCAATTCGTTCACGGGCTATCCCGCGCAAACATGGCTCATCTTTTTTACAACAGCCATTATTTCCCAAATGATCGGTTATCTCGCCATCACCTACGCGCTTGGACATTTGCCCGCATCCATTGTATCGCCCACGCTTATTGGACAACCCATCCTGACCACTTTGCTTGCCATTCCAATGCTTGGCGAAATTCCCAACGCCACACAATGGATCGGCGGCGCGATCGCGCTGGCAGGCATTTATATCGTAAATCAATCATACAATCCGCCACAACCGGAAACGCCGAACGCATAAAATCTGTTGAAAAGAAATGGGGTAAAAAAAACGAGATTCCGCGCAAAATCAAATAATGCCACTTGACATCTCTTTGTACAAGAGGCATACTCACTTTTGGAGGCAGGCAAAATGAACAATAAACGACTTCTTCAAATGTTGGGTGTTCTCATAATTATTGCGTTGGCGCTTGCGCTTTCCAAAAGCGTTTTTCTCGATAGCGCTTCTTTATCCATTAAATCGCAACCGACCGGTCCAAGCGTTGTGGCGCAAAATCCAATAGAGGGACAGCGGCTGGAACTTTCCTCGCCAATCGAAATTACATTCGACCGCGACATGGATGCGCTTAAGACAGACGCCGCATTCTCGCTTTCGTCTGGCGCTTCGACTGCGCTCAGCGCGGTTAAAGGGAAAATAACCTGGCGCGACGCCCGGACTTTTGTCTTCACCCCAGACGCTCGGCTAAAGCCTGCTACTGTTTACCGCGCGGTTTTTTCCACCCAAGCCGCGGCAAAAGACGGCATATCCCCAAAAGAAAATATTGAAATTGAATTCAAAACAGTGGAAGCGCTGGCGGTGGCGCAAGTATTCCCCGCGCAAGATACACAGGATGTGGATTTAACTTCAAGCGTCACAGTCATCTTTAATCATCCGGTTGTTCCGGTGGCAATTAAAGAAGAGCAGAGCAAACTTCCACAGCCGTTGAAATTCACTCCCGAAGTCAAAGGTCAGGGCGAATGGGTAAATTCGTCAGTGTATGTGTTTCAGCCGGAGAAAGGCTTGTTGAGCGGAAACAGTTATCAAGTCAAGGTTGAAGCGGGATTAAAAGATACGTTAGGCAACGCATTGGAGGAGTCATTCAATTGGCAATTCAGTACGCGCGCGCCTCTGATCGCTAATTTTGCGTTGAAAGGTGGGGCGCAAAATCCATCCGAAGAAGTGAAAGACGTTCCGCTGGATCAAGCTTTTATTGTGACTTTTCAACAGCCGATGAATCAGGAAAGCGCTGAAAACGCGGTGAGCCTTGTCAACCGCGAAACTCATTTGCCTTTCCCGGTGAATTTTAAGTGGGATGAAACTTTCACCGCGCTGACCATTAAGCCGGATGGAAAATTCAGGATCGCAAGTTTTTACGAGTTGACGATTGCAGATAGCGCGCAAGCGGATGACGGCGGAAAACTTAAAGAAGGATTGACCGTGCAATTTGCGACGGTATCTTTACCTGCCATTGTCAGCATATATCCTGCGCCTTATTCGAAAAACGTAACGTATGAATCTGCCATTGAAATTAAGTTCGCGTCTCCGATGGATTATGAAAGTATGAAGGGCAGGATAAAGATTACGCCCGCGTTGAAAGGCGAACCGAATTGGTATTATGACACTTACAAGAGTTTGAATATTTACGGACTTGATCCCGCCACCGATTATGTCGTGCGGATACTTCCGGGTATGCAGGATTTGTATGGTAATACGATCAAAGATGAAATTTCATATACATTTAGAAATGGAGATTATGCCGCTTACGCGCGGCTGGCGCTTCCCTGGACTCCGCTTATCTACCGCGCCAAAGGAACGCAGGAAGTTTATTTTGAACATATAAACGTGGATGAAGCGACTGTTTCCGTTTATCCGCTTACGTTTGATGAGTTCGGTAGTTTATCGAACGGCGCGGTTGAAATAACAAATTTCAATCCAAAAGTGAACGCGGTACGCGAATGGAAAATTGGCGCAGGCGAAAAGAATCTACTTCAGCGCGAACATTTCCTGTTTGATGAAAACGGAAAACCGCTTGGAACGGGATATTATTTTGTCGGCGTAAAAGGGAAGCCGCTGGATTATAAAAGTAATTTCTATCAGGGATTCCTGTTTCTCGTCGCGACAGATAATGTCACCTTCAAGGCAACTCCCACCGAAGGTCTGGCATGGGTGACGGATTTGGAAAGCGGCGCTCCGCAAAAGGATGTATCTGTTACCTTCTATGATGATAAGTTCAAAGAGATCGGAAAGACATCCACTGATAAGGATGGGATTGCCTATCTAAACAAAATGAACGCGGCAAATTATGCGCGCGTGGAAGATAAAAATCATTTTGCGTTTACCGCGTTATATTGGGGAAGCGGCGTCAGCGCGGGCGATTTTGGTCTGTATGAAAATTATTACGGCGGTTCGACGAATCTGTTCGGTTATTTATACACAGATAGACCGGTGTATCGCCCAAATCAGGAAGTGTTCTTCAAAGGCATTCTGCGCGAAAATGACGATCTGCATTACAGCCTGCCGAAAGAAAAACAAATCTATATAGTGGCGGAACAATACGGCGAAAAGATTTTCGCGGAATATGTGCCAGTCAATGAACAAGGCAGTTTCAGCGGAATGATCAAACTCGCGCAGGGCGTGTCTCTGGGTTCCTATAATATTTCCGCGTATAAATCCAATTCCCCAGAGGATGCGCCGATTAATTCTATCGGCTTTAGCGTCGCGGAATATAAAAAGCCTGAGTTTGAAGTAAAGGTCGCGCCCGATAAAACCGACATCCTCGCGGGAGGCGCTGTTAATTTTGGTTTGGACGCGGCGTATTATTCCGGCGGCAATCTCAAAGACGCGCAAGCAAAATGGTTCGTCGAGTCTACGAATTTTTATTTCACACCTTCATCCAAATACAGCCAATATAGTTTCATGGATTGGGACCGCGATATTTATTGGTCTCCCAATGAAGGCGCAAATAACAGCACGGTAAGCGAAGGCAAAGGCGTGACCGATGCAAACGGTCATCTCGATATTTCGCAAACCTTCAAATCGGGCAAAGATAACGTCAGCCAGCAAATGAGTCTGTATGCCAATGTCACAGATGTGGCGGGGAATTTAGTCAGCGGCAACGCGAGCGTGATTGTGCATCAAAGCGAATTTTACGCGGGCATCCGTTCGGAGAAATATATCGGCAGGCAGGGCGAAGAGCAGCCTTTCAGCGTGGTTGTCCTCAATTGGGATTCGCAACCCATCGCGGGGCGGGCGGTCACGGTCAATTTTGTGGAACGGCGCTGGTTCAGCGTAGAGAAAAAAGACAAGCAAGGTCAACTGCAATGGGAAACGTCCGTGAAGGAAATCCCTGTCAGTAAAGTGGATGCAGTCACGGGCGCAGATGGAATCGTGCAGGTGAAATTCATCCCACCGGCGGGCGGAGTCTACAAAGCGATTGTGACTGTGCGCGACTCGAAAAGAAACACGCATCAAGCCTCGACTTATATCTGGGTTGCCAGCAACGATGCTGTCACGTGGCGACAGTCTAACGACCGCGCCTTTAGCCTGATCGCGGATAAAGACCTATACGCACCCGGCGACACTGCCGAGATTTTGATCGCGCAACCTTTTAAAAATAAAGTGTATGCGCTTGTCACTTACGAACGCGGTCATATCTACAAACAGGAAGTTGTATTGCTTGAAGGGAACAGCACAATATACAAATTGCCAATCACCGATGAAATGGCTCCTGTCGCGTATGTCTCTGTGACTGTTATCAGCGGCGCGAAAAATACCGGCGCGCCCGATTTCAAGATTGGCATGACGCAGATTAACATTGACACGAAACAAAAAACAATTGACGTGACCGTCACCGCGGATAAAAAATCTGCGGGACCGGGCGATGAAGTTACTTACACAATTGAGACAAAAGACGTAAACGGCAAACCGGTCTCAGCGGATGTCTCTCTCGCGGTGGTGGACAAAGCCGCGCTGGCGCTGGCTCCGTCCAATTCCGCGCCGATGCTCGATAGTTTTTATTCCAAACAAGCCTTGAGCGTGACGACCGCGCTCGGTCTCGTCTCCAGCGCGGATGACTTCAACGCGAATTATCGCAAGACTATTCCCACCGGACTCGCGCAAGGCGGCGGTGGCGGCGGCGATCTTGGCGTCATCACTGTGCGCGAGAATTTCAAAGATACAGCCATTTTCAAAGCCGACGTCGTCACCGATAAAAATGGCGCCGCGCAAGTGAAAGTAAAACTACCGGAGAATCTCACCACATGGTCGGCGGATGCGCGCGCCGTCACCGCGGATAGCCGCGTCGGTCAAGCCACGAGCGAACTGGTCAGTACCAAGCCGCTCTTCGTGCAATTGGGTACGCCGCGCTTCTTTGTCGTTGGCGATCAAGTCACAGTCGGCGCGACCGTTTTTAATAACACCGATAAACCTTTGAAGGTAAACGTCTCTCTCGACGCGCAGGGCGTTGAAATTAAATCTGATGCCGCGCAAATGGTTGAAGTCAAAGAAAAACAACAGGCATACATCATTTGGAATGTGACCGTCAATAATGACGTTCAGCGCGTGGATATGACCGCGACCGCGGTCAGCGGTTCTTTCACTGACGCCAGCAAACCCGCGCTTGGCACATTATCAAATCAAGGCATTCCCGTTTTCAACTTCACCGCGAAAGAAACTGTCGGCACATCCGGCATGATTTCCTCCGCAGATTCTGTAACCGAAAATATTCAACTGCCGACGACATTGAATTTCACCGACGCGAATCTATCCATTGAAATATCGCCGTCTCTCGCCGCGTCCATGGGATCGAGTCTGACGTATCTCGAAGATTATCCGTATCTTTGCATGGAGCAAACTGTCTCGCGCTTCCTGCCCAACGTCATCACCACGCGCGCTTTGAAAGCGGCGGGCATTTCCACGGAATTGCAAAGCAATGTCGACGCGCAAGTTAATCTTGCGTTGCAAAGAATTTATGCCAAGCAAAGATATGACGGCGGCTGGAATTGGTGGGACGGCGATTCAAGCGACCCGCAAACCTCCGCGTATGTTGTTTATGGTTTGCTCGAAGCCAAAGATTCTGGATATGATATTTCAGAAAAAATTCTGACCAGCGGCATCAGCTACTTGAAGGATAATCTCCCCGACATTCAACGCAATGATTCTTCGTGGCAATACAATCGTCACGCCTTCATGCTTTACGTTTTGGCGCGCGCAAACGAACTCGGCGCGGGACAGACCAACTTCATCTTTGAACATCGCGCCTCTTTGGATTTATACGGAGAAGCGTATCTCGCACAGGCGATGTATTTGCTTGACCCGAAAGATGCGCGCATCTCCACGCTTCTTTCGGACCTCGCGACTGCCGCCGTTCAATCAGCCGCCGGCGCGCATTGGGAAGAATCCACCCGCGATTACTGGAACTGGAATTCCGACACGCGCACCACAGCCATCGTATTAAATACCTTCGTACAGATTGACCCGAAGAATCCCATCACCGCGAACGCGGTCCGCTGGCTGATGGCGCATCGCAACGGCGGACATTGGTATTCCACGCAGGAAACTACCTGGTCGTTGATCGCGTTGACCAATTGGCTGGTCGCTTCCAAGGAATATGAAACTGATTACAACTATGCTGTCGGCTTGAATAATAAATCGCTTGAACAAGGTCAGGCAAATAAGGATAATTTAACAGATACGGTCAAATTGCAAGTACAACTCACCGACCTGTTGAAAGACCAGCCAAATTTCCTAGTCTTCACACGCGGGCGCGGCGCTGGAAATTTATATTACACGGCTTATCTCGACACAACCCTGCCTGTTGATTCGATCCAGCCGCTTGATCAGGGCATGAGTCTTTCGCGTGAATATTTCACGCTGACCGATCCCAAAACGCCCATCACCGAGATCAAGCGCGGCGAACTGGTCAAAGTCCGCTTGACGGTTGTCATTCCTGAAGCGGTTCATTACATCGTGATTGACGATCCGCTCCCCGCAGGCATGGAAGCCATTGACGCGTCTCTCGCAACCGATACCGCGGTTCCTACATCCTATACCGCGCAAGATTACACCGAGCGCGGCTGGGGCTGGTGGTATTTCACTCACACCGAATTGCGCGACGAAAAAGTTGTCCTCTCCGCAGATTATCTGCCCGCTGGAACTTATGTGTACACCTACCTCACACGCGCCAGCGCCGCCGGCACATTCAAAGTTATTCCGCCCACCGCATCCGAGTTTTATTTCCCCGATGTCGGCGGTCGCGGCGCGGGAAGTGTGTTTGTGGTGAAGTAGGGTGCATAACCCATACATGACTTCCAAACATTCGCGCATAAATTCAAAGAAACCGGAAGGACAACTGACGCGCGGCAAGACTGCATCAAACCGACTGCGCCGCGTCGATAACTTTATCCTGCTCTATGAGCCAACGCTTCTCACGCGGACCGATGGGCTGTTCGCGCGTTCCCTGTTCGTTGACCTCGGCTATGGCTTTGACGCGCGTACCACGCTTGAAAGCGCGGCGCGTTTCAGACGCGTGAATCCGAATCTTCCAATCCTGGGCGTTGAGATAGATCAGGAACGGGTGGACGCGGCTTTGCCTTATGCAGACGATAAAACTTTTTTCCGTTTGGGTGGATTCAACTTGCCGGTGAAAACAAGCGAGCATGTCCGTTTAATCCGCGCCTTCAATGTTTTGCGCCAATACGAAGAAAAGGATTTTGCTCCCGCCTATGAAAGACTCGCACAATATGTTTTGCCCGGCGGATTAATGATCGAAGGAACGTCGAATCCATTTGGTCAGTTGTGGACTGCAAATGTAGTGAGAAAGGTGGAGAAGGGAGAACCTGGCCTGAGCGCAGTCGAAGGCTGGAAACAAGAAGCGCTGGTCTTTAGCACAAACTTCCGCCTGGGATTTGACGTTGAAGAGTTTCAAACTATTCTGCCAAAAAACCATATTCATCATGTCATCGCGGGCGAGCCGATTTATGATTTTTTTGAAGCATGGAAACAAAGCGCGGCGGAGACAATTTCTGCGAAAACATTTGGGTTAAGGCAATGGTTTGTCGCTTCTGCAGAAAGTCTCGCCGCGCGAGGATATAAAATTGATTTGCACAAAAAATGGTTGTCAAAAGGCTGGCTGGTTTGGCGGAATTAGAAAATTAAACTTTCACCGGATTACTTAACTTACCCAAGCCTTCAATTTCCACATCCACCACATCGCCATTTCTCAATTCGCCAACGCCCGCGGGTGTGCCGGTGAAAATTAAATCCCCGGATTCAAATGTCATAATAGATGAAATATATGCAATCAATGTCGCGACATTGAAGACCATGTCACGCGTCGAAGCCATTTGCCGCATCTGACCATTTACCCTGCATGTGACAACTGCATCTGACGGATCGAAGTCTGTGTCAATCCACGGACCGAAGGAACAGAATGTATCAAAGCCTTTGGCGCGCGTCCATTGTTCGTCTATCTTTTGCAGGTCGCGCGCGGTTACGTCATTGCCGACGGTGTAGCCGAAGATATAACTCTTCGCGTCTTCGGCTATGATGTTTCGTCCGCGTTTGCCGATGACGACTACCAACTCCGCTTCATGTTCAACCTGCTTTGATTGCGGCGGCAGGATAATATTTTCGCCGTTCGCGATGATCGAAGAAGGCGGCTTCATAAAAATAAGCGGCACTTTTGGGACTTCATTGCCCAACTCTTTGGCATGGTCCACGTAGTTGCGACCAATGCACAAGATTTTGGTCGGCTCACATGGCGGGACCAGCTTCACGTCCGCGAGAGGCGTCTTTGCATCCCGCCTGCGGTACTGTCCATATAAATCCCCTTGAATCTCGCCAATCTTATCTTCCAGCACCCAGCCATATTTTGGGGCTTCATCGTTTATTTGATAACGTACGATTCTCATGGTTTCTCCTATATTTTTCTTGACGCAAGTTTAACCTTCAACTTGCCAACTTGCAACCTTCAACTTATAATATGGTTATGGGCGCTTAGCTCAGTTGGTTAGAGCGCTTCTTTTACACAGAAGAGGTCAGGGGTTCGAGTCCCTTAGCGCCCACAAGAGTCCTGAGTGATCGGGGCTCTTTATTTTCACCGAAGTCCCCGTAGAAGGGATGATAAGGTCAAGGATGCGAGTCCCTCCGCGAAGCGCCCTGCGGGTTGCGCCCACAAGAGTCCTGAGTGATCGGGACTCTTTATTTTCATCGAAGTCCCCAAAGGGGATGCTATTTATAGCCAATACTCACTGCGCGGGCGGCGGGGCCACCTTAATGATCTGAATCGCCTTTTCAATTAGATCAAACATCGCCTTGTCGTTTAAACGATCCATATTTTCGCCAAACCATATTTGCGTAAACCAATGCTCATAATACCCAAAATAAATGCATGTGCGGCGTTTGATTGCATGGTAGGGGTAGTTGTAACAAAATATGGATGATGGGATGGAAACATCAGAGGGGATAGGAATGGTATAGAACTGATCCAATAGGGAAGAAGTGTTGGTTGTATCCATGTTGTGTGGTAAAAAGGTGTACATGCTTAGCCTACTTATTTCTTCCTGTGGGTTTTGCCATGCGTTCTTCGCGTCTTGTGTATTTGTATACCAAGTTGTAACCTGTCCTATATCAGCGGTATCAATATGGTTCTTATCGTAAATACGAGATAATGCAATATTCGACGAGTTTGGGTCTACTGTGCTGTCTTCTTCTTCCGCACCTACAGATAGCCAGTCCATGGTGCTGCCTTCCCAGTCCATCGGAAGGAGCACGGGCGGGCGTGGGGTATCCATCCAATATAGGCGCTGCCCATAGCCTGAATAATATACGTAACCGACCAGTAGCAAAAGCAGTATTCCAGCCAAGTCTGCAATGCCTTGTATACTTTTAAGATGAGCGATAAATTTCATAGTTTCTCCAATCGCAAAACTTTAAATTCTTATCCATCAAACTGATCGCTGCGCTTTCATAATAGTCCTCGTCTTTTTGGCTAGCGGATAGTTTTTTTCTTTCTGATATGTTTTTTCCAGAAATTAAACCTTGTTTATGTCCGTTTTTGTGTCTAGATTCTCTTATCCACTATGGTTGTACACAGAAGCGGCTGCAACTATCAAAGTCGAGAGAATATATGTTAACCAACTTGTCGTCACCAAAAATATCAACACGTACAGCCAGCGAATGCCAGCGAGGCGCAACCCAGCACCCGTAAAGCAAAGTGTTTTTGCGGTGGGAGCGATAATATAAATAGCGTATATTTCGTAAGGGATGCTGCCGTAGTAATCGCCGAAACCTCTGAACTTCCCAAACGCTTGCAACGATTGGTCTATCGCCGTCGCGCACGTTCCAGTTGTCCAGAGAAAGGCAGCGATCCAAATTACTGTTTTTATCCATGTGGGTAACCTATCCAAGCCAAGCAAGCCGTTGTAGGTTTTTGATTCAGTCATGGCGTTCTCCTTGATCAACAAAATAAATCTCCGCATAGCATTCGTTGTTTTTTTTCACAAGGCGATTATTCATAATATCCGATAGCCTCTGCGGGCAACATTGTAAACACGACCCAGAAATATCGTATGAGGTTGATTTTGCGTTCATTGGAAATCTCCTGTGGAGTCCCTCGTCATCTACTCCATGAACAAAGATGACGTATTTATGGCAATTGCCAGAGATAAATCATCTTCATAGCTCCTGTCTCCCATTGAGTCCAACCAGAAGGATTTTTGGAAAAATTTAATTTTACTTCGCGTCTTTTAGTGTCTTCTTAAAATTCTCCAGCGCGGCGACGGGGGTTGGATCCATGCCATAAGCCAGCGCTAAATAATAAGCCATGTAATCGCCAAACAGGATTAAAGTCCAGATATGTGCGAGTGGATTCTCACCGCGCGCTTCAACAGTATCCGTATTCATGCCTTCGAGCATCATGGCTTTGCGCGTCAAGTCCAACCGCAATTTGTTGCGCGGATGATCGGACGGCGAGCGCAGGAACAGCGTCATTGTATGAGAGTTGAGTACTTCCTCAGGGTTAACTGTGCCGGCTAATGTATTATGGTCTGCTTCGGGAAGGTATTCAAAGTTGGCGCCCGCTTTGGCAACTTCGTTGACCTGTCCCTTCCAGCGGCGTGCGACAGGAGCAAGAATCCCCGCGCCCATCACCGTGACCCAGCGTCCCATCAATTGACCGGCGTATCGTTTGGCAGGATTATGCGCGGCAGGAATATCCGCGCGCAGATTTTCCTGAAATTTCTTCATCGCGGCGACAGCTTCTTCCACATCTTTGGCTGGATCGGGAATCAGCTTCAAGCGCGCGAACAAGGATAACAACAAGCCAAACGAGAATCCGACCGCAGCGCGCGGCTGTCCTTTGTGAGCAAATGTCCACACCGGAATATGATTCTCTTTGGCGCGTTTGGCGAGTTCGCCGTCGGTACATATCGCGATGATCGTGCATTTATTTTTCAACGCGGCGTCAAAAGCATCCAGCGTTTCTTCCGTGTTGCCGGAATGAGAGGATGCAATCACCAGCGTCTCTTTCCCTTTGGCAAACGCGGGGAGTCCGTAGTCGCGGTGAACGGTCACAGGTATGGGACAGGCATCCATAACGAGGGCAGTTACAAGGTCCGCGCCGATCGCTGAACCGCCCATCCCGGTGATGACCACGCGTTGAATGTCCGTTATATCTGGAAGCGGCTGAGTTTGTCCCAAATCCCATGCGGATTTAAGTTGATCGGGCAAGCCGTCAATTTCAGCGAGCATGTTTTGAGCGTCCAGTTTTTTGAAATAAGCAAGGTCATCAAGATTCATGTTAGCTGGCATCCTTAATGAACTTCGTCAGGTCTTTTTTCATTTCCTTCAAAGAAGGCAGGTGAATATACATCATGTGACCCGCGTCGTAATATTCCATTGAGATGTTGCCGCGCAGGCTTTCATCAAGACCAAGATGATTGAAGGTGTATTCGGTGGCAAAGTAAGGCGTGCCGAGATCGTAGTAACCGTTGGCAACAAATACTTTAAGATAACGGTTATACGTCATAGCCTGACGCAGGGTTTCGGCGACATTTAAGTATTGATTCTCAAATTGCGCGTACGACCACGGGTGAACTTTTTCGCTTAATATCTCATAAGGCAGGTCGGATTCAAACTTGAGTTCGGCGCGCACGTAATCATAGAACGCGGCGGTATATGGACCTAAAACATTGGTGAGCAAAGGATCATATTCATGACGCTCTGTTACGCCGCTTCGGTCAATGCCTGTAAAACGACCATCGAGGCGGCCGATCGTGCGTCCGCGCTCACGCAAAAGTTCCTTGAAATAATGCTGGTCGAGAATTCGCAAATTGGTGCGTTGGATAAACTCAGGTGAAATGCCAGTGTAGCGCGCGAGCTTTTCTACAATAATCGCGCGTTCTTCGGGCATGAGCGCAGAGCCTTTGAGCAAAGCCATCGCATATTCACCCGAAGCAAAGGCTTCCACTTCCTTGAGCAAAGTTTGCAGCGGCATATGCATATCCAACTTGCGGTGATACCAAGCCGTCGCCGCATAAGCAGGCAGGAACATGATGTACGGCAGATCGTTATTGAGGTTGAAATCAATGGTGGTGAAATCGAGTACCGCGGAGATCAACATCAAACCGTTGAGATACAATCCGTGCCGTTCCTGCAAATAACCGGAAAGTCCGGCAGCGCGCGTGGTGCCATAGGATTCGCCCGCCAAAAATTTTGGCGAAAGCCAGCGGTTGTAGCGCGTGGTGTATAAGCGAATAAAATCGCCGACAGACTCAATGTCCTTTTTGAAACCATGCCAATCCTTTGACTTCTCGCCTTCAACAGGACGGCTGTAACCGGTGCTCATCGGATCAATGAAAACCAGGTCGGTCTCATCAAGCGCCGAGTATTGGTTATCGGTCAACTTGAACGGAGGCGGGGGCAGTTCGCCGTCATCGGTCAAAACCACGCGACGTGGACCAAGCGCTCCCATGTGTAGCCACACGGATGATGAGCCGGGTCCGCCGTTGAACGAGAATGTGATAGGACGTTTGGATTTATCTTTTACGCCATCTTTGGTATAGGCAATGAAGAAAATCTGTGCGCGCGGTTTTTCGATTTCCGCGTCCTTTTCCTTATCCGTGATCTCTTCCTTGACGACGATTGTCCCGGTCGTGACGGTATATTTGATTTCTTTACCGCCAATCTTGATCGAGTGTTTGGTCTCGACAAGGTTATCCTTCGGGACGATTTTTTCTTCTTTCTTTTCTTCGGGTTTCTTGGGTTCGGACATATTTATTCTCCTTAGGTTTTTTCGGGCAGCCAATTAAGGTATTGAATGATAATACCTGGCTCGTCAATATCTAAATTAATTCGAATTTTTGCATTATCAGACAACGTATCTAAAAGTCTAAATCTCTCCAATGTTTTTTTAGTTGGTTTCGGATTTGGTAAATAGATTTTTATTGGCCCAAACATAAACTTTTGATTAAACAATAATAAAACTCTGTTTTGGGAGTCAAACACAAGTTCAGCTAGTTTATTCTTGTGATGTCTATCTGCCAATTCTTGAACTGTCGCCTTGTCAAATTCATAACCAAACTTATTACCCTCTAAAGAATACCCTGTGTTAATAATATTTACCACCTTTTCAATCATAGACAGGTCGTCGCTTGTTATTTTGTTTGGCCAGACAAAAGTTGTTTTCATTTTTTGTTGTATAAGAGCCAACTTTTCTGCTATTGCAATCATTTTTGCAGAAGGTATGAATACTGGCCTCTCTAAAATTGGATACTTAATTACAACATCGCCCGTCTTTAAATTAACCAATTGCAACCAATGCCCATCAGACAGAGCTTTTTGGAACAAAAAGGCTTCTTTCATTTCAAAGGCATTTGCTTTTTTTGATTTGAGTTTATAAGAAAATGTAGAACTTTTCTCAACAAAATTAAATAAAATAGAAAATCTGAACGGAAATTCTTGTTCTTCATTTGATAAAAGAGCTTCGTCAGTTCCATACCGGATCTCTTTAAATTCAATATATGGAAGTTGTGCAATAATGTTGTTTTCTTTATCCAGTACTTCAACCTTGGCAGAGAATTTAATGTCTCTCTTAATTGGTTCAATTTCCAGTTGATCTAACTTAAATTTATCCCCAAAAACCATCTCTGGGTTGAAAATATCGGACATTGTTACGCTCTTGATAAAACGCGAATTAATTTTTGCCCCTATACCCCTCTTAATTACGTTTTCCCAATCCGCCAAAGCTTTTTTGCCTTCGTTGGTATCATCAAGATTAAATTTTAAGTCAACAAGTATTGGAACGTCCTTATCCGTGCCTGGGTACTTAGGCAACACATTTACCGTAATTGCATTTCTATCAAATTCCAAGTTGTATTTGAAAAGCGGATTGTCCAGCGACTGAAATGTGTTTATTAATTTTTCTTTTTTGTGTAAGCGAAGTACACGAATTTCAATTTGCTTGTTAGTGTCTTTGGTGAAACGATTGTTTTTGGGTATTTTTACAGTAAGTGTTTCTTGTTTTTTCCAACTCGAAGAAGGCTGACTTCTTAAGAAATCTTGAATCCAAATCCAATAACCAACTTTACTTTTTGAATCGTAAACTAGATAAATGACCAATTCTGGTCTTTCAAGAAAATACTGCAAAGTACTGGTACTACAAGGATGAATAATATAGCCATCTTTACTTACAGCTAATTTATCAGTTGATTTTAGCTGCATCAAGAAATGCGCCCCTGTAACGCAGCTATCTTTAACTATCTCTACAACAAGGTCAATTCCATAATCATTTTGCCCATCTTCAACTATCCATTCAGTTGGTAAAATCTGCTTTGTAAAAATTCGAGATTCATTCTCTAAAACATGTTGACGAGGCCTTTGAGGTAAGTTTTTCATTTTACATAACCCCTTTTACTTCATTGAACTAATTAACGTGTAAACTTCTTTTTTATTCCAACCGCTTTGTTTGGCTAATTCAGATGCAATCTCTTTTGCAGACTTATCTTTTTTCAATTCTTTTTTGATGGCTTTCAACAATTTATCTTCTGACCATTTTTCATTTTTATCTTTTTTCTTTCCTTCGATGACCAGCGTAAACTCTCCGCGCGCGGGCTGGGATTTGAAATACTCCAGCGCGCCGCTGATATTTCCGCGCCAATATTCTTCGAACATTTTGGTCATCTCGCGCGCCACACAAATGCGGCGGTCGCCGAGCGTAGACAGAATATCTTCCAACGATTCAATGATGCGATGAGGGGATTCAAAAAAGATCAGCGTGTAGGATAAATTGGCAATTTGTTCTACGACTTTGCGGCGTTCATTTGATTTGTGAGGTAGATAGCCGAGATAGAGGAAAGAATCTGTCGGCAAGCCGGACGCGGTCAATGCGGCGATGGGAGCCGATGGACCGGGAACAGGCAGAACGTCCCAGCCTGAGGCGAGGGCGGCTTTCACCAGTTCATAACCGGGGTCATTGATCGCGGGAGTCCCGGCATCCGAGACCAAAGCCACGTCGCCTTGTGAAAGTTTTTCGAGGATGAAATCCAATTTGCTTAATTTGTTGTGTTCAAAATAACTCGTGGATTGAGTCTTGATATCAAAGTGTTTGAGCAATGTGCCGGTATGACGCGTATCTTCGGCGGCAATCAAAATCACCTCGCGCAGAATCCTGATAGCGCGAGGCGATATGTCTTCCAGGTTGCCGATGGGAGTTGCCACCAAATAAAGAGCGCCCATAAAGTAATTTTATCCCTTATCTCCAACCAATCCCAATTCGGGCGCGATCTTGCGCATGGCTTGAATGATGTTGCCTGTATGTTCCCAAAGTTCCACGCCAAAGTTTTTCGCGGCGTTTTCCATCTCGGCGCGGTCGGTGCCTGCGGCAAAGGCTTTATCCTTCCATTTCTTTTTAACGGAACTGGCTTCAAGGTCAAACAATGAACGAGACGGGCGGACTAATGCCACCGCCGTTACAAGTCCTGTGATTTCATCGCAAGCGTATAAAGCTTTTCGGCGCAATGTGTCACGCGGCACGCCGGTCTCTTCACCGTGACTCAAAATATCCTGAATGATGTCTTCGCTTATGCCGCGCTCGCGCAAAATCGGCGCGCCTTTGGCGGGATGTTCATCCAGCGTCGGATGAATCTCCCAATCAAAATCATGGATGAGTCCAAGCAATCCCCACGTTTCAATATCTTCGCCGAACTTCTCCGCGTAAAAACGCATGGCGGCTTCCACGCAAAGCATGTGTCGGACGAGTCCTTCGTTTTTTATAAATTCATGTACAAGGGCTAGGGCTTCTTCACGAGTCATAGGAATTCTCCAAATATAAAATGAACCGCGACATATATATCACGGCGTTCCTGGCTATTTAACTGGTTTAACAACATCCCAAACCGCGTCGGGATAACGCGCGGCGACTTGAAGCAATACGCGCGCGGGACCTTCGGGTGTTCTTCTGCCTTGTTCCCAATTTTGCAGGGTGGCAACGCTTATCCCCAATAAAGCGGCAAATTCCTGCTGGGAAAGTTTATAGCCTGCGCGAATGCGTTTGATATTAGGCGCGTTAATCTTAAAAGTGCGCGCGGGTCTCTTTTCCCTGCGCAAGATCGCGCCGCCTTCGCGCACGCTTGCAACCAGTTCATTGAAAAGTTCGTCTTTCATGGAAACTCCTCTTTCACAATATTTCGCAGAATTTTCAATTGCTCATGCGTGAGATCATCTTTTATATTTTTAGGATAGATCAAAAGCATCAATATGCGCTCCTGCTTGACTGCCCAATAATAAATGACGCGCACGCCGCCGCGCTTGCCGCGCTGCATTATGCCCCAACGCATCTTTCGCAAACCGCCGCTGGACGGAATAATTACTCCAGCATCAGGACGGTTGGCAAGAACAGATTGCAACAAACGATATTCTTCGTCGTTTAAAAGCAAAAGAACCTGCCGCGTAAAGATATGCGTTTCAACGATTATCATTACTTTCCATTATACGCCATTGGCGCAGTTGCTGGAAGATGTAAATATCGGCTCAGGTTCGCCCATCACAGGCATGGGATGTTCCACGTACACGTCCCAAACGGCTTGCGCGGTGGCGAGGATTTCCCTGATGTTCCAAATTATCTGCAATCGTTTGAGGTAGTGGTAGTTATCCGCTTTGACTCCGACCGCGTCGACTCCAAATGAATTGCAAAGGAATAAAGCGCGCGGCAGGTGGAATCCTTGCGTGACTAAAATCGCAGAGTCCACGCCGAAGATTTCTTTTGCGCGGTAGCAGGTGTCGTAGGTGCGGCGTCCGGCATAATCGAGGACAATGTCCGCGTTTGGTACGCCGAGACTGACTGCGTATTGACGCATGGATTCCGGTTCGTTGTAATCCACAAAGCGGTTGTCGCCGCTCATTAGGATTTTTTCCACTTTGCCGTTTTTGTATAAAGCAACAGCGGTTTCGACGCGGTCGCGCAAAACGGCGGAGGGCGTGCCGTCCTTTTTCACTTCCGCGCCGAAGACAATTGCCACGCGGTTTACCGGCACGGAGTCAACGGTGAATGTTTGGGGCGGCGCGTTGATCAGGAAAATGATTCGGGTGATGAAAAGTATGGAGAGTCCGATCAAACCAAAGTTACGCGTGAGGCGGATCGTTATCCTTATGATTTTTTTGAGCATGAGAGAATTCTAACTTAAAAACATGAGCGCGGATTAATGTCCGCGCCATGAAAAAATCGTTTCAAAATTATATGGTCTTTTCGCGCAAAACGGATGAAATGTAATCCATTGACGCTACCACGACCGCGATGGCGAGCATCTGGGCGCTAGCCGCGCGGTAGTTAAGCAGGTTGATATTTTGCTGGAGCAGGAAGCCAATGCCTCCGCCGCCTACGAAGCCGATGATGGTGGACATACGCACGTTAATATCCCAGCGATACATGGTGTAGGAAATATAAGGAGGTACGATTTGCGGGATGACTGCATAGACGATGGTCTGCAAACGATTGGCGCCTGTGGCTTCGACGGCTTCCAGCGGACCGGATAGGATACTTTCGACCTGTTCCGAGTAAAGTTTTGCAAGGCTGACGATGGTATGCAAGCCGAGCGCCATTACGCCCGCGAACGGACCGATGCCAACGGCGATCACGAACACAATCGCCATGACGAGCGCTTCCACCGAACGCAAGGCATTGAGGAAACTGCGGGTAATGGAATAAATCACCATTCCTATTGGCAGGGGTTCTTTGGCTTTGGTAAAGAATGCCAGCAAGAAACCTAATATTGCGCCAACGGCAATAGGTTCCCACAAGGTATACATTGGTTCGCCAATTTGGTACAACCATTCCACCAATTGTCCAAACAGACCTAGAACGGTTGCGCCAGCTATGGGAGTTAGAATCAGGTTGAAGGTTTTGATTCCAGTTACAGGATATTTTTCTGAAGCGCGCTGTCCTATGCGTCCCAAGAAACTGCTAAGCGCGCCGCCAGCGGCTAGCGCTCCCAAAGCGGGCGTGATGATCTCGACAATATCGCCGACTTGAAATAGGAAGTATCCCAGGAAACTAAACGATCCCAGCGCGCTCTCTAATGTTTTTCCGGCGCTCATTGTCAGACTGGCAAGTTGGAATAATCCATAAAAACTGATCAGTATTACTAACAGCAATACGCCCAGACGCGCCAATCGAACAGGCTGACTTGGGACGGTAATTTCCTCTTGCGGCAATGCCCAGCGTATTCCCAGCCATACAAGCGCAGGCGAGACAATTATGCTTGTTAGGTTTATCCAGATATTCGAGCCGATTAATGTACTCAAATTCCCAATTTCTCTGACAGCAATGAAACCTATAATGATTCCGATGGGCCATCCTAAAACGGACAGGGAAATACTGGTCAATGGACTTTTGACCGGTTTCATCAAATTGCGAGCGGCAATAAAACTAAGGGGAATGGCGAGAATTGTTCCAAAAACTGTTGCGAGCAAAGCGAGGAAAACTGTTTCAATGATCTTTTCCCATGTATCGAAAGCTGTCTGGGTAAAATGCGGCGTTCCAATATTTCGGCGGAGTGTGGCGCGTATATATTGCGTGTCGGCGCTTTGCCGGTCGGGGAGTTGCATGGTGACAATGAAATGTCCGGTTGAATCAGTCTGCGCATTTTCACGTCCCAAAGATACAACGTTATTCGGGTCACTGCCGGGGATGAAACGCACCGGTCCGACTGTGTAGGGAGCAAAATTAAATCCCTCTACTTGGATAATTTCACCGGATTTGGCACAGGTGGGCGAGACGGTAAGATAAGGTTCAGTTGTATTATGTTTCGGCGCATTGGGAACATTGCCATTTGTTGGGCAAGGTACATAGATGGGAAAATTAACGATCTCTTCTTCCTGATCGTACGCGATGATATCCGGTTTGGCTAGTGCGCGTGTTACGCGGATCAGGCTTTCCTGGCGCTTTTCACTGCGGAGTTCTTCCAGATTAACTTTGGTGATCTGAAAACCATAGGCGAAAATCACCATGACCAAAAGGCTGACCAATCCAACTTGAATGGATTTCCAGAGAGATGATTTTTTATTGTTCTTCATAGTCGCATCATCCTACCCGCTCAGCGTCGCGGCCATAGATTTCCTTGAATTTTTTGTCGTCAATATCTTTGGGCAAGCCGTCAAATACCAGTTGACCTCCATTAAGAGCGACGACTCGGTCTGCGTAGCGATGCACCAGGTCAAGGAAATGCAAACTACATAATACGCATACGCCATCATTTTTATTGATATCTTCCAAATGGGACATAATGCTGTGAGCTAGAACCGGGTCAAGGCTGGCGACAGGTTCATCGGCAAGGATCATCTCCGGGTCTTGCATCAGAGCGCGGGCGATGCCGACGCGTTGTTGCTGTCCGCCGCTAAGTTCATCGGCGCGTTGATAAGCCTTTTCAGGAATTCCGACTCTTTTCAACTGCTGAATGGCTTTCTCAATATCTTCTTTTGGAAAACGGTTCACCAAACTCCAGGCTGGGTTGACATAGCCGAGACGTCCAGCCAAAACATTGGTGATTACTTTGGAGCGGTGTACCAGATTAAAGTGTTGGAAGACCATCCCGATCTTACGGCGGATTCGGCGCATTTCATCTTGTGATGCGGCTGTGATGTCTTGTCCATTCCAAATGACCTGTCCTTCGGTGGGTTCGACCAGACGGTTGATACAGCGCAACAATGTGGATTTGCCTGATCCGCTCAAACCAATCACTGCCAGGAATTGACCGTCTGGCGCTTCAAAGCTGACGTTATCAAGAGCTTTCACGCCGCCGTCGTAAATTTTAGTCAGGTTTTTGATTTGAAGCATATCGAAATATCCTAAAAAATAAATTTGATAAATTATTGCGAATGATGATTGATCCCCTGGCAATTTGATTTTTTCAACAAAGGAAATAAGCGTAATTTGGGGCAGAGTCGCTTGCGACTCTGCCCCAAACATTTTACTAAAACAGATTGGACTTACGGTGCAATTTTGTAGCCAGTGGCTTCAACCATACTGCGGACGACATCGTACTCGGCATCAGTGGCAGGTAAAATGCCAGACCAGCCATAGAAATCGGCGCTTCCGATGGATGTACCCCACGCTTCGGTCTTGGCGAATGCAACCAGAGATTCTTCGATCTTAGCGCGAACATCCGCCGGGAATTCGGGACCAAAGGACAGGGTGTCATTCGGGATGGCGGCGGAAATTGCCAGGATGCGGACTTTTTGGATTACGTCCGGGGCCTCGGTGCGGATGTTGGCGCGAGCATCCAAAATGCGGTAACCGTCGCACAGGAGCTTCTTGCCTTCGGCGTCGGGAGCGCAGTTCGGGATGGCTTCCGCAGGAATTTCGTACTGATCCAGAGTGGTTATCTTGCCAGCCAGATAATCGTCATAGCTGAACAATGATGTGCCATCTGGTTTCAGCGGGACACTATAGAAAACGGTACCAAAGTCAACTTCACCTTTATAGACCGCGGTGACGGTTTGATTGTGACCACCGGTTTGAATTTGTTCACCGGGCTTAACGCCGGCAGCAGCCAATTCAACAGTCGGGACCATATAACCAGATGTTGAACCTTGATCGCCATAGCCCCATTTTGCGCCTTCAAGATCTTTGAGGGTCTGGTACTTGCTATCGCGCGCGACGATATATTCAGCCCAATAAACTGGATAGCCGTAGCGAACAGCTTTGAAGGCTACATCCACGCCGCACAATTGGCTGGCGATGGCATAACCCAAACCGGGGATAAAAGCCATGGTATCTGATGGGGAAGCGCACATTTCTTCAATGGTCGCGGCATAAGAGGTTGGCACGGTCACTTCGAAGGTCAAGCCGGTAGCCTGATTCAAAGCGTCAGCCATCACTTTTCCGCCAGTAGTGATGATATTGGCGTCCACAGACGGGACGAATAGCACCTTGATCGGGTGTTCGGGCGAACCAACCGCCACAGGCGGTTCGGTGGGCGCCGCTGTCGGCGCTACTGTCGGCGGTTCGGTCACGACTGGAGCCGCAGTGGGTGTCGCGGCAGGACCGCAGGCGGCAAGGATCATTGACGTTGCAACGACCAAGCCAAGCAATACAAACATCAGACGTTTATTCATATCTTCTCCTTTACGAAATACATAGGTTGGGGCAGATTACCCCTGACATTGAAATAATAATCCAAATCATGTTTATAAACAAGTACAGTTGTCTTAAAAAACAGTTACCTACTTAACTAATTCAGTTAAATCCACGCCAGAGTCCTTTACATAGGAACGAAAATTGTCATACACGGCATCCTGCACAATTTGCAATTCATCCATGCCATATACTTTCTGAACCAAAGCCTTATCTTCGGGCTTGTTCATAATATCAACAAAGGCGCGCAGTAAGGAACGTTCTATATCAGGCGTAACGTTTGCAGAAAAAACGATCAGGTTATAAGGAATGATGGCGGGAATACGCCAGATGACATCCACCCGGTCTTTTACATCGGGATAATCTGTTTCAAGCGCCGGATTCTCGCGCGCATCAATGTATGTCGCGCCGAAATCGCAGATGCCGCCGGAATAGATTGCGCGTACCACCGTCGGCTGACCTTCGACAAAAGCGCCGGGTCTGGTCTGGACTTTAGCCTGATTCAACACCCCAAGCGGAATCACATACCCGGAAGACGACGCGGCGTCGCTCCAGCATGGTTTCTTATCTCTGAACTGACTCAATGCCTCAGGCGCATCGGCGGTATTCTCCGCGCGAATCGGGTCAAAGAACACCTTGTAATTATCGCTGGTGCGCGCGATGAATTGCGCGCCGTAAAAGGATTCTTTGTTTTTTGTACTAGCCAGCTCGGCGCGCGCGCCGTTATTGTTATAAACTGTCACATAAGCAAGAGGCGAAAGCGCGGCGATATTTGCGTTACCAGTTTCCAGCAATTTGACCAGACCGGCTTCGGATACAGGCGCGACAGGCACAACGTGATAACCGGTCAATGTTTCAAGTCTCGCGGCTAATTCATTCGCGGCATTAATGACGTCGTCCGCGGGGCGCGCGGATGGAGTCAGAGAGAGAAGTAAAGGATTTTTATCGGAACCAAGCGGGGGCTTAGGCGGAGGCGTTGATGTGGGCGCTACAATAATCGGCGGCGTGGAAGTCGGCGCGGGTGTAGAAATCCCCACTACGGGAAGAGTACAGGCAAAAAGTCCCCAAAAAAATAAAAGCAGGAATTGTTTTATTTTGCAGGATTGCATGTTTGTAATCATACAAGCATTGTTATAATAAGGCAAGTTATATCAGGCTATTCTTGCAAGTTCTGAAAGGATCAATTATGAAAAATACTCTCAACGTCGTTTTCTCGATCTTGATCATCCTTGTGTTGATCGCAGGCGTATATTTTATCGTGCAAACCGTGCGCGAGACAGCCGCCGCGGCATCCGCTCCCTTTCAGGGGATTCAACAAGCCAATGCTTCCATGCAAACGCAGGTCGCGCAATTATTGAATCCGACGCCCACAATTATCCCAGACCCGATAACTTATATCAACGAAATCCGCGCGTTGGCGCGGCTTGAGACGATTCAATATAATATGCAACAAGTTGTAAAAACTGATGATCAGAGGGGTGGGGATGCATTTGGCTTCCTGATGGCAACTAAATATCTCATAGTGATACATGGGACTGTCATTGCCGGAATCGACATGGGAAAGATACAGCCAAGTGATATGCGTTTAGATGGTAGTGTGTTGTATGTAAAACTGCCTCCGGCTGAGGTCCTTGTCACGACATTGGATGAAAGTAAAGTAGAGATTTTCCCACTTCAAGAAAGTCTAATAGGCGATCCAGATCCAAATCTAATACCTCAAGCGCTTCAAGTTGGGAAGGATCAAATTTTGAGCGCCGCGCTGGAAGACGGCATCCTAATGCAGGCTCAGACAAATGCCGAAGCCTACCTGTTAAAGTTTTTTATGGCGCTCGGATATAAAACCGTGATTTTTGAACATTAAGAGATTGTTTAAAAACTTTGCCACTAAGTCGCCAAGACACAAAGTCACAAAGTTTTTTCCTTTGAGCCTTTGAGATATCGTGCCTTTGTTAAACAGTCTCTAAATGTCTTGTAAATTAATGACTCCGTTATTGCGGCGCATAATGGATGAGAGAGGTTACCATGAAAATATCACGCGTTATCAGGGTTGTTATTGTCATCTTTGCGACGCTTGCCGTCAGTATTTCCGCGCAAGCAAAAGCGGTTATTCCAAACCGCAACGTAATCGTTTATATGTCAAGATATTCAACCGTAAAGGGAAGTAGTAACAAGGTCCCTGTTTCTGCAATGCGGGCAATGGATCAAGTCAGCGATTGGAATGAGCCGGGGACGTATGTTAAGTTCACAACTCCGACATCCGCTTACAGCGGCTATCATCGTTTCTTTTTGCCCAAGACCATTTTGCCAAAAAACGTGAAGGCGCTTAATCTGGCGGTTAATTATCGGACTCCTGCCATGGCGAAACAGGTATGGAATTGGTCGGCTTATGACTGGACGCTTAAGCGCTGGGTCGTGATCGGAAAAAATTCGGCCGCGCAAAACAACTGGACATGGAATTATGTCAAATTTAAATTCCCCGGCACATTGCCGCGTTTCATTCATCCTATTTCCCGTGAAGTTCGCATTCGGCTTACATCCAGCAACGCAAATGGAGACGCCAGCATTGACGTGGAAGACCTCATTGTTACGATAGCCGGTTCTTTACCTGAAGCGCTGCCTGCGTCCGGCGGAGTGAGTCCATTTACGCGCGTCAATGAAATGCGGCGCGGAATGAATCTCGGCGACGCGCTTGAGGCTCCGAATGAAGGAGAGTGGGGCGTCACTCTTCAAGAAAGTTATTTCCAAGCCATCAAGGACGCTGGATTTGATTTTGTACGAATCCCTGTTAAATGGAGCGGACATTCAGCGACAGTCTCGCCTTATACCATTGACCCTGTGTTTCTGGCTCGAGTGGATTGGGCTGTTGATACCGCGCTGTCAAAAGGATTGATGGTTGTGTTGGACATGCACCATTACGATGAACTTGCAATTTCGCCATGGACACAACGTCCGCGCTTGCTTGGCATTTGGAAACAACTTGCCGCGCATTATCAGAATTATCCCGATACCCTCATGTTTGAACCGGTCAGCGAACCGAACGGGATGTTTGACGTAGTTTCGTGGAACGCGATGCTGCCGGAAATTATCCGCACGATTCGCCAGACGAATTCCACTCGCATCATTGTTGTGGGATCCGCGTATTGGAATAATCCCGAATGGCTGAAGACACTTGAATTGCCAAAAGATACTTACCTGTTGCCTACGGCGCATTATTACAATCCATTTGAATTTACACATCAAGGCGCGGGATGGGTCGGCGGAAGCGACGCGTGGCTTGGCACACAATGGGATGGCACGACCGAAAATAAAAAATCTGTGATGAATGATCTGGATAAAATCGCCGCGTGGGGCGCGATGCATAATCTTCCAATTCTTATCGGTGAATTTGGCGCGTATGAAAAAGCCGATTACGACGACCGCGTCCGCTGGACTGATTTCGTCGCGCGGCAAGCGGAAGCGCGCGGTATGGCTTGGTCATATTGGGAATTTGCAGAAGGCTTCGGCGCGTATGATCCGTTGACCGATACATGGCGTCCCGAATTGCGCGACGCGCTTATTCCGCCAGCGCCGCCCGCCGCGTCTTACACTTTCCCCGCGCAGGTTTCATCGTGGCAAATCCAATACTCTGGCGCTATCAATACATCCGCTAATTATGACGTATACAACCTTGACTTGTTCGATACGCCTGCCGCGACCATCGCGGATTTACATTCGCGCAACATCTTTGCGATGTGTTACTTTAGCGCGGGATCATACGAGAATTGGCGGTCCGATCAATCGCAATTTCCCACCATCGTTCGCGGCGCGAACTTGGATGGCTGGCCCGGCGAAAAATGGCTGGACATCCGCCGTGTGGATTTGCTCGCGCCCATCATGACGGCGCGTCTCGACCTTGCAGTGGAAAAAGGCTGTGACGGCGTTGACCCTGATAATGTGGATGGATATGCCAACAGTTCCGGCTTCGCTCTCACCGCGCAGAATCAAATTAACTACAATCATTTTCTCGCGCACGCCGCGCACGCGCGTGGACTCTCCATCGGTTTGAAGAATGACCTGAATCAAATTTCCAGGCTGGTCGGCGATTTTGATTGGGCGTTAAATGAACAGTGTTTTTACTATAACGAATGTAATCTGCTCCAACCTTTCATAGACGCGGGCAAGCCTGTCTTTAATATCGAATATGAATTGCGGACCAGCTCATTCTGCGCGCGAGCCAACGCGTTGAATTTTAATTCGCTTAGAAAAGATATGGATTTGACCGCTTTCCGCGAACCGTGCCGGTAAGAGATGCAGGAAAACACTTTAGAATCTTAAAGGAGATAATCCAATGACAAATTTCTCGTTCTGGCAAAGATGGTTGTTTGTTGTGTGCGTAATTGTTTCAGTCTTTGGAGTCATGCTGGCATTCTTGAGCGGAACTCCACTCTTCGATTTATTCAATCGTCAGATAGACCCCGCTTTCTGGAGCGCCAATATTGTTGATGATGGAACGAGGCAATTTCAGCAATGGATTTATGGAGTTTGGGGCGCTACCATCGCGGGCTGGGGAATTGTCATGGCTTACATTGCGCGTTACCCATTCAACCGAAAAGAGCGGTGGGCTTGGAACTCCATGGTCTTCGGATTGCTCGTTTGGTTTATTCTCGACACATCGCTCTCTGTAATCCACAAAGTTTATTTTAATGTTGCCTTCAATATGACGCTGCTTATTTTGGCAGGATTACCATTAATATTCACAAGGAAAGAATTTATCTAATGCAACTTATTGATCGGTGGACTTTATAAAAAATAGGAAACCATGAGCCAAAAAATATCCAGAAGAGATTTTTTCAAAATAGTGGGAGCCGCCGCTGGAACTGTCGTCGCTTTTTGGAAAAGTGATCGCGGATATTTATGCCGGTGAAGAAAGTCAATGGGAATGGGCGCCGTTTTTGAATCACCAATATATTCCACTTCCGCCCGAACCGCTTAAGTGGGCGGGTATTCAAGCGACCATTCAGTATTACAAAGCGGATGACGCTGGAAAGTGAAGTGGAGAAAAAAACATGGCGCCAGAAGGCAGTAAGCAGTTTTTCAAAATATTTTAATCCCGTGCTAGAATTGGGAACAAGACCGCGTTGAATGTATTTTCAAAAAAATCCATTCAAGGGTATCTTAAGAAATTTTATAAGGAGAAACCAAATGAGACCTGTGTATGTTGTTTCGGGCGGCGTCAGTAAATTCGCCAAAGCCCGCCCCGACAAAGTTTTCCCCGGTTTGGTTAAGGAAGCCTACGATTATGCTTTGGCTGACTTGGGAATCGATCATCCCCAATTTTTTGAATTGGTGGATGGTTCCGTAGCCTCGTATTTTTCCGACCATTTCACCCGCCAGTTGATGGCTGGAATCATGGTGCAGGATTATCTGGGTCTGTGTCCGAAACCTTCCCATCGAGTTGAAGGCGGCGGCGCCACCGGAGGAGTCTGCTTTCAGGAAGGTTGGAAAGCGGTCGCTTCCGGTTACATGGATATTTGTTTGAGCTTTGGCTTTGAACAGATGAGTCATGTTGAAACATGGAAAGGTAATGAGTTCATTGCCCTGGCTTCGGATGTCTCGTTCGATTATCCTGTCGGCGGCTTTTACTCCGGCTACTACGCCATGATGGTGACGCGGCACATGGCTGAATTTGGGACTACCGTTGAACAACTGGCGCATGTGTCCGTCAAAAATCACATCAACGCCTACCATAATCCCTACGCCCAAAAACGCCAGCGTCTTACCATTCAAGATGTGCGCCAATCGCCGATGGTGGCTTGGCCCCTGACGCGCAATGATATTTGTGTGATGAGCGATGGCGCTGCCGCGGTAGTGCTTTGCTCGGAAGATGGATTGGCTAAATTGGAAAAAGCCGCCGGACGCAGATTGCCGCGCGTGCTTGTCTCTGGCATTGGACGCGGCACAGACGCCATGCGTATGGCTGATCGTCCTCACCAATCTTATGATGAATTTTATAAATACAATGCCCTGCCCAACGAAATGGATGATGCCTCCCGCGCTTATTACAAGGGATTATGGGAACGCGGTTTTCGCTATCCCGGAGTTCATTCTTTTCGCGCGGGACGAATGGCAAGCCGCGAAGCTTATAAAAACGCGGGTATCAGCAATCCGCTTAAAGAAATTGATTTCGTCGAACTGCATGATGCTTACACATCTTCGGAGGTTCAAACCTATGAAGATATGGGACTGTGTAAATATGGCGAAGGCGGAACGTTTGCCGCCAGCGGCAAGACCTTTATGCCCGGTATAGATTACGGGCTTGATCTGCCGAATAAGTCGGTTTGCCCGGTCAATCCTTCCGGCGGTTTGATTGCTTGCGGTCATCCGGTCGGCGCGACGGGATTGATGCAAGCTGTCTTTGCCACCTGGCAGTTACAAGGTTCCATTGAGAAACATTTTGGCGACCCAACTTTGCAAGTTCCAAACGCAAAGCGCGGCGCGATTCATTCCCATGCCGGCACAGGCACTTATGTCACTGTTAGTATTCTGGAGAGTGAGAAATAGGAGTTCACCATGGCTAAGAAAAATATTTCCCCGATTATCGAAGAAAATCTGGAAGGTACTACCGTTTATAAATTACCTTTTCCTACCGGCGAAGACCTTTCTTCTCTGAAGACGATGTCGCCGATTGTGCTCAAATATCCATACTCCATCGAATACAACTATTCCTATGGTAAGGATTCGCCATTCTTTGCCGCATTGACCAACAAACGTTTCATCGTTTGTCGGGAGCCGGACAGCGGTTACACTTACGCCACTCCGCGCGGACATGATATGTATTCCGGCAAGGAAACCGAATGGGTTGAGATCGAACCCCGAGGCGTGATCCATGCTTTCACGGTCTGCCACTTTGGATCGGAAGCTTTTTTACCGGATTGTCCCTTCATTTTGATTCAAGTTGAATTTGAACAGTGCGATACCCTTTTTCTGGGACGCTTGTTAGGCATGGATCCCGATCAAGCTGACCTCAGTTGGATCGGCAAAAAAGTGTTTGGTCGCTATCGGCGCAACTCAAAACTTCAACCAACGGATATTTACTTTAACCTTGTAGATTGACAATTCGTAAAATATAAGATGAAAGACGCGAATTTTTCGCGTCTTTCATCTTATTTGCACATTCGTATTGAATCCACATGAGCAGAAACCGATATTCAATGCGGGAATTCCAATCATGAATCTCAACTCACAATTTGATCTCATCCGCCAATCTGCCACTATCGCGATCTTCGACCGTATTACCGCCATGAAAGCCGCGGGGCGCGATCTGATTGCCCTGCAAGTAGGCGATCCCGATTTTGGGACTCATCCCGCGATTGTGGATGTTGCTATTAATGCGATGCAGAATGGCTTGACGCATTATGTCCCCTCCCGCGGCACACCGGACCTTTTGACTGCCATTGCCAACAAACTGACTCGCGACGAAGGCGTTTCCTACAACCCCGCATCCGAGATTCTGGTCACACATGGCGGCATCCACGCCTATTACACCGCGCTGCAATCCATTTTGAATCCGGGCGATGATGTGTTGATTCCCGATCCGTCGTGGGCGACACACTCGAATATGGCAATCATGCTGCGTGGGAATGTTATTCGTGTGCCCGCGCCTGCTGAAAATGGATTTATTCCATATTTTGAATCATGGGAAAAATCTCTCACATCGAAAACAAAAGCCATTGTCTTGAATTATCCATCCAATCCAACAGGCGCATATCCCACGCGCGAGTATTTGCAGAAGTTACAGGATTTCGCAAAAGCGCATGACTTGTGGATTATCAGCGACGAGGTCTATGGAAGTTTGTATTATGGCGAACGTCCCACTTGCGCGGCGGATTTGGATGGCGCGAAAGAACGCACGTTGATTGTCAACAGTCTTTCAAAATCTTATGCCATGACCGGTTGGCGAGTCGGGTTTTTAGCCGCGCCGTCGGCGGTAATTGCGAACGCGCTCAAAGCTGGACAAAATTCAATTACGTGTATCGCGCCCTTCGTCCAGAAAGCGGCGGCGTTTGCATTATCCGATCCTGAAATCCAAAATGTGACCGCGTCCATGCGCGCCGCGTATGCGCGTCGCCGCGAGTTGGTCTTGCGTTTATCGCGCGAATTGGAAAGTGATAAAGCGCTGGTCACTCCGTCGCAAGGCGCGTTCTATTTCTTTCTGGATTTACGTTCATTGAAAATATCTTCGGCGGAAATCTGCGAGCGGATTCTCGAAGAAGCAGGCGTGGGACTTGTGCCCGGTTCCGCGTTTGGCGAGCAGGGCGAAGGCTTTGTCCGCATGGCGATTGCCGCGTCAGACGAAGATGTGGAAGCGGGATTTAGGAAGATCGTGGCGTGGGCGGAGAGACAGAATTAGTTGGTGGTCGAGTAGTCCTGAGCGTTTGTTGCGAAGGACGTATCGAGACCATATCGGAGATTTTATGAAAGTAGCATTTCAAGGCGAAACAGGCGCGTATAGCGAGCAAGCCGTGTTTGATTATTTTGGGAATGTGGAAACCATTCCATGCGAATCATTTGACGCGGTGTTTAATTCCGTTGTTTCAGGAAAAAGCCAATCGGCGTTGATCCCGATTGAAAATTCATTAGCGGGAAGTATTCATCAAAATTATGATTTGCTTCTCAGGCATAATCTTCACATTGTTGGTGAATATTTTTTGCGGGTGCGTCATTGTCTGATCGGATTGCCCAACGCGCTAAAAGAAAACATCCAGCGCGTGATCAGTCATCCGCAGGCGTTGGGACAATGTGCGGGCTATTTGCGTAAATTGGGTGTGAAGGTTGAACCGGTCTACGATACGGCAGGAAGCGTGAAGATGCTCAAAGCCAGCGGCGACCTCACGACTGCGGCAATTGCATCCCATAGCGCCGCGGATATTTACGGCATGAAAATTTTGCAGGAAGGTATTGAAGATAATCCCGAAAACTATACGCGCTTCCTTGCCATTCAGCATGAGCCGATTACGCCAGACGATAACGCCAAGACTTCGATTGTTTTCACGTTGAAGAATCAACCCGGCGCGTTGTTCAAAGCCTTGAGTGTGTTTGCATTGCGCGACATTGATTTGACCAAGATCGAGTCGCGTCCCTTGCAGGGTAAACCCTGGGAATATTTGTTTTATATTGACTTTCTCGGTTCATTAAAAGACGCGCATGTAAATAAGGCGCTCGATCATCTTGTAGAATATGCAGTGATGTTGCGCGTTCTGGGATCGTATGTGAGATTTAAGGGAAAATGATTTTCAAAATTGCCATCAAAAATCATTGACATATTTTATATAGGTAGTAAAATACCGCCCAACATGTCCACCACTGTCCGCTTTTATTTTGCGTTTTATTTTTACGGCTCCCGCATTCGGTTGCCGTTGGCGACGCTTAAGTAGACAGAGAATATATCTGTTCACCCAGAGAGCGAGACCACACGGTCTCGCTCTCTTTTTTATTTTCCAATGAAACAAGGAGCAATTATGTCAATCCGTGGAATACGTGGCGCAACAACGGTCTCAGCAGATCAGACTGATTTGGTTCTCGAAGCCACGCGGAAATTACTCGAAGCGATTCTGGACGCAAATGAAAGTATGCAACCCGAAGATATCGCCTCCGCGCTCTTCACTGTGACAGATGACATCGCGTCCGCCTACCCCGCGCTTGCAGCGCGGCAAATGGGCTGGACTCAAGTCCCGATGATGTGTGCGCGTGAAATTCCCGTGATGGGAAGCCTGCAATTGTGTATCCGCGTTCTGATCCATTGGAACACCGATAAAACACAAAGCGAAATTACACATGTGTATTTACGCGGCGCGGTCAAACTAAGACCCGACCTTGTCGCCGCACAGTGATGTTCGCAGGCAAGAAAGTTTGAATGTTGGTAGGTTAACCAACCTTCAAACCTTCAAACCTTCAAACCTTCAAACCTTAAACCTGTAACCCTTTAGGAGAAGAACTTATGATGATCATTATGAAAGCTAACTCAACCCCGCAACAAGTGGAACATGTCATCGAGCATGTCAAAGCCGCGGGATTGTCTGTTCACCTGTCGCAAGGTATCGAGCAGACCATTATCGGCGCAATCGGCGAGACGCATAACATTCCCGCGGATCGCTTTGAAGGACTCGATGGCGTGGATATTATTCAACGCATCACGCAACCGTTCAAACTTGCCTCGCGCCAATTCCATCCGGAAAATTCCATCTTCCCGTTGGATGGATTCACGGTCGGCGGCGAAGAGATCACCATTATCGCGGGACCATGCTCGGTGGAGAGTCGCTCTCAGATTGTTGAAACAGCCTGGGCGGTGAAAGAAGCGGGCGCATCCGCATTGCGCGGCGGAGTCTTCAAGCCGCGCACATCTCCATACGCGTTTCAAGGTCTCGGTGAAGAAGGTCTCGAATATATGGCAGAGGCGCGCGAGAAAACAGGTTTGCCTATTGTGGCTGAGATCATGTCGCAAACGCAGCTTGACTTGATGGTGAAATATGTGGATGTGCTGCAAGTGGGTGCGCGCAACATGCAAAACTTCAATCTCCTGCGTTCCATCGGCGAAACGCAAACGCCCGTTTTGCTCAAGCGCGGACTTTCCGCCACCATCGAAGAACTGCTCATGTCTGCCGAATATATTCTCGCGGGCGGCAATAAACAAGTGATGCTATGCGAGCGCGGCATTCGCACATTTGAGACAACGACGCGCAACACCACCGACATCAACGCCATTCCTGTTTTGAAAAATCTCACGCACTTGCCTGTTATTCTCGATCCGTCTCATTCAACGGGACATGTGGATTATGTCGCCGCAGTTTCGCGCGCTGCCATTGCCGCGGGCGCGGATGGGCTCATCGTCGAGGTTCATCCCGATCCCGCGCACGCGGTTTCCGATGGCAAGCAATCTTTGAAGCCTGAAAGATTCGCGGTGATGGTCAAGCAGGTTGGTCAGATCGCGCAGGTCATGAATCGCCGACTTGCTGTGAGCGACCATGTCAAAGGATGATTTTTTTCTTGCGCGTTCAAAGATCGCCATCATCGGATTGGGATTGATGGGCGGCTCGCTGGCGTTGGCGTTGAAAGGAAAATGCGCCGCGCTTTTTGGATGTGACTCGCATCGCGCGACGCTCGAACTTGCTCTGTCCCAACAAATCGTTGACTATGCCGATAGCGATTGCGCCAACATTCTCCCCGAAGTTGACCTTGTTATCTTAGCCGCGCCTGTCCCCGCGATATTGACTCTGCTCGACCAACTATCATCATTCACATCCAAACCTTGCATCGTGATGGATTTGGGGTCAACGAAAAAGTTGATTGTTGAATCCATGTCGCGGCTGCCGAAAAATTTTGATCCCATCGGCGGACATCCTATTTGCGGCAAGGAAAAACTTTCGCTTGCAAATGCTGAAAGAACTTTATATTACGCCGCGCCATTTTTGCTTACGTCGTTAAAGCGAACATCACCGCGCGCATTATCCGCGGCAAATCAAATCATCGAAGCCATCGGCGCAAAGGCGGCAATTCTTGATGCCGCCGAACATGACCGTATCCTTGCATCTACAAGTCATTTGCCATTTTTACTTTCATCTGCTTTGGCATTATCAACGTCGAACGATGTCGCTCCATTTATCGGACCCGGTTTCAAATCCGCGAGTCGATTGGCAGGCACATCATCTTCCATGATGTTGGGCGTATTGCAGACCAACCGCGAGAATGTCCTGAACGCCATCTCTGAATTTCAACAACAACTTGCAGACATCAAGATTAATCTTCTAACAAAAGATTACAAAAAACTGGAATCCATCTTGAATGAATCACAACAAAAACACCAAGAAATGATTCGTTTTTCATAATTCATCCTTTTTATGCGTATCACTCCTATTTCACACCCACTCAACGCCACTGTCCGTGTGCCTGGCTCCAAATCGTTGACCAATCGCGCGTTGCTCATCGCGTCATTGGCAAACGGAAAGACTCGTATCACAAACGCCATCTTCTCTGACGACTCGCGTTACTTCGCCAAAGCCCTGCATACATTAGGTTTTGACATTCAACTCGATGAAGAAAACCATGAAATGACCGTCACAGGGCTTGGCGGAAAAATCTCCGCGCAAAAAGCCGAACTCTTCATCGGCAACGCAGGCACCGCCGCAAGATTCCTTTCCGCGTTTCTTACGCTTGGTAACGGCGAATATATCTTGGATGGCGAACCGCGCATGAGAGAACGTCCCATCGGCGATTTGGTTGATTCTCTTATACAACTTGGCGCAAAATTAGAAACCATAAATAATTGTCCGCCAGTGAAAATTATTGCGACGGGTTTGCCTGGTGGAAAAACAAAAATCGCAGGAAACATCTCGTCCCAATTTCTTTCTGCTTTGTTGATGGTTGCCCCCTACGCCAAATCTCCCATCGAAATCGAAGTCGTCACCGACCTCAACTCCAAGCCTTACGTGGATATGACCATTGCCATCATGCGCGACTTCGGCGCGAAAGTTGAACGGGATGGATATCAATCCTTCCAAATCCCACTTGCGAATTACGAATCACGAATTTTGTATTCAATTGAATCCGACGCCTCCGCCGCCTCCTATTTTTTCGCCGCGCCTGCCATTTGTGGCGGAACGGTCAGAGTAAAAAATATCTCGCGCAACTCTGTTCAAGGCGATATTGGCTTTTTAGATGCCCTGCAAAAAATGGGATGTGCCGTCACAGAAATTGATAATTCAATTATTGTCAGTTGTCCATCGTCCATTGTCGGTATTGATATTGATATGCGCGACATCTCCGACACCGCCCAGACTCTCGCGGTTATTGCGCCTTTTGCGGCATCGCCGACGCGAATTCGCGGCATTGCGTCTGCAAGAGTCAAAGAGACCGACCGAATTTCCGCGACTTGTACTGAACTAAAACGTCTTGGCGTTCAAGTTGATGAGCATGAAGACGGTATGACGATTTATCCGTGCCAAACGTTCAAACGTTCAAACGTTCAAACTTATAATGACCACCGCATGGCAATGGCATTCTCATTAATTGGCTTGCGCGTTGCTGGCGTCACAATTGAAAATCCATCCTGCGTTTCCAAGACATTTCCAAAATTTTTTGAAGTTCTGTCACAATTACAGGTTGCAAGTTGAAGGTTGGAAAGTTGAAACCTTCTTCATATAACTTGTAGCCTTACACTTTCAACATGCGACTTTCAACCTTCAAACTCGGACTCATCGGTTATCCTCTCGGACATTCCCTCTCGCCCAAAATTCATAACGCGGCGCTGAAAGCTTGCGGGTTGAAAGGCGACTATTCTCTATTCTCTATTCATCCAGATGACATACAAGGATTAAAAAATTTACTCAACCGCGTTCGTAGAAAAGGAATTCACGGCTTGAATGTGACCATCCCGCACAAACAGAATGTCATTCCACTACTTGATGAATTGACGCCTACCGCCCAATCTATCGGCGCAGTCAATACGATTTATTTGCGCGACAACAAACTCATTGGCGACAATACCGATGCTCCAGGTTTTTTATCCGACCTCAAACATTTTCTTGGCAATCGTCAACTCGCCCTGAGCGAAGTCGAAGGGTCGCAAATCGCAAACTGTAAATCGGCAATCGTTTTGGGCGCAGGCGGTTCCGCGCGGGCAGTAGTGTATGCTTTGATTAATGATGGTTGGAATGTCACCATTGCTTCCCGTCGTATGGAACAAGCTCAAGAACTCGCGCAGTCTTTTACGAATTACGAATTACGAATTACGAATTTTACCGACCTTCAAACTTTCCAACTTTCAAACTTTCAACTAATAGTAAACACAACTCCCATTGGCATGACTCCGAATACCGACCAATCACCTTTGCCTGAAAATCTGTTATTGCCTTCAAATGCTTTTATTTACGATTTGATCTACAATCCACGCGAAACGAAATTGGTGAAAGATGCCCGCGCACAAGGATTATCCGCCACAACTGGCCTCGGCATGTTGATCGAACAAGCCGCGCTCGCATTTGAAATCTGGACAGGATGTAACCCGCCACGCGAGGCTTTATGGCTGGCAGTCACGTAATTACGTAAAAACATGGAGAACTTATGCTTCGATTTTTAACTGCTGGAGAATCTCATGGACCATTCCTCATCGCAATTTTAGATGGAATGCCCGCGGGCTTATCCATCACAACTGAAATGATTGACAAGGAACTCGCGCGCCGTCAGCAGGGCTATGGTTCAGGCGGACGCATGAAGATTGAAAAAGATACTGTGCAAATCCTTGGCGGAGTCATGGCTGGCGAAACTACGGGAGCGCCGATTGCCTTGCTTGTTGAAAACGCCGACCATGTCAAATGGAAAGGCAAAGCCATCGAGTCGATGACCGCCCCGCGCCCCGGTCACGCTGATTTAACGGGCGCGGTGAAATACGGCTACAAGGATTTGCGTCCCGCGCTTGAACGCGCATCCGCTCGTGAAACAACCATGCGCGTCGCTGTGGGCGCGGTTTGCAAACATTTCCTTGCCCAATTTAGAATCATCATTGGCGGATATGTTTCGTCCATCGGTGAAGTCCAAACTGATTTTGGCGATATGCCTTATGAAGAGCGATTTGCCCGCGCCGAAGAATCCGATGTGCGTTGTCCCATCGAAGCGTCCGCGAAAAAGATGCGTGATGAAATTGAAAAGATCATTCATGGCAAAGATACACTGGGCGGCGTTATTGAGATCGTCGCGCTGAATGTGCCTATTGGCCTTGGAAGTTTCGTTCAATGGGACAAGCGTCTCGAAGCCAAACTTGCGCAGGCAGTCATGTCTGTGCAAGCCATCAAGGGCGTGGAAGTTGGCGATGCGTTTGAAAACGCTAAACGAGCAGGAACACAGGCTCATGACCCGATCAACCTTCAACCTTCAACCTTCAACCTTCAACGTTTTACCAATCGCGCAGGTGGAATTGAAGGCGGCATTTCCAACGGACAGCCGATCATTATCCGCGCGGCGATGAAGCCGATTGCCACCACGTTGACTCCACAAGCGACCGTTGATCTGGCAAAAGGTGAAGAGTCCACCACCAAGTACGAACGCTCCGATTTTTGCCCTGTGCCGCGCGCCGTTCCAATTCTCGAATCGATGATTGCCTTCGTTCTTGCCGATGCGCTCATCGAAAAACTCGGCGGTGACTCGTTGAATGAAATGAAACCAAGATTTGAAACATTACGCAAAGCAAGTCTCGACGATTTACAAATGGATAACATCCCGCATATTTTTTGGGAATAACCTTCAAACTTTCAAACCATGAATCACATCTTTATCTATGGTCCCCCTGGAACAGGCAAATCCGCAATTGGCAAAAAACTTGCGGATAATCTTGCATTGCCCTTTATTGACCTTGACTGCGTCATTGAAACCAACGCGGGTATATCCATTCAGCAAATGATGGAAACGCGGGGCGAGACCGTTTTTCGCGACCTTGAAACTTCCGCTTTAAAGAATCTTGTAAATGAAAAAGAAAGCGTCATCGCTCTCGGCGGCGGAGCTTTATTGCGCGGTGAAAATCGCGCGTTTGCGAAAAACAATGGCAAAGTCATTCTATTAATGGCGGAATTAAATACGCTGATTCAAAGACTAAATGACGATGCAAGCAAACGTCCACTTTTGACTGGCGACTTGCGCGACAAGTTAATTTCCCTGCTTGCCAAGCGCGGCGAACATTACAACTCGTTTTCTTCGCACATTCATGTGGATGGAAAATCTGCGGAGCAAAACGCGCATGAAATACAAATTCAATTGGGGCGGCATCATCTTTCTGCAATGGGCGAATATGATGTTATGGTGGGACAAATTGAGAATTTGTCCCATGGAAACTTAATCGTCACCGATGAAAACGTGGCGAAATTTCACCTTGAAAAGATAAAAGCGATTTTACATGACGCGAAGTTTGTCGTTATCCCCGCGGGCGAAGCGCATAAAAATCTCAAAACTATTTCTTATTTATGGAAATCGTTTCTTGAAAACGGACTCGACCGCAAAAGTATGGTGATCGCGTTGGGCGGTGGCGTAATTGGCGACATGACGGGATTTGCCGCGTCCACATACATGCGCGGAATTAATTGGATTGCCGCGCCGACAACTTTGCTTTCAATGGTAGACGCGTCCATCGGCGGAAAAACGGGATTTGATTTGCCTGAAGGGAAAAACCTGATCGGTTCTTTTTACCCACCCAAGCTGGTACTCGCTGACCCGCGTTTTCTTGCCACCCTGCCTGAATCGGAATTCATTTCCGGCATGGCTGAGGTGGTCAAGCATGGAATCATCTCTGATCCGAAATTATTTTTATTATGCGCGCGCGGATTGGATTGGGTGAAAAATAATCTAGATGAAGTTGTCAAACGCGCGATAGCCGTAAAGATAAAAATCATCGAGGATGATCCGTATGAAAAAGGATTCCGCGCGGCGTTGAATTTAGGACACACGGTTGGGCACGCGGTGGAACTTGTCAGTAAATTTACTTTACGTCATGGAGAGGCTGTTGCCATTGGGGTGATGGCTGAGGCGCAGTATTCTGCTCGGATCGGGCTGGCAAGCTCGGGGTTGGTCGAGGCGATTAAAGAGTCGCTTGAAGCGCTGGATCTGCCTATCCAAATCCCCAAAGAATTGCCGCGCGATGAAATCGTCCGCGCGATGCGAATGGATAAAAAGAAAAATGCGAAAGTCATTCGTTTTGCATTGCCTGTTGAAATTGGGAAAGTTGAATTGGTGGATGTGACGGATTTGGAGATTGTGTTGGAGGATAAATGAAAATCTTAATTTTGCATGGACCAAATTTGAATCTGCTCGGCGCTCGCGAACCGGAAATATATGGCGTAATGACTCTGGATGATATTAATAACAAGTTGATCGAGATGGGAAAAAAATCGGGCGCGGAAATAAAATGTTTGCAGTCGAATCACGAGGGCGCGTTGATTGACGCGCTGCACGATGCGCGCACATGGGCAAATGGAGTTGTGTTCAATCCTGGCGGATACACACACACATCCGTTGCATTGCGTGACGCGATCTCTGCGATTCAAATTCCGGTGATCGAAGTGCATTTGTCGAATGTGTATGCGCGTGAAGAGTTTCGGCATAAGTCGTTAATCTCGGCAGTGTGCAAAGGCAGGATCAGCGGCTTCGGCTGGAAATCTTATGCGCTTGGATTGATGGCGATTCTGGAGCCGTAAATCCATTTGTTCAGTTCGCAATCATTAGAAAATCAATTTGCAAAAGTAAAAAATTCCCGCGCTTTTAAGCGCGGGAATTTTTTGTGTTTGGGTATTGTTATAAGAATTGATTCGTATTATATAGCGGCTTGTTTCCAAGCGGGTCTAAATTTATACACGTATACATGATATATGCCGCGCTGGGATGATTGCAGTTGTTTTGTAGATGCCTTTGTTTTCATCTGCATGATTCAACTATTTTATTTCTTATTATATCTTCATCAAAATCATCATCCCATTAAGTGCCGCCGAGAATTTCACTGGGATCGAATCACGGTTTATTCAAATCATGCTTCTGTAGCGTGGATGGCGACGGGATGTCGCGCGGCATTATCATAGTTTGAGTTGATTCAATTCATCTTGAAGCGCGGGAAGCTTGCGAAAACGTTCGCGTATTTCTGCTATGAGTTTGTCCCATGATTGTATTTCGTTCAACTGGCGATGGATGTCGCGTATTTCACGCAGGCAAAGCGCGGCTTGCGAATAATTGCCTCGGTCACGGTAATTAATAAAGCGCTCTGCTTCTTTTGTAAATAGCCGAATGGATTCCTGTGGATATTGTTTCTTTGCCGCTTGAGCCACTTCAATATGCAGAGAATGGTCTCCCCAGCGTTCCGGTAATTTTTCTAGCGTTGCAAGTGCGTTTCCCGCTTCCTTTTCGAGGAGGTAAAGCCTGACAAGGAAATCAAAATCTTTTTTGCCTTCAAGTTCACGGATGATATGACTTCGTAAATTTTCCCAACCATTAAGTTGCTTTGCCAGTTTACGAAGTTTTTCATATTTATCTATGTTGGGGTATTTCCAAAATAGTTTTTCTTCCAATTCCAAAGAACCCGCCAAATCTCCGCGTTCTTTGAGCCTGTTTGCAAACCATTCCACCAAGCGGTCATCTTTGATGGTTTCCAGTCTTTCGGTCACAAGTTTTTCGGAGAGCGCGGCTTGCCCATGAGTTATAAAAATATCAAGTGTCTTGAACAATGGGTAATCCTCTGCGACTCTGGCTGCATCTTCAGCTTCTTTAATTCTTTTGAGTTTGAGCAGACGTTCAATTAGATCATTCAACCGTCCTGTTTCACGGCAAAGTTTCAAATAGAAATCATCATCAAGAATGTCTGATTCGAGATCAAGCAGAAGTCCGCCAAGAGTTTCGCGATGATAGCTATCGCTCCAACTGTTTCCTGTCGGAAGAATTTTGCGTGTCCATTTCGCGATTTCCACTCGCTCTTCGGGAGTGGTTTGTGATATCAAGATTTCTGGTACGCAATCTGCTGCGCCGACGCCTCCTATTTTTATCGTGTCCCACTGGTATGCGCTGAACAGGACTTGTAGAATCTCATACCGCTTTTTTGAATCCTTGATTTGGGATAAGCAATGACCAAGCGCTTCAGCGCATTCATATACTACGCCCAACAATTCTCCTTCTTCATCTCCGAGAGCTGCGTTTTCGTTATCCAGAATTGTTTCAATGACAGTCTCGTAGATCAGGGCGGAATTTTCTGGATCGTTGCGAGCAAGGTAACCTGCCGCAAGTTTCAAAAGCGGATTCAAGTCCCGTTTGATTTCACGCGCATAACCCCATTCAAAGTCTGCGCCTTGAAAGGCCTGTTCTGCCTGCCGGCGAATGGCTTTTATATTTAGTGGTCTGTTTTCTCCTCCAGCAACTGGCAGTTCAAGCAGGGATTGCAAGTCTGGTTCCTGTTCGATCATTTGCTTAATGAGGGCAATCAATTCGGGTTTGGAAATTTTTTCAAGGATGGTATCAATTGCTTCAACTTCCTGGAAAGAATTGGGATTGTTCACCCAGGTTAGCAATAACGCAATGGTATGTTTGCAATGTCCGCCATTCCCAACGGGGCAGGAACATTCTGCAGATTTAATTCCCTTGCTGTCGAATAAGACTTCCTGACGATAAAAGGGGGCTTGCGACCCAGAGCATTTGGATTTAATCGTCATCCCCTGAATCCGCTGTTCGTAGATTGCCCCTTGTTCATAATATTTTTCCCCTCGCTGGAAGTAAGCATTGTCTGTCCAGTGGGCAATAATTGATTTTGAAATTCGTGGGATGGATGACATTGTGCGTTCCAAAAATGAGATATCAGCATTATACCGCGTGGCATGATTATAGTGGCTATAACCTCAAAGTGTAAATAAAAAATTATGTAATTTACATATTTTGACTTAAGTGTTATTATAAATCCAATTATTTACAACATCCCTTGGATATAATGCAATGAATCCTAATGATTTTCGTTCTCCCGAAGCTGGACAGGTTATCCTAACTCAAAATGGTTACCATGCTTTTATTCCAGCACCCCTGCCGCCTAACTTGGTATGGCCTCTGCCATTGATTTCCGCATTGTCGGAAGCGGAACGTGATTTGAGCCGTCTGGCCGCGCTGGCAGACGCGTTCCCCTTTCCACGTTTGCTGATTCAACCTTTCATGCGTCGCGAAGCGGTGCTTTCTTCACGCATCGAGGGTACACGTGCCACCCTGGCGGAACTCTACACTTATGAATCCACCCAGTTATCCTTTCTTGAGCTGGGGGATGATGTGCGCGAAGTTCATAACTACGTCACAGCTCTGGATTACGGGTTGGAACGATTGAAAACTTTACCAATTAGCCTTCGCTTAATCCGTGAAATTCACGAGAAATTGATGCATGGCGTGCGTGGCGGCAACCTGACTCCAAGTGAATTTCGACGCACCCAAAACTGGATTGGACCAGCCGGTAGTACGATTATGACTGCCACTTATGTTCCCCCGCCAGTTGATGAGATGAATCAGGCATTGGGTGATTTGGAGAAGTTTATTCACACAAGCGCTGAAATCCCGGTCTTGGCGCGGGCGGCGATGATTCATTATCAGTTCGAAGCCCTTCATCCATTTCTGGATGGCAATGGCCGGGTGGGGCGCCTGCTTATGGCTTTGCTTTTTACTGAATGGAATATCCTGTCTCAGCCATTACTTAACCTGAGCGTATACTTCGAACGTTATCGCCAGGAATACTATGACAATCTTCTGGCTGTATCCCAACGTGGTGGCTGGGTGGCTTGGTTGCACTTTTTCCTGCGCGGAGTCAGTTCACAGGCACAGGATAGCTTGGTGCGTATGCAACGATTGGAAGCAATTCGTACAAAATACGAACCGCTGGTGAAATCTGACCGAAACTCGGAGCGCATGGGGGCAGTGTTGGATTTCCTGTTTGCCCGGCCCATCCTTTCTGCTAAACAACTGGCAGAAAGCGTAGGTATGCCATTCAAAACCGCCAGACAATATATTGAGAAACTTGCCAAAGCAGGCATTTTACGAGAAGTCACCGGGAATGCCCGTAACCAAATCTATCGCGCCGATGAAATCTTTGACGCGATGAATAATGTTCAGGAATAACGGGTTGAATCGGTTCTTGCCACCTATGTGCCGCCTACGCACCTACGAAATTTATATCCATAAACAATGATGCCGCGCTCATCGCCGTCGTTTCTCATTTTGCGAGTGACCATTTCAACAGGCATACCGATTTCTATCGGTTGATCGCCCACATCGGTCAACTGCGCGGTAATCATCGGACCTTCTTCCAGTTTTACCAAAGCAACGGTATAAGGCGCGTCTGCATCGAATCCGCTGGGGGCTTCGTAAATTGTTGTAAACGAATAGACTTCGCCTTTGCCTTTGAATGTGTAAGAATCTTTCGCCTCATCGCCGCAATTTGGGCACACGTCGCGCGGTGGGAAAATCTTGTAATCGCAATGCGGGCAAACTTCGCCCACCAGTCCATATCGTTGTTTCTTGAGTCGCCAATGTCTTGGAATTTCCATGATAGTGTTCCTTTCGTTAAACTAATTCTATCCTCTGTAACTCTCAAACACTATCAGGTTTGCACGGTCAGGATATGACTGACAGCCGTGGATGCCGGACCGCCAAGCGATTGGATAAGTCCGATCTGCGCGCCCGCAATCTGGTTCGCTCCTGCCTGACCTCGAAGCTGGGTGACCGCTTCGACAGCTTGATACACGCCCGCGGCTCCTCCAGGGAATCCGCGCGCTTTCATGCCTCCCATGGTCGCGCAGGGAATTTTCCCTTTCAAACTAATTTCATTATCCGCGGCAAGTTTCCAACCGCGACCTTTGATTGCAAATCCGACTGCTTCAAGTTGCAACGCGGCATAAATGCTGAATGTGTCGTGATATTCAAAAAAGTTTATTTGGTCCAGAATAATGCCGGCTTGTTTCATCGCTTTGCCCGCTGAGATTTGCGCGGTATCAAAATATAAAATATCTTTTCTATCGTGTAATGCCAATGTATCTGATGACGCGGCGGAGCCGGAAATCTTCACGAGTGGACTCTGCCAGTTTAACGGAAGCAGGTCACGGCGCGTCAGAACGAGCGCGGCAGCGCCATCTGCATTTGGAGCAATATCAAATCTATTAAGCGGATCGCTGACCATTTCCGCTTTGATGTATGTCTCAGGTTTGATGGCTTTGCGGAACATGGCGTTTTTATTTTCCGCGCCGTTGGCATGAGCCGTTAATGCAAATCCGGCAAATCCATGCGCGGGGACTTGATGCTCGTATATATATCGTTTCATTAAGAGCGCGGCTTGTGCGGTGGTGGTCATGCCTTGCATTGATTCGAAATCCGAATCGCTTTCAGCGGCGATGGCTTCTTCCACGCTGTGACCAATTTTATCGGTGAACTTTTCAACGCCGAGGACAAGCGCGATATCCACCATGCCGCTGGCAATCGCGAGATAACCCTGACGAAGCGCCGCGCCGCCCGACGCCCCCGCGGCTTCAACGGTGATGGCTTCGATGCCGGTTAAATCCGCGTAGTCCGCGATCAACGCGCCGAGATGCGCCTGATTTGAAAGATTCGGCGCGAGCATATTGCCGACGAATAACGCTTGCGGTTTGAGTCCGCCGCTGTCTTTGAGCGCGGCTTGAATGGCATCCAAAGCGAGATCGCGCAAACTAATTTCCCAATGCTCGCCGACGGGTGTTTGTCCGATACCTGCTATAACGACTTCAGTCATAAATGATTTCCATTAGTAGGTGGGTAAAGTGGTAGATTGGTCGGTGGGAAATTGGTGAGATGACAGGTCTCTCGACCAAGTTCCAATTTCCCAATTTACCGATTCACTTCATCGCCAACTTGCCGCGATAGCGGACATACGTGGCGTAATCAATCTCGGTGCGGCGTGCGATGTAATCGCGAGTTTTAGTGGCGAGATTTTGGCGCGCGGTGACTTTATCGGTGACGAGAATGTCAAAGGCGTCTGATCCAGCTCCAGAGCCGAAAGAGACGCAGAGAATCCGTTCGCCGGGTTGGGCGATGTCGAGAGTCGCAGTGAGTCCGATCACGGCCGCGCCCGCGTACGTATTTCCGATCACCGGCACGAGTAGCCCGGGTTCGATTTGTTCCATTGAAAATCCAAGTTGACGCGCGACGCGTTGCGGAAATTTTGTATTTGGTTGATGGAAGATCGCCCACTTGTAGTCTTTGGCGGTTGTGCCGCTGGCTTCCATGAGATGCGTGGCGGCTTCGGTGATGTGTTTGAAATAAGCGGGTTCGCCGGTGAAGCGCATACCGTGTTCGGGATATTTCGCTTCGGGGCGCCGCCAGAAATCGGGCGTGTCGGTGACGTAGGAATAAGATGAGTTGATGATCGCCAACGATTCTTCCGCGGGACCGAGGATGAACGCGGCGCCGCCCGCGCCGGCGGTGTATTCGAGCGCGTCGCCCGGCTTGCCTTGCGCGGTATCCATGCCGATTGCCATGGCGTAATGTCCCATGCCCGAGCCGACCACGCCCATCGCAGCGACTATTGCTTCGGTGCCAGCTTTACAGGCGAATTCAAAATCCGCGCCTTGTGTGTTGGGGACTGCGCCAATCGCTTCGGCGACTACGGTGGAAGTTGGCTTGACCGCATACGGATGCGACTCAGACCCGACCCAGACCGCGCGCAGTTCATGCGGATCAATTTGAGCGCGGAGCATGGCGTTGCGCGCGGCTTCAATGGACATGGTAATCACGTCTTCATCGAGTCCGGGGACGGCTTTCTCTTTGATGGGAAGTCCGCCGCTTTTGCCTGTCCATACGCGCGCGACTTCCTTGGCGGGTAAACGATAACGCGGCACATACGCGCCGTATCCGACAATGCCGACTGGCTTGATGGGTTTGAGGAGGGTGGGGGAGTGCCCCACAGGGGTGCTTCGCGAAGGTTGAGGGGTTGTCATATTATTTTGTTGCCTTATTTCGGAAATAGTAATAGAGCTCATTAATGGTGTAAAGTAATAATAGCAATATTGCTACTTTAGCAATAACTGACTGGCCTAAAGTTGAAAGCAAACCAGGTGTTACAAGAAGACCAATGATAAAACCTACAAGTAGAGGAGGAAACAAGAATCGAATTCCAAACTTATACCGCCAATACAGAGGAGAATTTTCAAGATTAATGGCTTTTCTAATTGATTTCACACCTGCGATTCTTCCACCGACTTTTATTTGGTTATCATATTGTGAAAGCAAAACTTTGATAGTGAAATAATCTTCATGATTTATAAGAATTGGGTCGATCAATAAGGTTGTTGTTTCAACTCTTAATATTGGTTTTAGTGTGTCTGGATAGCGCTCAGTTAGTTCTGCACTAAGTATTTTAGTTTTTGATCCGAATGATAGAGACAATTTTTCATAGAAGTCAGTGGGTAATATTGGTACATTGCCTTCGTTTTTTATTTGAATAGCTAGAAAATTTATGTTTTGTATGCGAGTTTTACCAAAAAAAATCTTGATTTTGCCATGCAATTCTTCGCTGGTAGTCAGTAATTCATTGTCTGTCAAAATTGTATAGGATAAACTTTTTTTATATTTCTGCAAAAAATAAATATAAATGGCAACAACAATAGCTACTAAGGCCAGTAAAGCACCCATAAATTGCCAAATTGGGTCTCTTAATATATCCATTTCACATCTCCTGCTAGATTGCGATTATAGATAATGTTTACATATACCAAAGTGCTGACTTCAAACCTGCGAGCTTGAAAGACCTCGGAAGTCTCCCATGAGGCGTTTCGGTTGGGAAGACTTCCGAAGTCTGGGCGTTTTACCACTTACGCGGCGTACTTCCTTTTTCTATTTCTTCTTTTGTTCTGGCAAGCGTTTTGTTCCACATGTTGAGGGTGTCCTGTCCAATGCGGGCGGCTTCTTTTGTGACCTCATCCAGGTTGACATCATAATTGCTGTATCCGCGCAGGCAGAAAAAGAGAATGGCAAAAATATCGTCTGGATGTTTGTTTGACCTGCCTTCATTCCATGCCTTTAACTTCCCGATGATAATGTCTGTTGGCTGCGCGACCCAGGCTTCAAATGGCTTATCATTTTCATCCGTGAAAGTCTCGCGTATTCGGCGGTCAAAGGCGAGTTGATATTCCGGTTCGCGTTTCAAGGGGACAAGGTCGGCTTTGTAACCTTCGCTTGAATCAATGATGTTAAACATAATTCCCATTTCAACGGAATCCTTTATCATCTCAGGATCGGCATAATAACGTGGAAGTGGGAATTTTTGAGATAGGGTTTCAAAATCCGTCTCACGCAAATCTACCATAATGTCAATATCATGGGTGGCGCGGGTAATTCCAAAAATTGTGCCTCCAAAAGCGCCGACAATCATATAGGGCGCGCCTATTTCATCCAATGCTTTTACGACACGGATATAAAAATCAAGCATGTCCATATTTTTTGTCCATGAAAATCAAATAATCCAGAATTTTCATATTGATTTCTGGTAGAGAAAGTTTTGGGAATTTTCTCTTAAATGCCGTACGCAATCCAGCGCGTATCATGGCGCTAGCTTGCAGGCTGGGATAAACTCTTTTTCCAGGAGGCATTTTTGCCAGCAATTCCATCTGCGCCCAGTCAATGGGATTAAGTCCATTCACGATGGCGGAGATTTCTTCGGATGTGAGGGGAGTTCTATTAGTCATTATGTTTTCAGCTTTCGCAGAATTTCTTCCGCTTTATCAATCCGTACCGTTTTCTCCGCCACCATCTGTGCGGCGACCTTTTCAATCATATCACCAGACGCGCCCGCGGCGATGGCGACCTGCCGCGCGTACAAGGACATGTGTCCGCGTTGGATGCCTTCGGTGGCAAGCGCGCGTAACGCGGCGAGATTTTGCGCCAGACCGACCGAGACGATTATTTCCGCCAATTCGGATGCAGTTTTGACGTTCATTAACTTAACCGCGGCTTGCGCGGCGGGGTGGACTTTGGTCGCGCCGCCGACGATTCCCACCGCCATTGGCATTTCGAGAGCGCCGACCAAATTGCCATCTTTATCTTTTTCCCAAGTTGATAATGAAGTGTATTTGCCAGAACGCGCGGCATACGCGTGCGCACCCGCCTCAATGGCGCGCCAGTCGTTGCCGGTGGCAATGACGACTGAATCCACGCCGTTCATGATGCCTTTGTTATGTGTCGCGGCGCGGTACGGATCAACGGCGGCGAATGCGTATGCTTCGATAATCCCATCGCGGACTCTTTCTCCAGAGAAAGTGTCAAATGTGAGTTCTTTCACGGGAATCGTGCATCTTGCCCGCGCGAGACGCCGGTCTGCAAGATTGGATAAAATTCGCAGGTGAACTCGTCCGCCAGTGATGGTTTCGATTCGTGGAGCAAGTTTTTCGCAAGCGGTGTTGACCGCGTTGGCGCCCATCGCGTCGCGGACATCATAAATGAGATGCACGACGAGAAAAGCTCCGATAGGCGATGATTCGATAATTCGAACTTCAAGGTCGCGCGCGCCGCCGCCGAATTTTTTCAAGACCGGGTCAATGGCGTCGGCTTCTTCGAGCAATTCCTTTTTATGTTCATAAATTTTTAGACGCGCGGAATAAATATCATCTATGTCAAGTAATTGCATTTGTCCGATCATCTCGGGCGTGGAGGTTGTGGCAGTAAATCCACCGCCCGCGCGGACGAGTTTTGCCATGAAGGACGCGCCGGCTACAACCGAAGGTTCTTCCAGAGTCATCGGAACTAAAACATCTTTGCCGTTGACTTGAAAGTTCAACGCGACGCCAAAAGGTAAACTGTATAAACCGACGACATTTTCGATCATGTGTTGAGCGGATTCGGCGGAGAGTCCGCCGGTAGTAAACGGAATCAGCTCGTCGGGAGTCAGATGCGAAGCCTCCGCTAGTTTTGCGCGGCGTTCTTCTATCGTCAGGTTGTAGAATCCGGGGATGCGGGAAGATGTCATGGCTTATCCTTTTCAAAATAAGTTTAAGGGTGAGAACCTGCCAAATTCTATCAAAGTTATTGAAAGTGGAGATATAATACCTTTTGAGGTGTCTTTATAATGCAATTGACGCGCAAACAATTACAAGACCGCATGATGGCGCTGCATCAAGCCAGTTTGGAACTGGTGAAGGATGTTTCTTTGGAGACGTTGCTGGAGCGTATTGTCGCGACGGCGCGTGAGCAGGTTAATGCGCGTTATGCGGCATTGGGGGCGCTCGATAGCGATGGAAAGCTCCAGAAATTTATTACAGTTGGAATGAAAGCATCTGAGATTAAAAGGATAGGTCATCAACCTGTGGGGAAGGGCTTGCTCGGCGAGTTGATGAATACCGCGCTTCCATTGCGTGTCCCGGTGATTCGAGAACATCCAAGTTCAGTCGGATTTCCGCCGCATCATCCCGCCATGACCTCGTTCCTGGGCGTGCCTATTCGAGCGGGAGATCGTCAGTTTGGGCAGATCTATCTGACCGAAAAGCGGGACGGCTCCGAGTTTACAGAAGACGACGAAAAGATTATTCAAATGCTGGCGGCTTTTGCCGCGGCGGCCATTCAAAACGCGCGCATGTATGAACAAATGAAGGAGCGCGATCTGGCTCTTACGCGCCGAAATGTGGATATGTCCTTGCTGAACGGGGTCGCGACTACTTTAACTTCTTCTCTTGAGCTTGACGAAATCCTAAATAAGACTCTCGGACTGGTAATGAATTATATGAAGATGGAAGCAGGCGAGATATTCCTGTTGGAAGAAGATAATGCCACTTTGCGCATGGTTTTACATCGCGGCGAAGCCGCTGAGGCGTTTTGGACGCGTAATTTATTTACAATAGGCGATGGCTATATAGGTTTGACGGCAAAGGAAAATAAGATTTTTGTAAGCCGTGATCTGGCAAACGATGTCCGTTTTCTGCGAGACGACGTTGTAAAAGCGGGATTCAGGCAAATGGCTTGTATTCCGCTCAAATCCACAGATAATTTGATCGGTGTGCTGTCTGTCACCACACGTCACAAAGATCCATTAGATGAAAGAAGCCTGCAATTACTCATAGCGGTTTGTAATTGGGCTGGTCTTGCCATAGAAAATGCCCGCCTTCATAACAATGCGCGGCGTTTGGCAGTGCTGGAAGAACGCGACCGCATCGGCATGGACTTACATGACGGCATCATTCAATCTGTTTATGGAGTCGGATTATCGCTTGAAAGCGCCATGCACACAATTGATGAGGATCCTCAGGAAGCAAAAGAGCGAGTACAAAACGCCATTACTGGATTAAATCAGGCGATTCGAGACATTCGCACCTATATTCTTGATCTTAGACCGCGTCAACTTGGCAATGACGGCTTAATGAATGGTCTTAAACGCCTTGTCACTGAATATCGCGCCAACACATTCTCTGAAGTCCAGCTTACAGGACCTGATGGCGACTTAAAAGAACTGCCTCATTCACATTCTTTGGCATTATTCCACATTTGTCAGGAAGCGTTAGCCAATGCCGCCAAACATGCAAAAGCCAAAAATGTTCAAGTATCTGTATTGGTAACCAACGAACGCGTCTTAATCGAAGTCCATGATGACGGACGCGGCTTTGATATGGGTAAAATGACAGAAACACTTGGTCATGGACTGGCTAATATACATACGCGCGCGCGCGCGGTGGGCGGTGAAGCGGATATATCCGCGGCTATTGGCGAAGGTACGACAGTACTTGCATGGGTTCCACGCGCGCTCAAGCATTAAATCATATATAAAGCGATTCGTTGCAAAATGAATCACGAGAACGCGAGTCTCATGCGCCGCGAAAATAAAATAATTTGCGACATGATTTTTTAAGATACAACTTGATAGATAGGCAATCATAGGTTGTTAATGCCCATATATGGGGGTTTGAATGAGCTTCCAGCTATCTCTGGCTGAAACGGGTGTTCTATCTTGAAGCGCATTTCTATATCTCTGCATATTGATTCTTTAAGATTGAGCAAACTTAAAAAATCCAATCTTTTTAGCTTATCGTAGGTATAACGCTTGCTATCTTTTCAATATCTCTGCTAGAATATATTCACGCTGAAATGAAAGATGTGAACATGGTTTACATCACTCCCTAACAGATTTTTACAAGCGTATATGTCCTAATTGATCAAGCCGCGAAAAATGCGGGTTAGTTCAATACACCCTACAACCATCCCAGCGGGAGCTAATATATGAATGCAGAGCAGGCCTGGCAATCAGTGCTCGGACAGCTACAAATGGAAATGCCCCGTGCGTCCTTCGACACATGGGTGCGCGATACCAAACCAATATTATATGCAGACGGACTTTTAACCGTCGGTGTACGCAATGCCTATGCGCGCGATTGGTTGGAAAGTCGTCTCGCCAGTTCTGTCAGTCGTTTGCTTATCGGGATCATGAACTCGAACGTCTCGGTTAGCTTTGTTGTCTCAAACGGGGATGAAAAAACCGCTTCCTCTTCGGAGCCTGAACCTGTTTCCGTTACCCAAGCCGATTTTTCCGCCGATGACATTCCCGCTGAACTGCCGCGTATTCGTCACTCAAGCCTAAATCCACGCTATACATTTGAAACCTACGTTGTCGGCTCGGGCAATCGTCTTGCTCATGCCGCCTGTCAGGCTGTCGCCGAAAAACCCGCGCGCGCCTATAATCCGCTTTTCTTATATGGCGGTGTAGGATTGGGAAAAACGCACTTGCTCCACGCCATTGGCAACGCTTGCCATGCAAATGGACTTAATGTATTGTATGTTTCCTCCGAAGAATTCACCAACGACATGATCAATGCCATCCGTACGCATACCACACAAGCCTTTCGCGAAAAATACCGCACCGCAGACGTATTACTGGTGGACGACATTCAATTTATCGCCGGAAAAGAATCCACTCAGGAAGAATTCTTCCACACCTTCAACACCTTGCATGGACAAGATAAACAGATTATCGTCTCATCTGACCGCCCACCGAAATCCCTGATGACTCTTGAAGAACGCCTGCGTTCACGCTTTGAATGGGGACTCACGGCTGATATTCAAGCGCCTGACCTTGAAACCCGCATTGCCATTCTGCGCGCAAAAGCAGAACGCACCGGTCGCAGCATCCCCGATGAAATTCTGGATACGATTGCGCGCCGCGTACAGACCAATATCCGCGAACTCGAAGGCGCGTTGAACCGTCTGATCGCGTTTGCCGACTTGAGCGGTTCTTCGCTTACGCCCAGCCTGGTTGATGTGGCATTGGCAGATTTATTGCCGTCTCGGCGTAATGTTTCCATTGAAAAAGTTATTGAGTACGTCGCCTACGAATGGGAAATAACGGTTGACGTTTTGCTTGGACGAGATCGGTCGCAAAAAGTAGTTTTACCTCGTCAGGCGGCAATGTATGTGATGCGTAAAGAGACCGATGCTTCATTACCGCAAATCGGTGAAGTGCTTGGCGGACGGGATCATACAACCGTAATGTACGCCATTCAAAAAATTACAAACGATCTCTCAACAAATCGGGATCTGGAAATACATATCCGTAATGTGACTAACCGGTTATATAATCAATCGGTCGCTGTATAAGATAAAACTCCCCGAAAAAATCGGGGAGTTTTTTGCAAATGCCGCGGTATCCTATGGTATAATCCCGCCGCTCTGAAAAGAGCAACATTCTGCTTGGGACGGGCATAAAGCGTCCCTGAGTGGGTTACGATCCCCACTAAACTCACTCTGTTCCGCGCCAGTAATGACTGCGCGTTGGAGAACGGAATAAAAATTAGGAGAAACAATGGCTGTCATATCTATGAAAGCCCTGCTTGAGAGCGGAGTCCATTTTGGACATCGCACCAACAAGTGGGACCCCCGTATGAAACCGTACATTTTCACCGAGCGTAACGGTATTCATATTATTGATTTACAACAGACTGTAAAGTTGTTAAATGGCGCATATAACGTTATTCGCGATACGGTTGCGAATGGCGGGACTGTGCTATTTGTAGGCACCAAGCGTCAGGCGCAGGAAACTGTGCTGGAAGAATCGGCTCGCTGTGGGATGCCTTATGTGACCGAGCGTTGGCTGGGCGGTATGCTTACGAACTGGTCTACCATGCACGCTCGCGTGCAGGAATTGGATCGCCTGGAAGCGTTGCGCGATAGCGGCGAAATTAATCAGTTAACCAAAAAAGAGGGCTTACTCATTCAGCGTGAAATTGACCGCTTGCTCTCCCGCCTCTCCGGCGTTCGCAAAATGAAACGTGTGCCGGATTTGGTTTTCATCGTTGATGTTGGCAGGGAAGTTGCCGCTGTGCGTGAAGCCATTGTATTAGGCATCCCGATCGTGGCGATGGTGGATACCAACTGTAATCCGCAGGATGTGGATTATGTGATTCCGTCCAACGACGACGCGATCCGCGCAATTAAGTTACTCGTGGCGAAAATTGCCGATGCGGCGATTGAAGGCAAAGCCATGCGCAAGGAAGAGGATCAGACCGACGAAGCCGCGTCCAAGCCTGATGTTAAGTCGGAAGCGCCTTCTCGTTCCCACAAGGGACCGAAAGTTGTCGAGTCCGATGATACCGCGCAGGAAGATGTCTTGTTGGGCGAATCCACACTCGCGAAGTTGAGCGCGGCGCGCAAGCCGGATGAAATTGTGATTGAAGAAAAATTAGTTGAAGCAGTTGATGATGAACCGCTTGCCGATTTATCCGCGGATGCATAATTGGATTTATTGAGATTGAGGAAAGAATAATGGAAATTACGACTGAGATGATCAAGAACCTGCGCGCCGCTACCAGCGCGCCGATGTTGGATTGCCGCAAGGCTCTTCAAGACGCCGACGGCGATTTTAACAAGGCTGTTGATTGGCTGCGCGAAAAAGGCATGGCTACAGCCGCCAAGCGCGCTGACCGTGTGGCATCCAACGGCGTCGTGGAAATGTATTCGCATGGCGGCGGGCGCGTAGGTGTGATGGCGGAAGTGAACTGCGAAACGGATTTTGTGGCTCGTTCTGAAAAATTCCGCACACTGGCGCACGAAATCGCTTTGCAGATCGCGGCTGGCGCTCCGAAGTATGTGAAGGCTGAAGACATCCCTGCGGCTGAATTGGAACATGAAGCGGATATTGCACGCGCACGCGCAAAAGAAGAAGGCAAAGCTGCGAATGTTTTGGATAGAATCGTAGAAGGTAGAGTGGAGAAGTATAAGGATGAAGTCTGCCTTATGCGCCAGACCTATATCCGCGATGAGAATCTTAATATCGAAAAACTGATCTTGCAGAATATCGCCGCGATCGGTGAAAGCGTGATTGTGCGCCGCTTCCAGCGTTGGGAGTTGGGCGAAAACGCTTCGAATTAGTCATAGAGCCAGCCTTCGGGTTGGCTCTTTTCTTAACAAGGAGAAATCATGTCTGAACTTAAATATAAACGTATTTTGCTCAAACTTAGCGGAGAGGCTCTTGGCGGCAAACAAGGCTATGGGATTGACGTGGACGAAGCCGAATCAATTGCCAGCCGCGTGAAGGAAGTGCGCGAGATGGGCGTGGAAGTTGCCATGGTGATCGGCGCAGGCAATTTGTGGCGCGGCAAGCAGGGGCTTGAGCGCGGCATGGACCGCGCCACTGCCGATTATATGGGCATGCTCGGCACAATGATGAATGCCATGGCCTTGATGGATTCTCTGGAAAGGTTAAAGGTTGTTACGCGTGTGATGTCTGCCATTGAAATGCGCGCCATTGCCGAGCCGTATATATTCCGCCGAGCCGTTCGTCATCTTGAAAAGGGACGCGTGGTTATTTTTGGCGCCGGCACAGGCAATCCGTTTTTTTCAACCGATACAGCCGCGGCTTTGCGCGCCTCCGAAATTTCCGCCGAAGTGGTCATCAAAGCCACAAAAGTGGACGGGGTATATGATGACGATCCGAAGAAAAATCCGAATGCCAAAAAGTTTGATCGGCTCGATTACATCGAAGTGCTTAATCGCCGGCTTGAGGTAATGGACAGTACTGCCATTACGCTTTGCATGGAAAATCACTTGCCGATTTTGGTGCTTAACTTTTGGGATACCCATGCGTTGACTGCCGCGTTGCACGGCGAGCCTGTTGGCACGTTGATCAATTGATAGCTCTCAACTTTTTTCAAATTCTCTCTGATTGGTCATCTCCCATAGCATAATTTTTACTTTTGGTGTATCCTTGAGATGATTAATTCTTCAGGAGGATAACGTGTCTGACGAAATTCGAAACATGTTGAAAGATGCAGAGAGCCGTATGCATGGCGCGCTTCAGTCGTTAAGCGACTCTCTCGCGACCATTCGCACAGGCCGCGCAAGTCCCGCGCTCGTGGAAAAATTGCCCATTGATTATTATGGAACTCCCACGCCATTGATGCAGTTGGCGTCAATCAGCGTGCCGGAGCCGCGTTCGTTGATGATCAAACCGTTTGACGCCTCCACAATCAAGGAAATTGAAAAAGCGATTCAGGCCTCGGATCTGGGACTGAATCCCAATAACGATGGAAAAGTCATCCACCTCAACCTGCCTCCGTTAAACGAAGAACGCAGAAAGGGATTGGTAAAACACGTTCATCAGCGCCTGGAAGAAGCGCGCGTAGCTGTCCGCAATATACGGCGTGACGTTCACAATGATATGCGTGAATTTGAAAAAGAAAGACTGATCACTGAGGATGAATTAAGGCACGGCGAAGAAGACCTGCAAAAATTAACCGACCGTTTCGTGGAAGATATTAACAGGAATGGTCACACCAAAGAAAAAGAGATCATGGAAGTGTAATCGTGTCATTGCGATTCCCACCCGCGTGTGCGGCTTGGGATTAACAGCGACAGATATTTAATATGAGCGAATCTTTACTTAATATTCCGCCTGAAAAAATTCCCCGCCACGTTGCCATGATTATGGATGGTAATGGGCGTTGGGCGATTTCACGCGGCTTGCCGCGTCTAGCGGGACATAAAGCAGGCACTGAAAACCTGCGCCGCGTCATTCGAGCCAGCATGGAATTTGGAATTAAGTACCTGACCATCTACGCTTTCTCCACAGAAAATTGGGGACGCCCGCCGGAAGAAGTAAAGGGTTTAATGTATATCCTGGAGGATGTTATAGATAAAGAATTGGATGAGTTGAATAAGGAAGGCGTGCAATTGCGTCACATCGGGCGTCTTGAAAGGCTTGCTCCTATACTTCAGGAAAAAGTACTGGACGCGATAGATGTAACTAAAAATAACGACCGCCTGATCTTGAATATTGCTTTTAATTATGGCGGACGGGATGAAATTGTACAGGCTATCCAACGCATGATGAAAGATGGAGTGCCTCCGGAAAAAGTAACGGACAATCTGGTCAATCAGTATCTATTCACCGCCGGTGTGCCTGATCCCGATCTGATCATCCGCACGTCCGGTGAATTGCGCGTCAGTAATTTCATGATCTGGCAGGCGGCTTATTCAGAATGGTATATCACGCCGACCTATTGGCCCGATTTTGATAAGGATGAATATCGCCGCGCGCTCGAAGATTTCGCCAATCGTGACCGCCGCTATGGCAAAGTAGCCCCTGCGGAAGCGGACTAACATGCGCATCCGCACAATCACAGCTCTGGCTCTCGCCGTCGTTGGTTTGCCTGCCATTTTGTTTGGCGGGATTTTTTATTTTCTTTTGATGGGCACATTTTTAGTCGGCTCGGCTTGGGAATATGTGCGTTTATTCCGCGCCGTGAAATATGAGCCGCAGGAAATTATTACCGTTGGCGGTGTGTTCTTAATTACTTTGACGCGTACATTTTTTCCGCAAGCGTCCCTGCCGATATTTGCGACCTTGATCCTGCTGGCATTGGCATATCACGTAATTGCTTTTGAGCGCGGACGCGACCAAGCCGCGCTTGATTTCAGCGCAACTGTCGGCGGGCTCGTTTATCTTGGCTGGATCGGCTCCTATTTGCTTGATCTTCGCAATTTGCCTGATGGCGGCTGGTGGGTGATGGTGGTTCTGCCATGTGTGTGGTTCGCAGACACGGCAGGATATTACATTGGCTCTGCCTATGGTAAACACAAAATGGCTCCGCGCTTAAGCCCAAAGAAAAGTTGGGAAGGTTATATTGCAGGCATTTTCAGCGCGATATATGGCGGCGCGTTATTTGCTTATGCCTTTGCGACCTGGGGAAGTCTTGCCGGTCAAATTACCGTTTGGCAGGGCGCGCTTCTCGGATTGGTGATCGGCGCGCTTGCTCCGCTTGGAGATTTCGGCGAGTCCATGTTCAAGCGGCAATCCGGCACGAAAGATTCAAGTAATGTTTTTCCCGGTCACGGCGGCTTCTTTGACCGCATCGATTCGTGGATATGGAGCGCGGTGATCGGTTATTATTTCATCCAGTGGTTCATTCTTTAAGAAAGCAATCTTCTCGTAAAGATTGCTTGACACAACCTCGCCTTATACGTATAATCCCCGTCGCCTTCCTCGATAGCTCAATTGGCAGAGCGAGCGGCTGTTAACCGCTAGGTTCCAGGTTCAAGTCCTGGTCGAGGAGCCAGCATCAGACCTCCGAGTTTTTTATGAACTCGGAGGTCTTTACGTTCAGGGACAACTTTTGTTTTATAATGAACTTACTTGCTTGTGGAAAATAATGATTGTTGTCGTTGAGGCTATCAGCAAATTTGACTGGGTAATTTGGCTATATAGGTTGTTGTTTGGCGTGTAAACACTAAGTTGGCCCGCAAAGGATAACAGGATAGTCGATGTCAAACAGAAAAAGAAAAACCATCATCGGAAAGTGTCGAATTTGTGGGCAAGAAGGCAAGTTGAGTTTTGAACATGTCCCACCTCAAAAGGCATATAACCAAGAAACGGTCATTGAATACACTCTTGAGAATTGGATAAGGAGTCGAAAAGTAAAGGGAAAACAACGACAAGGTGGGATTGGCGAATACACTCTTTGTGAAAAATGCAACCCTGACACAGGTGCATGGTATGGAACTGAATACGGCAGATGGGCTACTATGGCATTTGACGCGTTAAACATTTTGAACAATAACCCTGATATTCTCTCTAGTAAAAATGCAATAGCAATAACACTAAAGGATGCCTATCCTTTACGATTTCTGAAACAGGTAATAACTTGCCTATTTTCTGTGATTAGTGTTAGCCCTGGTTCTGACTTCGCAGATAACAACCCTGAGTTGGTAAAATTTATTCTGGATAAGAATCAGACCAACTTACCAGAAACTTACAATTTCTACTTGTCTCTTTACCGCAAGCCATCAATATTACGTCGTATTCCACTTGCAGGCAAACTAAAAGTCCTTTATAAAAAGGATATGAGTGGCAATATTATCTATGGCACAATAAAAAGTAAGCCCGCAAGTGTATTCTCTGAAATGGCTCATCCGCCATTTGCGCTTGTAATGGCACACGGCACACTATTTTCGGACGCAACAGATATATCGTATTTCAAGAATTTCCGCTATGATGAGCATATGGACTTGATTCTTCCCTTGAAGATAGGAACAGGTTTGATGCCATACCCAGGAAGTTATCAATAGAAACCGGCAAACCGTTAGGCAGTTTTCATGTAAGACAAAATAAATTCTGATTAATATTACAAACCATGCCAAGAAGACATAAATACCATCCCTTCACCGAGTTTGTTCTGTTAATTCTTTTTATAATTTTTTTTGGAACTATTTGCATAATATCCATCTGGTTTAACAATTCAAGTGTGATTACATGTAATATGGCTGTCTTTGCAATCTTTGCTTTAATCATCGGTACGCCTATTGCCTTTGTTGGCTATACTATATACGAAAGTGAGCAAGAAAGAAAACTTAAGAAGTACCTTGAGAATGAGCGGGAAAAGAAATTCAAGGGCATCCAGATTGCAAATATTGATTTGATGACTGGCATTGGATTTGAGCAATATCTCCAAAGACTGCTGACTAATCAAGGCTACACTGTACACATGACCCAATCCAGTGGCGATCTTGGAGTAGATCTCATTGCGTCAAGAGATGATGACAAAATCGCAATCCAAGCAAAGCGTTACAATACCAAAATATCTCGTCGAGCTATTAGCGATGCTGTAGCTGGAATGTATCACTACAATTGTAACAAGGCGATGGTTATCACTAACAATTACTTCTCTCCCGGTGCAGTTGCGCTTGCACAATCAACGGGGTGTATATTAATTGACCGTGACACACTTGCTAACTGGGTTAACGAATTTCGAAATACAAGTGTCCACAATTCAATTCCAGAAGAGCCTGATGGAACAGAAGCAGGCTGATGCAAGAACAGTATCACAACATATACATAATCGCTTTCTTGAGAGAGCCAGACAACAAAAAATGTATGTCAATAGGAACGAGTAAAAAAACCGCTAGATTAAGAGCAGTGATAGAATAATTCTATAGGAGAAATTGTATGCCAAGAAAATCAGTTGTGTCATCTAAGTCTAAAAAATCTAAGACACAGAAGCCTAAGGTTCGTAAACCTGATGCCAAAACCAAAATAAAATTAACGCCTCCTTGGAATAATGGAAATGATAAACAACAGTATTTAGAATTAAAGGATCATGATCCTGAAATTTCCAGGCAATTTGTTTCTGAAAGAACCCGCCTTCATGAAAAATATGTTTTAGAAGAAGCAAGGATAAAAAGATGGACGCTGGTAATTGCGTGTATATTGTTTTTATCTGCTATCGCGGTAATATTATTTGCCCCTGAAGGACGTCAAAATTTTTCTTATTGGATCGGGGGAGCATTATTTGTAATGGCAGCGGGAGCTGCTGGGTATAAAAAGATTTGGGTAAAAACAAAAAATAAGAGTATAAAGTTAGAATGATTACCTTACACTTTTGAAATCGGGACGCTGATTCACGCTGAAAACGCAGATTTTTCTTTTTGAATCAGCGAAAATCAGCGTTCATCTGCGTCCAAAAAACATTCTGTAAGGTAATCAGAATGTATCAGTTGTTTTTGACCGCAAAATTTATTTATAGTAATTATTGCTTGATTGTGAACGAATTATTGAAAAATGTACTTCAATAGGACTTGAACTTCAACCCGCTAGGTTTCAAGTTCAAGTTTTTTGTTTTATACTCAGCGACATTCTATTTCAATCAAGGAACAACCATGACCAACCTCGACTCTATTGCGCGCAAAATAACAGCGGTTCTCTTCACGCAGCAATCTCTTGCCTCCGCGGGATTTATCGCCGCCGCGACTTTGAATTCCATTGTCGGCAAGGAACTCAGTCAACATGCAAATTGGGCGGGTGTGCCATCCGCTGTATATCTTTTAGCCGGCGCTTTCGCGGCTTTTTTATGGGGCTATGTCTTCGATTTCATTGGGCGGCGCGGCGGATTGGTCGCGGGTTTAATCATCGGCGCGTTTGGTTCAGGGATTGCATTTCTCGCAATTGCAAAATCATCGTTTACCATTTTTCTGGCGGGTATGGTCTTGATGGGAATTGCAAACGCGGCGGTGCAACTTGGTCGCTTCGCGGCGGCGGAAGTCAATCGTCCCGAACATCGCGGGCGCGCAATTTCAAACGTGGTGATTGGCGGCACGATCGGTTCGGTGGTCGGTCCGTTTGTAGCGGGACCAGCCGGCGCTTTTATCAAACCGTTTGCAGGCAATGAATTGGCGGGCGCGTATCTTGTCAGCCTGATATTCTTTGCAATTGCGGCAGTCGTGGTGTTTATCGGCTTGCGTCCCGACCCGCGCGAGATCGGACGTGCAGTCGCGGAAAAATTTCCTGAAACGGTATCAGGTTCGGGCGCGGCGCGAGGCGTGATCGAGATCATCCGTCAGCCCGCCGCGATGGTCGCCGTCCTCAGCATGGTCCTCGGTCAAATGGTGATGGTGCTGGTCATGGTCATCACTTCTTTGCACATGCGCGATTATGATCACATGCTCGGCGATATTTCCATTGTGATTTCGGCGCATACGTTTGGCATGTATGCTTTTTCAATTGTTTCAGGTCAGCTTTTGGATCGTTGGGGGCGCGGACCGGTTATCATCATCGGTTCAGCCACGCTTGTGATTGCATGTCTTGCCGCCACGATTTCGCCGGATGTCCTGCCGCTTGGAGTTGCATTATTTTTACTTGGGCTTGGATGGAACTTTTGTTATGTCGGCGGTTCCACTTTACTTGCCGATCAACTCACGCCTATTGAGCGCGCCCGCACGCAAGGCTTCAATGATTTGCTGATTGGGCTTGCCTCTGCGATTGGAAGTTTGGGAAGTGGATTCATCTTCGCCGCGCTTGGATATAACATGATGGCTTATGTATCTGCGGCGATTGCGCTTCTGCCTCTCATCGCCGCTTCTTTCTGGACCTCGAAGCTGGCGCGTGTTTCTCAAGCCTCATCTTAGCGAAGATAAAAAAATCGCCGTCCTTTTTGTGGATGGCGATTTTTTTTATGCGGTACAGATGTTACTATCGTTTTGTCTTTTTGCCGGTTTTGGTCACGGATTTTGCCGCAACTTTCTTGCCCGCGGACGCGGTCTCTTTAACTGTTTTGGTTGGCGTTTTTGCTGCGTTCTTCTGCATAAGGCTCGCGGCGCCTTTGCCAACCATGCTAAAGCCAAGCGCCAAACTGTTTGCGGCAGTCGCTTCGTCAAGACCGGTCTTGGTCGCCAGTTCTTTGACCATGCCGCTGGACCGTAACATGTTCGAGTCAATTTTGCCTGCGCCTATTTGCTGGAACATATCCTCAAAGTTGAATGAGTTGGAGTCGCGTCCCGAATCAGGATGATGAGCGAGAAGTTTATGCGCCACAAATGAAACCACGACCATCGCGATCTCAGGCGAGATGTTGGCTTTCTTTGCCAGCGGCGCGATATACGGCTGCAATAATGCCATGATCGGATCATTTGCGCCTGTGCCGCTGCCCATGACAGCTTCGAGCATGCCCATCATGCCGCCAAGTCCGCCTGCCGGTTGTTGGCTTCCGCCCAAAAGGCTTCCGACTAATGAACCCATTAAGTTGCCGCCAGATGTGCCTTGCGACGACGACTGGTTTCCGCCTAAAAGGCTTCCAACCAAAGCTCCCATGGGATCCTGGTTGTTGTCAGATGAATTGCTCGATCCGCCTTGCTGACGTGAACTTACAAGCGTTTTTAGAATATCTTCCATTGACATAGTCTCTTCTCCTTTGAATTTATCAAATTAAAATAGCGGCGCATTTCTGCGCCGCTATTTTATGTTTTTATTCAGATGAGCTTTCGCTGGCGGAACTGCCGCTTTCTGCTTTGGATTCTTTCTTACTTTCTGTCTTGGCTTCCGATTTGGCTTCTTCCTTCTTTTCGGTCTTTTTTGCAGGCATAGCCCCGGAAGGGGATTTGTAATCTGTGGCATAGAAGCCTGAACCTTTGAAGATGATCCGCGTCGGCGTAATAACCTTCTTCAAGGCTTTCTTGCGGCACTCTGGACAGGTCTTTAAGGTCGCGTCGTTGAATGACTGTTGGCGTTCAAATTGCACTCCGCAATTTTCACAACGATAAGTGTAAATCGGCATTTTTTCTCCTAGCTTATTTCGTAACTGAGATTATAGCGCGCATAAGAGACAATGACAACCCTTGTACGCCGCGTGTTATAATTTTCTAACATTTGGCGGAGGTGTCCATGTTGAAAATTGAGATTGTTTATTGCGCGGTTTGACACTATACCAGCCGGGCCGTGAGTCTGGCGGCGGAACTATTTGAGCATTATGAACATTTGATCGAAGCGTTGACGTTAATTCCCTCGGACGGTGGCAGGTTTGAGGTCAGCGTGAACGGGAAGTTGATCTATTCCAAATTGAAGACAAATCGCCATGCCGAATCTGGCGAAGTGATTAATTTATTAACAAAAATGGTTGAAGGATAAGAACATGGCAAAAAAAGGACGTGTATTTTCAGGCGCCCGCCCAACGGGACGCCAGCATCTGGGTAATTATCTGGGCGCTATCAAAAATTATGTCGCGTTGCAGGATGACTATGAATGTGTCTACTGTATCGTGGATGTCCACGCGCTGACGACGGTTGATACCACCGAGAATTTAATAGAGAACACTTTTGAAATGGCTGTTGACTGGCTGGCGGCGGGCATTCGCCCTGAAGAGACGATCATGTTCGTGCAGTCTCACGTTCCGCAGGTGATGGAATTACACACATATCTTTCGATGGTCACACAGCTTGGTAAGTTAACCGATCTGCCGACCTTCAAGGAAAAAGTTCGCTATCAGTCGGAAAATGTGAATTATGGTTTGCTGGGTTATCCCGTGCTGCAAGCCGCCGATATCGTACTCTATAAGTCGGATGTGGTGCCGGTTGGCATTGATCAGGCTCCGCACATTGAGTTTGCGCGCGAGATCGTGCGTTCGTTCAACTATCGTTACAACACAAAAGTATTGATCGAGCCGCAGGTGAAGCATACTGAAATATTAAAAGTCCTGGGCATTGACGGCAAGGAAAAGATGAGCAAGAGTTTGAACAATCATATCGAGCTTGCATCCACGCCCGAAGAGACAATAGCGCGCGTAAGGGAAATGGTCACCGACCCGGCGCGTATGAAACGCACGGATCCGGGCAACCCCGATATTTGCAACGTGTTCACCATGCACGGGATATTTTCTCCGCAGGAAGAAGTGGGTATGATTAACACGGAATGTCGCAAAGCCGGCATCGGTTGCGTGGACTGTAAATTGCGCCTCGCGAACAACTTGAACAAGGACCTCGAACCGTTCCGCGCCAGACGCGCCGAACTCGTTTCCAAGCCGGGCTATGTGTCTGACGTGCTGAATGACGGAGCCAACCGCGCCCGCGTTATTGCCGAAAAGACGATGGTGGAAGTGCGCGCGGCGATGAAACTTCCATAAAAAACGAAACGCCTAATATTGCGTAATGCGTAATCTGTACTTTACGGATTACGCATTACGAATTAAAAATCATGCGCGTATTAATTCAAAGAGTTTCCCATGCCAGCGTCGTTATTGAAGGACAGACCATTTCCAAAATCGGAAAGGGTCTGTTGATTTTATTAGGCATTGGACATGGCGATGGAGAAGAGCAGGTCATATTCCTTGCTGAAAAGACTGCGAACTTACGCATCTTTGAAGATGAGCAGGGTAAGACAAATCTCTCAATTCTGGATGTTAAAGGCGAAGCCATTGTTGTTTCGCAATTTACACTCTATGCCGATACGCGTAAGGGACGGCGTCCATCTTTCATTGACGCGGCTTTACCGGAAATTGCTGCGCCGCTTGTGGACCGTTTCATTGGATTGTTGCGCGGGCATGGCGTCCCAACCCAGGGCGGAAAATTTGGCGGAAATATGCAAGTCGAAATCCACAATGACGGTCCGCTGACAATTTGGCTGGAAAAATGAACGCACGACCAAACGCCTTTCAGCGATTTATTCATCGCTTCCTCATGCTTAAGCCGGTCTCGGCTTTTATGGCGCGCGTATTGCATCATCTCGATTCTTTTATGCTGCGTCTCACGCGCGACAAATATACGATTACGCAAATCGTCGGCTTACCTATTATCCAGCTTACCACGATTGGCGCAAAGACAGGCAAGCCGCGTACTCTGCCTTTGGTCGGTTTGATTGATGGCGAAAAGATCGCGTTGATTGGCTCCAATTTTGGACAGAAACATAATCCCAATTGGTATTGCAACTTGAAGGCGCATCCTGAATGTGAGGCGCGTTTTAGCGGACATACAACTAAATACATCGCGCGGGAAGCTGAAGGAGATGAACGTGAGAAGTATTGGCAGTTGGCTGTCTCTTATTACAAAGGCTATGATGTCTATAAAATTAGCGCCGCGCATCGCAAAATTCCGGTTATGATTTTAGAGAGCGCCTGAAGATAAACATGAATAAATTTCTAAACCGGCTCACAACTTTCGTAGTGCGTGTCTTTACACATATCGCCTGCCGCATCGACGCGCCGGATCTGTATAAAATTCCCATGCAAGGACCGTTGATCGTGATCGTGAATCATACCGGTCAGATCGAGGTGCCGTTGCTGTATGGGAATTTACAGCCGCGCCTGATGACGGCTTGGGCTAAAGCCGAAACATGGGAAGATAACTGGTTCTTGAATTGGATATTTAATATTTGGAAAGTTATCCCCATTCACCGCGGCGAAGCGGATATCAACGCGCTTAAGCAAGCGTTACGCGCGTTGAAGGATGGTTATATTTTTGGCGTTGCGCCGGAAGGTACGCGCAACAAAACCGGCATCCTGCGCCGCGCCTTGCCCGGCGCGGTGATTTTGGCATTACATTCCGGCGCGCCGATCCTGCCGGTAGCTCATTGGGGTGGGGAGGTTTTTCTTTCCAATCTTAAACGCTTCAAACGCACGGATTTTCACATCCGTGTGGGAGAACCGTTCACTTTGAATATAAATGGATTAAAGATAACTGGTGAAATTCGTCAGCAAATAGTGGATGAGATGATGTGCCAGATCGCCGCGCTGATGCCAAAAGAATATCGCGGAGTATACGCGGACGCAGAACAGTCCGCGCAAAGATATGTTCAAAAAATATAATTAGATGACAGTCACTTTTGGAAGTGACTGTCATCTGTTAACTTGTAAATATAGGCGTTCGTCTCGCGTTTGATAAACCCCATTTTTTGATACAACCGATTTGCGGCTTCGCGCTTTGGATTTGACGTCAGCGTGACATGCGTCGCGTCCGCTTCTTTCGCGGTTTCAAGCGCGCGGCGGATTAGCGCCTCGCCGATTCCCTGCCCGCGCGCGGACTCGTCCACGATGACGTCTTCGATGATGGAACGGATTCCGGTCGGTACGCGATACACCGTGAGACTCAACGCGCCGACGATGACTCCATCGTCGGCGCGGGCAAGAAAAAGCATGGAACAAGTTGATTTAATGAGAGCAGTTATTTCGTTCCGCGAAAGATGCGGAGGATTTTTCGTCAACTGCGGAATGAGCCGCCGGAAGGCATCCAGCAATTCATCGGTTGATTCGGCGGCAGTCTCAATCCGCATGGTCGGCGCGTTTGGCGGGTAATACGCTTAATCCCAAATAGTAGGCTATGTAGATGAACGAACCCCACACCACCCATTGCGGCGAGTTTGGATATTGCAATAAAGCCCAGATGCCGATTGCGCCGTAAATATAAGTGAGCGCCAGGGTGAGTTTGCGTAAACGCTTACTGCGGCTTGGGTATAAATATTTTATCGGCACGAATACCAAAATATTGAAGGCGACCAAAAAAGCAAGATTGACCCAGGGATTGAATTTCAACAAAAGCATGTACAAGACCATCACGTTCCAATAGGATGGAAAGCCTTTGAAGAAATGATCGTCGGTCTTGGCGTCGGTCTGTGTGAATTGATAACCCGACGTGAGCAGGATCGAGATCGCGCCGGCAATTGCAAAACCATTGGGTAAAAGATTCGGCGCTTCCACCAAAAATAACGCGGCGACTACAACGTAGTTTAGATAATCTATAATGTTATCCAGCAAAGCGCCGTCAATGCCGGTGGCGTAAGTTTTCACGTCTGCCCAACGCGCTAACATGCCGTCGAAGCCGTCTACAAACATGGCGACGATCATCCAAATGATTGCCATGCGCCATTCATGGTTGAAGATCGCGAGCAGCGCCAGAAAGCCCCACACCGCGCCGGTGGCAGTGAATAGATGCACGCCATAAGCCAGCACATTGCGAATTGGTTTTTTAATCGGTATAGCGGAAGTTGTCATAGGTTCCTCACTTTAGTAAATATTTATTATGGGATTATAGCATTGAAAAAAGAGAAGCGCGCAGAAATGCGCGCTTCTCTGACCTTACATTATGCTTTCAATAAATACTTGCTAAAAAAGACATCGGAGGTTTTCAAAACCTCCGATGTCTGCCTTTTTACTTTATCACTTTCATCACTCCAACTTTGATCTTTTCGCCTTCAAATTCATCTTCGACAACGGATGCTTTTTCCGGCGGACTGGCAAAGGATAATTTGGATGTGAGCGTTTCGGCGATGATGTAATCCTGATGCGCTTCAATCGCGGACCTCAAGCCTGCTGAGGCTTCGACGAACAACTCTATGCGATCAGCTACGTCCAGATCCGCAGTCTTGCGTAAGTCTTGTACGCGGCGGACAAATTCACGCGCCAAGCCTTCTTGCACCAGTTCAGGCGTCAGGTCGGTGACAAGAGCCGCAACATACGCGCCTTCTTCAGCCACCGCGAAACCTTCCTTTGCCTGCGCTTTTACTTCCACTTCTTCGGGCTGGATGTCATACGTCTCGCCATCGGCTGTGACTTTGACGGAATTTCCCAAAAGCAAAGTCTGCGCCACTTCTTCGGCATTCATGGCAAGTATCGCCTTTTGAATGGATGGGAACTTGTTGCCATATTTTTGTCCGAGTTGTTTCGGCAATGGCTTGACCGTGTGGGATACCGCTTCAGTAGTTGCGTTCAACAAACGCACACGCTTGACATTTAATTCATCAGCGATTAAATCGGCGAAAGATTCCATGCCTTTGCCTTCGGTTGAATTACCGACTGAGAAGGCGGCTTCTGCCAAAGGTTGGCGAACTTTGCGATTCGCTTTTTGCCGCGCGGAATGTCCCAGCGAAACGAGGCGCATGACCAGATTCATATCGCGGTTCAGCGCCTCGTCAATGAACTCAGGCATGACTTTGGGCCATTCCGCGAGATGAACGGATTCAGGCGCGGTCTCATCCACCGAGCGGACCAGGTTCTGGTACATCTCATCGGCGAGGAACGGCATGGCTGGCGCGATCAGCTTGGCAACCGTCACGAGCGCGGTGTAAAGTGTGGAATACGCGGCTTGTTTATCCGAATCCGATTCAGACTTCCAGAAGCGGCGGCGCGAACGGCGCAGATACCACGTGGAAAGTTTCTCGACGAAGGCTTCCACAGGACGCGTGGCGTTTGGCACATCATATTTATCATACGCTTCGGTCACGTCGCGGACAAGCGTATTTAATTCCGAGATCAACCAGCGATCCAAATCATTGGTCACCGCGGGAACTGTCGTTACGGTGGGCTTATCCAGATTCGCGTATGTGATAAAGAACGAATATACGTTCCACAATGTAAGCGTGAAACTGCGGATGACCTCGCCCACCAAATCGGATGAGAATCGGCGCTCTTGTCCGGGCGGTGTGGCTGTATAAAGATACCAGCGGAAAGCGTCCGCGCCGTGCGTATCCAGCACCTCCCACGGGGAAATGATGTTGCCCTGGGTTTTGGACATCTTATGTCCATCGCCATCGAGGATCAAGCCCAGACAGATTACATTCTCAAAGGATACTTTGTCAAAGAGCAAGGTACTGATGGCATGTAATGAATAGAACCAGCCGCGCGTTTGATCCACAGCTTCGCAGATATAATCCGCGGGGAATTGCGTTTTGAATTTCTCTTTATTCTCGAACGGATAATGCCATTGCGCCACAGGCATGGAACCGGAATCAAACCACACGTCAATCAAGTCAAGGACGCGCGTCATCTCGCCGCCACATTCCGAGCAAGTCCAATGGATTTCATCCACATACGGACGATGCAGGTCGAGTCCGCGCCCGGAATTCATCGAAGGATCGGTCAGGTCGCGCCCGGATTTTTCTGAGAGTTCAGCCACCGAACCGACACATTCGCGATGTTTGCAGTTTTCATTCGCACATTCCCAAACGGGCAAAGGCGTTCCCCAATAACGCTCGCGGCTTAATGACCAGTCAATATTATTGGAAAGCCAATTTCCAAAGCGACCCTCGCGCACATGTTCAGGGACCCAGTTGATCGTGTTGTTCAATTCGACCAAACGATCACGAAGTGAGCTGGTGCGGATGAACCACGAGTCGCGCGCGTAATACAACAGCGGAGTCTTACAACGCCAGCAGAATGGATAGGTGTGGGTATACGCTTCAGTCCTGAATAACAGTCCGCGCGCGTTCAGGTCTTTGATGATGAGCGGATCCGCGTCCTTGACAAAGATTCCGCGCCACGGCGTGACTTCGGGAATGAAAGTGCCATCCGGTAAAACGGTCATCAAGATCGGCAAATCATATTCTTTTGCCATTTGCATATCTTCCTGACCAAACGCCGGAGCTTGATGCACAAGACCTGAGCCATCTTCGGTTGTTACAAAATCAGCAAGAATCACATAATGCGCGGGTTTATCGGGAGGCAAAAAGGTAAAGAGCGGATTGTATTTCATGCCCTTCAATTTTTTGCCTTTGAAAGTCTCAACGATTTTTACTTCTTCATCCTTGAAAACTTTTTGAAGTAAGGCTTTGGCAAGGATCAATTTTTCTTTTGTGCCATCGTTATCGCGTTCCACCGTGACATAGTCAATGTCGGGATGCGCGGCGACAGCCACATTTCCGGGTAATGTCCACGGAGTTGTCGTCCACACCAAAAGCGAAGTATCAGGTTTATCCGCCAGCGGCATACGGACAAAGACCGAAGGATCGGTAGCTTCATCGTAGCCGAGGGCAACTTCATGGTCCGACAGAGGCGTGCCACAGCGCGGGCAATACGGCACGACTTTATAACCCTTGAAGAGCAAATCCTTCTCCCAGAAATTTTTCAGAATCCACCAGACCGATTCCATGTAGTCGTTGGTATAGGTTACATAAGCCTCTTCAAGATCAACCCAGAAGCCGATGCGGTCAGTCAGGCGTTCCCAATCCTGGATGTAAGTAAAGACCGATTTTTTGCATAGATCGTTGAAGCGGTCAATGCCGTATTCTTCGATCTGATGTTTGCCATTAAAGCCGAGTTGCTTTTCGACTTCGATCTCAACCGGCAAGCCGTGCGTATCCCAGCCGCCGCGCCGCGAGACGTTATATCCGCGCATGATCTTATAGCGCGGGAACATGTCCTTGAAGGCGCGCGCTAAAACATGATGCACACCGGGTTTACCGTTGGCTGTGGGCGGACCTTCATAGAACACATACTCCGGCGCGCCCTGGCGCTGTTCAACGGTTTTCTTGAAGATTTTTTCTCTCTTCCAAAATTTGAGCACGCTATCTTCCATGGCTGGCACATTGAGTTTTGACGATACGGGTTTAAACATTCAAGCCTCCGACGTTCACAAGTTATCAGGTTTACGCGTTTCAACGTTCGAACTTGTAAACGTTTCAACGATTTAAAATAAAAACTCTCATCTCACACAGAGACGAGAGCAAATGCTCACGCGGTACCACTCTGCTTCCCTATCGGGCGCTCATACAGGAACAATCATCCCTGTTCCCATATAACGTTGGGTTGACGGCTTTCTTACTACTCTCGCATATTCTTGAGAATTTCGGATCGCGGCTTCGGGCTGATTTTCGACCGGCGTGACTGGCGCGGCTCTCACTATTCCACGCTCGCTGATAGTCTGCGGCAGGTCTACTCGTTCCCATCATTGCCTTTGGTTTTGCGGATTATGCCACAAGTCAGGCAGGTCGTCAAATAAATATAGACTTCGACGATTCTCGACTTTGAATAAATCTTGAGAGTGTCGGGAACAAGTATAATTATCCAATAAATTTTCGTTAAGGAGAAAGCATGAAAACAAAAAGCGGATTGGAATATATTGAAGTGGAATCAGGCACAGGCGCGCAAGCTGAAGCGGGCAAAATTGTCAGTGTGCATTACACAGGTAAATTTCAAGATGGCAAAGTCTTTGATAGTTCCATTGCTCGTGGGGAGCCAATTACGTTTCCGCTCGGCAAAGGAAACGTGATCAAAGGCTGGGACGAAGGCATTGCCTTGATGAAAGTCGGCGGCAAAGCGCAACTTATTATTCCCCCGAATCTGGCATACGGTGAGAGAGGCGCGGGCGGCGTAATTCCACCCAATGCAACTCTGGTCTTTGATGTCGAACTGGTCTCAATCAATTAACACGACAGCCATCCAAACAGGTTTTCAAGTTAGAAGACGCCGTCCATTTTGGACAGGCGTCTTTTTTTATCCTTTAATTTTCATTCTCCTTTTTTCCAGTGCATGGCATGTGGTTCTTCCCCCTCGGCAAATCCCGAAATAATGATCAACGCATTGGTCACATGGCTTCCGGAATTTCGCCACTTATGTTTAAGTTGCGCCGCGAACAACAGGCTATCCCCGGCTTCCAGAATGTATAAATTTTTCTCAACTTGATATTCCAACTTACCGCGTAAACAAAAAACAAATTCATGTCCGGTATGCGTAATGTTATGCGGACCGCTGGCAGCGCCGTTTTCCAGGGTAAGCATAAACGGTTCCACATGACCAGCGAACTGCTCTCCTCCGAGCGCCTCAAAGACTCCGCGCGTAAATGACATGCGTGTACGCGCATCTGATTTCAAGAATACAACCTGTTGTTTGTCAGTTTGCGAGCCGAAAAATGCTGTAATGGAAATACCCAACGCGTCTGACAATTTATAGAGAGTACTGACCGAGGGAGAGGTTTTTCCGCGCTCGATCATGCTCAAAGCGTTTGCCGAGAGTCCGCTTTTGGTTGCCAGCGCGCGCATGGAAATATTTTTCGCCTCTCGTAAATCGCGTAGGCGCGACCCTACATTCACAGAAGTTGCTTCTTGCTGAAAAATTTCCATAACAATCTCCGTTTTGAACTGTAATCTAACCGAACATGGTCGGATTATACACCCATTTTATATGACATTAAGTACAAATTAATATGACGCTAATCACTACTACACAAGTCGCTACAAAGCTATGATGATGAAGATAGATATATATGTTTATGCGTATAAAGGCAAACCTGTATGGTCACACAAATTTTGCAACAGGAACTTTCGCAACTCGAAGCCAATTTTTGTTCGGCGCTTTCCGACCCGAATCGGCTTCTGATCCTCTACGCCCTTAACGAAGGTTCGCTCAATGTAACCGAGCTTGCAAACGAGCTTAACCTCAGCCAACCTACCGCGTCGCGTCATCTAAAAGTTTTACGCGAACGCGGTCTGGTACAAACAACGCGGCAAGGCACAAGTATCACCTATCATATTTCAGATAAAAGATTGATCCAGGCTCTCGATCTGCTGCGGACAGTTATGCGTGAAAGACTCGCCTATCAAGCCAACCTGGTCAATGAAACTAAATAAGGAGAATGGAATGAAGAAACGTTTCCCTGCCTGGACTTTTGGACTGATCGGCATCATCATAGTGATCCTGGTCCCGGTCTTTTATTTCCTCCCGCACGCTCAAGCCGCCACTGACCCCGCGACTCATCTGCCTGAAAAACTCGTCCACGTGGATCATCAAGATATTATCAAAGGCGATTTCAAAACAGGACAAGACGTCACCAAAGCCTGCCTTGTATGTCATCCAGACGCCGCGACAGAACTCATGAAGACCACGCATTGGACGTGGGAGAGTAAGGCATTTAACGTTCCGTGGCGCGACACGCCAGTAACCATCGGCAAAATTAATCAGATCAACAATTTTTGTATTGGCTCACAAGGCAACGAAAATAAATGTATGTCTTGTCATGCCGGTTATGGCTGGGAAAAAGGCAAAGAGTCAGCGCTGGCAAGCCAGGAAAATGTAGATTGTCTCGCCTGTCACGCGGATACTGGCATTTACGGCAAAGGCGACTTCGGCAATCCGACAGAGGGAGTTGATTTAACGGCAGCCGCTAAATCGGTCCGCGCGTCGACGCGTGAAAACTGCGGTAAATGTCACTTCGACGGCGGCGGCGGGAACGGAGTCAAACATGGCGATCTGGATGAGAGTCTATATTTCCCGCAGAAAAACCAGGATGTCCACATGGGCGGCGATCTCAACATGCAATGCACAGATTGTCATTGGACCGACAAGCACCAAATCCTGGGACGCATATCCGCGGACAATTATACAGTTGACCCCAAAGAGCAAGTCTCATGCACAGAATGTCATGTGGATCAAAAACATGAAGACGAACGGCTCAACACCCATTTAGCTTCAGTGGCTTGTCAAAGTTGTCACATTCCCGTTATGGCAACCGAAGACCCCACCAAAATATTTTGGGATTGGTCGAAAGCTGGGGAAGCGGGGCGCGTAGACGATCACTTCACATACTTGAAGATCAAAGGCGAATTTATTTACGAAAAGAATTTCAAGCCCACCTATCTTTGGTTCAACGGCAACAATGAATATCGTTATATCCTTGGCGATAAGATTGACCCGAACGGCATTACTTACATCAACAAACCCGCGGGAAATATTAAAGATGCAAGCGCGAAGATATTCCCGTTCAAATTACATGTCGCAAAACAACCTTATGATGTAGTAAACAAATATCTGCTTCAACCTATTACGTCGGGCAAGGGCGGCTTTTGGACAACCTTTGATTGGAACAGCGCTTTTGAACTTGCCGCGCCCATCACCGGTCTAAAGTACAGCGGTCAATATGATTTTGCCACTACTTATATGTACTGGCCCACCACGCACATGGTACAACCCGCTGTGAACGCTTTGCAATGCGATGACTGTCACACCGACAACAGCCGCATGGATTGGAGCGCTCTCGGCTATCCCGGCGACCCGATCAAATGGGGCGGAAGAAATGATTCGCGCTGAGCGAAGCCGAAGCGTAAAACGTAATTCGTAATCCGTAAAAGGAACAAACTATGAACAAACGTAATCTTCTTATCATCGCAGGCTTATTGATTATCGCAATGGCATTTGGCATCAACTCGGTCCTCGCCTCGCCCAAACCTGCTCCTGAACAACAGGCATCTACTCTGCATCCGACCTTTGCATTGCTTGATTCAAACGGCGTGAATGTTTTGGAAAGCGCCAACACAATTTCCACCATGCAAACTTGCGGACAATGTCATGATACCGCGTTCATCCAAAGTCACGCGTTCCATTCCGATCTTGGTCTCGCGGATTATAAAGCGTCAGCGAAAACATGGGATGCCAGTACCGGAATTTTTGGAAAATGGGATCCGCTTACCTACCGTTATCTTTCACAGAAAGGCGATGAAAGACTCGATCTCTCCACTGCCGGATGGTTGATACTCAACGGCAAATATATCGTTGGCGGCGGTCCCGCGGAAACAACTCGCGGCGGACAAAAACTTTCAAGTTTGCAACCGAATATAAAAGACCCCGAAGCCAGTATTTTAAATACAGCGACAGGCAAGCCCGAAGGATGGGATTGGTCAAAATCAGGCACGATGGAAATGGACTGCTTCATTTGCCATTTGGAAAAACCAAATAACGAAGCGCGTCTTAAGGCAATCCAAGCCGGTCAATTCGATTTAGCCAACACAGCTACATTATTCGACACCGGCATTGCATCTGAGATAAACGGCGGCTTTGAATGGAATACAAACGCCTTCGATGAGACAGGCAAACTTAACGAAAAGTATGTGTTAATTCAAGACCCTACCAACGCCAACTGCGCGGCTTGTCATGGCGAAGTGCATCCTGAAACAAGCGATCCGCTCACGCTGAATGCCTGCGACCTTAACTATCCATTGACTGCCACAACAGGACAAGTGATCGCGGGACAAAAAATTTCTCAATCAGGTATCAACTTGAGCGGCAAGGAAGAACTTAATCGCCCGTTTGACATTCACGCCGAACGGGAATTGAAATGCGTAGACTGTCATTATGCGCTTAACAATCCCGCGCACGCCAGCGAATCGCGAAGCGCAAATCCTGAGAGTCTCGTCTATGATCCGCGCACACTGGATATTGGTGAATATCTTGAAAAGCCCGATCACAATATTGCCCGCGGCGAGAGCGCGCAATACAACGTCGCGCCTGAACTAAAAGGCGCCATGCGCCGCTGTGACTCCTGTCACGACGCGAACATCGGACATGCCGATTGGCTTCCTTATATTGATAAACACATGGCTGCCATAGCTTGCGAATCCTGTCATATTCCGCAGATGTATGCGCCTGCCATTCAATCCAACGATTGGACAGTCGTTACCGTCAAAGGCAGCGCGGTGCAAAGCTGCCGCGGCGTGGAAGGCGATTCGAATAATATCTCTTCACTGGTAACCGGCTTCAAACCCGTTCTACTAAACCGCACAAACATTGACGGTAATGAATTGCTGTCACCATATAATTTGATCACATCTTTCTATTGGGTTTATGATGACGCCAATGGAAACAAACGCCCGGTTCGCCTCGCTGACCTTGAAGCGGCGTACCTGCAAAATGGCGCTTACGCGTCTGACATCGTGACTGCCTTCGACTCCAACGCTGACGGTAAACTCACGGACAATGAACTTACGCTGGATACAACTGCCAAGCAGGATGTCGTTAAAGCGCGCCTATCTGCGCTGGGATTGGGCAATCCGCGCATTGAAGGCATGGTACAGCCTTACAGCATTAACCATAATGTGGCGCGCGGCGCTTATGCCATCAACGATTGCACCGTTTGCCATAATGACAGTTCACGCGTGAGCCAGTCCATTAAACTGACATACAAAGCTCCCGCGGGTATCATGCCTGTTTTTGTAAATGATACAAACGTGGACGCCACTGGCGAAATCGTTACAGGCAATGACGGTGCGTTGTACTATCAGCCTAAACCCGCCAACGACAAAATGTATGTCTTCGGTTCAAGCAGCGTCAAATGGATTGACTGGTTCGGCGCGCTGTTATTTGTCGGCGTGTTGTTGGGCGTATCAGGTCATGGGACGCTGAGATATTTCTCGGGGTTGAAACAGGCTGGGGCGCAGAAAAGAACCGAGCGCGTTTATATCTATCAATCCTATGAACGTTTCTGGCATTGGTTACAGACCATTGTGATTGTCATCCTGTTATTCACCGGCTTGATTATTCACAGACCGGATATCTTCGGCGCATTCTCATTTCGCGGCGTGGTGATCGTGCATAATGTGCTGGCGGCGATATTGGCGATCAACGCTTTCCTGTCATTGTTCTATCACATGACCACAGGCGAGATCAAACAATTTATCCCGCGCCCATACGGATTCTTTGACGACGCCATCACGCAGGCTCTCTATTATTTCAAGGGTATCTTCAAAGGCGATGCGCATCCATTTGCCAAGACGCCTGATGCAAAGATGAATCCACTGCAACAGATTACATACTTTGGTATCTTGAATGTGTTACTGCCATTGCAAGGTATCACCGGTATTTTGATGTGGGGCGTGCAGCGCTGGTCAGCGCTTGCAAATATGTTTGGCGGATTGCCGTTCCTGGCTCCGCTCCATACCTTGCTCGCGTGGACATTTGCATCCTTTATCGTTGGGCATGTCTATTTGACCACCACCGGCGCAACTCCGCTTGAAGCGATGCGCGGCATGGTGACAGGTTATGAAGAAGTGGAAGTGCATGAAGAAAAGGATGAAGGATAAAGGATAAATGATGAATTATGAAGGATGAAACGGTCGAGAGATTTTTATAAAATCGCTTGACCAACCTTCAAACCTTCAACTTGCGACCTTCAACCTTTATATTTATAAGGAGTATCAAATGACTACTCAAACAAAGAAATCAATATTCAGCCGCCCTGAAAAACCTTATGTGCATCCATACTTTGGCGGCATGGTTTTGGGAATTGTGCTTTTCCTTGCCATTTTCCTCACCGGCAATGGACTCGGCTCTTCGGGAGCCACTATCCGCATCGTAGCTTTTGCTGAAGATGCGATCGCGCCCGCGCACGTGGATAAAACTCCTTACCTGCTGAAGTTGGCAGGCGGAGACAAACAGCCGCTGGATGATTGGATCGTTCCGGTATTCTTCGGCGCATTGCTCGGCGGATTTGTCTCTGGCACGATCAGCGGACGCACCAAATTTGAAACTACCAAAGGTCCCAATATTTCAAACCGCACACGCTGGTTGATGTCTTTCCTCGGCGGCGTATTCTTTCTGTATGGCGCTCGATTGGCGCGCGGTTGTACATCGGGACAGGCGCTTACAGGCGGCGCGACTCTCGCGGCTGGATCATGGGTAATCATGTTTGCCATTTTTGGCGGCGCCTACGCGCTGGCATATTTCGTGCGGAAGTTGTGGCTTTAATCTTTTTACCGCAAAGTACGCCAAGAACGCGAAGAAAACAAAAAAAATCTTTGCGACCTTTGCGGGCTTAGCGGTTAATAAAAGGAGAACAAAATGAGTTTCCCTCTTCAATCATTTATAGCAGTTAGCGCCTCTAATCCGTGGACTTACGTAGTCTTCGGTTTGATCGGCTTTGCATTTGGCTTCACGCTTGAAATGTCCGGATTTGGCAACAGCAGGAAGCTGGCGGCACAATTCTATTTCACAGAAATGACCGTGTTAAAAGTAATGTTCACCGCCATCGCGGTGGCGATGGTCCTGATCTTCGGCGCAGTCGGACTTGGGATTCTCGATTTCGGTCAGGTGTGGGTGAATCCAACTTATCTCGCGTCAGGCTTGGTCGGCGGATTGATCATGGGCGTAGGATTCATTGTCGGCGGATTCTGTCCCACCACATCGCTGGCATCCGCGTCCACCGGCAAGATTGACGGCATGTTCTTTGTGCTTGGCGGTTTTCTCGGCGCGTTCCTGTTCGGTGAAACCGAAAAATATTTCACTTATTGGAATAACAATGCCGGTTATTATGGACGCGTCACACTCGATCAAGTCTTTGGCATTCCCATCGGCGTGATGGTTCTGCTTGTTATTCTCATGGCGCTCTTTATGTTTTGGGGAGCCGAACAACTTGAGCGAATCTTTGGCAAAAAGGATTTAAGCAAAGAGCCAAAACTTCGCGTCGCAGGCGCGGCGGTTTTGTTGAGCATGGCGATCTTCGTAGCTGTTATTGGTTCGCCATCCATTGAAGATAAATATAAAAAGGTCACATTCAATCGCACCGAAAATAAACAGCAAGTCACATACACTGCCGATGATATGCTTGCGAAGCGCCTCGTCTACATCACGCCTGCCGAAGTCTTCAAAGCAAAATACAATCAAGCCATGAAGCCCATTTACCTTGATGTGCGTTCTGAAGCGGATTTCAACCTGTATCACATCAACGGCGCGGTCAATGTCCCAATGGATAGACTGACAGAGGTGATTCCCGTTCTGCTTACCGAACCGCCCGCGAACACAGTATTTATCCTGATGAGCAACGATGAAACTATCGCAACTCAGGCATGGAAAATTTTAATCGGATCAAGTATACAGAATGTTTACATCCTTGAAGGCGGAGTCAATAACTGGATCGCGTTCTTCGGCAAGGATGATAAGACGCTTCGCCCCAACCTTCAAGCTGGTCCGGAGGAACTGAAATATTTCTTCCCCGCGGCTTTAGGCAACCGCTATGAATCATGCGACCCGAATCCGCAAAATTACGAAACGTTGAATTTTGAAGCAAAGATACAACTTCAATTGAAGCGCGATAAAAGCGGCGGCGGCTGCGGATAAGAATCGGCAGACTGTAATTTGGAGCGCGCAGGACAAGTCTATAGAGCTGTCCTGCGCGCTTACTCTTTGACATGAGCCAATCTGATTATAATGTGAGGGAGGATAAGCGATGAAAAAATACAAGCGTCTTCCAAATTGGAAAAAATGGAAAAGTAAACTTGCAAAAATTCGCGGACGAGATGAATCGGAAAAATTTCTTGTCCGCGTTCAAGCGCGGTATGACGAGGCACTGACGCAAGCGCGGCATTACGAGAACAAAGCCCTGCGCCATCATTTTGAAGACAACATCCTGCCAGCGGTTGCGGCTTATTCGGTTTTATTAATGGATGAGATGGATAAAGAAAATGCCTTGCCAATACTCGATCAATTACTGGAATCGATGATTGAATCCGAACGGCGCATGTATCGTTTTTGGGGACGATTCCCGTTTTTCTTCGATATGCTCAGACTCATGCTCAAGCCGATAATGAAAGCGCAATATCCTGAAAAATGGAATGTGGAATGGCTTGATCTCGGCGATAATGTGGTCGGCTTAAATTGCCATTCCTGCTTTTATTTGGAAGTATTAACGGAATATGGTTTCCCCGAACTCACCTCCCATTTTTGCAGATTGGATGATTTACTCGCGGCAGAAGCCGCGCCCAGCATACGCTTTGAGCGGACTCAAACTCTCGCGCGCGGCGGGACGATCTGCGACTTCCGTTATGCGCGGGTAAAGTTTAAGTGAATCTGAAATTTTGTAATAACGACTTTAGGGCTTGTAAATAAATAACTTTCCTCGATTCGTCATTGCGAGCCGCCGCTCTTGCACGTTGGCGGCGAAGCAATCCCCACATTATGAAGGAGATTGCTTCGGGCAAAAACAAAAACGCCCTCGCAATGACGGAAAATTTAATGGGGTGAAGGAAGTTAATATTTTATGAATCCTTAGTCGTTTTTTTATAGAACAAGAGCGACTTGTCGCTTACAGATTAACTACACTTCCTTTTTTTCATAAAACACCAATAACGTCCGCCCATATTTTCTTTGCTCAAATTCTTCGAGATTTTGTAATTCCACATTCTCATATTCTGTCGGATCAATTTGCGCGATCACCCAGCCATCGTCGCTCAACCATTCCGGATTTTTGTCCAACAGGCTCAAGGCTTTTGACCACATCTCTTGATATTGCGGCGGCGCGATATAAATATATTCAAACTGCCTGTCTGCCTTTGCTCCCAGCATGGCGAACGCGTCTCCGCGCCGAACTTCGGCTTGATTATTAAATCCGCAATGCTCGACATTTTCTTTGATCGTTTCTACAGGCGCGCGATTTAAATCTGTGAAGCGCGTAAAACTTGCGCCGCGGCTCAATGCCTCAATACCAATCGCGCCAGTGCCGCCGAACAAATCCCACCAATTTGAATCCAGCACATCGCCTGCCAGGATGTTGAACAAAGCCTCTTTCACGCGGTCCATCACCGGGCGCGTTGTGTCGCCGGGAACGGATTTAAGTTTGCGTCCTCTGGCTGTGCCGGAAATGACTCTTAGACTCATGACCTCACCCCCGACCCCTCTCCTAAAAAGAGAGGGGAGTTAACACTCCGCCGCGCTGTGATGATATTTCCATGTGATGCAATGACCGGAACGACACAACCGGTGCCGAGGATGAATTTTTGTCCGCGCGTTTGTTCGATTGCATCTTCCGCTTCTTTCTGCACGTCAGCTTGATTGCCATAAACCAGCGTATCCTGTCTCATGCCTCCGCAGACCGCGCCGCTGAAAAGTTTTTGTCCCTCTGCCAGCGATGGACGAGTCTCTTGGTCGTGCCAGTTTACGATTTGAAAATCATAAGATGAAAGCAATGAGAAATAACTGTCATGTCCGTGCAGATGAAGCATGTTGCACCAGAGTTGTTTGGCGGGTTCGAGTATGTGTAAATCGTATGGAAGTCCAAAAGATTTATATTCTTCCAAAGATAATAAACTTGCTTGCGCGTGTTGAATGGCATAAAACACGCCGTCAATTCCCGTCTCAAGCGCGGACTCGACAAAGTGCCGCGTGGATTCGGCGATGGTCTGTAATCCTTTCATCACCGCTTCGGGATAGAGTCTCAAGTGCGCGATTAATGTTTCGTTGCCAGCTAAATTTTTTGCCTGTGCCAGCGGACTGAATACGGTCTGTAAGACCGGCGTCTCTTGCGTGAGCTTTGAGCGGATTAAACGCAGGCAGGTCAATTGCGCCGCGAGATGCGCGGATGTTGGATCAAGCATGGGCAAACGCTCCCAGTCTTTCGGTCCGGAAATGATGCGTTTGGTGTAAGCGCGCGTTCCTTCCGTATGTCCCATCCATTTATCTTCTACTCCCAAATCCTTGAGACAAAACGAAGACGCCGGCGTGACTTTGACAATATCAAAATCATAAGCCTGTTGAAAATTTAAAGCAGCAGCCGCCAGCGTTTCGGGCGTTTGATCGTCCACCGGAAAATGCCGCCATAGCGCAACGGCAGGACGGTTTGTTTTTTCGCCTTTGATACATGCCTGAATTATTTCACGATGGGATGTTTTCATATTTTTTCCGCGCAATAAAATGGACGATATAAATCAATGCAAAGGCTGGAAGGTAAAGCCCTAGACGCATGTTGTTGGAATATCTTTCACTCAAGCCGCCCATAAGCGGAGTTTCCAAAAAGATATTGTGGATGATGACTGCCGCGCAGGCAATGATGTAAAGAATTCGAAATGTGTTTGTGAATTTAATTTTGTCGGCGTTTTTTGAGATTGTCCATAATCCGAGGAATGCCGCGATGAGCGGAAATGTCCAGATGCGGGATGTGTCTCTTGCGATGAGGTGCAGGGAAAGCGGGACAAGAGAAATTGTGATAAGCAATATTAATAGTATTTTTTTATTTTTGTTTTTGGGAATTATATTTCCGGCGAATAGGAGCATTGAAATTAAAGTCGGCAATATGGTGATTAAGTAATTTTTATTGAATATTCTTGCCATGAAGAATTGGCTTTGGCGTTCTGTATAATCGAGGAATGATACGGTGAACGCGTCTGGCACGGTCTTGTCTCTGTTCCGTTCGATAAATTCAAATTGAGAAAGGTACGCGGATAATTGACTGCGTAATAAATCTCCGTTCAGGCAATAAGATTGAAACAGGAAAAGCGCGATGAACGCGAGAACCGGCAATAAGAACGGTAAAGCTCGGCGCAAAATAATCTTCAGGTTAAATTGTCCGTCTTTTTGCGTTTGATAATAAACGGTTGCAAACAACACGGACGGTAATCCCACCAGAAATATATTCTCGTGTATCAAAATGCCGACGGTCATTACAATTGCGGCTAGGAGGTGTTTTTCCTGCCGAACAAGTAAAATGCCTGCGATTGATAATAATATCAACAGATTGTCGTAATATCCGTTGAGGTAGGCGCTCATTACAATGTAAGGTGATGTCAGGAAAACCAATGTTGTTAATAGCGCTTCCAATTTGTAGCCGAAGGTTCGCAGGAGATCGAGACACATCCATGCCAGCGCGATAAAAAATATGCCCAGCAAAGTTGTGGAGACGATTGTGATCGTAGTCTCGGCGGTTTGCTGAGTGATGAATGGATGTAATAATGTCCCCGGGAGCGCGCGTTTGAGGAAGCCAAATTCGTAATCAATCAGCCAGTGCGCTTCAGCCCAGTCGTTGGGTTTGTACAAGCCTCTCAGGATGGTGATTCCAAACATCCATAAAATCCCGAAGTTAATAAAACGATTTAATGGGCGGCTGGCTTTCATTTTATCTTTCTAATTACGCAAAAAATTGCGCCGTCACGCTCGATCTTGATCGTGTCTTCGTCATCCAGTCCATCAAAAAATGGCAGTCTGTTATTTGCGCGCGAGCTGGAAAGGACGTATTCGCCTTTGTAATCATTACGGCGCGGCTGGTAGATGTCTGCGGTGAAATTCTTGCCGGCATAATACCGGATGTTGTCAATCCCTTTCCCGCCGACATAGAGGGTCGGTTTGCCGGTGACTTTTGACGCGAATTCCTCCGCCGCATCTTTATAGCAGGTTGACCAGTAATCTGTCTCATAACTAAAAGATGCCGCGCCTGTTCCGCCAACGAATTGGTTGTAGTACGCGTATTGATATGGATGGAGTTGTATGTCAGCCCATATAGCCGGCAGGATAAGCAAGCCGATCAACGCGAGCTTTATATAAGTCGCAGAAACGCGCGCGAAGATCGCATCCAGGGCAATTCCCGCCAGCACAAAAATTGGCGGCAGGATATAAAGCGAATGTCGAAAGCCGTCATACATGGCGGGTCGTCTAACAAACACATAGATAAGCGGAACAATAAACCAAAATAAAGTGGGTATTAATGTTTTCCATTCAATTGTCTTGAGTCGCCAGCGCCGAATGGAAATAAAGAATCCGGCAATTGCCAGGGGCCAGACCGGCTCGGTAAGGGTGATCGCTAAAAGAGTCGGTAAATAGCGTAACGGCAAATTATCCGCTGTGTAGATTCCGCCGAGGAAGAGTACGCGTAGTTCGGTTGGATTGTCGGAGAAAAATTGCAGGATCCCAAAAAAATTTTGAATGGGAGATTTCCATAGAAAGGGCCATGTTGCGAAGAGAGTTGCCAGCGCGATCAATCCATACGGAATGAACCAGTAAAAACGCGCGGGCTTTTTAAGGAAAAGGAAATAAACAAATGCAAGCAAGCCGGCGAGCGGACCAAGCACACGCAGGTTTGTTGCAATTCCCAAAACAATCGCAGGAAAAATAATATGCTTAAAAGTTGTCCATGCTTTTTCATTTTCCTGCGGATTTGCGATTCGATCTGCCATGCGAAAACCCAACTCCAGGCTGATTAAGAACGCGACCAAAAACTGCGGGTCTTTCGGGTTGATAAAGGCATGTCCCCATAAAAGCGGTTGTGTCGTAAAAAATAAAGTGGCGGCAAACGCCGCCCATTTTTTCATCCAGTGCCGCGCAAAGATAAAAAAGAAATATACCCCGAATTGAAAACTTATAAAGTTGATCAAATGCCAAGCCGAAGGATAATCCATGCCGAGCGCGTTTTCTAAAAAGCGCGCAGGCTCGCGGGCTAATAACAAATAGGCGGGTCCGCGGTTTTGATGATCGGAAGCCGAAGGACCGAAAGCATTTTCAAGATCAAAATTTCCGCTGAACCATTCGCTCGGCGAATAAGCATATCCAAGCGCGTCGGCATATTGATAATATAATGGCTCGTCGAGCGTCAATCCATAGTCGCGATAAGTAAAAGCGCCGACCAGCAGGTTGAAAACGATCAACAGCAAAACAGGCGCGTTGGGATGTTTGAGAAAATTTCGAATAAAAGGCGGCATAGGTTATCGTTTCGATGTCTTGCGTGATTTTGGTTTTCCCCATTTGGCTAACAATGTTTGCATTTCAACTTCTTCGGTTTGTTGAGATTCGAAATAGTCTGCGATGAATTGCGAGCGCCGTAATCGTAACGCCAGCGGCGCGACTGTTTTCAAATCGTCGAATGTGACTTCAACGCGGTCATCCGCCGCCGCGTATGCGCGCGCAGATTCGAACCAGGTGATCTCGGCGCGCAGAGAATCAATGCCCATTTTTTGGATCAATGCAATTGCGGACATAGCCGCTTCATTTGGGATTTGGACCTGCTTCACGCGCTCACGCGCAAGCTTGATCTCATCTTTCGCGGCGTTCATTGCATCTGCAAACTGCATGATCATTTCGCGCGGATTGGCGCGATATGCCTGCACCTGGCGATACGCATCCAATCTTTCATTCGGTTCATCAAGTCCGCGGACTATAACGCGCAATCCAAACCGATCCAGGATTTGCGGGCGCAATCTACCTTCTTCGGGATTCATCGAACCGATCAGCGTGAAGCGCGCGCGGTATGTGGCAGAGATCGGTCCGCGCCGCACGGTGTAACTTCCTTGTGCCGCCGCGTCGAGGATCGAATCCACAATATCATTGTTGAGCAGGTTGATCTCGTCAATGTAAAGCAGATTTTGGTCGGCTTGCGCCAGAATTCCGCGCCGAATTCGTAAGCGTTCATGTATAGCGGCGCGTTCATCAATCCCGCCGATGACGTCGTCGAGGCGCGCGTTGAGCGGAAGTTCAACCAAACGCACAAGATCGGGCGCGGTAAGCGGTTCGCCTTCGGCATATTTTTTGGCGCAGTCCGGGCAGACCGCGTCCATGCCGCCAGCTTCTATATCTTCCGGTATGCAACCGTAATTGCAGGTACTGCGTTCAACTTGTGGCAACAGATCCAGCAAACTGCGGACAGCGGTTGTCTTGGCGGTGCCGCGCGGACCGATCAGTAATACGCCGCCGATATTTGGATTGATCAAGCTTAGCAGAAGCGCGAGCTTCATTTGCTTTTGTCCAACAATGGCGAGAAATGGGAATGGCAGGTTTTCGCTGATACGCCCATCGTCTGATTGGGTTGGCGCAAGCGTTTTGCCTGAGACGTAATCCACCAGTTCCTTAAGACTGCGGAACGAATGACCGACGCGCTCTTTGGGTTCGGATGTTTCTTCTTCGGGTATTGTCATATTTTATTTTTGCTTCAAGCGCCTTTGCTGACGCTCATTTGCCTGTTTCATTTTTTGCTTTTCTTCTTCCGTTTCTGCCTTCAGCGGAGGGACAGATACGGGATTACGGTCATCGTCCAAAGCCACATATACCAGATAGGCGGTATTTGTATGCGTTCTCTCGCCTGTGATCGGATTTTCCGCCTGCACTTGCACTTCCACTTCCATGGATGTTCTGCCTGCATATGTTACTTCGGCGTTGAGGATGATCAAATCGCCGATGCGGATTGGCTGGCGAAAGACCATCGAGTCGATGGCAACCGTCACCACGCGTCTTTGCGCGTGGCGCATACAGGCAAGCGCGCCGGCTTCATCCACCAGTTTCATGATCCAACCGCCGTGAACGTTGCCGAGATTATTGGCGTGTTCCAGTTGCATCAATTGGGCGATGGAGATGCGCGAGGCGCGGATGGTTTTGGGAATGTTAATATCAGCCATATTTATAAATTCCTAATCAAGGTCTTCACGTTGATCTCCGCCGTCTGATGTGTGCAGGCGTTCGGGTTCTTCCAGTAATACATCAATGACGCTGAAAGTTAATTCGCTCATCAGCGGAGCCAGCGGAGAATGAGGCGGAGGACTGATACGCTTGGGACGCGGCGGCGGTTGCAGTCGTGGCTTGAGCGTGCTGGTGGCGCGTTTGCGTAAGATACGACGATCGTTCGAAAGATAACCTACGTAAAACCCCAGCACCGAGTAAACATCCCGTTTGGATGTGACGAAGCCGATCCAATCTCCGTTGCCATTAAAAAGATATGGATAAAAAAGAAAAGCGTCCACATCTCCCTTGGAGTTATAAAGCGGGATAAGCGTCTGTTGCGTTTGTTCGGTCATGCTATTTACGCCTCATTGGTTACATCATTATACGTCCAATAGCGGTTGACGAAAAAATTCCATAGCATGACAATGCCGACTGCAATTGCAAGAGTCACATTTTTTGCAAACACATCCGCGGCGATGGGGTTATGAAAATATTGATTGTCGAAAAAGTGCATGATAGGCGGTTCTGCATAATAAAGAATGGGAATGCGAATCCCTATACCGGCAATGTTGACGAGGAAGAACATTCCCAGTTGGTGAAGCACATGCCGCGAGCGCGACTCGGGATATGTCCAGTAGCGATTCCAAAGAAAGTTGCTGATGACCGCGCAGGTAAAGGATATTGTTCCCGCAGGGACAAGTTCCATGCCGATCAGGCGCGTGAGCAGGTTCATCACGCCAAAGTCTATGATTGCGCCCAGCGTGCCGACTAAAGCAAATTTCAGGAAGCGCGTACGTTCTTCGGGATTTGTGATGATGTGCGTCATGCCAGTCCGAGTTTTTCCTTGAAATATGGGATGGTCTTGCGAAGACCTTCTTCAAGCTGTATTTTCGGATCCCACTTTAATATCTGGCGCGCGCGCGTGATGTCAGGCTGGCGCATCTGCGGGTCGCGCGAACTGCGCGCGTCAACGAATGTGATTCCGCCTTTGTTCTCTGTGATTCTATTAATGGTTTCTGCAAATTGCAAGACGGTCATTTCATTGGGATTGCCGATGTTGACTGGCATGTGTTCATCCGAATACAGCAAACGGACAATGCCATCCACCAGATCGTCCACGTAGCAGAATGAGCGCGTCTGCTGTCCATCGCCGTAGACGGTAAGCGGCTGACCAAGCAGGGCTTGTTTGAGCAAGTTCGGGAGGGCGCGACCGTCTTCGAGGTCCATGCGCGGACCGTAGGTGTTGAAGATTCTCACGATGCGCGTGTCCACGTCATGCGTGCGGTGGTAAGCCATTGTTAAAGACTCGGCAAAACGTTTGGCTTCATCATAGACTGCGCGCAAGCCGACCGGGTCAACATTGCCCGCGTATGTTTCCGGCTGCGGATGCACTTCCGGATCGCCATAGATTTCGCTGGTGGACGCCAGAATGAAACGCGCATTGTTTGTGCGCGCCAATCCCAGACAATGATGCGTACCCAGCGCGCCGGCTTTCATCGTCTGAATAGGCAGGTTGAAATAACCGGCAGGAGATTGCGGATTGGGGCTGGCTGGCGAAGCGAAGTGCATGATCGCGTCCACTTTGCCGACTACGAAAATATAATTTGATACATCGTTGCGTTGGAAGGAAAACTTTTCGTTGACCGCCAAATGCGCGATGTTCTGCGGATTGCCGGTGACAAAATTATCCAACCCGATGACTTCGTGACCGTCAGCCAAAAGTTTATCGCATAGATGAGAGCCGAGAAATCCAGCCGCGCCTGTAATAAGAATTCGCATGATATATTCCTTTTTCTTTTTGATTATGTTACCGTATAAATGTCATTGCGAGGAGACGTTCTCCCCGACGAAGCAATCTCATGATAGTTCGCAAGAACTTGCTTCAAAACAGGAGATTGCTTCGCAAAAACCGCTCGCAATGACATCGTTGGTAAAATTTATTTCCAATCAATATTTGTGATCAAGCCATCGCCTGTCACTTGATAGGCTTGTGCGTTGCCGCTGTCAATTAACCATAAATTGCCTTGATACATGATTCCTATAAAATCGCCGGTCTGACCGGTAATCGGTTCAGGCGACCAGACCGGAGTCTGTGGTTCGATGCCTCCCGAATCTGCGGGCGGAAATATTGTGCGGCGGTTGGAGCCGTCACGATCCATTATGACCAGACGATAACGGCTGGCGTCGCTTTGAGTCGGTGTGATCGCCTGTAAATACGAGAGTTGATAGATTTTTTCATCGCCGCTTTGAAGCGCGGGCGAAGACGCTGGATATGCAAACATGCCGGTATCTTTCACGAGCGGAACCGTCGCTTCATTTTCAAATGAAATAGCTGTGATGTCAAAAAACGGCGACTCTTCCGCTGTGATCGGCGCGGGCGCGGATGAATGTGTGGTGATAAATAATGCCTTTCCATCAGCGCCCCAGGCGATGCCGGGTAACCACGCCCAATCACTGTGGCTATTGTAAGGCGTAATGTTCATCATCGGTTTCAGATAGCCGCCATCCTGATCCACTAATCCAATGCCATCGGGGCGGGCGTATGCGAGTCTGCCATCCGCTGAATAAGCAAAGTTCATGCCCCACCAGCCATACACGCCGCCGCTGTTTGATTCCAATAATTTACGCGGACTGCCTCCGCTTATGCTCACGCGCCAAAGATCGTTGTTGGCTTGCCAGCCCGGCGCAGTCAAGCGCGGCTCAACGGTTGAATACGCGACGGAATTTTTTCCCGGCATCCACGCCGCGAAATGGACAACATTATAAGCCTGCAACCAAAACGGGCTGGGATTACTGCTGATGGTACGCACAGCCCACAATGTGTTGATCTCTTGATCGGCGGGCTTTTTTGAATGTTTGGTAAAGATCAGATATTCGCCGTTTGGTGAAAGGTTAAAGATGCGTCCATCCAGATCGCCGGTGCTTACCAGCAAACGGCGGTTGGCAGTTGATCCGTCCATGATCCAGGCATTGCCGCCCGCCAGATAAACCAAAGCGCCGGGAATTGTCAAAGGCGTGAACGAAACCTGCGCGCCGACCATGACGATTTCCGATAACGTATCTTGCAGGATGACGGTCTTGACCGCCGTTTTGCTGATCTCTTTTCCATCTTCAAGGATGCGGCGATAGGTAATCTCTTCGGTGCCGTTCACGCCCGGTTGTACGATGCGCGTCTCGCCTTCTGGAAGCGTTTCGTTGCGTACAACCTGTCGTTCAAATGGAATGATTATTTCTTCGGTTTCAAAAACTTCCTGCACGCGCGTTAGAATAATTTTATCGCCGGTGCTTAGGACTGTATAAAACGGCGGTTCGCTTCGATCCAAATTACCCGGCGCGATCCCAGCGGATTGTAACGCTTGCGTGACTGTGCTTCCCGCGGGGATGGTGACCGCGCTGGTCTTGCCATCGGCGATGACCGTCACGATGATACCCTGCTCAAATTGCGGAGAACGACATCCAGCCGCGAGCAGGGATGCGGCTAATAAAACGGAAACAGTTATAAGTCCAGAAAAGAAGCGTTGCATGTCTCGCGGTATAATCCGCCTACTTAAGTCGTCCGGTTAATGTCATTACGCCGTCTGCAATGGTAATTGCATCCACGCGCAAGCCGATGGCGGCGGGTCCAAACGATCCGGTAAACGCTTCAGCGACAATCGCGCCGATGGCTTCATTTATACCCTGCGGCGCGGGGAACGGTCCGAAATCGGCAGAGATGACTTCGATCTTGGGAAGCCCAGCCGCGTCAATGCCTGCGCTTAAGATGATGGCAGTGTTGGCGAGAAAGTAGCCGCGTTGGATTTTCCCATAGATTTGTATTTGACCGTCGCGCAATAAAATTTGCGGGTCGGTGAACGGCGGGTTGGCTTGCTCCTGCATTTTGAGCGTGAGATACGAAGTCAGTTGTTCTTCGTTGATCTGCAAATTGAAAACGCCGGTTTCAGCGCCGACCGTCATGGCTTGTTCGACTTGTTTTGTGAAACTATCCGCCGACTCTGTTGAAAATGGAATGGGGTTCGTTGGGTAAGCCGGTCCGCCGACAAAGATCGAACATGCCAGCGATGTAAGCGCCAGAGATAAAAAGAAAAGATAAGGGTTTTTGTTTTTCATAAAAGTTACTCGATTAACATTATTTGAAAGCGGAGCAATTATAGCATGAGCGAATCTGAAAATACTTTAGCAGAACCTGAAATTATCCTTGCGGCAAAACTGGAAGCCATGCTTTTTGTGACCGCCGAGCCGGCTTCCATTCAACAACTGGCGACCGCGCTGGATGTGACTCCTTCGGTGGTGGAACGCGGATTAAAAGAACTCGACGATTCGCTCCGCACCCGAGGCTTGCGTCTGCAACGAAATGGCGGACGCGTACAACTGACCACCGCGCCCGAAACTGCCGGTTTGATCGAGCGTTTTCTCGGACTCGAAGCGACGACTCATCTCAGCCGCGTCGCGCTTGAGACTTTAGCCATTATCGCGTACCAGCAGCCTGTCACGCGCCCGCAAGTGGACGCGGTGCGCGGCGTGAACAGCGACAGTATGTTGAAGAGTCTATTAAGCAAAGGTTTGATCTTTGAATCGGGACGCACAGAAGGTCCCGGTCGCCCGATCTTATATTCCACCACGCCGGAGTTTTTGCAACACTTCGGCATTAACTCCATTGCCGACCTTCCGCCGCTTGATCTGACGCAGGATGATTCGTCGCATAGCGAGTTGTTGAAGGGGTAAGTAGTAGAAGGCATGATTTGGCATGGACTGGTTAAGATAAGAGAATACTAATGATAGAAATTACCAACCCTTTTCTTGTAGTCCTAGTGGCTTGTTCTCTGCCCCTGCTTCTTGTTTCACTAATCGTTATTCCTATTTTGGTGACTAGGTCAAGGCTAAAAGAAGTTGCGCGAATAAGGCAAAATCTGAAGCAAGGGATTTCCGATAGCTCTCTCTCAGAGAATGCGCCAAGATTTTCACAAAGGAAAATTATTTTGGGGTTATTTCTTGGTATTAGCATGTTTATCGGTCTTTTGTTTATTGCATATTGGGTCGGGGAAAAAGTCGGATTTGGCGATCGGGCATATTTATTGGGGATAGTTACTCCCTTAGCCTGCTCAATTCCTACGAGCACTTTGTTGCTTTTATTTATACATAGAAGAATACATAAAAAATAAGTAAGAATGTGCTTTACTGGATTGCCTGGCGGTGGTCTTCGCGAAGCATCTTGCGGGGAAAACATCACTAACGGATTCGCGGGCGGATGAACATCCTTGCCATTAAGGTAAAAAGGCAGGACGTATTAGATATTTGCGTCCTGCCTTTGAATTTATATATCAAATCTCCCTCTTCTAACCACTTTCTTTATGTTCAGCTCGGCTTCCTTTTGATCCAGGGCTTTCTGCTCTGCTTCCCTTTTCGCCCGCCACTCAGCATCCTCACTTTCAGTCGCCTTGCGATTGTTCTCGTCCCATTGTTTGGACTGCGCTTGTTCAGATTTCGTTTGCCAGCCATCTTTCGTCCATTCTTTGCCTTGCGCCACCATAGCTTGGGTTTGCTCGTACTCCTCCTTTGAGACAAATCCATCACGTTGTTCATCATCCCACTCGCGCTTGGACCAAACCTGACCTTGTTCGTTTACGTAGCCATATTTGGGGACAGTGACTGGCGCTGGAGGCAGGCTTGCCTCGGCATGGGTCACTTCAGCAGATGAAACGGTAGCAGACGAAACGGGGGCAGTCGAGACAGCAGCAGACGAAAAGCCGGATAAAAGGGCAGATAGCAGCGCGCCGCTAAGCGCTCCTGCAATGGGGATTCCCAGACTGCCCAGGATGACTGCCAGTGGAATTCCGAATAGCCCGCCTGTCTCCGTTGGCGCTACAGGTTGACCCGGGACTACTTCCCCGGGATCAACCGGCAAGATTTCTTCTGGCATTGGTTCATAGAGGCCGTTTTTGATGGCAGCCTGGTGCAAGGCTTCTGCCAGAGAGAGGGGTTTTGTGCTTTTGCTCCAATCACCACATGATGCCTCAGTTTCAGCGTTATAACCGGCGCAAGTTGGGTTCAAACCAGAACTTACATAAAAGAAAAGGTGAGCGCCATTGAATTCAAGCCCGTCTTGAGGCTGCCAACTCAATCCAATAAAATAACCCTGATTCAAGTAATGCGGCTTCCGATAAAGACAGGCTTGCATACCATGAAAAGTCGAAGAATTAACATAACTAGATTCGCAGGTGACGAAACTATCCCCAAATCCGATAATCATCCTTTCACTGAGAAATACAGGGTCACTACCACCTGGCATGGTGCCAATCTTTTTTGGAGGTCTATCCATAATATACTCCCCAGGACCTTCTTCTGTCCATTTAAAGTCTCCGCCTAAAGATTGGTTGGCATCTTCGAGGGTTGCCCTGATCCGTTCTTCGGCGGACTGGCTAGGTGGGGAAGCTTGAACGCTTTTAGTTGTTGGCAAGCTGATCGCCAGGGCGAGCATGGCAATGGTTAGCATGAGTACAACGAAGTGATGGTATGGTTTCATCTTCCTGCTCCTAATGATTAGAGAATTCAATGACTGTATGAATTTTCCTACCTGCCTGAGCCGATCAGCCACTTCCTCAGCAGCTTGTTGCTCAGGAATGAAAGTCCGAAAGTGACGAGGAATAAGCCGAGAAATCCCGGGATGGACAGGCAATTTGCTGCATCTCCCATAACTTTGTAGAGCAGGTTGCCCATCTGTCCGAGGACGATGCCCACTACGGAAGAGAACATACATGAAACCAGTGGGAGTACAAGGTACAGCATGATGCGGTTATTTTTTGTTTGAGCGACAGGCTTGGAAGTATGCTGTGGATTGGTCATATGATTTCCTCAAGCAAATTTCATCATAATCAGGACTTTCGCTCAACATCGCCTTTCTGTGTCACCCTGAGCGTTAGCGAAGGTGTGCACGCTTTGTTGGGCAGTTTTTATTGGAACATGCCATCCACCGATGGTCCGGTGTAATGCCATATATATTACCATCTCTGCTATTTAACGTGAGCCTTTAGAAGTTCAACGATACCTGCCGACAGACCCATTTTCAGAATACTTGCTTTGTCCAATTTGAGCAGTTCCCCTTTTTCACAATAATGCTTTAGGCTTTTACCTATAATGGTGAGATATAGTTTAGCTTTTTTCTCAGTACCTGTGCCAATAACCCTGTTTGCTTCTTCATTCATGGGAGTAATTGTAAACATCCAATCAACAGATGATGTATCATCGTCTACTGCATTTATCTCAGCATTTATTTTAGCGATCATTATCCCACTGGTTGCCAAAACAAACTGGATGCGGAAGTTGTCAGGGTCGTATAGACTAACCACCCAATAAGTCGAGACAACTGAGTTAAATAATAGCGAACCTGTTTTATCTTCCTTGAAAATACAATTGTTTTCAGCAACTCCACTGACCGAATACACCATCTCGCATTGCCATCTGTCAATCCACTTATATTCTTGGATTGGGCACAACAAAGGAAATATATGTTTCGAAGAAGCCCTGATTTTTTCTTTATAACTGCAACTAATCCGTTTTGCCTGAAAAGACCGGCTGTGTGTAGTTTCTTCCGAATTGAGCGTAATCATTTGTAGCCTCCAAATTATCTGTTCTTTATGTTGTTAGACTCGGACAGCCCGAATTGTAAACTGTGCTGTTATTGTCAGGTCAAGGGCTAAAATGGATGAATTACGTTCAAAACACATTTGTTAAAAAGTAGGCGTTTTATTTTTTGTGAATGATCTTATTCAACCTGTTTCGTTCTTCTTCAGGAAGAGAATTCAAAGATGCCTGAATTGTTTCTTTCATGCTCTCAGGAATTAAATCCAGAATTTTCAGGAATTCTTGATGCAGGTTGGGGGATATTGCATCGAAATGTTCATGCCATTCTAGCGGCTGGATATCCTTAAGGAGAATCTGGTCTATCTGATCCTGACTTCCATGACTTAAGAATTGCTCGAGAGTTTTGACTTCCTTAAACAGATTGATAATGTTTCTTTGCCGATGCTTCAATTCCCCGATTTCCTGATTCAGTTCGTCCAAGCGGATCAGAAGGGCGTTCGCGAGTCTTGATTCGTCATTTCCCAGAAGATTCCTGATATTCTCCAATGAAATACCCATCGAACGATATAACAGGATTTTCTGTAGTCTCTTTTCATCTTCATCACTATACAATCGATATCCGGCTTCCGTCCGAGTGGAAGGGGATAGGAGACCAATAGCATCGTAATGAAGGAGAGTAGTGCGAGTGAGATTATATTTTGCAGCCAACTGTCGAATAAGATACATTTCTTTTACCCGTTAAGAATAAAATTCAGCCGCCGAAGATTTGTGTTCGCACAGCGTATAGTTATACGCGCAGCCCGACCAATTTGTGGGATAAGCCAGCAGATTCTCTGAATCTCGCTAGCTTAATCTCCAAAAATCGCCAGCGATTCTCACAAATTTCGCTGGCTTAATCCCTAAAAATCGCTAGCGATTCTTACGAATCTCGCTGGCTTAATCCCTAAAAATCGCTAGCGATTCTCACAAGTTTCGCTGGCTTAATTTCCTGAAAAACGTTTGATGAGCGGCAAGGGCTAAAATGCTGGTTTTTCTCAGCAAAAATCTGACGCCAGAATAATACTCGAAAATGGCGACAATCCCGCCTGCCGGTCGCGAAGCATCTCGAAAGGGAAGCGCAGCGAAGCTGTGCACGCTTTGTTGGGAAAAGTTATTTTAGACTCTCGGCTAATCTGATTATGTCTGATTTGGAAATCGAATCTGGCGGGCACATGGAGAGAAGTTCGAAAGCCATACCCTTGGATTGCCATCGTAGCGTCCTAAGGTATGGTGTAGGATCCCAGATGGGACCATTATCAGTCAAATTCCATACACCTTCAACATATTCACCTGTATCATTTCCAAATTGAATTTTTTCGACTAGTGCGCTGGCGCCAATTACGCCACACAGGTCGCACTCATCAATTAACTTAATTTGTTGCTCCCTCAACACTATGCCATTAGTTGTTCCCGAATCTTTAAGTAAATAAAATAAATATGCGGTTTTGTTATTTGAATCATAATTAGCTCCTTTGAAAGAGAGAATATCGGATAGCCAGGTGGGTTCTAGCACATCAAAACCAACCCCCTTTTCAATTTCATTTATTGTAAGGTTCGCATTTAATATGCTGTTGGGTTCCGGGGTAGTAATCTCAGGGATGGGCGTCAATTGAAAAGGTTGGAGTGGAAGCGTGTCACTATTGGCACGGGAAAAATATAATAATATGTCTTGAGTGGAGGATGCGCTGGGAATTAGCAGTGTTTGCCCGCTTGTCAGTATGCATGATGATGATAAATTGTTTATGTCCATAATAACTTCAACCGATATATTAAAAGCGGTGGCAATAGATGTACAGGTATCATCAGGTGTCACAATATATTCAAATGGTGGTATGGATGTTTCTGTGATGGCAGGTGTTGAAATCGAAAAATCGGTCTGTGTCAATGTTGGTATAAGTATTTGGGTGGGCGTTAATCTGGCTTGTGCTGTTGGCGCAACTTCTGTACTTTGAGCAGATTTATTGACAAGGACAAGCACAACAACCAATGCAATCGTCAATAAACCACCGCCAATAATCGCAAACATTTTATTCATAGGAATCCTCCGTGTTGAAATAGGTTGGACGCCATTATCGGCGGTTTCACCATTCATTTCAACTGTGGATTTCCCTAATTCACTCATGACGTTGCTGCCTATGGATTTCCCCAATCGCAAAACTGCTTCTGTTCTGGAGCTTACTTGAAGTTTTTTGTAAACGTTCTTCAAATGATATTCAACGGTACTTGCAGAAATACCGAGCGCCAGAGCAATTTGTTTATTGCTTTTGCCCTGCAAGAGGAGTTCCGTTACTTCTTTTTCACGCTCACTGAATTGACTGTTATCACTCATTTTTTGATTTTACTTGAATTGTGCGAAGTCGCCCAACGGTTTGCGGCCCTGTGGGTATGGCCCATGCGGGGCGCTGGCGTGTCTCGACACAGCTTCGCTAGTTGACAATCAGGCGGGCGTGGATTCTGTTTGGGAGCAGAGAAAACTCTACGCCACGCGTACGCGAAATGCTTGCGCGAAGCGTGGCGACGAAGCCCACCTGCCGATCGCGAAGCATCCCGAAAGGGGAGCGTAGCGAAGGTGTGCACGTTTTGTTAGCCCGCGTTGACGCTTGACACCGGGGTGTAAAGATTAAGTATCACTGGTGCAAACCTACTTATGGTGACGGAAAGAATTCAACAGCGACTCGGATCAAGTCACGATCTAAATTGCCCTGTCCAAAATTGTGGCGTGTAAAATACAGATAAGCCGTTTCTCCCGTTGTCTCAAAATTGCGAGACTCACTCATCGGATCCAGGAGAGCGGGATAAAGAATAGACAGGTCAGAGCCGGCATTCTTAACCGTCCACGGCAAGGGCATCTCTGCAAGCAGTTTCCTGTGTGTCCAGTGAATCAGATCGTCTGAGAATGAATAATAGATGCCCCAGACCTCTCTTCCACCTATTTGATCGGCGCTGAGACCGACAAGAACGTACCGATTCAAATAGGTATTGTAGGTGATGCTATCATTCAATGACGCGCCGATCTCATTCATTGCCAGCGCGGAACATATATGGCTGGAAGGATTGGCTGGGGGATTCAGGTAAGGGTTAACAAATTGCCCGTCGAATCCGCTCCCATCCCAAAAGCGCCATGATGCCGGATTGCTTAGATCGCCCGTACGCATCAAGCAGACTCTTTGCTCCTGGGTGCGGTACATGCTAACGTTGAAAAAACTGTAGTAGTAGCCATCCTTTGCTTTGATGATGTTGCTCGGATTGCGAGTACCCTCAGGTCCGGCTCCGGCTTCGTATGGATAGGGCAGTCGGGCGATCAGGTGGGCTGGTGGTGTCAATGCATGGCTATAGGATTTACCTCCATCCGTAGAGATCGCGAGGGTGATCGAATTGTCCCAACAAGGAAAATATTCGTTTTGAGGACATTGCCCGGGATGGGTTTGCCCCCAATATTCGTTATGGATGAGCGCATAGACAGTTTGTCCGTCCTCTGTATAAGGCGAGGCAATCCACTCATTGTCACTGAAGAGGGAAGGATCAGGATTGGAGTCTGAACGCATTACTGAATTACAATCCTGTGTAAGAGTGTTGAGATCAGAACCAACCATGCGAAAATTATAGGCGTCGCTGATGATTAATTGCACCTGATCGTCGGCGCCACGAAATGCACGAACTGGGAGATCAGGAATGTTGTATTTCTCACAACGGTCGGTAGTCCAATCAAACACTACTTCTTCTTTCCCCGTTATTTTGAGTATCGGATTAGAGAATGGATTGGGTGTTCTTGTTGGAGATAGTATAGTGGTTGGCGTTTGCGTGAGCGTCGGTGGGATAAGTGTTGTCGTTGGCTTGACAACTGGTGTGGTGAACGTACAAGCAACCAAAAGGACAGCCACTGCGATCAGAAGATGGAGATGTCGGCTCATATTTTCTCCTTTCGAGGAAGTGGGCTAACGGTTTGCGTCCGCGAAGCGCCCTTTAGGGTACTGGCGCTGGGGTGAGCGTGGATTCTATTTGAGAGCAGGAAAAACTCGAAGCCACGCGTACGCGAAATGCTCGCCGTAGGTGCCGCACCGTACTCCAGTAGCCTGCATTGAGCGAAGCGAATGTGTCCAGCGCTCGCTCCGACGAGCGCAGCGAGTATGGAGTGCACGCTTTGTTGGGCAGCAGGGGCAATTATCCCTTCTCTATTCGCGTTAACCAAGTACGAACATCTTGTTCATGGTCATCGTGGAAATGGTCAAAGAAATAACCAGATTGAATGCGTTGATCGCCTAGACGCACAAAATAATAAATACGTTCTCCCTGATGCACTGTATCAATCTTGACATCATCAGGTAATTCTTTTACCACAGTAAAGAGAAGCTGAAATACTTGATGCGACTCATCTAGAATTTGGCGTACCGAACGTTCGCGATTAGTCTCATAAATCCACGCATTGATTTCATCGTCGGTTTGTAGGTGTACTGGCCACGGTGGTGGCGGTTCTGGTTCGTTGCGTTGTATTGCCTGTATGTTGGCAACAAGTCTGCGATTATCAGGTATCAGGTGTGCGAGCATATCTTTGAAAGACCATTGACTGGTTACACCTACTTGATCCATCTGTGTTGGATCAATCCGTTCGAGCAATGCTTCCCATTGCTGATACTCTTCCTGCAACCAATTAAGAAGTTCAGATTTGTTCATACGGAATTCCTTTGGACTTATGCGCTTTATGATTGCTGCCCAACGGTTTGCGTCCGTGGATCGCGTAGCACCCTGCGGGCTGTGGCGCTGGGGCGGGCGTGGACTCTGCTGGGGAGCAGAAAAAACTTCGGGACGCTGAAAATGCTCAAAAGCCGCACCGTACCCACAAGTCCAGTGCACGCTTTGTTGGGCGCTTTGTGAACGCAAGACCTTTTGACTGTAAAGAAGATTCTTGCAAAAAACAAGGAGAGCATAAATTTAGTGACCAGTGAAAACAGGAGAAACTGCCCAATCTCTTATCCAACGCTCGGTAGAAATAACAGTTGTCTTACCAGTATGAATATCTAATCTGTAGAATGCGCCACGTAGATCGAAAATGCTAGGCGGTGGTGATACAAACACAATACTTGTACTGTCTGATGACCAAGCAATCTCATTGTCAGGGTAATGTACAGCAGGTAATGGAAGGTCTATGGTGTATTTGACTGTGGATAGAGAATCTAGATTCATAAAAATGAACATTACTTGATGTTCCGATGTTGCTGAATATGTTGCAAGGGTACGACCATCTGGGGACAAAGCAACAGACCAGATGAATTGGTATTTCGTCTTTTCCATCTCAAGGAGGTGGGTCAATTGTTGTGTCTTAATATCATATCGAAACAAGTGACCATTATAATTATTTGAATCGGATTGACCGATAAAGTTAATGGCAGAGAAATAAAGGACGCTGCCTGTCGAGTCCCAAACAGGGAGAGATACTGATCCAGTTCCAGTATTACGACTTGTCCCATCAACTCCTTTTATACAGAAATACAAGCCTGCTTTGCCAGTTCCGTGTGATAAAAGCGCAAACCATTGACCGCTTGGGGGCATTATTGCACGATCAGAATAAGAATTTGAACAGTCACGCTGAAATTCCTTAATAATTTTGCCAGTCTTGGCGTCAACCAGAACCAATGACGATGTGCCGCCAAGGAGAAGAGATTGCTCATTTGGTAACCAATCAAATAAATTGGTAATGCCAAACGTAAAATTAAACGAATTTATTACGTTGCCAGAATCTACATCAATAATTCCAACCACTGTGGGCGCACTATAACTCTCTTTACTGGCTTTCAAATAAGCGATTCTTGAACTATCAGATGACCATTTATATGCATAAATGAGGCTGTTTTCTTCAGATAAACTAAGTATTTTCCTTCGACTTAATCCATCAGGGGAAACTAACCATAATTCATCTTTTGATAGATAACTTATCCATTTTCCGTCGGGCGACCATCGCAAAATAGCATTATTGCCACGTGGTTCAATGTCAAGATTATCGACTAATTCCTTTTCTCCACTCCCGTCCACATTTACAACCCATAACGAACTTGGGCTATCATTTTTCAAATCTACTGCCACATACGCAATAGCATTTGTGTTTATTCTATTTGCCGTTGGATAGGGTAACACTGTCGGCATGGGCGTAGAAGAAGGAAACACGGGTATTAACGAAGGCACTAAAGTATTTGTAATTGAGATTGGCGTATTTGTTATGGGTGCTGTGGCGGTTGGCACAAGACTAGGCGTTGATGCAGCACAACCTGTCAAACCGCTGACAGTTAAAAGAGCAACTACGGATATGTAAACTTTGTAATAGGGTTTCAATGTTTTTCTCAATTTATATTTTGCGCACTTCAGCGCCCAACGGTTTGCGTTACCCGCGCTGGGGCGGGCGGCGGAACGCCGTCCGACTGGAAAAATGCTGAGGCGTAGAAAAATGCTTGGAATCGCGCCAGAATCCCCAGCGTCGGGTGCACGCTTTGTTGGGCTTCAGAAGATAGGTTCATCATCTAAAGAAGATTTAACCACAGGTTTTGAAAGATGATAAGTCTTTACAACGCTTTTTATCAAGTCTCCGAACCATTTTTGTGCATAAGGTGCAACATATACCTTTTCTATGAGTTTGGATACATCCAATGGTAACCACTTTCCGCCGTTCGGTGGGTCGCCTTCAATATCCGAGAAACTTAAGTCGAAATCATCAATTCCAGATAAGTTTAGAATGGCTCGCAATTCTTTCTCGTGCTCGAAAGATTTTCTCTTGTACATGAAAGGTGCTAATAAATTGCTTTCTGGAATCCACTCGCTGAGGTAATCCGCATAACGAACCAAGCCGATCTTTGAGTTACTTGGAAGGCAATTCTTTAATCTGCTATAAGTAGATTGAATACAAACAGCTTCATCTGTTTTTGCATAAAGATTCCACATTCCTGCGGATTCATAATCACTAACATGCCAACAACTAATAAGCACCCATTGTCTCAATTTTTTGACCAAATCTCCACTTCGAGCGTCGTCAGGTAAATGGTCGGCATATTTTTGAATTAAGGGGCGCAATTTCTTATTGACTGCTGAGAAAGAACCTTCAAAGGGGTCTCCAAGATTGTCTGCGCTTGGGAAGAATAGACCTTTATTCTCTAACATCGAGACAAATTTTGTAAAATCCATGTATCGCCAAATTTTAGTTGCCTCATCTTGAGGGGATACAAATAAAGGGTCTACCAATGTCTTATTATTTGCCATACCTTTCTGGCGTGCCTCGATAGCTAGCCGAAGAGCCTCTTCCTCCCCATATTTCGAGATGGAAAACTTTTTGACTACGTCTTTTCTAGGACTGCTCATCCAATGGGCTTGCCAAACATAATATACATAAGCCCCATATTTTTTTCTTGTTGTCGATTTGACGCGACTGACCCCTAATATCCCTGACGTGTTTTGCTCACCGCCTATACCACGAGAAACCTTTCCAATCTCTAGTTCCGCTTCAATTGCATCGCGAAAGATTTTTGCTGCCGCTAATGCTTGCTCTTTTGAACCGAATTTCGAATCATAAAAGGACTGGTAGATTTTCTTATCTTTCCTCTTGAAGCGAACCCACCATCCGAAGGCAGGTGTTTTCCCTTCATAAGAATACTCCATCCTCGTGATATTTCTTAGCTCGTTATCTTTCTTATTGTTCATGAGAGATCAAACCCTATTGTGAAGCCCAACGGTTTGCGTTAGCTGCGTGTGGGCGGGCGTGGATAAGGCTCGAGAGCAGTATAAACCCAAAGCCAGAAAAAGGCATGTAAACTGCGCAGAATCCCACACGTCAGCTAGTATCATGAAAAGCGGACATGGCAGATCGATCGTCAGGAGGTCGCATCAGACCGTCGTGCAGCAAGATCGCCATGTCCATTTCGTCAGGTGAGCCCGAACAGTTGCAAGGTCTCGAAGACCGAAT
>Ga0315268_10000067_pt1 | contig 112611 bp, 103 predicted proteins | sample C1_top_MG_FD_204535 | JGI IMG/M metagenome (GOLD analysis project Ga0315268, IMG submission 204535) | Sediment microbial communities from Yellowstone Lake, YNP, Wyoming, USA - C1_top | ecosystem: Environmental > Aquatic > Freshwater > Lake > Sediment | place: USA: Wyoming | collected 2017-08-01
TCTGCAGCACGAACTGCCCCACCAGGCCCCGCACCTGCGTCGCCTGGCTCGTCAGTTCCTCGGCCGCACTCGCGCTCTCTTCCGCGCTCGCCGCCGTCTGCTGCGTCACGGCATTCATCTGCTCCACCGCCGAGTTCACCTGCCCGATCCCCAGCGTCTGCTGCTCCGCTGCCGCGGCCATCTCGGCCATCACCTCGCGCACGCGGTTGGCGCGCTTGGCGATGTCGACGAACGTACCCTGCACGTCCTTCGTCATCATCACGCCCTGCGCCGTGTGCCCCACCGACTCCTCGATCAGCGCCGCCGTCTGCTTGGCCGCCTCGGCCGCGCGGATGCTCAGCGCCCGCACCTCGTCGGCCACTACCGCGAAGCCCTTGCCCGCGTCGCCGGCCCGCGCCGCTTCCACGGCCGCGTTGAGCGCCAGCAGGTTAGTCTGGAACGCGATCTCGTCGATCGTCTTCACGATCTTCGCCGTCTGGTCGCTCGACGACTTCAGCTTGCCCATCGCCGCGGCCAGTTCCACCATCTTCTCGCCGCCCTGATCGGTCCCCGTCTTGGCGGCCTCGGCCAGCGTCTCCGCTTCCTTGGCGCTCGCCGCGCTCGTCTTGGCCATCGACGTCATTTCATGCAGGCTCGACGACACCTCCTCGATGGTGCTGGCTTCCTCGCTCGCGCCCTGCGCCAGCGCCTGGCTGCTGGTCGCGATCTGGTCGGCGGCCGCGGCCACCTGCTCGGTCGCGCCCGAGATCTCGGCCAGCGTCTGCTGCAGGTTGTCGACCGCGGTGTTCAGCGCGTGCTTGATCTTGGCGTGATCGCCCTTGTAGTCGGACGTGATGCGGGCCGTGAGGTCGCGCTCGGCCACGCGCTCGAGCACCTGCGTGGCGTCGTTGACCGGCGCGAGCAGCAGGTCGAGCGTGGTGTTGAAGCCCTGCACGACGCCGCGATAGGCGCCCTTGAACTGGTCGGCGTTGCCGCGCGTTGCCAGATGGCCCTCGGCGCCGGCCGTGCTCAACGCTTCCACTTCCTTGATGAGCCCGCGGAGCGACTGGATCGTGCCGCGGAGCGCGGGAGACACTTCGTCCTTCGCGTCCGTGACCGGAATGTCCGAACTCAGATCGCCGTCGGCGATCTTCTTCATCGTCCCGACCATCACGTTTTGCATCGAGTCGGCAAAGGAATCCATCGTCGTGGCGAGGACGCCGATTTCGTCGGTCCGGTCCATCCCAAGGCGCATGCCCAGATGGCCCTGCGACAACTCCTGCATCATGGTGACGCCGCGCTTGAGCGGTCCGACGATGCTGCGGGAGACGACGACGCCCAGGACGAGGACGGCGGCGAAGAGCAGCACGGCGAGCACCGCGGTGGTGATCTGACTCCGGACCGTGGTCGCGTGCATCGCTTCGATGGTCGCGGCCGCGTTGCGCGCTGCGTATGCCTGCAGCGAGTCGAGGGCCGCCCCCGTCGGGCGGTCCTTGCCCTTCACCATGCTGTCGACCACCCAGTAGTTCTTGCCGTCGGCACTGTTGAAGACGGCGAGGGCGGCATCGAACTCCTTGACCAGTGCGGCGTGCGCGTCGGCGAATTCCCCCACCAGGCGCCGCACCGTGGAATCGGCGGTCAGGCCGCGCAGCGTGTCGAGATGCGCCACGATGGCGGCGTCGCGCGCGTGGAACTGGCCGCTGTACTTCTCGCGCGCCTTGCCGTCGTGGCCGCGCAACAGGATGTCCTTCCACTCCTGGATCTCCTGCTTGAACATGTACTGCGTCTGGATGGCACTGGTGCGCGCCTCGATGTCCGACGCGATCAATCGGCGGTACGTGCCGTCGACGGCCGACAGCCGCGCCGACATGAAGCCTGCCGTGCCGAGGCCGACGACGACCGCGATCGCGATGCTCAGCGAGATCTTCGCGCCGACCGAGAGATTCTTCAACATGGGGATGCTCCTGTCCTTGGTTATGGAGTGCCGTGAATCAGTAGTTAGCGACGAATCGCAGCGCGTAGATCTGTGTTCTGGCAAACGTTGTGACGTTCCCGCTGGTGAGCTGCTCCTGGTAGTCCATGGCAATCGAGGCGCGCTTCGACAGATCGAACAGCACGCCGCCGTCGGCGAAGTGCGCCGTCCCGGAGACCTTGAGGTCGGGCGTGGCGACGTCATACCGGGCGACGAAGCCGAGTCGCGTCGGCGTTCCATCGGCGCGCGCGAACGGGTGCACGATGGTGTAGACCGATTTCAGGCTGCCGTCGGTTGCCGCCGTGGTCCGCGCCGACGCGATCGTGTTGGCGCCGGATTCGGTGCCGTCGTGGCGGCGGGTATAGTTCAGGCCGAGCGTCAGCCGGGGATCCTTGAGCCCGACGAACAATCCAAGGCGATTGCGGGCCAGGCTTTCACCGACCGACCCCACCTGACCGGCGCCGCCGGCGACGAACTTGCTCGCAGCGCCGTTCACTTCGGCCCACGACGAGAAGGAGATGCTGCGCAGGAGTCCCTTCTGGTGCGAGAAGGGCGTGAGCGTCAGTCGCGCGGCATAGCTCTTGAAGCGATCCGTCTCCGGCTTCGAATAGCCGTTGCCATTGGTGAGGGCGACGTAGAGCTCGCCCTGCTGGCGCGGGAAGCTCACCAGCGTGGACGCGCCGACGTCGGCCGAGACGGCGTTGCCGAATCGTTCGTTCGGCACGACACCGAGCCAGCGGAGCCAATAGATCTCTTCGTTGTCGATGGCCACCGTGTGGAGCAGGCCGATGCGGGCGAGCCTGCTCCAGCCGCCGGCCGACTTGCCGAAGTCGTACTGCACGTAGCCGTACTTGGCGCGCAGCATGTATCCCGTGCCGCTCGCCTGCGGGGAAATGTCCGCCGTGACGCGCACGCTCATCTTGTCGCCGGCCGGCAGCTTGATCGTCAGGTAGGCGCGATCGAGGTCGAATTTGTTGGTCGGCGACGCGTTCGGTTCCGCGTGATACTGGAAATTCCCGAAGATGATTCCCGAGATCGGGCTGGGCGGCAGCGCGGCGAGCGCGGCTTGGGCTTGCGCGACGGACTTGGTCAGGGCAGCAAGTTGGTCAGCGAGCGAGCTATCGGGCGTCGCGGCCTTCGCGATGGTCTTCACCGTGGAGCGCGGGGCCGGGTCTTGCGAGACTGCCGGGACCGCAGGGGACTTCGGTGCTGCCGTTGGTGCGGCGGCGGACGCGGACGCCGGCGTGGCGGCCGGTGCGGGCGCAACCGCCGGTGCGGGCGTGGCCGCGGAAGCGGGGGTTGGTCCCGTTGCAGGCGCCACGGCGTGCACGCTGGCTGGCGCAGCAGCCTGGGCCACGGCATGCGGCGACGCGCTGGGCTTGCGGGCTACCGAACTGGCGGCGGCGGGCGCGACGTGCGTCGCGCTGGTTGTCTTGGTGTCGTTCGCGTTCTGATGCGGCGTGTCGCGCGACGCCAGCCAGGTCATTGGCCCGGACTGAGCCGGCGCGGTGGGCGCGTGGGACGCGGCTGGTTTGCCCGCATGCGGCTTTGCCGGCACCGCACCTCCGGCACCCTGCGGTGTCGATGTGGCCGCTGTCCCCTGCGACACCGATAACGTCGGCGCGGCCAGGCACGCGGCAAAGGCGATAATTCGGATCGGTGAGTTCATGGCCTTCGAGGTGAGAGTTGACCGCGCAGAGCTCCGCACCCTCAGTATCGGCCGACATGGCTGATTCTAAACGGTGTTGCGTAAGTGGACACTTGCTGACCAGTTAGTTCGTGGGTGCACCGATCCATACCGGCAGCCCCAGCACCCCGTGCGCTTAATAGATGTCTTGCGCGCGAATTGGATGACGTATCGAGGTGCACGTGTGCACATCCTTCTCGCTTCACTGACCGGAGCGTGACCGGTTCCGCTGATCGCCTGGGCCGCGGCGGCGTACGCCGTCGGTCTCATGACGGGGCTCTCCGCCGATTCGGTCGCCGCGGCGGCGGCTCGAGGCGCGCTCGCTGCTGCCGTCGCCCTGGTGGCGCTGCTCACCCGGCGGCCCGTCGTGGGCGCCGTGCTGCTCCTCGCGGCCGTCGGCGTGGGCGTCGGCGGCAACGCCGCGCGCGTCGACCACGAGTGCATGGCTCGCGAGCGGCTCCCCTTCCGCTGCCGCCCGCGCTACGAGCCACCGGCCCTGCTCGCGCCGTGGCGCGACCACGCCGCCGAGGCCATCGACCGGTACTTCGCCGGCGATGCCGGGCTGGTGCGAGCGCTCTTGATCGCCGACACCAAGGATCTCGACCCCGAGATCCGCGACCGCTACGCCGCGGCGGGCATCGTGCACATGCTCTCCATTTCGGGACTGCACGTCGCCATCGTGTCGGGGGCCATGCTGCTGTTGCTGCAGGCCGCGCGGCTGCCGGCAGCGGCCGCCCGCTGGGCGGGGCTGTCGCTGGTGCTCCTCTATGTGCTCATCATCGGGGCACCGCCGCCCGCCGTGCGCAGCGCCGTCATGATTGGCGCGCGGGCGGTGTCGCTTGCGCTGCAGCGCAACACCTCGCCCTGGGCGGCGCTGGCGTGGGGCGGGGGCATACCGCTGCTCTACCAGCCGCGCACCGCGGTGGACTTGGGCTGGCAGTTGAGCGTCAGCGGATTCGCGGCGCTCATCGCCGGGCGCGACGTGGCCGAGCGCGTGCTGCCGCGATCGCTCGATGGCTGGCGGCGCAAGATCGCGAGCGAACTGACGGTGAGCGTGGTGGCGTCGTTCGCCACGGCTCCGCTCGTGGCGTGGCACTTCGGGCGCGTGAGCCTGGTGGCGCCGTTCGCCAACATCGCGGCGGGGCCGGTGATCGCCGTCCTGCAGCCGACGCTCTTTCTCGGGCTGGCGCTGGCGTGGTGGCCGGCGGCGGCATCGCTCGTCGCCGCCGCGTCGTATCCGATGGTGCGCGCCTTCGACCTCGTCGCGCTCGCCGGTGCCTCCGTGCCGTGGGCCACGCTGCACGCGGCGCCGTCCCTGCTCACCGCCGTGGCGCTCGGCGTGGCGTGCGTGGCCGTGCTCGCGGCCTGCGTGAGCCACTTCTGGGAGCGCCCCGCGCTGCTCGCGCTCGCCGCGGTGACCACGGCGGCGTTTGCCCCGGCGCCGTCGAGTACTGTCGTCGAGGTGCACATGATCGACGTCGGGCAGGGCGACGCCATCGCGGTGCGAACGCCACGCGGGCGGTGGGTGCTCTTCGACGCCGGGCGCGGCGACGCGAAGCGCGACGCGGGACGCAGCACCATCGTGCCGTACCTGCGCTCGCGCGGCGGCGCGCTGGCCCTGCTCGTCATCACGCATGCCGACGCCGACCATGCGGGCGGCGCCGCAACCGTGCTGTCGTCCATGCGACCGCCGGCGATGACCGAACCGGGCTTCGCGAGCGGCACCGACACGTATGCCCGTGCGCTCGCCACGGCACGGCAGTTGCACACCGCCTGGCGCCGCGCGCGCGCCGGCGACGTGATCGTCGTCGACGGCGTCACACTGCGCGTGCTCGCGCCCGACTCGGCGTGGATGGCCGCGCAGCAGAATCCCAACAGCGCGTGCGTCGTCGTGCGGCTCGAATATGGCGGCGCGACGATGCTTCTGACGGGCGATGCCGACGCGGCCGAGGAGCGGTGGCTGCTCGACCGCTCCCCCGCGCTCCTCGGCGCCGATCTCCTGAAGGTGTCGCACCATGGCAGCGCGAGCGGTACGTCAGTGGAGTTCCTCGAGGCCGTGGCGCCGCGCGCGGCGCTCGTCTCGGTGGCGGCGCGCAATGTCTACGGGCATCCGATCCCCGCCGTGATGCGCCGTCTCATCGAGCACGGCGCGACGGTGCTGCGTACCGATCAGCTGGGCACCATCGTCGCCCGCACCGACGGTGCCGGCTGGACGCTCGAAGTGGCCGGCGTCCGCTGGCGTCTGCGTTGAGCGCGGGCGACCTTTCAGTCATCTCCCATCCCGATCGGGCCGTGATCCAGCACACCGACACGTCGGTCATCACCATCGACCGCTTCATCATCGAGCAGGAAGGCCGGTTCCCCGAGGCCACGGGCGAACTGTCGGGCATCCTGTACGACCTCGCGGTCGCCGCCAAGATCATCAGCAGCAAGGTGCGCCGCGCGGGCCTCATCGACATCCTCGGCGCCGCCGGATCGGACAACGTGCAGGGCGAGCGCCAGCAGAAGCTCGACGTCATCGCCAACGCGATTATCAGCAAGGCGATGGATCACGGCGGACGGCTGTGCGCCATGGCGTCGGAGGAGGAAGAGGGCATCATCGAGATCCCGGCGCAATTCAAGTGCGGCAAGTACGTGCTGCTGTTCGACCCGCTCGACGGGTCGTCCAACATCGACGTCAACGTGCCGGTGGGCACCATCTTCTCCGTGCTGCGGCGCGTGACGCCGGGTACGGGACACGGGACGCTCGAGGACATGCTGCAGCCCGGCATGCAGCAGGTGGCCGCGGGGTACGTGATCTACGGCTCGAGCACGATGATGGTGTACACCACCGGCCACGGCGCACACGGGTTCACGCTCGACCCGTCCATCGGCGAGTTCCTGCTGTCGCACCCGGATATCCGCACGCCGGACCTCGGCAAGTATCTGTCGGTCAACGACTCGTACGAGCGGTACTGGAGCGAACCGGTGCGCGCGCTGATGCGGCGGTACCGCGGGCTCGACCTGCAGCGCGAGCCGATGAATGTGCGCTACGTCGGCTCGCTGGTCGCCGACTTTCATCGCAACCTGCTGGGGGGCGGCATCTTCGTGTACCCGGCCAACACGCAGAGTCCCCGCGGCAAGCTGCGGCTGCTCTACGAGTGCAATCCGCTGGCGTTCATCGCGGAGCAGGCGGGCGGTGCGGCCATCGACGGCCGCCAGCGCCTGCTGGAGGTGGTTCCAGTCGAACTGCACCAGCGTTCGCCGCTCTATCTGGGGAGCAAGCGCGACGTCGAGATTGCTGCCGCCCTGCTGGAGGCGGATCGCTAGATGGCCGACGTCGTGTCGCCGTCCGGCATTCCGATCGCCGCCGTCTACGGCCCCGATGATGCGCCGAGGGACGCCGCGGCGGCGCTCGGCGCACCGGGCCAGTTTCCGTTCACCCGCGGCGTGCAGCCCACCATGTACCGCACCCGGCTCTGGACCATGCGGCAGTATGCGGGTTTCGGCACGGCGGCCGAAACCAACGCGCGCTTCAAGCTGCTGCTCGGCGCGGGGCAGACGGGGCTGTCGGTGGCGTTCGACCTGCCGACGCAGATGGGGATCGACAGCGACAGTCCGCGCGCGCTCGGCGAAGTGGGGCGCGTGGGCGTGGCCATCGACACGGTGGAGGACATGCACGCGCTCCTCGCCGGCCTGCCGCTCGACTCGGTGAGCACGTCGATGACCATCAACGCCACCGCGAGCACGCTGCTGGCGATGTATATCGTGGTAGCCGAGGAGCGGGGCATCCCGCGCGCGCGGCTCGGCGGGACGATCCAGAACGACATCCTCAAGGAGTACGTGGCGCGCGGGACGTATGTCTATCCGCCGGCGCCGTCGCTCGCGCTGATCGCCGAGACGTTCCGGTTCTGCGCCGCCGAGGTACCGCAGTGGAACCCGATTTCGATTTCGGGCTACCACATGCGCGAAGCGGGGGCGACCGCGGTGCAGGAGATCGGATTCACCTTTGCCAACGCGCTGGCCTACGTGCAGGCCGCGGTCGACGCCGGGCTCGCGGTCGACGCGTTCGCGCCGCGGCTGTCGTTCTTCTTCGCGTGCCACAACGACCTGTTCGAGGAGGTCGCCAAGTTTCGCGCCGCGCGCCGGCTCTGGGCGCGGCTCATGCGCGACCGCTACGGCGCCAACGACGCCTCGTGCCGCCTGCGGTTCCACACGCAGACGGGCGGCGTGACGCTCACCGCGCAGCAGCCGCTCAACAACGTGGTGCGCGTCGCCGTGCAGACGCTCGCCGCCACGCTGGGCGGCACGCAGTCGCTGCATACCAACGGCTACGACGAGGCGCTCGCCCTGCCGACGGTGGACGCGGCGACGCTCGCCCTGCGCACGCAGCAGATCGTGGGCTACGAGAGCGGTGTGGCGCAGACGGTCGATCCGCTGGCCGGATCGTACTACGTGGAGTCACTCACCGACGCCTTGGAGCAGCGCGCCGTGGACCTGCTGCACGAGGTCGAGGCCCTCGGCGGCGCGGCGCGCGCCATCGAGGCCGGCTTCATGCAGGAGGAGATCGCGAGGAGCGCCTACGCCCATCAACTCGGCGTCGAGTCGGGGGCGACGGTGGTGGTGGGCCTCAACAAGTTCGGCGATGGCGCCGCGCCGCCGGTCATCGCCACGCCCGATTACACGCAGCTCGAGGCGGAGCAGAAGGCGCGCGTTGCCGCGGTCAAGGCGGGCCGCGACCACGCGGCGGTGACCGCCGCGCTCGGCGCGCTCGAGCGTGCCGCGCGCGACGGCGACACGCGGCTGATGCCGCGCATCATCGACGCCGTCCAGCGGCGTGCGTCGGTGGGGGAAATCAGCGACGCGCTGGAGCGGGTGTGGGGCAAGTACCGGTAAGATGCTTCCTGCGTCCAGGTCCTGAATCGCCGTGTACTCCACCTGCCTCTACTGTCATACGTCCCTTGGCAGGAATGACGCCGTCGAGCATTTCCCCGTCGGCCGCCGGCTCGCGTTCGACACCGCGAATGGCCGGTTCTGGGTGATCTGCCCATCGTGCAAGCGGTGGAACCTGTCGCCGCTCGAGGAGCGATGGGATGCGATGGAGGAGTGCGAACGGCTGTTCGAGCGCACGCGGCTGCGGATGAGCACCGACAACATTGGCCTGGCGCGGATTGCCGAGGGAACCGAGCTGGTGCGCGTCGGGCCGGCGCTGCGGCCGGAGATGGCGGCGTGGCGGTTCGGGGCTCAACTGGCGGCGCGGCGGCGCGAATACCGATGGGTGATCGCTGGTGGCGTGGTGCTTGCCGGCGGCCTGATGATCGGGGTGAAGACGGCGGGACTCAGCCTGATCGGCGGCAATTGGGCGTGGCAGATGGTGAAGGGGGGCTACGAACGCGCCACGCGGCTCGTGCTGCCGGTGCCGCGGAGCGTTGCCACGGGCATGCGTCCGCCGAGTCGCGCGGGTAGCCCCGCGCGACTCGGCCTCGGTGCAGCGGCCATGTCGCCGCCGCGCATCGAAACGAAGCATGCGCGTGACGCCCAGATCGTGATGGACCATGCCGATGATCGGCTTCGTCTTTCACTGTCCGTCGTTGGCGGCACGAAGCTGCACTACGGAGGCGCGGACCTCGCCTCCGTCGCGCCCAAGATCCTCGCTCGCGTCAATCGGTCCGGCGGACGCCGCGAGGACGAACGCCTGGCGGTCGCGATGCTCGAGCGCGTGGCCGACTCGCGTCCGCCGGAACTCTTCCGCGGCGTCGTCGATCAGTATGCGTCGGGCATCACGAAGACGGTGCCGCTCGGCAAGATCGGCGGGTCCATCCGCCTCGCCCTCGAGATGGCCTTGCAGGAGCAGCGCGAGCGCGAACTGCTGGCCGGCGAGTTGCTCGACCTTGAGTTCGCGTGGAAGGAGGCAGAGGAGCTAGCCCGGATCGCCGACACGCTGGAGAGCTCCGAAGTGGACCTGGCGCTGGCGAGGCTGAAGGCGAGGATGGGGGGGTAGGGCGGACGGCGGACGGCGGACGGCGGACGGTGGGTCTGCCATCTGCCGTCCACCGTCTATCACTTCCCCCTCCAACCATGCTAATTTCACAGGTTATCGCGCCTGAGCCCCCGCATCAACGACCATGCCCACGTACGAGTATCGTTGCGTCAACGGCCACGATTTTGAGGAGTTCGTGCTCAAGATCAGCGCCGCCAAGTCCGAGTTGCCGTGCCCGACCTGCGGTGCGCGCGGCGAGCGCCGCATGTCCGCCGGCGGTGGCCTCGTGTTCAAGGGGTCCGGTTTCTACATCACCGATTACGGCAAGGACGGCAAGAAGGCGGCGGCTGCTCCGCCGACGCTCGATCGCTCCAACGGCGGACGGGCTGAGGCCGACGCCGCCAAAGGCGACCGCGCCCAGGGCGAGCGCGCCCAGGGCGAGCGCGCCCAGGGCGAGCGCGCCCAAGGCGACGCCGCGAAGCGTGACGCTGCCACGGGCGACAGCGCAAGGCGTGACGGCGCGAGGGGCGACGGTGCGAAGGGCGATGGCGCGAAGGGCGATGGCGCGAAGGGCGACAGTGCGAAAGGCGACGGTGCGAAAGGCGATGGTGCGAAAGGCGATGGTGCGAAAGGCGGCCCTGCGAAGGGAGACCGTGCCAAGTCCGACGCGGCCAAGTCCGATGCGAAGCCGGCTGGTGCTGCCCCGAAAGCGCCGTCCCGCGACACCGAATGACGCCGGATGAACTCCTCCGCGCGGAACTTGCACGCGCGGCCGTCGCCATCGGAGCGCCCGCGGGCGTAACGCCCGCCCTCGAACGCCCGCGCGATCCGGCGCATGGCGACTGGGCGACCAACCTCGCGATGACGCTCGCCAAGTCGCTGGGCCGGAAGCCGCGCGACATCGCCGAGGCGCTCGTCGCCACGCTCGATCTCGCGGCGGCCGGCGTGGCCACCACCGAAATCGCCGGCCCCGGCTTCATCAACTTCCGGCTCGACGCGGGCGCGCTGGCGCGCCCCGTTGCCGACATCCTGGCGCAGGGCGCGGCCTACGGGCGCACCAACGCGGGCCAGGGCGTGCCGGTCAACGTCGAGTTCGTCTCGGCCAATCCGACGGGGCCGTTGCATGTTGGCCATGGCCGTCAGGCGGCGCTCGGCGACGCCATCAGCGCGCTGCTGGAAGGCGCCGGCCACGCGGTGACGCGCGAGTTCTACTACAACGACGCCGGCGTGCAGATCGAGAACCTCGCCAAGTCGCTGTGGGTGCGCGTGGCGCAGTCGGTGGGCGTCGATGGCGCGATACCGGAGGGTGGCTACAACGGCGAGTACATCCGGGAGATCGCGGCGGACTTCGTGCGCCACCATCAGGAGCCGGCGCCGCTGGATCAGCTGGCGGAGGGCGTGCGCGCGATTGCGAGCGGCGGTCGCCCCGCCAACGAGGCGTTGTTCGGCCACATGCGCCGGTGGGCGGTGAAAGCGCTGCGCGCCGAGCAGGACCTCGACCTCAAGGCGTTCGGCGTCACGTTCGACGTCTATTTCCTCGAGTCGTCGCTCTACACCGACGGCCGCGTGGACGAGACGGTGGACCTGCTGAGGAAGGGCGGTCACACGTTCGAGCAGGACGGCGCGCTCTGGCTGCGCACCACCGACTTCGGGGACGACAAGGATCGCGTGATGCGCAAGCGCGACGGCACGTTCACCTACTTCGTGCCTGACGTCGCGTACCACGTCACCAAGTGGCAGCGCGGGTTCACGCGCGCCATCAACGTGCAGGGGGCCGATCACCACGGCACCACGACGCGCGTCCGCGCCGGCCTGCAGGCGCTCGAGGTCGGCATCCCGAAGGGCTATCCGGACTACGTGCTGCACCAGATGGTCACGGTGATGCGCGGTGGCGAGGAAGTGAAGATCTCCAAGCGCGCGGGCAGCTACGTCACCGTGCGCGACCTGATCGACGAAGTGGGGCGCGACGCGGTGCGCTACTTCTTCCTCATGCGCAAGGGCGACAGCCAGCTCGTGTTCGACGTCGACCTCGCCCGCTCGCAGTCCGAGGAGAATCCGGTCTATTACATCCAGATGGCGCACGCGCGATTGAGCGGCATCTTCCGGGTGGGCGAGATCGATCCGGCCACGATCACCGCCGATGGCGTGAAGTGGGAGTGCCTGACGGAAGAAGCCGAGCGCGAGCTGGTGAGTTCGCTGCTCGACTACCCGCGCCTGGTCGCCGGCGCCGCCGAGGCGTTGGAACCGCACCGCGTGGCCGCCTGGCTGCTGGAGACGGCGCGACAGGTGCATCTGTGGTACCATAAGCACCACGTGCTTGGCGAACCCGAGGATATCCTGCAGGCGCGGTTGGCGCTCGCCAAGGCAGCAAGGCAGGTGCTGGCCAACGGACTGGCCTTGCTGGGCATCAGCGCTCCAGATCGCATGTAGCGCTATCCCCCCCATACCCGTCCCCCCACCTCCACTCGTCCCCCCTCACCAAGCCCCCGCACCCCGCACCCCTCCCATGTCTCTCCTGGTCGTTGGTTCCGTCGCACTCGACTCCGTCGAAACTCCCTTCGGCAAGGCCGATGAGGTGCTCGGCGGCTCGGCGACCTATTTCTCCGCGGCGGCCTGCCATCAGGCGCCGGTGCAGCTCGTCGGCGTGGTCGGCAACGATTTTCCGGTGGAGCGGCTCGAGGCGCTCCGCACGCGGGGCATCGACCTCGCCGGACTGGAACACGCCGAGGGCGAATCGTTCCGGTGGCGTGGCCGGTATCGCCACGACCTCAACTCGGCGGAGACGCTCGAGACGCGGCTCGGCGTATTCTCGCATTTTCGCCCCAAGCTGCCCGACCAGTTTCGCAGCGCGCGGTACGTCTTTCTCGCCAACATCGATCCGCGGTTGCAGCTGCAGGTGCTGGAGCAGGTGGAGAAGCCCAAGTTTGTCGCCTGCGACACGATGAACTTCTGGATCGAGTCGCGGCGCGGCGACCTGATGGAGTTGCTCAACCACGTCGACCTCATCACGCTGAACGACGGCGAGGCACGCCAGCTCACCGAGCAGGCCAACCTCGTGCAGGCGGCGCGCTGGATTCTCGCGCGCGGCCCGAAGACGGTGCTGATCAAGAAGGGCGAACACGGCGCGTTCATGTTCACGCCGGACTCCATTTTCTACGCGCCGGCCTTTCCGCTCGAGGCGGTGTTCGACCCGACCGGGGCGGGCGATTCGTTCGCCGGCGGCTTCATGGGCTACCTGGCGCGCACCGACGATCTCAGCGACGCCAACATGCGTCGCGCGGTCGTCCTCGGCTCGGCGATGGGTTCGTTCGTCGTCGAGGCGTTCTCGATCGAGCGTCTGCTGACGGTGACGCGCGACGACATCGACCGCCGCATCGCCGACTTTCACCGGCTGGTCTCGTTCGATCAGGGCATGCCGTCGTGAGCGGTCCGGGGCTGACCTATGCGGGAGCGGGCGTCGACATTGCGGCCGCCGAATCGTCCAAGCACCGCATCAAGGCGCTGGTGGAAAGCACGTTCACCGCCGGCGCGCGCGGCGCGTTCGGCGGATTCGGCGGAATGTTCCGCGTGCCGGCGGGGGCGCGCGCGCCGCTGCTCGTGTCGAGCGCCGACGGCGTGGGGACCAAGATCAAACTGGCCATCGAGGCGGGGCGCCACGACACCATTGGCCATTGCCTGGTGAACCACTGCGTCAACGACATCCTGGTGCAGGGAGCGGAGCCGCTCTTCTTTCTCGACTACGTGGCGTTCGGGCAGTTGCTGCCCGACGTGGTGGAGCAGGTGGTGGCCGGCGTGGCCGCGGGCTGCCGCGAAAACGGCTGCTCGCTGGTGGGCGGCGAGACCGCCGAGATGCCCGGGCTGTATACGCCGCCCGACTACGATCTTGCGGGGTTCATCGTCGGGTGGGTGGAAGAGGACCAGGTGATCACGCGCGACCGCGTACGCGAGGGCGACGTGCTGGTGGGACTTGCGTCGAACGGCCTGCACACCAATGGCTACTCGCTGGCGCGGCGCATCGTGGCCGAGCGGTTGCATCTCGCGCCGGAGGATCCGTTTCCCGGCGATACGCGTTCGACGGCCGACGTGCTGCTCGCGGTGCACCGGTCGTACCTCAAGGCGCTGGCGCCGGTCCGTGGCGCAATCCACGCCATGGCACACATTACAGGAGGAGGGCTGCCGGGGAATCTCGACCGGTCGCTCCCGGGCACGCTCGACGCCGAGGTCGATACGCAGTCGTGGGAGGTGCCCAACGTCTTCCGCGTGCTGGGCGAAGCGGGGGGCGTGGCGCGCGACGAGATGTTTCGCGCGTTCAACATGGGCGTCGGCATGGTGGTGATCACGGATGATCAGGGCGCCCGGGCCGTGCGGGCAAGCGCGTCGGCTGCGGGAGTGGGCAACTGGATGCTGGGGCGAGTGATCACGGGAACCGGGCGAGTCATTCTCAACGGAGGGAAGTGACCATGCGGGTACGGCATGCGATGATGGCGGCGGGCGTGGCGGTCGTGGCGTGGAGCGCCGCGGCGCAGGCGCAGCAGGGGTGCGGCACGTCCACGACGGCGGACGCGTGCCAGAAGACGCAGGACATCTTCAACTTTCTCACGCCGCAGATTTCGACCGCGCTGGCCGGCGGCAGCACCACGTTGGGCCAGGGGGGCGTGCTGGGCGGTTTCGGGCACTTCGCGGTAGCGCTGCGCGCCACCGCGGTGCGTGGCGCCTTCCCGACGGTGTCGAACGTCGGATTCAGCACGACGGGCGCGAAGCCCGGTGCCTATGAGGCGAAGGATCAGTTCGTGCCGATGGCCTCCATCGACGGGGCGATTGGCATCTTCAAGGGCTTTCCGCTGGGTGTCACGCGGGCCGGCGGTGTCGATGTGTTGCTGACGGCGACCTACCTGCCGACGCCGTCTGTCACTACCGGCGAAACGCAGATCACGCTGCCGGGAGGGAACACGAAGTTCGGGGCCGGCGTGCGCGTGGGCCTGCTCCAGGAGTCGATTCTCGTGCCCGGCGTGTCGGTGTCGTGGGTGCAGCGCGATTTGCCGACGATTTCGGTGTCTGGCACGAGCACCGTGACCGCGAGCGGCGCGACCGCGCCGGGCGTGTTCACGCTCAGCGATCTCTCGATCAAGACGTCGAGCTGGCGGTTGAGCGCGTCAAAGACGTTCCTCATCTTCGGCCTCGAAGGGGGCTTCGGACAGGACAAGTACGAGAACTCTGCGGGCATGCACGTGCTGTTGAATCCCACGTTGCCCGCACCGGCGATCTCGTTCGGGCCGACGACGATCAGCAACAGCATGACGCGCACCAACATCTACGGCGGCCTGACCATCAACTTCTTCATCGGCAAGCTGGTGGGCGAAGTCGGGCAGGCGAGTGGCGGGACGCTGCCGACACTGACCAACGCGTTCGGGGGCAGCACGGATGCCGCCAAGAGCCGCGGCTACTTCACGGTGGGTCTCCGCACCGGGTTCTGATGACTGATTCGACGGGCGCGTGGAGCGCCCGCGAGCGCGCGTGGATGAAGCGCGCGCTCGCGCTGGCGGAAAAAGGCTGGGGGCAGACGGCGCCGAACCCGATGGTCGGCGCCGTCATTGTCCGCGATGGCGTGGTGGTGGGCAGGGGCCACCACGCGAAGTACGGCGAGCGACATGCGGAGGTCGTGGCACTCGAACAGGCCGGCGAACGCGCCCGAGGGGCCGACGTGTACTGCACGCTCGAACCGTGCAACGCGCATGGTCAACAACCGCCCTGCGTCGCGGCGCTCATCGCCGCAGGCGTGCGGCGCGTGATCGCGGCGATTCCCGATCCCAACCCGGCCAAGGCGCACGGCGCCGACGCGCTGCGTGCCGCCGGCATCGACGTGCAGATGGGACTCGGGGCGGCGGCGGCCAGCGAACTGAATGCGCCGTTCCTGCACTGGGCCAGCGGCGCGTCGCGACCATGGGTCACGCTCAAGCTGGCGGTCTCGCTGGACGGCGCCATCGCGGCGGCCGATCGCCAGCGCGGCTGGCTCACGGGCGAGGCGGCCCGCAAGCAGGTGCATCGCCTGCGTGCCGGCGCCGACGCGATTGCCGTCGGCATCGGGACGGCCCTTGGCGACGATCCGCTGCTGACCGTGCGCGGCGTCAGGAAGCCGCGCGTCGCGCCGTTGCGCGTAGTCTTCGACCGGCAGGCCCGCTTGCCACTGACCAGCCAGCTCGTGCGGACGGCCAAGCGGCTGCCGACGGTCATCGTCACGCCCGATCCCGCCGTGCCCGGCATGCGCGCCCTGGCCGCGAAGCACATCGAGACGCTGGTCGCTCGTGATCTCGGCTCGGCGTTGCGGGCCTTGCACGACCGCGGGGTCCACCACCTCATGGTCGAAGGCGGTGCCACGCTCGCCGGTGCCCTGCTGGGGGGCCATCTGGTGGACCGCCTCATTATCTTTCAGGCGCCCATCCTGCTGGGCGCCGGGGCCCTGGGCGCCTTCTCGGCGATGCCGTCCGCCGCGACCGACGAATTGTCGCGCTGGCGGGTGGTCGAACGCCGCGACTTCGATGACGACCTGATGACCGTTCTTGCCCCGCCGCTGTCGTAGCACCCTGCGGTTCGCTGTTTCCCTCACGTCGCACATTGCGCACGCATGTTCACCGGAATTATCTCCGACGTTGGCACGATCATCCGGGTGACGTCCACGAGCGCTGGCCGCGAGTTCGTGGTGCGTTCGGCGTACGACGGGCTCGGCGACGGCGAGAGCATTGCGTGCGATGGCGTCTGCCTGACGGTGCGGGAGTACGCGGCGGAGACGTTCACGGTCGCCGCCGTGGTCACGACGCTCGAGCGGACGACGCTTGGCGGCTGGACCGAGGGACGGCGGATCAATACCGAGCGGGCGATGGCGCTGGGCGACCGGTTGGGTGGCCACCTCGTGTCGGGTCATGTAGACGCCGTGGCCGACGTGACGCGCGTGGCGCCGAAGGGCGACGCGCTGCTCGTCGATCTTGCCCTCGGCGCCGAGTGGATGCCGCTGATGGTGCCGCATGGCTCCGTTGCGGTCAACGGCGTCAGCCTCACCGTGAACGAGCTGGTCGACGGCGGCCTGCAGATTTCGCTGATCGAGTACACCCTGCGGCACACGATGCTCGGCGCCCTGCGCGCCGGCGATCACGTCAATATTGAAGCTGACCTGGTGGGCAAGTTCGTGCAGCAGTTGGCTGCGCCGTATCTCCCGTCCACCGTCCACCGTCAACCGTCTCCGTAATGCCCTTCGCCACAGTCGAAACGGCAATTGAAGATTTGCGCGCCGGCAAGTTCATCGTCGTCGCCGACGATGAGGACCGCGAGAACGAGGGCGACCTCATTCTCGCGGCCGAGTTCATCACGCCGGAAAAAGTCAATTTCCTCATGCAGGCCAAGGGGATGATCTGCGTGGCGTTGAGTCCCGCGCGCGTCGCCGAGCTCGAACTCCCGATGATGGGGAGCGAGAACACCGACGCGCTGCGCACGGCCTATACCGTCACCATCGACGCGGTCCCGTACTACGGCGTGACCACCGGCATTTCGGCGTCCGACCAGGCGGCGACCATCGGGCGCTGCGCCGACCCCGCGGCGGTGCCGTCGGACTTTCGACGGCCCGGGCACGTGCATCCGCTGTGCGCGCGCGAGGGCGGCGTGCTGCAGCGCGTGGGGCATACCGAAACGGCGGTCGACCTCATGCGCGCCGCGGGGCTGCAGCCCGCCGGCGTGATCTGCGAGATCCTCACCGGTGACGGCGCGACGGCCAAGCGGCCCCAGCTCGAGGCGTTCTGCCGCGAGCACGGCTTGTCGTTCATCACCGTGGCGCAGGTCGTGGCGCACCGCCTGCGCAACGAGCGGCTCGTCCATCGCGTGGCCGAAGCCCGGTTGCCCACCGAGTTCGGCACGTTCCGGATCATCGGCTACCGCAACGACGTCGACGACCGCGAGCACGTGGCGCTGGTGATGGGCGACATCGACGGCGGCGAGGACGTGCTGGTGCGCATGCACTCCAAGTGCCTCACGGGCGACACGTTCCATTCGCTACGCTGCGACTGTCACTGGCAGCTGCACGAGGCCATGCGGCTGATCGCCGACGCCAGCCGCGGCGTGATCGTCTATCTCGACCAGGAAGGGCGGGGCATCGGCCTGCTCAACAAGCTCAAGGCGTACGAGCTGCAGGACCACGGGGCCGACACGGTGGAAGCCAACGAGAAGCTCGGCTTTCCGCCCGACCTGCGGAACTACGGCATCGGCGCGCAGATCCTGCTCGACCTCGGCCTGCAGTCGATCCGGCCGATCACCAACAATCCCAAGAAGCTCGTCGGGCTCGAGGGCTACGGATTGCGCCTCGGCGCCCGCGTGCCGATCGTCTCGCCCGCCACGAGCGAGAACGCCAACTATCTCGAAACCAAGGTGCGCAAGCTCGGGCACCTGCGGGCGTTCTGATGGCCGAGTTCGAAGGGACCCCGGTCGGCGCCGGTCGGCGCTTCATCGTCGTCGGCGCGCGGTTCAATGATGCCATCACGCAGCCGCTCGTCGACGGCGCGCTCGACTGCCTGGTGCGGCACGGGGCGCGCGCCGACGACGTGGATGTCGTCTGGGTGCCGGGGGCGTGGGAGCTGCCTGCCGCCGTGGCGCGGGCGCTGATGACGGAGCGGTACGACGCGGTGGTCGTCTGCGGCGCGGTGATTCGCGGCGAGACGCCGCACTTCGACTTCGTAGCCGGCGAGGCGTCGCGTGCGCTGTCGCTGCTGCAGGGGGAGTACGGCGTGCCCATCGGCTTCGGCCTGCTGACCACCGACACGCTCGACCAGGCGCGCGCGCGCGCCGGCGGCGACCACGGCAACAAGGGATGGGATGCGGCGCTGGCCGCCATGCAGATGGCCGACCTGTTCGGCCTGCTCGACGCGGACCGCGATGGCGAGGGCGACGCCTGATGGCGCGGCTCGAAACGCGCGGGCGTGCCCGCGCCCTGCAGGCGCTGTACGCGTGGGACCTTCGCGATGGCCAGCCGCTCGATCGCGTGGCGGCGCTGCTCTGGGACGACCTGCTCGTCGCTCCCGAGGAGCGCGTGTTCGCCGACGCGCTGCTCCGCGTCGTCCAGGCGCAGCGCGCCGACATCGATGCCGAGCTCGCCGAAGTCACCACCAACTGGCGTCTCGATCGCCTCGGCGCGATCGAGCGCTGCGTGCTGCGCCTCGCGGCGGCGGAGTTCGTGCAGGGCGGGACGCCGCCGCGTGTGGTGTTGCAGGAAGCGGTGCGCCTCGCCGAGCGTTTCGGCAGCGCCCAGAGCGCGCGGTTCGTCAACGGCGTGCTCGACGCGCTGGCGCGACGCATGGGGCGGCTCTAGTGCGCGTCCTCGTGATCAACTGGCAGGATCGCGAGAATCCGCTCGCCGGCGGCGCCGAAATCCACCTGCACGAAATCTTCGAGCGGTTCGCCGGTCTCGGTCACGAGGTGACCATGCTGTGCGGCGGCTGGCCGCACTGCCCGCCGCGCGCCGAGCTGGGTGGCATCGACGTGCACCGCACGGGCACGCGGCAGACCTTCGCGCTCCGCGCGTGGGGCTACTATCGCCGGCACTTCACGGCGCGCCCGTTCGACGTCCTCGTCGAAGACATCAACAAGATGCCGTTGTTCACGCCGCTCTGGGGGGCGCGCCGCGTGGTGGCGTGCGTGCCGCATCTCTTCGGCGGCACCGCGTTCCAGGAGCTGCCCGCGCCGCTCGCCGCCGCGGTCTGGCTGTCGGAGCGCCCCATCCCGGTGGTCTACCGCCGGACGCCGTTCGAGGCGATCAGCGAGAGCACGGCCGACGACCTCGTGGCGCGCGGCATCGCCCGCGAGCAGGTGCGCGTCATCTACCCGGGCGCGTCGTGCGCCCACTACACCCCCGAACCGTCGCAGCGCGCCGCGACGCCCGTCTTTGCCTATCTGGGCCGCCTCAAGAAGTACAAGGGGGTCGACCTCGTCATTCGCGCGTTCGCCCGCGTTGCCGATCGGCGCGCCGTGCTCGAGATTGCCGGCGAAGGCGACTATCGTCCGTCGCTCGAGGCGCTCGTCGCGTCGCTTGACCTGACCCCGCGCGTGCGGTTTCTTGGCTTTGTGCGCGAGGCCGAGAAGCTGGCGCTGCTGCGACGCGCCTGGGCGACGGCGTTTGCTTCGCCCAAGGAGGGATGGGGACTCACCAACATCGAGGCCTCAGCCTGCGGCACGCCCGTCGTCGCGTCCAACTCGCCCGGCATCCGGGAATCGGTACGCGACGGCGAGACGGGCTTTCTGGTGCCGCATGGCGACACCGAAGCCATGGCGGCGGCGCTGCAGCGGCTGTGCGACGCCCCCGACCTCGTGGCGCGACTGGGCGAACGCGGTCGCCGATTTGCCGAAACATTCACGTGGGACCGCGCCGCCGCCGAGACCGCGGCGCATCTTCAACACGTGGCCATTACCGGAGGATAGCAGCGTGGAGATGGTCTTTTCGCACCGCGGCATTTCGCTCACGCAGTCCATGCTCAAGAGGGCGGAGCAGGCCGTCCTGAAGGCCGCGAAACGCATCCCGCGTGCCACCGGCGCCATCGTGCGGTTCGACGAGGATGGTCCGGAGCGTCGCGTCGAGATCGTGTTCACGGCGCCCCGCGGCACCCGGCTCGTCGCCGCCGCCGTCGGACGCTACTGGGGACCCGCGCTGAACGCCGCGCTCGGCAAGCTCGTGCGCCAGGCATCGAAGGAACGCCGCACGCCCCCGCGGCGCACCGTGAAGAAGGGATGAGGCGCTCATGCCGTTGACCGTTCGCGGGTTGGTGGAGCGCATGGGCGAGAGCCTGCGCCTCACCGTGCTGGGGAGCCCGGAGGGCCTGGCGCGGGAAATCCCGACGTCCGACGCCTCGGGGCCCGGGCTCGTTCTCGCCGGCTATACAGGCCGATTCGTGTACCAGCGCGTGCAGGTGCTTGGCGAAACCGAAATCAGCTACCTGAAGTCGCTCGACGAGGACACGCGCCGGCACAACATGCGCACGTACTTCAGCTATCCGATCCCCTGCGTGATGGTCACCAAGGGACAGACGCTGCCCGACGGCATGGACGACGAGGCGCGGCGCGCGGGCGTGTCGATCCTCGTGTCGACGCTCAAGACGCAGGAATTCTACCGGGTCATCGCTCCCTTCCTCGAGAACGAGTTTTCGCCGGCCGTCTCGCTGCACGGCTCGCTGGCCGACGTGTTCGGCGTCGGGCTGCTGTTCACCGGCGACAGCGGCATCGGCAAGTCCGAGTGCGTGCTCGACCTCGTGGAACGCGGGCATCGCCTCGTCGCCGACGACCTCGTGCTCGCACGCCGCAAGGGCGCCGACCTGATCATCGGCCGCGGGCACGAGCTGCAGCGTCACTTCATGGAGATTCGCGGCGTCGGACTCATCGATGTGAGCGCGATCTTCGGCATTCACTCCGTGCGCCAGCAGAAGCGCATCGAGGTGGTGGTCGACCTCGTGGTGTGGGACAAGAACCTGCAGGTCGACCGCACGGGCCTCGACGGCCAGACCGTGAGCATTCTCGGCGTCAACCTGCCCAAGATCACGGTGCCGCTGAATCCCGGCAAGAACATCACGGTGATCTCCGAGGTGATCGCGATGAACCACCTCCTGCGCTATACCGGGGTGGATGCCGCGCACGCGTTCAACGAGCGCCTCAAGGCGAACATGCTCCCGCGGTCGCGCGACGTGGGCAAGTACCTGCTCGACGACGATGAGTGATGTCGCCATGGGTGCCGAGCGCGCCATCGTCGCCGCGCATGGGGACTTCGCCGACGGCCTCGTCAGCGCGGTCTGCCGCGTGGCCGGCGCGGCCGCCGCGGCGCGGCTGATGCCGTTCAGCAACTGCAACCTGGGCGCGCCCGAACTCGCCGACGCGCTGCGTCAGGCCGTGGCGGCGTCCGGCGCGCGGGTCGTGTTCACCGACCTGCCCGCCGGGAGCTATACCATCGCCGCGCGCCGCGTCGCGCACGAACAGCCGGGGCTGGCCGTGGTCTGCGGCGCCAACCTGCCGATGCTGCTCGCGTTCGTCATGGCGCCGTCGGGCGGGTCCGACGCGTGGCGTCTGGCCGTGCAGAAAGGGCAGGCGGCGATCTGCATTGCCGAGGACGGCGGGCGTGGCGATTGAGGTCTATCGCATCGATGACCGGCTCGTACATGGGCAGGTCGTCGTGGGATGGGGCCAGCCGCTGGCCCTCGGATTCATCGTGCTGGTCGATACCACGGTGGCCGAGAGCGAGTGGGAGCAGGACCTCTACCGGATGGGCGTGCCGCCGGAGATGAGCGTCTATTTCGAGACCACGGCCGGTGCGCTTGCGCGCCTCGCCGACTATCGCCGGCGCCCGCAGCACGGGCTGCTGCTCACCGGCGACACGTCCACCATGCGCGCGCTGGTCGAAGGCGACGCGGGCATCACCCGCGTGAACCTGGGCGGGCTGCACCATCGCGCGGGGCGCACGCCGAGGCTGCGCTACGTCTTCCTCGACGCGGCCGAGGAAGCCGACTTGCGCGCGGTCGCGGCGCGTGGGGTCGACGTGTCGGCGCAGGACGTCCCGGGCGCGACGCCCGTGCCGTTGAGCGACCTGCTGCACCGGAGCGGACAGTGAGCGACGTCGGCACGCTCGCCCTGCTGACGATGCTTGGCGCGGTGGTCGGGCTCGATTTCGTGTCGTTTCCGCAGGCCATGCTCTCGCGTCCCGTCGTGGCGTCGACGCTCGCCGGCGCGCTGTGCGGCAGCGCTGCCGACGGGTTGCTCGTTGGCGTGCTGCTCGAGTGCTTCGCGCTCGAGACGATGCCGTTTGGTGCGTCGCGCTACCCCGAATGGGGACCCGCCTCCGTGGCCGCTGGCGCGGTGGCGGCCCTGCCGCATGCCGATCTCCTGGCCGCGGCGCTGCTCACGCCATTTGCCGTTCTTGCCGGACTCGCCTGCGCCTTTCTTGGCGGCCAGACGCTGGTCTGGCTGCGGCGGTTCAACCTGGCCGTCGCGGCCAGGTACCGCGATGAACTCGTCACCGGAGACTCCGCCGCCGTGATCGCCGTGCAGTGGACCGGCATGGTGATCGACTTTGGCCGGGCCGGCGCGGTGACGGCGGCGTTCGTGCTGGTGCTGATCCCCGCGCGCGACTATCTGGGCGTCCGGGTGCCGGCCGGCGCCAGCTCGGCGGGCACCGCGCTGGTGGGCGCGATTGCCGTCGGGGTCGCCGGCGGCGCCGTCTGGAAAGTCGTGCACACCACCAAGGGGTATCGGTGGTGGCTGCTGGCCGGCGTCGTGGCGGGTAGCATCGCGGCGGTGCTCCGGTGACGGCGTCGCGCACGCTGCCGTGGGGCACGTGGCTGCGCGTTTTCGCGCGGCTGTTCGCCGTGCAGGGGAGCTACAACTATGAAGTGATGATCGGCAACGGCATTGCGTTTGCGGCCGAGCCGGCCTTTCGCCTGCTGCCTGGCGGGCGCGATGGCGCGGCGTACCGGGCGGCGATGGCGCGGCACAGCCGCTATTTCAACGCGCATCCCTATCTGGCCGCACTGGCGATCGGGGCACTCATCCGCGCCGAATTGGAAGGCGAGGATCCCGCGCGCGTCGAGCGCTTCCGCACGGCCTGCTGCGGGCCGCTCGGGGCAGCCGGCGACCGCCTGGTCTGGGCAGGGTGGCTGCCGTTCTGCTCGACGATCGCGTTGCTCGCGTATGGCATCGGCTGGTCGGCGACTGGCGTCGTTGCCCTGTTTGTGGGAACTTTCAACGTTGGGCATGTCGCCCTGCGCGCGTGGGGATTGCGGGCTGGGTATCGGGAGGGGCTCAAGGTCGCTGCGGCGCTCGGGAGCCCCGTATTGCGCCAGGGCCCGCTGCACGTGGCGCGTGGCGTGGCGCTCGTCGGTGGACTGGCGTTGCCGCTGGTGCTCCGCCGCGTCGGGGCTGTGCATCCGCATCCGATCGTATTCGAAGTCGTCGTTGCGGTGGCGCTCGCCGCCGGCCTCGCGCGCTGGCAGGGGCGCGTCGACGGATTGCGCGCTGGCATGGCGCTCTTGCTGCTGTTCCTCCTCTACTCGGTGGTGCGCTGATGGTCGAACGGTCGGTCGAGGTGCAGAACTCCCACGGCATCCACGCGCGGCCCGCGGCGGAGATCGTGAAGGTCGCGGCCCGGTTTCGGTCGGCGATCACCATCGTGCGCGACGACCTCGAGGTGAACGGCAAGAGCATCATGGGCGTCATGATGCTCGCCGCGGAGTGCGGCTCCACCATCATCATCCGGGCGGATGGGGATGACGCCGAGGCAGCGGCCGACGCGCTGGTGGCGCTGGTCAAGACGCGGTTCGGCGAGAGCTGACGTGACCGTCACCGTCACTGGCATCGCCGCGTCGCCCGGCATCGTCATCGGGCCGGTGCACCTCCTGCGCTGGGAGGTGCCCGAAATCGAGTCGCGCATGGTCGAACCCGACGACGTCGACCGCGAGGTCGGGCGCCTTCACGCCGCCTGCGACCAGGCCATCGCGCGTCTGCGCACGGTGCGCAACCGCGTGGACGAGCACGCCGGCCCCGAAGAGGCGGCGATCTTCGATGTGCAGATTTCCATCTGCGATGACGCCGACCTGCGGATGAGCGTCGAGACGCTCATCCGCCAGGGGTTCTCCGCGGAGAAGGCGTTCGACCTCGTCCTGCTCGAGTGGCGCGAGCACTTCGCGCGGTCCACCAACGCGCTGATGCGCGAGCGGGTGAGCGACCTGCTCGACGTGCAGATTCGCGTGCTCTCGATCCTGCTCGATCTGCCCGACCATGATCCGGTGGGGCTGCCCAAGGGGAGCAACGCCATCCTGGTGACGCACGACCTCACGCCGTCGCTCACCGTGCAGTTCGATCGCGAGGCGATTGCCGCCATCGCCACCGATGCGGGGACCGGCACGTCGCACGTCGCGATTCTCGCGCGGTCGCTGGGCCTGCCCGCGGTGGTCGGCCTGCGCGACGCGACCGCCCGGGTGGTGTCGGGGGCGACGGCGATCGTCGACGGCACGCACGGCGTGCTGATCCTCGACCCCACGGCCGACCGCATTGCCGAGTTTCGCGGCCGCTCGCGCGTCGAGCTGGAGGAGGCGCGCGAGCTGCAGCGCCACGCGAGCGCCGAGTCCGTGACCCTCGACGGCGTGCGCATCACCTTGCGCGCCAACGTCGACATGCCCGACGAAGCCGCCGCCGGCGCGACGAGTGGCGCCGAGGGCGTGGGCTTGATGCGCACCGAATTCCTCGTCGTCGGGCGCGCCGCCATGCCCGACGAGGACGAGCAGTACGAGGCGTACAGTCGCGTGCTGCGCGCGTTCGCCCCGCACCCGGTGGTCATCCGCACCTACGACATCGGCGGCGACAAGCTCCCCGTCGGCGGCTTTCCGCACGAGGCCAATCCGTTTCTCGGCTGGCGCGCCATCCGCATGTGCCTCGACGAGCCGGAGCTCTTCAAGACGCAGCTGCGCGCCCTGCTGCGCTCGGCGGTGCATGGCGACCTGCGCATCATGCTCCCCCTCGTGGTGTCGGTCGATGAAGTGCGGCAGTCGCGCGTGCTCCTCGCCGAGGCGGCGCGGGAACTGGTCGAGCGCGGCGTGCCGCATCGCAGTGACGTGCCGCTCGGCGTCATGATCGAAACGCCGGCGGCGGTCGTCACCGCCGACGTGCTGGCGCGCGAGACCGCCTTCTTCTCCATCGGTACCAACGACCTCGTGCAGTACACGCTGGCCGTCGACCGCGGCAACATCGCGCTCGTCGACCGGTTCACGGCGCTGCACCCAGCCGTTCTGCGGCTCATCGCGCGCACCCAGACCGAGGGGGCGGCCGCCGGCATCGAGGTCTCGGTGTGCGGCGAGATGGCGTCGCAGCCGCTCATGGCCTTCGTCCTGCTCGGCCTCGGCATCCGGCAGCTCAGCGTGGCACCGCGCTCCGTGGCGGTGGTCAAGCACCTCGTGCGCTGCATTCGCGTGTCGGCCGCCACCGAGGCCGCCACCGCGGCGGCCGACGCCGGTACCGCGGCCGCCGCCGAAGCGCTGCTGCGCGAGCGGCTGCTCGCCGAGTTGGCCTTGCGCGGCGATGCCGCCGACGGGTTGCTCGCCCTTGTCGACACTCATATTCTTCCGGATAGCAAAGACATCCATTGAATGGCCGGCCCGGCGCCGGCCGCTCGCGCCTCCTACCGATCCGATCCCGTGCTGCATCGCCATCTCTTCACGTCAGAATCCGTCACCGAAGGGCACCCCGACAAGGTCGCCGACCAGATCTCCGATGCGGTGCTCGACGCACTGCTTGCGCAGGACGCGCACTCGCGCGTCGCCTGCGAGACCATGGTCACCACCGGCCTCGCCACGATCTTCGGCGAAGTGACCACGGCTGCGTGGGTCGACCTGCGCGGCCTCGTGCGCGAAACCATCAAGGCCATCGGGTACACGGAGGCGGGCATCGGGTTCGACGCCGATTCGTGCGCGGTGCTCAACGCGCTCGGCCAGCAGTCGCGCGACATCGGGCAGGGCGTCGACACCGGCGGCGCGGGCGACCAGGGGATGATGTTCGGCTTCGCCTGCGACGAGACCGAGGAGCTGATGCCGCTCCCGATCACGCTCGCCCACAAGCTGACGCATGCGCTCGCCGACCGCCGCAAGGACGGCACGCTGGCCTGGCTGCGCCCCGACGGCAAGTCGCAGGTGTCGGTGCTGTACGAAGACGGCCGGCCGGTCGAGGTCGACACCGTCGTCATCGCCACGCAGCATGCCGACTCGGTGAAGAACAAGGCAATTCACGAGGCGGTGAAGCGCGAGATCATCGACGCGGTCATTCCGCCGGAGCTGCGCGCCCGCAAGATGAAGGTGCACATCAACCCGACCGGGCGTTTCGTCGTCGGCGGCCCGCACGGCGATGCCGGCCTCACGGGGCGCAAGATCATCGTCGATACCTACGGTGGCACGGGACGGCACGGCGGCGGTGCGTTCTCGGGCAAGGATCCGTCGAAGGTCGACCGCTCGGCCGCGTATGCCGCGCGCTGGGTGGCCAAGAACATCGTGGCCGCCAAGCTGGCGTCGCGCTGCGAGGTGCAGCTCGCCTACGCCATCGGCGTCGCGCAGCCCGTGTCGGTGATGGTCGACACCTTCGGCACGGCTACCGTGCCGGAGACGGCCATCGTGCGCGCGGTCGCGGCGACGTTCGATCTCACGCCGCGCGGCATCATCGCCGCGCTCGACCTGCGCAAGCCGATCTACGGTCCCACCGCGTCGTACGGGCACTTCGGCCGCGCGCCCGCCAAGGCCGAGCGCTACGGCAAGAAGGTGTCGCTCTTCACGTGGGAACGCACCGACAAGATCGCCGAGCTCAAGCGCGCCGTCCGCGCGCGCTGAGCGCGCGGCGCCCCCCCGGGGAGGTCCCGTGATTCCGGTGAAGGTCGCCAAGCTCGGGCTCGACAGCGCGTCGAATTCGTACGTCCTGTTCCTGCAGGAGCTCGATGGCGAGCGCGTGCTGCCGATCTGGATCGGCCGGCCGGAGGCCGAGTCGATCGCCATGCAGATCAATGGCGTGCGGCGCGAACGTCCCATGACGCACGACCTCTGCCAGGCCATCATCAACGGGCTGGGCGCCACCCTGCGTCGCGTGCAGGTGACGCGCGTGCAGGACGCCACGTTCTACGCCGAGCTCCACCTCGCGCGCGGCGGCACGCCGGTGCTCGTCGACGCGCGGCCCAGCGATGCCATCGCCATCGCCCTGCGACTCGACGCGCCCATCTATGTCAGCGAGGCGCTGCTTGGCGGCGACCTCGAACACGGACCGCCCTCGCGCGGCGCGCGCGACGACGAGTCGATCTCGGCGGAACAGCTGCAGCGCTACCTCGAGCAGATGCGCCCCGAAGACTTCGGCAAGTTCTCGTTCTGACATGAGCCTGCGTTGGCCCGGTCGTGCGACGGAGACTCGCGGCAAACAATGCCGCGTCGCGCGCGCGACGGTGCTCGCGACCGTACTCGCGCTCGGCGTGCCGCACGGAGCCGCGGCGCGGCAAGCCCATGACCGTGTGCCTGGCGCGCCAAGTGGCGAGGCGCGCACGGTGCGCGGGCGGGTGGTGCGCGGTGGCGCCGCGGCCGAGCGACCGGTCGCCAATGCGTGGGTCGTGCTGCATCGGGTCGGCACCGATCGCGCCGCGCCGCTCGACTCCACGCGCACCGATGCCGGCGGTCGCTACGCCTTCGCCTACGGGATGTTCGGCGATGCCAAGGCGCTCTACTTCGCCTCGACCACGTACAGCGGCATCGCCTACTTCTCGTCGCCGTTCAAGACGCGGAATGCGAGCGGCGGCGACGCCGAGCTGATGGTGCACGACACGACGAGCGCGCCGGTGCCCATTCGCGTGCGGGCGCGGCATATCGTGGTGTCGGCTCCCGGCGCGGACGCCCGTCGCAACATCCTCGAAGTGTTCGAACTGTCCAACGACTCCACGGTGACGCGGGTCGCGGCCGGCGATACCGGCCTTGTCTGGCAGAGCCTGCTGCTCGACGGCGCGCGCAACGCGAAGGTGGGACAGGCCGACTTTTCCGACGGCGCGGTGCGATTCGACCAGGGACGCGTGCGGTTGTCGGCGCCGTTCGCGCCGGGGCTCAAGCAGCTCTCGTTCACGTACACGGTGCCCGTCGGCACGTCGTACGCGCTCCCGCTCGCGGCGTCCGCGGAGCTGCTCGAGGTGCTCGTGGAGGATGCCCTCGGGCGCGCCGAGGGGGGCGGCATCGTCTCGGCGGGCCCGACGACGGTGAGCGGCCGCACCTTCGCGCGCTTTCTCGCCAAGGATGTGGGCGCCGGGGCCGTCGTCCGCATGACGGCGCCGGGGGACGGCGCGGTGTCGGGCAACAATCTGCGCGTGCTCGTCATCGTGACGGCCCTCGGCGCCGTGCTGCTGGTAGGCCTCGCCAGAGCGATGATGCGGCGTCAGGGCGCGGCCCGGGCGACGGAGCCAGCGGCCGATACGGCGGCGCTGCGCGCGCGACTCGCGGCGCTCGACGAGACGTTCGCGCAGCTCGCCGCGCCGACCGCGGAGCAGCGGGCCGATCATTGGCAGGCGCGCGCACGCCTGACGCAGCACGTCGCCGACGCGGTTGCGCGCGAGCAGGGGCTGACATAGGTTCACGACGACAATCGAAGTCATGACGGATGCGGGTTCCGGAAGCCGGTGCAAGTCCGGCGCGGCCCCGCCACTGTAACGGGCGCAGTTTGCCTCGCTCACACACCCACTGGCCGCTGGCGGCTGGGAAGGGGAGCGAGGGCCCGAAGCCAGGAGACGCCCCGCGTCCGTGCCACACCAGTTGCCTCGGGGGAGGCCGCGTGGCGGCGTGCGCACTTGGGTGCGCGCGGCGTGCAGGGCTCGTTCCCCCGGGGGGAGCGAGCCCGTCGTGTTTTTCGCCATCTCTCATCGAAGCCATTCATGCTTCACGTGCGTTGCCGTGCTGGCGACGTTGGCGGCGCCGGCGTGCGGTGACGCCGTGCGCGACCGCGCGGCCGCCGCGCCGCGGGAAGCGCCACAGGCAACCGCGCGCGCGGCGGCGCCACTCGTCGATGATTTCGGCGACACGCTGCGCCTCGCGCATTTCGCGCGGCGCATCGTCTCGCTCAATCCGGTGACCACCGAGGCGCTCTTCGCCATCGGCGCCGGCGCGCGCGTCGTCGGCCGCACGCACTGGGACGCGTCGCCGCCGGCGGTGCGCGGCGTGCGCGATCTCGGCAACGGGTTGCAGCCCAACGTCGAAGCCGTGCTGGCGGTGCATCCCGATCTCGTGGTGCTTTACGCTGCGGGGGCCAACCGCGCCGCCGCGGCGGCGTTTCGGCGCGCGGCCGTCGCCACGCTGTCGCTGCGCACCGACCGCATTGCCGATCTGTCGCGCACCCTGCACGCGCTTGGCGTGGCCACGGGCGACACGGCGGCCGCGCGACTCGTCGCCGATTCCGTGCAGCGATCGCTCGACGCCCTGCGCGCCCTGCCGGCGCGTGCCCGGGCGGTGTCGGTGTTCTGGTACGCCTGGGACGATCCCGTGATCACCATCGGGGCCGGGAGCTACCTCAACGAACTCGTGGAACTCGCCGGCGCGCGCAATGTCTTTGGCGATCTGGCGCAGCCGTCGCCGCAGGTCACGCTGGAGAGCGTGGCGCAGCGCAATCCCGACTATGTGCTCGTCGGGCCGCAGGTGACGCATCGACTGCCGGGCGAGGCGCGATGGCGCGCCGTGCCCGCCGTGCGCGCGGGACGCGTGCTCGTCATCGACACCATCCTCGTCGGACGCCCGGGTGTGCGCATGGGCGAGGCCGCGCGCTCGCTGCGGGCGTTGCTCGACTCGGCGTCGGGGGCGCGGCCGTGAACGCGTCGCGCTGGACGCTGCTCGTCGTCGCGCTGGCGCTGGCTGGCGTAGCCGGCCTGTCGCTGGGTCCCGTCGCCATCAGCGTCGCCGATGCGCTGCGGGCGATGGCCGGCGTCGGTGACGGTCAGACCGTGGCCATCGTGCGCGACCTGCGCCTCTCGCGCGTGGTGCTCGCGATGATCACGGGCGCCGGGCTCGGCATGAGCGGCGCGGCGCTGCAGGGGACGTTGCGCAACGCGCTGGCCGAGCCGTATCTGCTGGGCGTGTCGGGTGGTGCCGCCGTCGGCGCGGTGTGCGCGGTGGTGGCGGGCGTCACGGCTCCCGTGGCCCTGCCGGTGGCCGCGTTCGCGGGCGCCGCGGCCGCCGTCGTGCTCGTGCTGCTCATCGCGCGCGCGGCGAGCGGACGTGCCGACCCGCGCATTCTGCTCATGGCCGGCGTAGTCGTGGGCGCGTTCGCCAACGCCGCCATCATGGTCATGCTGGCCAGTGCCGGCGAGGGCACGGTGCGCAACGCGCTCTGGTGGATGATGGGTTCGGTGGCCGGCGCCGACTTCGGCAGCATCCGCTGGCTCGCGGCCTACGCCGCGGTGGCCGCCATGGCGCTCGTCGCCGTGGCGCGCGACATCGACGCACTGGCGCTCGGCGAGGACGCGGCGGCCGGGCTTGGTGTGCGGGTGGAGCGCGCGACGCGGCGCATCTTTCTGCTCTCGGCGCTGCTTGCCGCCATCACCGTCGCCGGCGCCGGACTCGTCGGATTCGTCGGCCTCGTCGTGCCGGCGCTCGCCCGCGCGCTCGGGGTGCGTCGTGCCCGCCAGGTGCTGCTGGCGTCGGCGTTGATCGGCGCGACGCTCGTGATCGGCGCCGACGTCGTGGCGCGCACCGTGCGCGCCCCGGCCGAGCTGCCCCTCGGCGCGGTGACCGCACTCATTGGCGTGCCGTTCTTTCTCATGCGACTGCGGAGGACGGCATGATTGCCGCGTCCGACGTGGTGGTCCGGTATCCCGGCGCGCGCGCCAATGCGCTCGACGGCGCATCGTTCGAGGCGCGTCCGGGGCGCGTCACGGCCGTCGTCGGCCCCAACGGCAGCGGCAAGAGCACCATCGTGCGCACGCTCATCGGCCAGGTGCCGATTGCATCCGGCGCGATGCGCGTCGGCGCGTTCGACGTCGCGACCGCCGATCGCCGCCTGCTGGCCCGCTCGCTCTCCGTCGTGACGCAGCGCGAGGAGCCCGCGTTCTCCCTGTCGGTGCGCGACTACGTGCTGCTCGGCCGCCATCCGCATCACGGCGCGTGGAGCGCGCTCGGTCCGGGCGATGCCGACGCCGCCGAGGCGGCGGCCGCGCGCGCCGGCGCCCTGGCGCTGATGGACCGCCGCACCGACGAACTCTCGGGCGGCGAGTGGCAGCGCGTGCGCCTGGCGCGGGCGCTGGCGCAGGGCGGGGAGGTGCTGGTCCTCGACGAACCGGGCACGTTCCTCGACGTCGCGCACGAGATGGCGGCGTTCGAATTGCTCGACACGCTGGCGCGTGAAGGGCGCACCATCCTGCTCGTCAGCCATCAACTCAACCTCGTGGCGCGCTTCGCCGCGCACATGGTGCTGCTGCACCGAGGCCGCGTCGCGGCGGCGGGAAGCCCCGACGACGTGATGCGCGGCGACGTGCTCGAGCCCGTCTACGAATGGCCGCTCGTGGTCGCACGCGATCCCGCCGTGGGCGCGCCGCTGCTCGTCCCGCTCAAACGCCGATAGCACCGGGCGGGATCGGGAGTGCGATGCCGCCTCCCCCCGCCGTTCACTCACCGCCGACGCCATTGTCGGCCCCGCACACTCCGACCTCCCATGCGTCCTCTGCTGCTCCTCGCCGCCTCCGCCGCCATCGTCCAGGCCCAGTCCGCGTCGTCGCCGCTCGCTCCCGTCGTCATTACCGCCACGCGCGTCGAAACGCCGGTCGGCGCGCCGGCGTCGGCGACCGTGCTCGCCGGGGACTCGCTCCGCGCGCGCGGCATCAACCAGCTCGCCGACGCGTTGCGCCTCGTCCCCGGCGTGACCGTGGTGACGACGTCGTCCTTTGGCTCGCAAACGTCGCTCTTTGTTCGTGGCGGCCAGAGCAACTTCGTGCGCGTGCTCCTCGATGGCGTGCCCCTGAATGAACCCGGCGGCGCCATCGACCTCGGCGCCCTCACGCTCGACAACATCGAACGCGTGGAAGTCGTGCGCGGCCCCGCCAGCGTGCTATACGGCGAAGATGCGGTGACCGGCGTCATCCAGCTCGTGTCGCGATCAGGCGCCTCCGGCGCCTCCGGAACGCGCGGGGCGCTTGCGATCGACGGCGGGTCGTACGGCGAGCGCGACCTCACGCTCTCCGGCGCGGCGGGCGGCGCCCGTGCGTCGGTGAGTGCGTCGCTCGCCGATCGCCAGACGTCCGGCATCCTGCCCTACAACAACGATGCGCAGAACCGCGTGGCCAGCCTGGCGATGCGCCTCGCCCCCGATGCGCGCACCCGCGCCACGGTGTCGGCGCGCTGGCAGGCGAACACGTATCACTATCCCACCCAATACGATGGATCCATCGGCGACCGCAACGCCGAGACCACCAACCACGCGCTGCTGCTGTCGTTCGCGGGGACGCGCGCCATCGGCCAGCGACTGGCCGCGTCGTGGACACTGGCATCGAGCGAACGGCTGCCGCGCGCCAATGACGGTCCCGACTCGCCGGGCGATACGCTCGGCTCGTACGGCTTCTACTCGCGTGGCACGGTCACGCGCCGCACAGCCGACCTGCGCCTCACGGCGCGCGCCGGCGCCACGCAGTCGCTCACGGTCGGCGCCGAAGCATCGCGCGACCACGAGCGCTCGTCGTCGCGTTCGCTCAGCCAGTGGGGCAACAGCATCGGCGCGTTCGAGGCGGCGCGTCGCGATGCCGCCGTGTACGTGCAGGCCGTCGGCGCGGTGCACGCGCGCGGCACCTATCAACTGGGCGCCCGCCTCGATGACAACAGCGCGTTCGGCACCTTCCGGACGCTGCGCCTCGCCGCCGCGTGGCAGCTGACGTCGGCGTGGCGCGTGCGGGCAGCCGCCGGTTCGGCGTTTCGCGCGCCGTCGTTCTTCGAGAACTTCGCCACCGGCTACGTGCGCGGCAACGCGGACCTCACCCCCGAACGCACCCGCAGCAGCGAGGTCGCGATCGAGCGCGTCGCGCGGGGGCTCACGCTCGGCGTGACCGCGTATCGGCAGCGGTTCCGCGACCTCATCCAGTACAAATCGACGGCGCCTGGTTCGACGGCCTCCAACTACGATAACGTGGCCGGCGCCAGCGCCGACGGTGTCGAGGCGGCGGCGAATGCGGTGCTGCCGCTCGGCGTGAGCGCGCGCGTGTCGTATGCGTACTCCCGGACCCGCGTCACCGACGCCGGCTTCGACAGCGGCGCGGGCGCGACGTTCGTGCTGGGCCAGCCGCTGATCCGTCGTCCGGCGCACACCGCGCGCGTCGAGCTGGCTCGTGCGCTCGCGCCGCGCGCCGATGTCGTGGTCGGCGCGGCCTACACGGGGCGCGCGCAGGACCGCAACTTCGCGGCATGGCCCGCCGCGCCCGTCGTGCTCCCCGCGCACACGCTCGTCGATCTCGCGGCCAACGTCCGGCTCACGGATTCGCGCGCGCGCATGCCGCTGCGCGTTCGCCTGCGCGCCGACAACCTGACGAACGTGCAATACCAGGGCGTCTACGCGTTTCAGGCCCCCGGTCGCGTCCTGAAGGTCGGCCTCACCGTCGGCAGTCCCTGACGGGCGGTATTATTCCTCCCCGTGACCCTCGTCACCACCGACGCTCTCGTCCTTCACGTCTTCGACTACCGCGAGACGTCGCGCATCGTGCGCCTCCTCACGCGGGAGATGGGCGTCGTGTCGGCCATTGCGCGTGGGGCGCGCCGGCCGCGCAACCGGTTCGGCGCCGCGCTCGACCTCTTTGCCAGCGGGGAGGCGCAGTTGGTCACGACGATGGGACGCGACCTGCATGCGCTCAATGCCTTCGAGGCCACGCGGTCGCGCCCCGCGCTCGCCGAGTCGCTCGATCGGTTCGCCGCGGTGAGCGCGCTCGCCGAGCTGCTGCTGCGGTTCGCGCCCGAGCAGGCTGATCCCGGTCTGCTCGACGCGGTGACCGACGCGCTCGATGCGATCGCCGTCGCCCCCCGGGGGGCCGCCGGGCCCGTCGCGCTCGGCGGCGCCTGGTGCCTGGTGGCCGAGTTGGGCTTCGCGCCAGCGCTCGACGACTGCGCATCCTGCCATGCGAGGCTCGACCCCGGCGCGGCGGTGACGTTCCACCATCGCGCAGGCGGAGCGCTCTGCGCGTCGTGCGCCCGGCACGCGCCCGGCGCGCGCACCATGCCTAGCGAGGCGCGCGACGTTTTGCGTGGATGGCTGGGCCGGCAGGGGTCGCCGCCGCTCGACGACCTCCTGCTGCGCGCGCATCAGCGGCTGCTTCGCGAGTTTCTCGAAGAACACCTCGCCGATGGCGTCCGCCCGCTGCGCGCGCTGCTCGCGTGGGAACGGAATGAGGTTGGAGCCTGATCTTCGGCCAATGTTCGGTTTTCGGCACGTGTTCTGCCTTCCGTCGGTTGCCGCTTCCTTGACAGTCCCGGGAAAAGCCTCTAGCTTGATCATTGGCCAATCACATCCACAACCAAATTCCTAGAGGAGATCACCCAAAAGATCCTGTATTGTCAGAAAAGGAGTTACGATGAGGTTTCGCTGGGCAGCACTCACAGCTGTGCTGACCTTCCTCCTCATGCCACAGCTTGGTCAGGCCCAGGGCACCACGCAGGGAACCGCCAAGCGACCCGCAGTGACGTTGAAGCAGAACTATCCGAATCCGTTCAATCCTGAGGCGTGGTTTCCTTTCGACATCGACTGCAAGGATGACGCGCAGGGTACGCAACACACGGTTTCGCTGCGCATCTACAATCTGCTGGCGCAGTTGGTTGCGATCCCGGTGATTCAAGGCGGAACGGGGAGTGTGGCAGGGGGGCAGCCGCTGGAGAACGTATTGCTGACGTGTGGTAGTTATACGGCGTTCTGGAACGGCAACTACCGCAACACCAGCAACGAAGCAGCCTCGGGCACTTATATCTATATCCTCGAGGTCGACGGTAAGCGAACCGTCAAGAAGATGATGAGCTCGAAGTAGAGTGTAGAGGCCGCCCGGGAGACCATCCACCTCCCGGGCGGCTTTTTTTCGTGCGGGCGCGTTGCCGCGCCGCCGCCGCGGTTGCACCTTCAACCAGTTTCGGGTATGCCAGAGTGGCGGATCGCGCTCGGCACCGGGATTGCACTGCTGATCGACGTGTTCCCCGCACGATGCCTCTTCCCCCGCGCCGACGCCGCACATGTTGAGCCCCGATCACCTGACCGTAAAGAGTGCCGATGCGATGAACGACGCGCTGGCCCACGCGCGTCGCAACGGCAATCCGCTCGTCCATGACGCCCACCTGCTGGCCGCGCTCATCGAGCAGGACGACAGCATCGTCGTGCCGGTGCTGCAGAAGCTCGGCGTCAACGTGAATGCGCTGCGCGAGGCGGTCGAGCGCGAAATCGCGCGCTATCCGAAGCAGAGCGACGCCAACCCGTCGCTCGCCCGCGAACTCAATGGCGTGCTCGAGCTGGCCGAACGGGAGGCCAAGGCGCTGGGGGACGAGTATGTCTCCACCGAGCACCTGCTCCTGGCCCTCAGCGACGCCAAGGGGACCGAGAGCAAGACCGTGCTCGGTGCCGCCGGCGCCACGCGCGCCGCCCTGCTCGAGGCCATCGAGGCCGTGCGCGGTGCGCACCGGGTCACCGACCAGACGCCCGAGAACCAGTATCAGGCGCTGCAGAAGTTCACGCGCGACCTCACCGACGCGGCGCGCAAGGGAAAGCTCGACCCCGTGATCGGCCGCGACGAGGAGATTCGCCGCGTCATGCAGGTGCTGTCGCGCCGCACCAAGAACAACCCGGTGCTCATCGGCGAACCCGGCGTCGGCAAGACCGCCATCGCCGAAGGGCTGGCCCAGCGCATCGTGAACGGCGACGTCCCCGAGTCGCTCAAGAACAAGCGCCTCGTCGCGCTCGACATGGGAGCGCTCATCGCCGGCGCCAAGTTTCGCGGCGAGTTCGAGGAGCGGCTCAAGGCGGTGCTCAAGGAGATCACGTCGAGCGAGGGGCAGTTCGTCGTCTTCATCGACGAAATGCACACGATCGTCGGCGCCGGCAAGGCCGAAGGGTCGATGGATGCCGGCAACATGCTCAAGCCGATGCTGGCCCGCGGCGAGCTGCGCGTGGTCGGCGCGACGACACTCGACGAGTACCGCAAGCACGTGGAAAAGGACCCGGCGCTCGAGCGCCGCTTCCAGCCGGTGTACGTGGGCGAGCCGAGCGTCGAGAGCTCCATCGCCATCCTGCGCGGCCTCAAGGAGCGGTACGAGAGCCATCACGGCGTGCGCATCACCGACGGCGCCATCGTGGCGGCGGCGACGCTGAGCCATCGCTACATCGGCGACCGCTTCCTGCCCGACAAGGCCATCGATCTCATGGACGAGGCCGCGTCGCGCCTGCGCATCGAGATCGACTCGCTGCCGCAGGAGATCGACGAAGTGGAGCGCCGCATCGTGCAGCGCGAAATCGAACGGCAGGCCCTCGCCAAGGAGAAGGACAAGGCGTCGGTGGAACGGCGCAAGGCGCTCGAGAAGGAACTGGCGGAGCAGCGCGAGCAGAGCGCGTCGATGAAGGCGCAGTGGCAGAACGAGAAGAACGCGCTGGGCGGCGTCGGCAAGCTCAAGCAGCAGATCGAGGAAGCGCGCGGCGAGGCCGACCGCGTGACACGCGCCGGCGACCTCGGCAAAGCCGCCGAAATCACCTACGGGCGCATTCCGCAGCTCGAGCGGCAACTCAAGGACATCGAGTCGAAGATCGCGGAACAGCGCCAGGGCGGAGCGCGCTTTCTCAAGGAAGAGGTGTCGGCCGAGGATATCGCCGAAATCGTCGCCAAGTGGACGGGCATTCCCGTCACGCGGATGATGGAGAGCGAGAAGGAGCGGCTCACCAAGCTCGACGACGAACTGGCGCGGCGCGTGGTCGGCCAGACGCAGGCGGTGCGTGCCGTCGCCGACGCGGTGCGCCGCTCGCGCGCCGGGTTGCAGGATCCCAACCGCCCCATCGGCTCGTTCATCTTCCTCGGCCCGACGGGCGTGGGCAAGACCGAGACGGCGCGCGCGCTCGCCGAGTTCCTGTTCGACGACGAGACGGCGATGGTGCGCATCGACATGTCGGAGTACATGGAGAAGCACGCCGTGGCGCGGCTCATCGGCGCGCCGCCCGGGTACGTGGGCTACGAGGAGGGCGGGCAGCTCACCGAGGCGGTGCGCCGTCGGCCGTACGCGGTGATCCTGTTCGACGAAATCGAGAAGGCGCACGCCGATGTGTTCAACATCCTGCTGCAGATTCTCGACGACGGGCGCCTCACCGACTCGCAGGGGCGCACGGTGGACTTCCGCAACACCGTCATCATCATGACGTCGAACCTCGGCTCGCAGTGGATCCTCGAGACGGGGACGAGCGACTGGGCGCTGGTGGAAACGCAGGTGACGCAGGCGTTGCGCGCGCACTTCAAGCCCGAGTTTCTCAACCGGGTGGACGACATCATCGTGTTCCGGCCGCTGGGGCAGGGAGAGATCAGTCACATCGTCGACCTGCAGCTCGCGCGGTTCGACAAGCTGCTCGCCGACAAGAAGCTCGTGCTCGACGTGACGCCGGCGGCGCGCGAACTGATTGCGCGCGAGGGGTACGACCCGGCGTTCGGCGCGCGTCCGCTCAAGCGCGCCATCCAGCGGTTGCTGCAGAACCCGCTGGCGATGGCGCTGTTGCAGGGCGAGTACGGCGAGGGCGATCGCGTGCGGGTGGATGCGGCGGGCGAGACGATTTCGTTTGCCAAGGCATGACGCTCACGCCCGGCCCGGTCACGTTCGCGTCGCGCGAGGCGGAAGACGACTACTGGATGGGCGTCGCGCTCGACGAGGCGCGGCGCGCGGCGGCGGCGGGCGAGGTGCCGGTGGGCGCCGTGCTGCTGGTCTCGGGCGCCGCGGTGGCCAAGGCGTGCAACGCGATGGTCGCCACCAAGGACGCCACGCAGCACGCCGAAATGCGCGTGCTTAAGGCGGGGGCGTACGCGGCGGGCAACACGCGACTGGGTCAGGCGACGCTGTACGTGACGCTCGAGCCGTGCGCGATGTGCGCCGGCGCCATCGTCCTCGCGCGCGTGGGGCGCGTCGTGTTTGGCGCGTGGGACGACAAGGCGGGAATGGCGGGCTCGCTGCACGACCTGCTGCGGCACCCGAAGCTGAACCACCATCCCGAAGTGCGCGGCGGCGTGCGCGCCGAGGAGTGCGCGGCGGTGCTGAGGGCGTTCTTTGAGGGCAGACGGTAGACGGTGGACGGTGGAGGGTCGGTGAACGGCACGAGGGCCCGGGGATCTTCTCCCGGGCCCTCGGCGTTCAGGGCGTCGCATGCGCCCACCCTCTATCGTCCACCGTCCACCGTCCACCGTCTACTTGTATATCCAGAACTTCTTCGCCTCCACCGCCCACGCCTTCGACTCCGCGGCGAAGACCGGCAGCAGCGCCTCGATGCCGCCGTCTCTTTCCACGGCTTCGCGCAGCCGTGCGCTGCCCGAGAGGCGGTCGATCGACCCCTTGCGCCACTCCCACTTGTCCTTGTGCCGCTCGTAGATCGCGCGCAGCAGGTGGGCGCCGACGTTTACCGGCACCACCGCGTCGCGATCGGTGACGGTCACGTGGATCATCGGGATGGTCTGCCCGCCGAATTCATAGCCAGCTTCCACGGGGCGCAGGATCGAGTCGAAGCGCACGCCCGGAATCTTCCTGGCGTTCAGCGCGGCGGCAATCGCGCCGGCATCGGTGAGCCAGCTCGCCCCGACCTGCGCGAACGGGTTGTCGGTGCCGCGGCCCTCGCTCACGTTGACGCCCTCGAAGAAGACCGTGCCGGTGTAGAGCACGTTGGCGTCGTTGTTGCGCAGGTTGGGCGACGGATTGACCCACGGCAGGCCCGTTGCCTCGTAGTACATGGACCGCTTGTACCCCTTCATGGGCACGACCTTGATGTCGGCCTTGAACTTGCCGCTGCCCACGAGGTACAGGGCGAGCTCGCCCGGCGTGAAGCCATAGCGCAGCGAGACGGGGTAGAGGCCGACGCCCGACTTGAATGCCGTGTCGAGCACGCCGCCATCGATCTTGTCGGCGCGCACCGGGTTGGGGCGGTCGAGGATGATGACGGGCACGCCCGCCTTGCCGGCCGCCTCAGCGGCCTGCGCCATCGTCCACTCGTACGTGTACACGCGCGCGCCGACGTCCTGGATGTCGTACACCAGCACGTCGATGGACTTGAGCTGCTCGGGCGACGGCACGCGCTGGTCGCCGTAGAGCGAGTAGATGGGCACGCCGGTGGCAGAATCCACCGATGAACTGATCTTCTCGCCGGCCTTGGCGGCGCCGCGGATGCCATGTTCCGGGCCGAAGAGCGCGACGAGCTTCACGCCCGGCGCCTTGAAGAGCGCGTCGATGGTGCTCGTGCCGTCGGGGAGCCGGCCGCTGTGGTTGGTGAGCAGCCCCACGCGCTTGCCGCGCACGAGGTGCAGGGAGTCGGAGAGCAGGACCTCGAGGCCAGTCTTGACGCGGGGCTGGGCGAGGGCGGGCGCCGCGGTGGCGGCGAGCGCCACGGCGGCGAGGAGGAGTCGGCGGGAGAATGACATGGTGATAAAGTGGCACGCGGCGAACGGAGCGGCAACGCGCCGGCGACTCGGGAGATGGAATCGGGCGTGCAAATCTGGATCTAGTACCAGATTCCATGCGCTCGTCTCCCGTTGACCCACCCCTGTCCCCAGGATAATTTGCGTGTCTTGCCTGGACAGGTGGCCGAGTGGTTGAAGGCACCGGTCTCGAAAACCGGCGTACCGGCAACGGTACCGTGAGTTCGAATCTCACCCTGTCCGCTTGAGCTGGACGCGCAACGCGTCGGTGTCCGCACCGGCGCGTTGTTGTTGGTGGCCACGCTGGCGGCGCAGTAGGTTCTGTGGTGCTTTGCTGTTGTGTGTTGAAGTTGGTGGGTTGGACAGGTGGCCGAGTGGTTTAAGGCGCACGCCTGGAAAGTGTGTGTACGTCAAAAGCGTACCGTGGGTTCGAATCCCACCCTGTCCGTCTTATGTGGAAGCCCCGTCAGCGGTTGCGCTGACGGGGCTTTCGCACTCGACCATTCGGCGTATGTTGATTTCGCTGTCTCCGGCGGAATAGGCAACACACGGCAAGCGAACAACGCAGCCCGGCCATTGCCCTTGCGCCTCCTTCCAGTGTGTGAGACATTCACGACGCAAGCGATTCGCCACGCCGATGTGAATCGGCGAGCCAAGCGGTTCGTGTGTTCATCCCCAACGCCCCCGCGTGTCATCCGGCACGTGCATGGGCGTTCTCTTTTTGCGGAGCGTACAGTGAACAGATCCTGGACCAGAGCCGCGCTGGCAGTAGGGGTACTCGCCGTGGCGTTGGCTGGATGCAGCAAGGACAGCGCGACGGCCCCGAGCATTAACCCGGTTGGCAGTTGGCGTGGCACCACGTCGCAAGCGCTTCCCTTCACCTTTCAGGTGACCACCGCCGGCCTCACGTCGGTAACCTTGCAGTATAAACTCACTGGCTCGCGGTGCAGCTATACGGCCGACGTCTCCCTTGGCGGCCCGCCCATGGCCATCACCAACAACGCGATCACGATCAGCAGCCTGTCGCTGGGCCCTGGCACGACGCTCAATGCCGCCGGCACGTTCACATCGTCCAACGCGTCCTCGGGCACGTTCCAGATCAGTGACACGTCGTGCAACGGTTCGACCAGCGGTACGTGGACGGCGACAAAGAGCTGAGCCGTTCAGGTATCGACCCCGCTGTTGTCGCCCCGCACGGACAACAGCGGCACGTGTTGTCCATTCACCCCTTGGACGCGCCGCACACGCGTCCGCTCCGGAGCCACCGATGCCCAATGCCGGCCGTCATCGGATTCTGAGCGTCGCCGTCGTCTATGCACTGCTCAACGCGTGCAGCGGCGGAGGCGGAAGCGACGCGTCTCCCGCGGGGCCGCGCTCCACCGTGACCGCTGTCGCCGTCACGCCTGCCACCGCGTATCTGTTAGCGGGCGCTACGCAGCCCTTCTTGGCGACGGTCGCGGGCACGGGTTCGTTCGACCCGTCGGTGACGTGGAGTTCGACGGGCGGTTTCTTCAGTTCCACGGGTGGCGCCGCCACGTCGTTTATGGCGCCGGCGACTTCGGGTAGTTACACCATCACCGTGCGCAGCGTACAGGATCCCACCAAGATGGCCTCCGCCATGGTGAATCCGGTCAGTCCCTTCGCCTTCAGGATCAAACGGCAGGACGCTTACAATGCCTCGAACGTCCTGCAGACGTACTGGCTCTACACGTACTCCGGTGGAAATGCGCTGTCGAAGACGGAGACCTACAGCAACACCAATACACTGCTGCAGGTAGCGAGAACCACCATCGATTTGGCGGGTCATCGAAGCCGGACGGACAATTACGACGCGTCGGGAGTGCTGACTTCATATACGACCGTCGACTACTACGACTACTACCTCCCGTCGAGGAACACGAATTTCAGTACGGCCGGTGTGATGACATCTCGTACGGAGATGACGTTTGATCCTCTGACCAGGACCAAGCTGACGGCGGATGGGTATGGAGCAACCGGTGTACTCACGAGTCACTACGTGTTTGCATACGATGCCGGCAAGAATCGCACGACCAATACGATCTACAATTCATTGAATGTCGTGACGGGCAAGACGATCTACGAGTACGCGGGCGGCGCTCTGGCGAAGTGCACGTTTTATGACGCGAACAACGTGATCACCGGGTCACGGGTCTTCACGTTCGAGACCATCCCGACCACCGAGGATCTGTTCGCGTTCGGCAACTGGTAGCATTCCGCGCCGCTGCGGCCCAAGTCATAAGGCAACGCGCGGGACTGGTGCGCTGCCCCCGATTGGCGCAATCGCCCCGCGTGGTCGAAATTGCCCCACGAGCATCGTGACCGGCGGTCCGTCGCACGCCGAGCCATCAGCCAGAGAGACCCGCATGCCGCACATCACTGCATACCGCACGCTGCGCCTGGGCGCGCTCGCCGTGGCCTTGGCCACCCCGCTGCTTCCCGCCACGGCGCAGCAAGCCGCCCTCCCCACCCCCGAGTCCGTCCTCGGCTACCCCGTCGGCGCCGACTTCAAGCTGGCCGACTACGACGAGTCGATCCGCTATTTCCAGCGGCTTGCCGGCGCGAGCAACCGCATCAAGCTCGTGGACGTGGGCCGCACGTCCAACGGCAAACCGTGGACGCTGGCGTTCATCTCGTCGAGCGAAAACCTCGCCAACCTCGAGCACCTGCGCGACATCGCGCAGCAGCTCGCCCACCCGGCCGCGCTCACCGACGCGCAGGCGCGCGCCCTGGCCCGGGACGGGAAGGCGTTCGTCGACATCAGCGGCGGCCTGCATGCCTCCGAGGTGGCCGGCGCGCAGCATACCATCCAGCTCGCCTACGACCTGCTGTCGCGCAACGACGCGAAGACGCGCGCCATCCTCGACAACACCGTGCTCATGCTCTGGCCGTCGTTGAATCCGGACGGCCAAGACATCGTCGCGCACTGGTATCGGAAGAACGTCGGCACGCCGTTCGAGGTGTCGCCGCTCGACGAGCTGTACCAGAAGTACATCGGCCACGACAACAATCGCGACGCCTACATGCTCAACGTCGTGGAGTCGCGCGTCGTGGCGCGCACGTGGCGGCACTGGGAGCCGCAGATCATCTACGTGCAGCACCAGACGGCGCCCTTTCCCACGCGCATCTGGCTGCCGCCGTTCGCCGAGCCGATCGCGCCGCGCGTCGCCGGGCTGATGTCGCGCGAAGTGAACACCATCGGCATGACCATCGCGCAGGCGCTCGAGACCAACGCTCAGGTGGGCGCGACGCACATGGGGAAGGGCTTCGACGCCTGGTATCCGGGCTACATCGACTACATGCCGATGTTGCAGAACATCGCCTCGTTCTGGACCGAAACGGCGCTCTACGACTACGCGACACCGAAGTTCTACACGGTCGACGAATTCCCGAAGGAGTTCCGCGACCTGCGCCCGCAGTCGCTCTACTCGAGCCCGTGGCCGGGCGGTTGGTGGCGTCTGAAGGATGCCGTGGATTATATGGAGACGGCCTCGCTCGCCGTGCTCGACTACGCCGCCAAGTATCGCGAGGAGCTGCTCTGGAACCGCTACCAGGCGGGACGCAACGCCATCGCGCGCTACGCCAAGGAGCCGCCGTACGCGTACATCGTGCCGCAATCGCAGCGCGATCCGTCCGCCGCCGTGGCGCTGCTCCGGCGCCTCGCCTTCCTCGGCGTGCGCGTAAGCGAACTCACGCGGGACGCCACGCACGCCGGCGTGCGCTACGCCAAGGGCACGTGGGTCATTCCGATGAATCAGGAATACGCGGAGCTGGTGCGACAGCTCTTCGACGTGCAGGTCTACCCCGACTTGCGCGAGGGAGAAGGAGGCGCGCCCGAGCCGCCGTACGATGCCGCGGGTTGGACGCTGCCGTACCAGATGGACGTGCGCGTGGTCGAGGCGCGCGTGCCGCTGGCCGCCGACTTCGTAGCCGCCCTGCATTCGGTGCAGGGCAAGACCGCCGATGCCGCGTCGCCCGATGCGCCGCTCGCAACGAACGCGGCGGCCGCGGGCATCACGCCGCCGCCGGCACGGATCACCGGCGCCGGCCCCGCGCTCGCCGTCGACCCCGCGCAGAACGATGCGTTCCGCCTCGTGAACCGCGCCCTCGCCGATGGCGGTGCGGTGCACTTCGACGCGGGGCGCTACGTGGTGTCGGGTGTGGCGCCGGCGAAGCTCGACGGATGGGCCAGCGAGTTGTCGCTGCGCGCCGAGCACCGCGCGGACGCCGCCGCGGGTAGTCCGGTGGTGCGCTCGCGCGTGGCGCTCTATACGGCGCTCTCGCCGAGCATGGACGAGGGGTGGACCGAGTGGCTGCTCGACCAGTACGAGTTCAAGTACACGACCATCACCAACGCCGACTTTCAGGCCGGCAACCTGGGCGAGCGCTTCGACGTGATTCTCTTCGCTTCCGACCGCGCGCGCGCCATCGTCGACGGCTTCGCCACAGGGCGGGTGCCGCCATCAATCGAGGGCGGCCTCGGCGATGCCGGTGTTCGCGCGCTCGACGCATTCGTGCGCCAGGGCGGCACGATGGTGGCCATCAACCAGAGCGCCATCTTCGCCATCGATGCGCTGCACCTGCCGGTCAAGAACGTCGTGCGCGGCCTGGCGTCGAAGGACTTCTTTGCCAGCGGGTCGATTCTCGAGGTGATCGTCGATTCCGCGCAGCCCATGATGGCCGGCATGCCGGAGCGCGCGAAGGTCTTTGCGGACCAGAGCCCGGCGTTCAGCACGCTCGACGGATTTGAAGGCGTGGCGCTGGCCCGGTATGCCCGGGAAGGATCGCCCCTGCTGTCGGGGTACTTGCTCGGCGAGAAATACCTGCAGGGGAACGCGGCCGTGCTCGACGTGAAGCACGAGCGCGGCCACGTGGTGCTCGTCGGCTTCCGGCCGCAGTGGCGCGGGCAGCCGTTCGGGACGTTCCGCGTGGTGTTCAACGCGGCGTTCTACGGGCGCGACGTGGCCGATCACGCCAAGGGCACGCCGGGATTCTGGAGCGCGCCCAAACCGGCCGCGGCAGGCGGGAGTCCGAAGACGCCATAAGTCGATGCGATCGTGCTTCGACAGCGCGAACCGCCCGCCCATCGCTACGGGGGGGCTGGCGTGGCGCGCGGCGCGCGGCAGATGGCGTGGAGGCGCGCGAGCATGGCGTTGATGTCCACCGGCTTCAGCAGCACATCGTCCACCGAGAGCATGCGCATGCGCGCCAGGTCGTCCTCGCGCACGAAGCCGGTGCAGAGCACCACGGGCACGTCGGCGTCGACGGCGCGAATGCGCTCGAGCGTTTCCACGCCGCCGAACTCGCCCGGCAACTGCACGTCGAGCAGAATGGCGCGAATCCGCGAGCGATGTTCCTCGAACTGCGCGAGGGCCTCGGCGCCATCGGCGGCCTCGAGCACCGCGAACCCGGACAGGTCGAGCACCATGCCGAGCATTTCCCGGAGTTCCCGCTCGTCGTCGACGAGGAGGATGACGGGACCGTAGTCGGTACTCGGCGTGCCGGGCCCGACGCCGGGTGCCTCGGCGGTCGGGGAGATGCCGGGCCCGCTCGAATCGCGGCGCGCATCGGGCGTGGCCGACGAGACGGCCGCGGCGGCCGCGGCGGGCGTGCGGTGCCGATCGTGGCGTTCGGTGATCGCGGGGAAGAGCAATTGCACGCGAGTGCCACGTCCCACCACGCTGTCGACGTGGGTGGCGCCGCCCATCTGACGCGTCAGGCCGTACACCAGCGACAGGCCGAGTCCCGTGCCGTGCCCCTGATCCTTGGTGGTGAAGAACGGTTCGAAGAGGTGGGCCTTCACCGTGTCCGTCATCCCTTCGCCGGTGTCTCCCACGGTGATCTCGGCGTACGTGCCGGCCTGGGGGACGCCGGCGCGGCACGCTTCCGGGGCGTCGAATTGCCGCCGCCGCGCCTCGAGGCGCAGCGACCCGCCATGGCGCATCGCGTCGCGTGCATTGATGCAGAGGTTCAGTAGCGCCTGTTCGATTTCGGCGGCGTCGCCCAGCACGGCGGGAATGTCCGCCTCGATCACGGCGTCGACGATGATGCGCCGGTCGAAGGTGCGGGCGCACATCGCGCGCACGGTGCCGATGACGCGGCCGACTTCCACCGGCGCCAACCGGAGCGGATCGTGCCGACTGAAGCTGAGCAGCTGGCGCGTCAGCTCGGCGGCCCGCACGCCGGCATGCTCGATGCCGTCGAGCGCGACGTTTGACGGGTGGCGGCCGCCGACGAGCGAACGCGCGGCTCTGACACCCGTGAGCACGATGCCCATCATGTTGTTGAAGTCGTGGGCGATGCCGCCGGCCAGCGATCCCACCGCCTCCATCTTCTGCGCGTGCGCCATCGCCTCGCGCCCCGTGAGGTCGCGGTATGCTGCCAAGATGCAGGTGCCCCCGTCGAACGCGATTTCGCTTGCCGCCACGCCCCACGTCTGCCGCTGTTCCGTGCCGCGCCGCCATTGCACGACGCGTTGGCCGGGGCCACCGGGGTTGAGTTCGGCCGGCAGGGTCTGGCCGATGATCTCCGTGGCGGCGATGCCCGTCAGCGCCGTCGAGGCCGGATTCGCGTCCACGACGCGGCCCGTCCGTGGATCGAGAATGAACAACGCGTCGGCCGCACGGTCGAAGACGTCGCGATACCGGCGCTCGAATTCGGAGAGCGAGCGCACCGTCTCGTTGAACGCGGTACGCAGCACCTCCCACTCCGCGATCGGCAAGCCCGTGGCCAGTTCGTGCCGCGCATCGGCGCCGCGCATCGCCTCGAGGTCGCGCACCGTCTGCCGCAGCGGTTCCACGAGCAGGCGCTGGCCCAGATACCACGCCAGTCCCGACGCTGCGGCACCGCCGAGGAGTAGCAGCGCGAAGAGCATGATGCCCAACCGCTCGTGCAGGCGCTCCGCGTTCCGGCCGAAGGCCGTGCGCACCGTCCCGGCTGGCACGCCGAAGATGTCATGCAGCGCCTCCCGCAGGATGATCGAATCGCCCTGGGCCGACCGCGTGACCGGCGCCGGGCCGAGCGTGTCGAGCGAGAGACGCAGCGGCAGCGCGATGTCCTGGTTCAACGAGTTGAGAAACCACGCGTCGACCGGCGCGGCAAGCAGCAGGTAGCCACCGTGGCGACCGCCGCGGGTATCGCGCAGCGCCGACGCGCCGATGCGATACAGCACGCCGCCGAGACGCAGGTAGCCCCCGACGGCGCCCACCGAGTCCAGACTGGCGAACAGACGGCGGGGAATCGGCGGTAGCCGGGACGCGGTACGGCCGAGGGTCAGCTCGTACCGCGGGGCACGCGCGGCATCGAACAGCATCAGCAGCGCATAGCCGCGGCGCTCGAGAAAGGCTCGCTCCTCGGCGGCCAGGCGGCGCTCCATGCCCGCCGTCCGACGCGCGCCCAGGAAGCTCTCGGCCTCGATGCTGAACGCGCACTCCTCGACGTCGTCGTCGGCCATGTGCGCTTCGTGGGCGAGCGTCGCCGACACCCAGCGCGACGTGCGGTCGATGACGCTGGCTTCCCACGTCATCCAGGTGCGGTACAGGATGACCGCGCCGACCGACACGCTGGCGAAGAACAGCGCATACGTCGCGACGGAAAAACGCGTCAGGAGCGACCGGAGCGAGCGAGGGCGACGGGATCGGGACATGGCGCGGGATGGCGAATGGGACGCGACGAGCATTCGGACGATACCCCGGCGCGCCGTCGGTCGCAAACCTTTTGCCTGGCCCGCGTGTCTGACAAAGTGAATCCACCGGCGACGACGCGCCGACCGGGATGCGCCACGGAGGACCCTGCGACATGGAAACCAAGGTGATGATGACGACGGCCGGTTCGATGCTCTGCCTCTGCGACGAACGGGGCACGATCATCGGCTGGATTCCGTTCCCGCGACGGCGTGACGCGCTGGGCCCCGGCCGCGAGAAGGTCTATCTGGCCCGTCCCCAGCAGGCCGTCTCGACCTACGCCACCCCGCGCGCCGCCTGAACGCGCGGTTTGAAGGCGCCGGTTGACGGCGCCGGTTGGCGGCCCCCGGTATTGGCGGCCCCCGGTTGTCCAATGCCATGCCGGTGCGGCATATTCCACGGCGCATGTCCACCGCTCCGACCATCGTTCTCAACGCGCGTGCGCTCGAGCGCACCGTGGCGCGCATGGCAGACGAAATTGTCGAGCAGGCCGACGGCACCGAGTCGCTGGTGCTCGTCGGCATCCAGCGCCGGGGCGTGCAGCTCGCCGAGCGCGTGGCCAAGGTGATTGCCGCGCGCGAGCAGGTCACGGTGCCGCGCGGCGCACTCGACATCACGCTCTACCGCGATGACCTGCAGACCGTCGGTCCGCGGCCCATCGTCGGCAAGACCGACATTCCGTGCGCCATCGACGGCAAGACGGTGTGCATCGTCGACGACGTGCTGTACACCGGGCGCACCATCCGCGCCGCGCTCGACGAACTCGCCGACTTTGGCCGGCCGGCGCGCATCATGCTGGCCGTGCTCGTCGACCGCGGGGGGCGCGAACTCCCCATCCATGCCGACGTCGTCGGCCGCACGGTGGACGTCCCGCGGGGCGGCCGCGTGGATGTCGGCGTCGTGGAGATAGACGGCTGCGACGAGGTGACCCTCGTCCTCGCCGGGGAGGCAACGTGAGCGCTCCGCTCGGCAAGGACCTGCTCGGACTCGAGCACCTGTCCGCCGGGCAGATCACTCTCATTCTCGACACCGCGGAACCGCTGCGCGAAATCAGCGAACGGGCGATCAAGAAGGTGCCCACGCTCCGCGGCGCCACGGTGGTGAACCTGTTCTTCGAGGCGTCCACTCGCACGCGCATCTCGTTCGAGTTCGCCGAAAAGCGCCTGTCGGCCGACACGGTGAACGTCGCCACGGCGGCGAGTTCGGTGACCAAGGGCGAGACGCTGGTCGACACCGCCAAGAACCTCGAGGCGATGCGGATCGACATGGTGGTCATCCGCCATGGCTCGTCGGGCGCGGCGCGGTTCCTCGCCGAGCGCATCGAGAGCAACGTGATCAACGCCGGTGACGGCACCCACGAACACCCCACGCAGGGTCTGCTCGACCTCCTGACGCTGCGTCAGCGGTTCGGCACGCTGGAGGGCAAGCGCGTCTGCATCGTCGGCGACGTGCTGCATTCGCGCGTCGCGCGGTCCAACATCTGGGGGCTCACCAAGCTGGGCGCCGAAGTGGCGGTCTGCGGGCCGCGCTCGCTCCTGCCGAGCGCGATCGCCGACTTCGGCGTGCAGGTCTTCGACCGCGTCGAGCAGGCCATCGAGTGGGCGGATGCGCTCAACGTGCTGCGCCTCCAGCTCGAACGGATGACGGCGGGCTACATCCCGTCGCTCCGCGAGTACAACCGGGTGTTCGGCGTCACGCGCGAGCGGCTCGACCGCGCGCCGCGCGACCTGCTGATCATGCATCCGGGCCCGATGAACCGCGGCGTCGAGATCGACAGCGAAGTCGCCGACGGGCCGCACAGCGTGATCCTCGACCAGGTGACCAACGGCGTGGCGGTGCGCATGGCAGTGCTCTATCTCCTTGCCGGCAACGCGCCGGCGCTCGCCGAGGCCGCCAAGGGGGGCAATCGCTGATGACCGAATCCCGCGACATCCTCCTCCGGGGCGGGCGACTGCTCGATCCGTCCACCGCGCTCGACGGCGTCGGCGACCTCCTGGTGCGCGATGGCAAGGTCGAGGCGCTGGGCGGCACGCTCGCCGCACCCGACGGCGCGCAGGTGATCGATTGCGCGGGGCAGGTGGTTGCGCCCGGCTTCATCGACGTGCACTGCCACCTGCGCGAACCCGGCCGCGAGGACGTCGAGACGATCCTCACCGGCGCGCGCGCCGCCGCCGCCGGCGGCTTTACCGCCGTGTGCGCCATGCCCAACACCGATCCGGTGACCGACAACCAGGCCGCCGTCGGTTTCGTGCTCAAGCAGGGACGCGCCGCGGGCGCGGCGCGCGTCTATCCCATCGGCGCCATCTCCATTGGCCAGAAGGGCGAACGCCTCGCCGAGTTCGGCGAAATGGTGCACGCCGGCGCGGTGGCGGTGAGCGACGACGGCCGGCCGGTGGTGAGCGCCCACCTGATGCGCACCGCGCTCGAGTACGCGCGCACTTTCGGCATTCCGGTGGCCGATCACTGCGAGGAGCCGACCCTCGCCGCCGCCGGCGACATGAACGAAGGGTACGTCTCGGCGCGGCTGGGACTCAAGGGCATTCCGGCGGAGGCCGAGGAGATCATGGCCATCCGCGATATCCTCCTCGCGCGCCGCACCGGCGGACACGTGCACCTGTGCCACATGAGCACCAAGGGGTCGGTGGAACTCATCCGCTGGGGCAAGGAACACGGCATCGCCGTGACGGCCGAGGCGTGCCCGCATCACCTCTCGCTCACCGAGGCCGAGGTGGAGGGATACAACACCAACGCCAAGATGAACCCGCCGCTGCGGTCGGCGGCCGACGTCGAGGCCATGCAGCAGGCGGTGAAGGACGGCACCATCGACGTGATCGCCACCGACCACGCGCCGCACCACAGCGACGACAAGCAGCGGGAGTTCGGCGACGCGCCCAACGGCATCGTCGGGCTCGAAACCGCGCTGGCCGTCAACGTGACCTGGCTCGTGAAGTCGGGCATCATGTCGCTCGGCACCCTCGTGGAACGGATGTCCTGCGCGCCGGCCCGGCTGTTCGGGCTGCCGGGCGGAACCCTGCGGCGCGGCGCGGTGGCCGACATCACGGTGTTCGATCCCTCGCTCGCGTGGACCGTCGATCCGGGCGCCTTCCTCTCGAAAGGGCGCAACACGCCGTACGGGGGCCGCCTCCTGCACGGGCGGGTGGGATGTACCCTGGTGGACGGTCGGGTCGTCCATACACGGATGGGGTAACCGCCACGTTCCGGACCGATGATGTCCGGCAGGCGGTCTGCACCGTCTGCCGCCGATTGTACGAGCGCGGGCTGATTGCGGGCCAGGACGGCAACGTCTCGGTCCGCATTGCCGATGACGCGGTGCTCGTGACCCCGGCCGGCCTGTCGAAGGTGGACGTCCGCCCGGAGGATCTCGTGGAACTCGGCCTCGATGGTACCACGCGCGCTGGCGCGCGGCGTCCGTCGTCCGAGGTGGCGGTGCACTTGCGCGCTTATCGGCGGCGCGCGGACGTGCGCGCCGTCGTGCACGCGCATCCGCCGACCGCCACGGCGTTCGCCGTGGCCGGCATTCCGCTCGATGGCGCGTCGCTTGCCGAACTGCGGCTGGGCATCGGCCCCGTCGCGCTCGTCGGGTATGCGACGCCCGGGACGGGCGCGGTGGCCGATGCGTTCGAGGCAAGCTGGGCGGATCACGACGCCTTTCTCATGGCGCATCACGGGGCGCTCACGGTCGGCCGGTCGCTGACCGAGGCGCATCAGCGCATGGAAAGCCTGGAGCATGGCGCGCGCATCCTGTGGGCGGCGCGTGCGCTGGGGCCCGTGCCGTCCTTGCCGGCCGACGCGCTCGCCGCGCTCGACGCGCAGCGGCGGGCGTCTCGCAACGTGTGACGAGGTGGATCTCCAATGAGCAGCCCCGAGAAGGACACGGCCGAGACGGTCGAGAAACTGCTGAACGAACGGCGCAAGGTGAACGGCTGGCTGCGCTCGCTCGCGGCGCGGCGCGGCGATACGTCGCCCGCGGTGTATCAGCGCGTCTTCGAGGACTACACGGCCAAGCTCGACAAGGTGCAGGGCAAGCTCGTGGCGGCGTCCGATGCCGTGCAGGTGGCGACGGCCTCGGTGGCGGAGCGACTGAGCGACAAGGAAGCGGCGGTGGCCACCAAGTGCGACGAGCGCGCCGAAGCCGAGTTGCGCGCCGCGGTGGGCGAGTTCTCGGAGCGGGAATGGGACAAGCGGCGCACGAAGCTGGACGACGAGGTTGCCGCGGCGACCGGCGAGCGCGACGCAATGCGCGAGGAATTGGCGCGGTTGCGCGCGGTGCTCGCCGAGGTCGCCGATACGGGCGGCCCGCCGGACGCGGCGCTGGCAGACGGTATGATCGCTGACGTTTCGGGACCGCCGGAGTCGTCTGCCCCGACGCCGGTGGTGGCGGTCGAGTCGGTGGTGGCGGTCGAGCCGGTTGCGCCCGCGCCGCCGGCGATCCCGATTTACGAGCAGTCCATCGACGCACCGGCGGCGCCGACGGAGCCGGCGACACCTCTGTCGCCGAGTTTCGACGAGCTCGCCTTTCTGAAAGCGGTAGTTGGCCGTCCGAGTCCGATCGCGACGCGGCGCTCCCCGGAGACGGCGCCCGCTGAGACGGCGCTGGCTGAGACGGCGCCAGCGGGGCCAGCGTCGCCGGCCATCGCGGACGACGAGGCGGGGACACCGGCGCCGAGTGAGGCGATCGACTATTCCACTCCGGCGACAGCGTCACCGCCGCCGTTCCCCGACCCGGTTCCCGAGCCGCGGATCAGCCAGGAAATGACGCCGCCGCGCGAGAGTTTCTTCAGGAGCCCCACGCCGCGGACGAGCGAGGCGGCCAAGTCGCTGCGCTGCCAGGAGTGCGGCACGTTCAACTTCGCGACCGAGTGGTATTGCGAGCGCTGTGGCGGCGAGCTCGCCGCGATGTAGGCGACGTTACGGGCGACGTTGCGGTACGGACGACCGAGGGGCCCGGCGTGGATGCGGGCCCCTCGGTCGTCCGGCGTATTGTTGGCGGCCCGAGCTACGGCTTGCGCGCGATCTGGCTCTTGTGACGGGCGGCCGCGTTCTTGTGCACCAGCCCTTTGCGGGCGGCGCGATCGACCAGCTGGACGGCGGTCTTTTTTTCCGCGGGGGAGGCCGTTTCCGTCTTCGCCTTCTTGAGGGCGGTCCGCAGCGCGGCACGTTGCGCACGGTTGCGCACGGTCGCTGCGCGGGACTTGCGCATGTTCTTCTTCGCGGACGCGATCTTGGGCACGCTTGAGACTCTCCGAAATGGTTCAATAACGCGCCTGGCGCGCGACAGACTAGGAAACTTGATTGCGCACTGATGCCAAGTCAAGGTGGAGCAGGCATTTGGGGGCACCGAGATTGAGTACCTGGAATCCGGATGGCGATCGAGGACCGTGAATCGGGATTCCACCTCCGCAATCTTCCACTATCCCCTGCGGGTCCCTACTTTTGACTCCGACTGCCCGCGATGGGCCTCTTCCTTACCCCGGCGACGACCGCGTGACCACTTTCCAGCAATTCCTGCTCGTCGCCCCGATGCTGCTGTTCTCCATGGTCGCGCACGAGTACGCGCACGGCTACGCGGCGTACCGCGAGGGCGACGATACGGCCTTCATGCTCGGCCGCCTGTCCTGGAATCCGCTGCGGCACATCGATCCGTGGATGACGGTGATCCTGCCCGTCATCATGTTCTTCACGCTCGGCTTCGCGTTCGGCGGGGCCAAGCCCGTGCCGGTGAACCCGCGCAAGTACCGGCACTTCAAGCGCGGCGACATCATCGTGTCGCTGGCCGGCATCGCCGCCAACCTCGTGATCGCGATGCTCCTCATCCCGGTGGTCGTCGTGCTCGGCCTGGCCGGGCGCGCGCTGCCAGCGCTCAACGACACGCTCTCGATCATACAGTTGATGTTCGCCTTCGGCATCACCATCAACCTCGTGCTGGCCGGCTTCAACCTCCTGCCGGTGCCGCCGCTCGATGGCTCCCACGTCATGAAGTACTTCCTGCCCGTGCGCTGGGCCGTCGCCTACCAGCGGATCGCCGGGCTCGGGTTTCTGCTGCTCATGTTGCTGATCAGCGTCGGTCGCCCGGTGCTCACCGCGTGGATGTCTCCGGTGTTCGCCCTCAACCGCATGGCGCTCGGCTTCCTTTCTCCCTTCGTCCTGCAGAGCCCGTGGACCACGTGAAGCCCGGCGCCTCCGGTGCGAGCGAGCCGGGATTCGTCGTCGACCTGCCGCACTACAGCGGGCCGCTCGACCTGCTGCTGGCGCTCATCCGCGACGAGAAGGTCGACATCTACGACATTCCCGTGGCGCGCATCTGCCATCAGTTCATCGCGCGCATGCACCACCTGCAGCTCGACGAGGCGGCCGACTACCTCGAGATGGCGGCGCGGCTGCTGCGCATCAAGGCGCAGATGCTGCTCCCGCGGCCCGACGGCGAGGAGGCGTGGGACGATCCGCGCGCCGAACTCGTGCGCCGGCTGCTCGAGTACCAGCAGATGCGCGAGGTCGTGGATCTCCTCGAGCGCCTCGGCGAGGACCGTCGCAACCGGTTTGCGCGCACGTTCATTCCCTCGTCGCTCGCGCCGGTGGTGCAGGCGCCGCTCTCGCTCTCGCTGGGCGAACTGCTGTCGGCCGTCGACCGGGTGCTGCGGCACGCGCAGCAACCGGAGTTGCACGACGTCATCTCGCGTCCCATCGACGTGGATGGCTTCATCGACATCGTGCGCGCCGTCATGGCCTTGCGCGCCGTCGCCCGCTTCCGCGATGTCGTCCCGCCGGGCGCCGAGCGCTGGGAGGTGCTCTCCGGGCTCCTCGCGCTGCTCGAGCTCGCCCGCCGCGGCGAGCTGCGCCTCGCCCAACCCCGTCCCTTTGCTGCCGTGGAGATCCGCCGTGAACTCGCTGGCGAAGCTGCTTGAGGCGGCGCTCTTCGCGAGCCCGCGTCCCATTCCCACCGAAGACCTCGCCACCCTCGATGCCGAGGCGTCGCCGGCCGCGGTGCAATCGGCGCTCGACGAACTGCGCGAACACTACGACGTCGAAGGCCACGCCGTCGAGCTCGTGGATGCGGGCGGCGGGTGGCAGATCCTGACGCGCCCCGAGTACACCGAGGCGATCGAGCGCGCGCAGATGGCGCAGCGGCCACGGCGCCTCTCGCCGGCCGCGCTCGAGACGCTCGCGCTCGTGGCGTACCGGCAGCCGATCGGCCGCGCCGAGATCGAGGAGATCCGCGGCGTCGACGTGGGGAGCGTGCTCAAGTCGCTGCATGAGCGCGGCCTCGTGGACGTGGTCGGGCGCTCGGAGGCGCTCGGCCGCCCGCTGCTGTACGGAACGACCGGCGCGTTCCTCGAGCAGTTCGCGCTGCGGCACCTCGAGGAGCTGCCGCGCACCGACGAACTCGCCATCGCGCTGCGCAATCGCGCCCCCGAGGCCGTCGAGCCGGTAGAGGTCGCGTCGGTCGTCGTCGCGCCGGTTGTCGTCGCGCCGGTCGCGGTCGAGGCTTCGTGACGGACGGCGCGATGCGCATTCACCGCGCACTGGCGCGCGCCGGGATTGCGTCGCGTCGCAAGGCGGAGGAACTCGTCGCCGCGGGGCGCGTGCGGGTCAACGGCTCGGTGGCCTGCACGGGGCAGAGCGTGGACCCGGGGCACGACGAGATCACGGTCGATGGGACACCGATCGCGCGCCCGCAGCGTCCGACGTGGCTCGTGCTGCACAAGCCCGCGGGCGTGCTCACCTCGCGTCCCGACGGCAGCGACCGGCGCACCGTGTTCGACCTGGTGCCCGACGTGCCGGGCCTGACGTACGTCGGGCGGCTGGACTATCTCACCGAAGGCGTCCTCCTGCTCACCACCGACGGCGAGGCCGCGCATCGGCTGACGCACCCGTCGTCGGAAATCGAGCGCACCTACGTCGCGACGGTACGGGGCGACGTGCCGTCGGCGGTCCGCCACGCGCGATCGGGCATCGAACTGGAGGACGGCGTGGTGCGTCCCATCGCTGTGGACGCGGTGCAGGGGCCGGACCGCCAGTGGTTGCTCACCATCGCCATTCGCGAAGGGCGCAATCGCGAGGTACGCCGCCTCTGTGAGGCGCTGGACCTCGAAGTGCGGCGGCTGGTGCGCACGCAGTTCGGCCCCGTGCGGCTCGGCGCGCTGCCCCGCGGCGCATCGCGACCCCTCACCGCCGGGGAACTGGCCGTGATCGCCGGGCTCGGAGCGACCCGTGGCGCACGAGCGGGGTAAGAGCGGTTCCGCCATCTGCCATCTGCCGTCTGCCGTCCGCCGTCCGCCGTCTACCATCTGCCCGTAAACGCCGTGTCCTCATCTCTCGCCCGCGCCATCTCGTCCGAAGTTGCCAAGCGCGTCGTCGGCCAAGACGCCATGATCGACCGGCTGATGATCGCCATGCTCACCGGCGGCCACGTGCTGCTCGAGGGGGTGCCGGGGCTGGCCAAGACGCTCACCGTGCGCACGCTGGCCGAGACGATCAGTACGACCTTCAGCCGCATCCAGTTCACGCCCGACCTGCTGCCGGCCGACGTGGTCGGCACGCAGGTGTTCGACCAGGGGACGGCGAAGTTCTCCGTCAAGCCCGGTCCGATCTTCGCCAACATCGTGCTGGCCGACGAGATCAATCGTGCGCCGGCCAAGGTGCAGGCGGCGCTGCTCGAGGCGATGCAGGAGAAGCAGGTCACCATCGGCGGGCAGTCGTTTCTGCTGGAGGAGCCGTTTCTGGTGCTGGCCACGCAGAACCCCATCGAGCAGGAGGGAACGTATCCGCTCCCCGAGGCGCAGGTCGACCGCTTCATGCTCAAGTTGCGCGTCGACTACCCGACGCGCGACGAGGAAAAGGAGATCATGCGGCGCATGGCGTCGGGCGACGCCATACCGGTGAACCGCGTGGCCACGCCGGCGCAAATTCTGCAGACGCGGCACGAGATCGCCGGCATTCGGCTCGATGAGCGGCTGGTGGACTACATCGTCGACCTGGTGCATGCCACGCGCGTGCCCGGCGACGCGGGACTCGCGGCGCTGCAGCCGCTCATCGAGTACGGCGCCTCGCCGCGGGCCACGATCGCGCTGGCGCAGGCATCGCGCGCCCATGCCTTCCTGCGCGGTCGCGACTACGTGTCGCCCGACGACGTCAAGGCGCTCGCCCCCGACGTGTTGCGGCATCGCGTGCTGCTGACGTATGAGGCCGAGGCGGAGAGCGTGGCGCCCGACGACGTGATCGCGCGCATCCTCGACGCCGTTCCCGCGCCGTGAGCGCACGCGCGGCGGCTGCGCCCGGTGCACCGGCCGTGCCGGCGCCGGGGCCGCGCGCGCCCGAGACGCGCGCGCCCGAGACGGGCGCGGCGAGCGTGCCGCCCGAGATCCTGCGCCAGGTCAAGCGCATCGAGCTGCGCACGCGCGGCCTGGTGAATTCCCACTTCGCCGGCGAGTACCATTCGGTGTTCAAGGGCCAGGGGATGGAATTCGCGGAGGTGCGCGAGTACCAGCCGGGCGATGAAGTGCGCACCATCGACTGGAACGTGTCGGCCCGCATGCACCGGCTGTTCGTCAAGCGGTACGTGGAGGAGCGCGAACTCACCGTGCTGCTGCTGGTGGACTGTTCGGGGTCGGCGCGCTTCGGCACGGCCGACCGCGACAAGCGCTCGCTGTCGGCCGAGCTGGCCGCGGTGCTCGCGCTCACCGCCACGCGCAACAACGACCGCGTGGGGCTGGTGCTCTTTTCCGACGGCATCGAGCACGTGGTGCCGCCGCGCAAGGGGCGCCGCCACGCGTTGCGCCTCGTGCGCGACGTGCTGGCGTGGCCGGCCCGGCAACGCACCACCGACCTCGCCGGCGCGCTCGACCACGCGGCTCGCCTGCTGTCGCATCATGCCATCGTTTTCGTGATTTCCGACTGGGTGGCCCCCGACCCGGAGCGTGCGCTGCGCCGCTTGCGCCAGCGGCACGACGTGGTGGGCGTCGTGCTCGACGATCCGGGCGAGCGCGACCTGCCGTCGATCGGCGTGGCGCGTCTCGTCGACGCCGAGACGGGGGCGTTTCTCGAGGTCGACACGAGTGACGCCGCCGTGCGGCGGGCGTACGCGGAGGCGCAGCGCGTGGAGCGGACCGACCGCACGTCGCGCTTCCGCCGACTGGCGATCGACGAAGTGCGCGTGCGCACGGAAGCCGGGTATGCGGACGCGCTGCTGCGCTTTTTTGCGACGCGCGAGACGCGCGCGCGGCGGCGGGCGCGACGCTGATGTTCGCGCTGGCACCGGTCGCGCTGGCCCGGGTCGCGTTGCTGCTCGCGCTGCAAGGCGCGGCGGCGCGTCCCCTCGTCTCGGTGGACGTGCGGCCGGCCACGGTGGCGGTGGGCGAACCGTTCACGGTACACGTCCGTGTGCGGGCGCCGGCCGGCGCGACGATTCGTTTTCCTGCGGTGCCCGATTCCGCCGGCGGCGTCGAGGCGATCGACCCGCGCGCCATCGAGGATCACTCCACCCGCTCCCTGTTCGACGCGACGGCAACGTATCGCTTCATCGCGTGGGAGCCGGGGCGGCGCCTCGTGCCGCTCGGCGACGTGCGCTGGGAGCAGTCGCGCGGCGCCGAGGTGCTGGCCACGGGGCCCGTGCGCGTGGAGGTCGCGTCGATGCTGCCGGCCGACACGGCGGAACTCGTGCCGCGCGCATCGCGCGCGCCGCTCGATCCGCCGCCGGCGTGGTGGCGCTGGGCGCTCGGCGCGCTCGGCGTGCTCGCCATTGCCGTCATGGCATGGCGGGCGTGGCGGCGGCGCGCGTCGGTGGCGCGACCGCCCGATCCGTTTGTTGACGCGCAGGGAGCGTTTGCGGCGGTCGACCAATTGGGATTGGTGGAGGCGGGCGAGCCCGGGCGTGCCGTGCTCGCCTATGCGGAAGTGATGCGCACGTATCTCGTGCGGCGCTTTCCGCAGGCCACGGATGGGCTCACGACGCCGGAGTTCGTGACGACGCTCGCCGCACACGACTTGCCCATCCGGCCCGAGGAAGTCGCCGCGGTGCTCCACGTGTCCGACGCGGTCAAGTTCGCGGGCGCGGACGTCGATGCGGACCGCGTGCGCCAGGTCGAGCGCGCCGCCCGCGCCGTGGTGCGCGACGTGCAGACGGCGCATGAGGCGAGGCTGGCGGCGCTCGACAAGGGCAAGGGCCAGAAGGGCCGCCGGAGGCACGCGTGAGACTGCTGCTGCGCGGGTTCGAGCTGGCGTCGCCGGCCTGGTTGCTGGCGCTGCCGCTGGTGGCCTGGTGGTTGTGGTGGCGCCGGCACCGGCAGCCCGACGCGATCCTCTTTTCGCGCGTCGACCTGTTGCGACGCGGCCCGTCGCGCGGCCGCTGGGCCGCTCGGGCGCTGCTCGTGCTCCGCGTCGTCGCGCTCGTCGCCGGCGTGCTGGCGCTTGCCCGCCCGCGCACCGGGGCGCGTTCCGAGCAGGTGCGGGGGGACGGCATCAGCATCATGCTCGTGGTCGACCTGTCGAGCTCGATGCTCGCCGAGGACTTCCAGCCGCAGAACCGGCTCGAGGTCGCCAAGGAGCGGATCAAGCAGTTCGTCATGGGGCGCACGTCGGATGCGATCGGGGTCGTGTCGTTCTCGGGCGAAGCGTTGACGCAGGTGCCGTTGACCGTCGACTATCCCGTCGTGCTCGCCGCCGTCGACAACCTGCAGTCGGGGCAGCTCGAGGACGGCACGGCGATCGGCACCGCGATTGCGACGGCGGCCAACCGCCTGCGGGATGCACCGGGGCGCTCCCGGGTGATGGTGCTGCTGACCGACGGCGTCAACAACCGTGGCGCGATCGATCCGCGCACGGCGGCGCAGGCCGCGGCGTCGCTGGGCATTCGCATCTATACGATCGGCATCGGCAGCGAAGGCATGGCGCCGGTGCCCGTTGGGCGCGGCGTGTTCGGCCTGCGCTACGAGAATCGCAAGGTCGAGATCGACGAGCCCCTGCTCGCCGACATCGCGCAGGGGACGGCCGGGCGCTACTTCCGGGCGCGCGACGCGGCGGCGCTGCAGCGCATCTACGAGCAGATCGACCGCCTCGAACGGGCGCCGGTGCGCGCCTCGCGGTTCGTGCGCTACGACGAACTGTACGTCTATCCGCTCGGGCTGGCGGTTGCCGCGCTCGTGCTCGAGCTGGCCCTGCTCGCCTGGCGCGGGCCGCTGCCATGACCGTCGCCTGGGAGCGCCCGGTGCTGCTCGTCGTCGCGCTGTTCGTCGCCGCGCTCGGCGCGAGCGCGGCGACGCTCTGGCAGCGGCGGCGCGGCGCGCGCCTGGCGGCGCTCGGATCCGATGTGGCGTTGCGGCGCCTCGCTCCCACGGCGCAGTCGTCGGCCGGGCTGCGGCGCGCCGTGCGGCTGGGTGTCGCGAGCGTGCTGGCGGCGGTGGCGTTTGCCGGTCCACGCTGGGGAGAGGGGCGCGAGATCATCCGCACCACGGGCGGCGATGTGGTGCTGGCCATGGATGCGTCGCAATCGATGCTGGCCGACGACGAGCGCCCCAGCCGGCTCGAGCGCATGAAGCAGGAGGTGCGGCGCCTGCGTGCGGCGTCGCCGGGCGACCGCGTGGCGATGATCGCGTTCGCCGGGCGCGCCTACGTGCTGTCGCCGCTGACGGCGGACGACGGTGCCCTCGAGCTCTTCCTCGACAACCTCGATCCGTCCATCGTCGGCCAGCCCGGCACGGCCATTGCGCCGGCCATCACGGGCGCCCTCGACCTGCTCGGCGCGGCGCAGGGCGGGGCGGGGAAGGCGGTGGTGCTGCTCACCGACGGTGAAGGGTTCGATGATCGCGCCGATGCCATCAAGGCCGCCGAACGTGCGCGGGCGCTTGGCGTGCGGCTCGTCACCGTGGGATTCGGCACGCCGGGGGGAACGACGATTCCCGTTCGCACGCCGAACGGCGTGACGGCCAAGCGCGATGAAAACGGCGACGTCGTGATCACGCGGTATCAACCCGACTTGCTCGCCGAACTGGCGCGCGTGGCCGACGGCGAGTTCATCGCCGCCGAGGTGAACGACAAGGGGACGCGCATTGCGCGCGCCTTGTCGGCGCTCGAGGCGCGACGGCGCGCGTCCGAGGCCGGGCTGGCGATGCCCGCGCGCTACCAGTGGCTGCTGGGCCTGGCGGTCGTGCTGCTGCTGTTCGACGCGTGGCATGCGGACGGCGCACGACTGTCCTGGCGGTGGTCGCGCCGCCGGCGGCCGGAGGCGCGTACCGGGAGTGCCTCGAGTACCGCGCGCGCCGTGGCGTTGCTGCTCGCGGCGAGCGCCGCGCCGCTCGTGTTGCGGCCGTGCCTGGCGCACGCGCAGTCGCGCGCCGATCGCGCGCTGGCCGAGTTCAAGGCGGGGCGCACGGTCGACGCGGTGCGCGGCTATCGCGAGGCGGTCGGCCTCGGCGACCGCGGCGCGCGCACGTTGTACAACTTCGGCACGGTCCTGCTGGCCGCTGATTCCCTCGATGCCGCCGTCGACGTGCTCGAGCGTGCGCAGTTCGGCGCGCCGCTGCCGCTGCGCGAGCGTGCGCTGTACAACCTCGGACTCGCGCAGCTGTTCCGGGCGCGGCAAGCCGATGGAGACGAGCGCGCGCAGTCGGCGCGCGCCGCGCTCGCCGCCTTCCGCACGCTCCTCCTCGCCCGCCCGAACGACGCCGACGCCCGCTGGAACTACGAACTGGCCATGCGCCTGCGGCAAGCGCCGCTGCCGCCGTCGGGCGGCGCCGGAGCACGGGAGGAGCAGCAGTCGCTTCCGCAGCAGCGCGATCCGTCGGGCATGTCGCCGCAGCAGGCGGAACAATTGCTCGATGCCGCCGCGCGGGACGAACGCGACACGCAATCGCGCCGCCGGCGCGTGCCACAGCGCGACCGGCCGCCGGGCGGGAAGGACTGGTGAACCCGCGTGCCATGACACGCGTCGTGTCCGCTGCCGCGCCCCGTGCCCTGCGCCGTTGGCACGCATGGGTGGTCGCGCTGTTGCTGACGCTCTCGTCGTGGCCAGCCCACGCCCAGTATCCGCCGGTCGTCACGCGCTCGAGACTCGATCCCGCGCGCGGGGTCAACTTTCACGCCGTCCTCATTCCCGACACCGTGTACGTCGGCCAGCAGGCCACGTATCAGATCGGTGTCTTCCTGAATCAGGACGTGCGCCAGCGCCTGCGGCGGAATCCGGAGTTCGTGCCGCCCGAGACGCGCTCGCTGCTGGTGTACGACCTCCCCGATGCCAAGGCCCCGCTGGTCGGGACCATCGACGGCCGGCCATACGAGGTGCACGTCTTTCAGCGTGCCTTTTTCGCGCTCTCGCCGGGGCGCTATGAAGTGCCGCCCTCGCGGCTCACGTATGCGCTGCCGCAGAGCGCATCGTTCTTCAGTCGGGAGGAGTCGCATTCGATGCGATCCGAAGCCCGCTCGCTGGTCGTGCTGCCGATTCCCACGGCGGGTCGCCCGGTCGACTGGGGCGGCGCCGTCGGCGAGTGGCGCGCCCGGCTGCGCATCGATTCCGCGTCCGGTCGAGTCGGCAATCCGCTGGTGATCACCCTGCGCATCGAAGGGCAGGGCAACGTCACGCTGCTGCCCCGTCCGCGGCTCGAGATCCGATGGGGGTCGGTGGTGCCGGCCGACGAGCGGGTCGAGTTCGACTCGACGCCGTCCACACTGCGCGGCGCCAAGGAGTTCGACTGGCTGCTGACGCCGCGTGAACCAGGGCGGCAAACGGTCCCGTCGCAGCGGTTCGCGTATTTCGATCCCATCGCTCGCCGGTTCGAGCTGGCGGCCAGCGGCGCGGTGACGGTGACCATCGCCGCCGGCGACGCGGTCGCGACAGACTCCGCCGCGATCGCCGCGGTGCCTCCGTCGAATGCGCCGGCGCCGGCCGGTCCCGTGTGGTCCCTCCGGGCGTCCATGGGAACCGCGTCCGGAAGGTCCTGGTTGCGCTCGACCTGGTACGCGGCCCTCCTGCTGCTCGCACCGATTCCGGCGCTGGTGGGGGCCGTGCGCCGTCGGCCGCGGCGCGCACGCGTGGCGCCGAGCCATGCGCAGCGGTTGGGCGACGCGGCGCGCTCACCGCAGGCCGATCTCGCCGCGCTGCGCCGGCTCACCCACCATGCCCTGCGCGAGCGCCTCGGCCTCGATGCCGGCCTTGCGCTCGCCGACGGGACGCTCGTCGCCGCGCTGCGTCACGAGGGAGTGACCGTCGAGACCGCGCGGCGTGCCGAGACGCTCCTGCGGCTGCTCGACCGGGCCGTCTTCGGCGGCGCGCGGTCGGCGAATCCGCCCGCGGCGGCCGACCTCTCGGCCCTCTACCACGCCGTGGATGGCGAGGCGCGCCGATTCGCCGCGCCGTCGCGCGCGCAACGCGCGGCGCCGCTGATGCTGGTCCTGCTTGCCGCGCTCGCGACGCCGGCCATCGCCCGGCAGCGCGACGACAGCGACAAGAGCTGGGCCGAGGCGCAGACGGCGTTTGCCGGACGCGATTTCGCGCTGGCCAGCCGCCATTTCCTGGACGTGGCGCGCACGCACCCGCGTCATGCGAACGCGTGGGCCAACGCGGGCACCGCGGCCTGGCTGGCCGCCGACACCGCGCGTGCCGTGCAGGGCTGGCAGCGTGCCCTGCGACTCGCGCCGCTCGACGGCGAGTTGCGCGACCGCCTGGCGCTGGTGCGCGCAGTGCAGGAACGGGGCGCGGCGCGCGTGCCGCCGCTTCCCGTGCAACTGCCTCCGCTGGCGCTGCTCGTGGCGTGGTTCTCCGGCTGGATGCTGCTCGCGCGCCGCGCCGCGACCGGCCGTCCGATTGCGATGCGCGGGACGTGGCTGCTGGTTGCCGGTGCCGTTCTGCTGCTCGTGGCATCGTGGACCGATGACGTGCAGCGCGCGTCGCAGGTGGCCGTGGTGCTGCGCCCCGATCCGCTGCGGGCGTTGCCCGTGCTCGGCGCGGAACCGGGCCCGGCGCCGCTCGTCGGCGAGGTGGCGCGCGTGCTGCAGCGGCAGGGCGCCTGGGCGCTGGTGCGCCTCGACGGCCAGCGGCAGGGCTGGATTGCCGCCGAACTCCTCCTGCCGCTCGGCGATGATTGACCCGCCCCGCGCCCGCCGGGAGATTTCAGCGTGCCCCTGATTGCCATTCTTCCCGGTACCGTCGCCGACCAGATCGCGGCGGGCGAGGTGGTCGAGCGTCCCGCGTCGGTGGTGAAGGAGCTGGTGGAGAATGCGCTCGACGCGGCCGCCACCAGCATCGACATCACGGCGCAGGATGGCGGCCGCGCGCTCGTGCGCATCAGCGACGACGGTACGGGCATGTCCCGCGACGACGCGGTGCTCGCCATCGAACGGCATGCCACGTCGAAGATCCGCATCGCGGCCGACCTCGTGGGCGTCGCGTCGTTCGGCTTCCGCGGCGAGGCGCTGCCCGCCATCGGGTCGGTTTCGCGCCTCGAAATCGACACCGCCACCGACGACGGTGCGGGGACGCGCGTGCGCGTCGAAGGCGGCGCGCTGTCGTCGGTCGGCGACGTGACGCGGCGTCGCGGCACCACCGTGGCGGTCAGCGACCTGTTCTTCAATGTGCCCGCGCGCCAGAAGTTCCTGCGCGGCGCACGCAGCGAATGGCGCGCGGTGATGGACGTGGTCACCACCATGGCCCTCACCCGCCGAGACGTGCGCTTCTCGATTGCGCATGACGGCAAGGCGCTGCTCACGCTGCCCCCGGCCGGCAGTCTGCGCGACCGGGTGGCCGCGCTCTGGAGCGTGGCGCTCGCCGACGCGCTGGTCGGCGTCGACGACGTCAGCGGCCCGATTCGCGTGAGCGGGCTCGTGCAACGCCCGGCCGATGTCGGCACCGCCGCGCGCCGCGTCTTCCTCACCGTCAACGGGCGCGCCGTGCGCGACCCCGGCATCGTGCGCGCCGCCGAAGCCGCGTATCGGTCCACGGTGCCGGCCGGCGTGCGACCCACCGTCCTGCTCGAAGTGGAGCTGCCGGGTGGCGACGTGGACGTGAACGTGCATCCGGCCAAGGCCGAGGTGCGCTTTCGCGACCGGTGGACGCTGGAACGGGCCGTCGAACGCGCCGTGCGCCGTGCGCTCGGCACCGAAGATGCCGCCGCCTGGTTCGGCACGGCGCATCCGGTGCGGGCCGGTGTGCCCTACTTTCCGCGCGACGTCGACGTCGAAGTGCTGCGCCAGCCGACGCACGAGGCGGCGAGCGCCCCCCTCTTCGAGGGACCTGAGGCAACTCCTGATCCCGTTCCTCTACTGCGCCCTGTGCCCGTGCACTCCACTGTGCCCGCGGCTGTGCCCCTCGGGTTAGAGGAAGCCGACGATTCAACGCCGACTCCCGAGCTCGCGGTGCCACCGCTCATCCAGTTGCGCCGCACCTTCCTCGCCTTCGAACGCGACGACGGCCTCGTCCTCATCGACCAGCATTCGGCGCACGAACGCGTGCTCTATGAACGCTTCATGGCCGCCATGGAGCGAGGCGACGCCCCGGCCCAGCGCCTGCTCTTTCCCCTCACCCTGCACCTCTCGCCCGCCGAGGCCGACGCGTTCGACGACAACCGCGACCTGCTCGCGCGCCTCGGCTTCGAGGCCGAGGCGTTTGGCGGCACCTCGGTGCTCGTGCAGGCGACGCCGTATCCGCACCCGCGCTTCGATGCCGAGCGATGCCTGCGCGACACGCTGCAGGCGCTCACCGGCGATCGCGTGGCGAGCGTCCATGCGCGGCACACGCGACTCGCGGCAACCGTGGCGTGCAAGGCCGCCATCAAGGCCGGCGACCTGCTGGCCGCCGGGGAGATGCGCGCCCTGTACCTCGCTCTCGCCGGCACCACGCTTCCCGCGCACGACGTGCATGGGCGCGCCACCATCGTCCACCTGTCGTGGGATGAACTCGAGCGGCGCTTCGGCCGGCGCTGAGCTGCGCATCGTCTGCGGCCCGACGGGCGCCGGCAAGTCGGCGCTCGCGATGTCGCTCGCCGAGGCGCACGGGCTCGTCATTCTCGCGGCCGATTCGCGCCAGGTCTACCGCGGGTTCGACATCGGCACGGCCAAGCCGACGGCGGCCGATCTCGCCCGGGTGCCGCACGAGGGCATCGACGTCGCCGATCCCGCGGAGCGCTTCAGCGCCGCCGCCTGGGCCGCCTGCGCCGATGACGTGCTGCGCCGCCTCGGTCCCGAGCGCGTGCTCGTCGTCGGCGGCACCGGACTCTACCTGCGTGCGCTCATCGAGCCGCTCTTCGAGGAGCCTCCGCTCGATGCCGCGCGCCGTGCCGCGCTGGCCGCCGAACTCGACGCGCTCGACACCGCCACGCTGCGGCGTTGGGTCATGCACCTCGACGCGTCGCGCGCCGGGCTCGGACGCACCCAGCTGCTGCGCGCCCTCGAGGTCGCGTTGCTCACCGGCCGGCGCATCTCCGACCTGCATCGCGACGCGGCGCGCGAGGCGCGGTGGCGCGCGCGCTGGCTCGTGGTCGATCCCGGCGACGCCTTGCACGCGGGCCTCGAGCGGCGGCTCGACCGGATGCTCGCCGACGGATGGCTCGACGAGGTGCGCGCGCTCGACGCGCGGATTCCGGCGTCCGCGCCCGCCTGGAACGCCTGCGGCTACGAGGCGCTGCGCGCGGTCGCGCACGGTCGCGCGACCCTGGAGGAAGCGCGCCGCGATATACTTGTTGCAACGCGCCAATATGCCAAGCGGCAGCGTACCTGGTTCCGGCACCAACTCGATGCCGGCGCCGTGACCGGCATCGACCCGCTCGACGCCGACGCGGCCGACCGGGCCGGGCGCTGGTGGCACGAGGGACGTCCTGCGTGAAGATCGGCATCACCTGCTATCCGACGTATGGCGGTTCGGGCGCCGTCGCCACCGAGCTCGGCATCGCGCTCGCCGCGCGCGGCCACGAGGCGCACTTCATCACGTACGCGCACCCGTTCCGGCTCCCCGCCGCCGCGCCGCGCATCTTCTTCCACGAAGTCTCCATCGGGCAGTACCCGCTGTTCCAGTACCCGCCGTACGACCTCGCGCTCGCCGTGCGCATGCACGAGGTGGCCACGCAGCAGCAGCTCGACCTGCTGCACGTCCACTACGCCATTCCACATGCGACCAGCGCGTGGCTCGCCAAGCAGATGCTGCGCGAGGCCGGGCATGACCTCCCCGTGGTCACGACCCTTCACGGCACCGACATCACCATCGTCGGCCAGGATCACTCGTATCACGCGATCACCAAGTTCTCGATCGACAAGTCCGACCGCGTCACCGCCGTGTCGCAATACCTCAAGGACGAGACCGTGCGTGCCTTCGGGTGCGACAACCGGCGCGTCGACGTGATCCCGAACTTCGTCGATCCCGCCGTCTTCGATCGCGCCGCGTACGACGGCGCCCTGCGCCGGCAGCTCGGCGACGGCCGCAAGGTGTTGATGCACATCTCGAACATGCGGCCGGTGAAGCGCGTCACCGACGTCGTGCAGATCTTCGCCGCCGTGCGCCGCGAAATCCCCTCGGTGCTCGTGATGATCGGCGACGGTCCCGACCGGTCCGCCGCCGAAGAGGAAGCGCGTCGGCTCGACGTCGAGGGCGACGTGCGCTTTCTCGGCAAGATCGACGGCGTCGCCCCGCTGCTTGCCAGCGCCGATCTCTATCTGCTCCCCACCGACCGGGAGAGCTTCGGCCTCTCGGCGCTCGAGGCGCAGGCGTGCGGCGTGCCCGTCCTCGGGTACGCCGTCGGCGGCCTCCCCGAGGTGGTCGAGTCCGGCGTCACCGGCCACCTCGGTGCCGTCGGCGACATCGTCGGCATGGCGGGCGCCGCCATCGACCTGCTCGGCCATGAGGCGCGCTGGCAGGCCATGAGCGCCGCCGCCGTGCGACGCGCCGCCGGCCACTTCGCCACCGATCGGGTGCTGCCGCGGTACGAAGCGCTCTACGCCGACGCCGTGCGATAGCGGCGCCGCCACCCTACCTTTCGGCACATGAACGAACTCACCCTCTGGCACGCAGCCGTGCTCGGCACGTTGCAGGGGCTCGCCGAGTTCCTGCCGATCAGCAGCTCGGCGCATCTGTCGCTGGCGCCGTGGGCCTTCGGCTGGACCACGCCGGGACTCGACTTCGACGTCGCGCTCCACCTCGGGACGCTCGTCGCGCTCATCGGATTTTTCCGGGCCGAATGGGTCGCGCTGGCGCGGGCCGCGCTCAACGTCGCGTCGACCCAGCGTGTCGAGACGATCGCCGAACGGCGCGCCGTCTTCCTCGTCATCGCGACCGTCCCCGCCGCGGTCTTCGGCCTGCTGCTCGAGCAGCAGGCCGAGACGATCTTTCGTGCCCCGGCGCTGACCGCCACGGCGCTCATCGTCATGGGCGCCCTGCTCTGGTGGGCCGACCGCGCCGCGCCCGCCACGCGGACGCTCTCCGACATGACGTCGACGCAGGCGCTGCTCATCGGGTGCGCGCAGGTCTTCGCGCTCATTCCCGGTGTCTCGCGGTCCGGCTCCACCATCACCGCGGCCCGCGCGCTTTCGTTCGACCGGCAATCGGCCGCCGTCTTCAGCTTCCTGATGTCGATGCCGATCATCGCGGCGGCAGCGGTGCTGAAGGTGCCGAAGCTGCTTGCCGCGGGCGTCGACGCGCAGATCATCGTCGGCATCGCGACCGCCGCGCTGAGCAGTTGGTTCGCCATCGCCATGCTGCTGCGGTTCATCCAGCGCCACGGCTTTGCCGTCTTCGCCATTTATCGATTTGCGCTGGGCGTCGCCGTCTATGCGCTCGTCGCGTATCGTGGCTGACGTGCTGTTCGAGGGATGCTCGGCCGGCGCACTCGCCGCGCGGCTCGGCTTGCCCGCCTGCGTGCTGCATGATCGGGTGACGTCCACCATGGACCTTGCGCACGAGGCGGCGGGGCGGGGCGCCGCGGCCGGCACGATGATTCTGGCCGATGCGCAGGACGCCGGACGCGGCCGCGGCGGCAAGCGGTGGACGTCGGCCCCTGGCGGCGGTCTCTGGATGACGCTCATCGAGCGTCCCGAGTCCGCGCGCGGAATCGACGTCATGTCGTTGCGCATCGGACTGCAACTCGCCGAGGCGCTCGATCCGCTGGCGTGCCGTCCGGTCGGGCTCAAGTGGCCCAACGATCTCTACGTCGGCGACGGCAAGCTGGCGGGCATCCTGGTGGAAGCCCGGTGGCGGGACCAGCGGGTGGAGTGGGTGGCCATCGGGCTCGGCCTGAACGTCGTGCCGCCGCCCGATCTCGCGTTCGCCGCCGGCCTCTCGGGCGGCGTCACGCGCCTGCAGGCGCTCGCCGAGGCCGTGCCCGCCGTGCGCACCGCGTGCGCTGCGGCCGGGCCGCTCACGTCCGACGAACGGTCCCGGTATGCGGCGCGCGACATCAGCGTCGGTCGCGCGGTCAGCCAGCCGGCGGCCGGGGTGGTGTCGGGGATAGGCGCCACGGGAGAATTGATGGTCGACACGGCGACGGGTCCCGTGGCCTGTCGCGCGGGCTCACTGGTCTTTGCGGAGGAGGGCTGATGCTGCTCGTATTCGACGTGGGCAATACCGAGACCACGATCGGCCTGTGCGATGGTGATGACGTGACGCAGCGCTGGCGCATCACGACCGACGGCAGCCGCACGCCCGACGAGGTCTATCTGCTTGTGCGCTCGCTCCTCGACACCTCGGGCGTCGGCACGGCGTCCATCACGGGCGCGGCCATCGGCTCGGTCGTTCCGTCGGTGACGGGGCCGCTGGCCGACGCCTGCGAGCGCCTCGTGGGCGCCGACGCGATGGTGGTGGACGCCGGATCGAGGCTCCCGATCACGCTCGACGTCGACGAGCCGCTGACCGTGGGCGCCGACCGCGTCATCAATACGCTGGCGGCGAGCCGGCTGCATCGCCGCGACTGCATTGTCGTCGACCTCGGCACGGCGACCACGTTCGACTGCATCACGGGCGACGGCACCTTCATTGGCGGCGTCATCTCGCCCGGCGTGCAGATGTCCGCGGAGTCGCTGTTCCGGAAGACCGCCAAGCTGACCGCCACCGAGCTGGTTCCGCCGAGCCGCGTGATCGGACGACGCACCGAGGAGTGCATCCGTTCGGGCGTGGTGCTCGGCGCGGCCGACGCCATCGACGGCCTGGTGCGTCGCATCAAGGCCGAATGGCCGGGGGGCAGGGTGCCGCTGGTGATCGCCACCGGGGGCCTGGCCCCAGCGTTCAAGGCGCTGTGCGAGGAACTCGACGTGCTGGAGCCCGACCTGACGCTGCGCGGATTGGCGATGGCGTACGATCTGCTGCGGTAGCCGTGCGTCGGCATGACCGCGGGCAAGGGCCGACCTGACGGTCGGCCCTCGGTCGTTAAGGCAGTCGTAAGCGACTGTTATTCAAAGAGTTAGACGGATAACGCATTCATGCGGGGCCCTTGCATTGGCCGGGATTTCAGGTATGTTACGAGTGTTGTTAGCACTCGATGGTGATGAGTGCCAACACACGATATTCATCTTCACCCAACCCCCTAACGTACGAGGAGTGCACACCATGGCAGCGAAGTCCGCCAGTGGGCCGAAGGTTGCGCCGCTCGCCGATCGCGTGGTCATCAAGGCGATCGAGGAGTCCGAGCAGATGCGCGGCGGTCTGTATATCCCGGATACCGCCAAGGAAAAGCCCCAGCAGGGCGAGATCATCGCGGTCGGTCCGGGCAAGTATGAGGACGGCAAGCTGATCCCGATGGGCGTGAAGGTCGGCGACAAGGTGCTGTACGGGAAGTACAGCGGCACCGAAGTCACCCTCGACGGCGAGAACTACCTGATCCTGCGCGAGTCCGACGTCCTCGCGGTCGTCAACTAAGCCCACTTACTAGGCACCACGGAGCTGATACCCATGGCAGCAAAGCAACTGCATTTCAATGTGGACGCCCGCGCGGCGCTCAAGCGCGGCGTCGACCAGCTGGCCGAGGCGGTGAAGGTCACGCTCGGCCCCAAGGGCCGGAATGTCGTGATCGAGAAGAAGTTCGGCGCCCCGACGGTCACCAAGGACGGCGTGACGGTGGCCAAGGAAGTCGAGCTGTCCGACCCGATCGAGAATCTCGGCGCGCAGATGGTGAAGGAAGTGGCCACGAAGACGTCCGACAACGCCGGCGACGGCACGACGACGGCGACGGTGCTGGCCCAGGCGATCTTCCGCGAGGGACTCAAGAACGTGACGGCCGGCGCGAACCCGATGGCGATCAAGCGGGGCATCGACAAGGCCGTGACGGCGATCACCGAGGAGCTCAAGCGGATCTCGGTGCCGACGACGGGCAAGAAGGAAATCTCGCAGGTCGGCTCGATCTCGGCCAACAACGACAAGGAAATCGGCGACCTGATCGCCGACGCGATGGAGAAGGTGGGGAAGGACGGCGTGATCACGGTTGAGGAGGCCCGCGGCCTCGAGACGACGCTGGAGACGGTGGACGGCATGCAGTTCGACCGCGGCTACCTGTCGCCCTACTTCATCACCGACCCGGAGAAGATGGAAGTCGCCCTCGAGGACGCCTACATCCTGATCCACGACAAGAAGATTGCGTCGATGAAGGACTTGTTGCCCGTGCTCGAGAAGGTCGCGCAGTCGGGCAAGCCGCTGTTGATCATCGCCGAGGACATCGAGGGCGAGGCGCTGGCCACGCTCGTGGTGAACAAGCTGCGGGGCACGCTGAAGGTGGCCGCCGTCAAGGCGCCGGGCTTCGGGGACCGCCGCAAGGCGATGCTCGAGGACATCGCGGTGCTGACCAACGGCAACGTGATCAGCGAGGAAGTCGGCTTCAAGCTCGAGAACGCCGTGCTCGCCGACATGGGCCGCGCCAAGCGGCTCGTGATCGACAAGGACAACACGACGATCATCGACGGCAACGGCGACGCCGACAAGATCAAGGGCCGCATCAAGGAAATCGAGGTCGCCATCGAGAAGTCGACGAGCGATTACGACAAGGAGAAGCTGCAGGAGCGCAAGGCCAAGCTGGCGGGTGGCGTGGCGGTGATCAACGTCGGCGCCGCGACCGAAGCCGAGATGAAGGAGAAGAAGGCCCGCGTCGAGGATGCGCTGCACGCCACGCGCGCCGCGGTCGAGGAAGGCATCGTCCCCGGCGGCGGCGTCGCGCTCATTCGCGCGCAGTCGGTGCTCAAGGCGATCAAGCTCGACCCCGACGAGCAGATCGGCGTCGACATCGTGCGTCGCGCGATCGAGGAGCCGATCCGCATCATCGTCGCCAACGCCGGCGGCGAAGGGTCGATCGTGGTCGAGAAGGTTCGCGCGTCGAAGGACAAGAACTTCGGCTACAACGCGCTGACCGACACGTACGAGGACCTCGTGGTCGCCGGCGTCATCGACCCGACCAAGGTGACGCGCACGGCGCTGCAGAACGCCGCGTCGATCGCCGCGCTGCTGCTCACCACCGAAGCGCTCATTGTCGAGAAGAAGGAAGACAAGGCGGCGATGCCGTCGGCTCCGGGCGGCGGCATGGGCGGCATGTACTAGACCGGGTTCGAGAATCTGGACTCGGGATTCCGATTTTGGACTTCGAGTCTGGATGGCGATTGGCGATTGGCGATTGGCGATGGGGGTCGGGCAACGGTGCCCGGCCCCCGTTGCATGTGCCGATTCGTCGAGTCTTTCGTCGCCGATGGCCCCCGCTGAGGGGCCGGTTGCGCTAGATTGCTGGTAGCCATTCTTCTGGACCGATCGCCGACGCCGACCGATCCCTGCCGAAACCGATTGACGGTTTCGCTGCCCTGGCGAGCATCAGGCTGGTATGGCCGAGCTCTCCCCGATCGCGCCCACAGGCGGCCCAGTGGTTCTCGCATCTCCGCGGACGCCGTCCTCGGCGCCTTCCGTCCTTCCGACGGGGCCGGTCGGGGCGCCCGTCACCTACCCGCACGCGCTCCGGCGCGTCGCCCTGCTGGGCAACCACCTGCCCCGGCAGTGCGGCATCGCCACCTTCACCACCGACCTCGGCGGCGCGATTGCCGGCGAGTTCCCGGCGCTCGATGTTCTGGTCATAGCGATGAACGATGCGGGGCATCGGCACGCCTACCCGTCGGAGGTCCGCTTCGAGATCGAGCAGGATGACGTCGCGTCGTACCGGCGCGCGGTGGACTTCCTCAACGTCTCCACCGTCGACGTCGTCGCGGTGCAGCACGAGTTCGGGATCTTCGGCGGCAAGGCGGGCGCCCTGCTGCTGCCGCTGCTTGGCGAGTTGCGCATGCCGGTCGTGACGACGCTGCACACGATCCTTGCCCGGCCCAATCCCGCGCAGCGTCGCGTGATGGACGAGATCGTCCGTCTCTCCGAGCGGCTGGTCGTGATGAGTGCGCACGGCGCCGCGCTGCTGCGCGACGTCTACGGTGTCGATCCGGCCCAGGTGGATATGATCCCGCACGGGATCCCCGAAGTGATGTTCGCCGCCGGCGACAAGGACCGGCTGGGCGTCGCCGGCAAGCAGGTGATCCTGACGTTCGGCCTCCTCTCGCCCGACAAGGGCGTCGAGTACGTCATCGATGCCCTCCCGGCGATTCTCGAGCGGCACCCCGACACGGTGTACATCGTGCTCGGGGCCACGCATCCCCACGTCCTCGCGCAGTCGGGCGAAGCGTACCGCCTGATGCTCGAGGCGCGCGCGCAGGCGCTGGGCGTGGACGGCAGCATGATCTTTCACAATCGGTTTGTCAGCCAGCGCGAGCTGGGCGAGTTCCTGACCGCCGCCGACCTCTACGTGACGCCGTACCTCAACGCCGAACAGAGCACGTCGGGGACGCTGGCGTACGCCGTGGGGGCTGGAAAGGCGGTCATCTCGACGCCGTACCAGTATGCGACGGAGCTGCTGGCCGACGGGCGCGGCCTGCTGGTGCCGGTGCGCGACGCCGGGGCGATTGCCCACGAGGTCATCGGGCTGCTCGACGACGGGCCGCGCATGGCCGCCTTGCGTCAGCGGGCCGCGTCGTATGGGCGGGCCATGTCATGGCCGGCCGTGGCACAGCAGCACCTGGCGTCGCTCGAACACGCGGTTGCGAGTCATGCTCATCGCCGGCGCAACGTCTTCCGCGCACGCACCCTCGCCGAGCGGCCGCCGTCGCTGCCCGAGATCAACCTCGATCACTTGCAATGCATCACCGACGACACGGGCGTGCTGCAGCACGCGTCGTTCGTCGTGCCCCGCTACGCCGACGGCTATTGCCTGGACGACAACGCGCGTGCGCTGCTGCTGATGGTCCTGCTCGAGGAGTCCGGCGGCGCCGAGCGGCGTTTGGTGCGCGCCCTGGCGTCGCGCTATCTCGCCTTCGTGAGCAATGCGTTCGACATCCCGTCGGGGCGGTTCCGCAATTTCCTGTCGTACGGCCGTGCGTGGGGCGAATCGGTGGGCTCGGAGGACAGCCAGGGGCGCGCGCTGTGGGCGCTGGGCGCCGTCGTCGGCCGGGCGCACGACCCGGGCCGAAGCAGTCTGAGCGGCGACCTCTTTCACGCGGCGCTCCCCGCCATGGCCGCGCTCACGAGTCCCCGCGCGTGGGCGTACGCCCTGCTGGGGATCGACGAGTACTTGCGCGCATTCGGGGGGGACCGCGGCGTGCAGGCCATGCGCACCATGCTCACCGACCGGCTGGCCGACATCCACGCGCGCGCCAGCACGAGCGACTGGCCCTGGTTCGAGGAGTCGCTGACGTACGGCAATGCGCGACTGCCGCAGGCGCTGATGCTGTCGGGCGCGGCGATGGGACGCGCCGACCTCGTGGCCACCGGAGCGCGGTCGCTCGAATGGCTGGCGGCGCTGCAGCACACCCCCGACGGCTACTTCTCGCCCATCGGGTCGAACGGATTCTACGTGCGCGGCGCGGCGCGGGCGCGCTTCGACCAGCAGCCGGTGGAGGCGTGCGGCATGGTGTCGGCCTGCCGCGACGCGTTGCGCATCACGGGCGACGCGCGCTGGGCGCGCGAGGCCAACGCCGCCTTTGGCTGGTTTCTCGGGCAGAATCACCTGCAGCAGCCCGTCTGCGATGTCTCGACCGGCGGGTGTCGCGACGGCTTGCATGCCGAGCGCGCCAACGAGAATCAGGGCGCCGAATCGACGCTGAGTTTTCTGATGGCGCTCGGCGACATGCGCGCCGCGGCGCGCGACGAACCCGTCTGAACCTGCCACCTCCCGGTCCCCGATGATTTCACGACAGCATTACGAGGTGCTCTTCGAGCGGCACCCCGCGAACCCGATTCTCACGGCCGCCGCGTGGCCCTACCCGGCGCACACGGTGTTCAATCCCGGCGCGACCATGCTGGCCGACGGCACGACGCTGCTGCTCTGCCGCGTGGAGGACCGGCGCGGCCACTCGCACTTGTGCGCGGCGCGCTCGGCGAACGGCGTCGATGGATGGGTGATCGATCCGGCGCCGACCCTGATGGCCGATCCGGGGCGGTATCCGGAGGAACTGTGGGGCATCGAAGACCCGCGCATCACGTTCCTGCCCGACGTCGGCAAGTACGCGGTAGCCTATACCGCATTCAGCAAGGGCGGTCCCGGCGTGGCGCTGGCGATGACGACGGACTTCGTGACGTTCGAGCGCTACGGCCTGGTGATGCAGCCCGATGACAAGGATGCCGCGCTGCTGCCGCGCCGGATCGACGGCAACTACGCGATGCTGCACCGGCCGATGACCGACCTCGGCGCGAACGTCTGGATTTCCTACTCCCCCGACCTGACCAACTGGGGCGGGCACAAGCTGGTGCTCAAGGCCCGTCGCGGCGCGTGGTGGGACGCCAACAAGGTGGGGCTCTCGCCGCCGCTCATCGAGACGCCGCGCGGCTGGTTGATGATCTATCACGGCGTGCGGCAGACTGCGTCGGGGAGCCTGTATCGCCTGGGGCTGGCGCTGCTGGACCGCGAGCACCCCGACCGCGTGCTGCTGCGTGGCGACATGTGGGTCTTTGGCCCGGAGGCGCCGTACGAGTGTGTCGGCGACGTCAACAACGTGGCATTTCCATGCGGCCTCACGATCGGCACGGATCGCGACACGGTCTTCCTGTACTACGGTGCCGCCGACACGAGCATCGCGCTGGCGACGGGGAGCATCGCACGGATGCTGCATTGGCTCGACGAGCACGGGAGCGTGCCGACGCTCGCGTGATCCATGCGCCGGCGCCGTGTCGATCAGATCGCCAGTTCGAACTGCGCCCGTGCTCCGCCCGCCTGCGTCACCATGTCCTGGCTCGCGCAGGCGAGCATCCCCTTGAACGCCGATCCCTTCAACGCCTCCTGTGCCGCGCGCAACGCCACCGCCGGTTCGTTGTTGTGTTGGCTGAGGTGGGCCAGCAGCACCTGCCGCAGCCCCTTGTGCGCCACGCGGTGCAGCAAGCCGCCGGCCTGCCGGTTGCTCAGGTGCCCGTTGTCGCTCGCGATGCGCGCCTGCAGAAAGGGCGGATACGGTCCGTTGCGCAGCATCGCTTCGTCGTGGTTGCTCTCGAACAGCAGGAAGTCGAGTCGCTCGAACGCGGCGCCGAGTTCGTCGGGCACGTGCCCGAGGTCCGTCGCGATGCCGAGGCGCGCCCCCGACCGCGTGGCGGTGATCACGACCGCCGCCGGCTGCGCCGCGTCGTGCGGCACCCGCACGAGTTCCACCGTGCACTCGCCGATCGTCTGCGGCTTGCCGTAGGGCAGAGGCAGGAGTCGCTCCGCCGGCACGTCAGCCGCACCGCTCAACGTGCCACTCAGCGTGCCGCGCGTTGCGATCACCGACCAGTGCCACTTGGCCACGGCCTGCGCGAGTCCCTTGATGTGGTCGGTGTGCTCGTGCGTCACCACCACGGCGCGGATCGACTGGGGCGCCACCCCGACGTCGGCGAGGCGGCGCGCGAGGAGGCGCGGCCCGAGGCCGCAGTCCACGAGCAGCCGCGTGGAACCCATGTCCACCAGCGTCGCGTTGGCCTTGCTCCCGCTGGCGAGGGTGCAGAACCTCACGGCGTCCAGCGCAGCGCGTAGGCCGCGACGAGGGCGGCGCGCGCGCCATCGTCGAGCCGCTCGCCGCGCCGGGCCATGACGCGCTCGATGACCTGGAGGAACTTGTCGAGCGCGAACGAAGCCTCCGGTCCGCCACCCCACGAGAACGGCGGAATCACCCGCGGCGCCGGCTGCGTGAAGACATTGGCGCCGGCGCCCACCAGGGTCCCGGTGTTCAACAGCGTCCCGATGGCCAGCTTCACGTGGTCCCCGATGAGCGACCCGAGAAACTGCAGGCCGCTGTCCTCCACGCCGCCGGGGGTCCACATCTGCACGGTGCCGTAACTGTTCTTGAGGTTGCTCGTCGTTGTCCCGGCGCCGACGTTCGCCCAGCGGCCGATGACGCTGTGCCCCATAAAGCCGTCGTGCGCCTTGTTGGTATGCCCGAAGAACAGCGTCGTGTTCACTTCGCCATGCACGCGGCAGTGATCGCCGATCGACGCGTTGGCGATGCGCCCGCCGTGAATCGTCGTCGCCTCGCCGATCGCGCACGGCCCGCGCAACCGCGTGAACGCCTGCACGATCGCCCCGCGGCGCACGAGCACCGGGCCCGCCTCGGCGTCGAGCACCACGAACGGCTCGATGGTTGCGCCATTCTCGATGAACACCTCGTGGGCGCCGATGACGCGCACGTCGGCCATCGTCGCCGGATGGCGCGTGTGGAGGCTGGCGCCGAGGTACGGAATGTCGGCGGCCAGCATGGCGCCCAGGTGCCGCACGAAGTCCCACGCCCGGTCGATCCACCAACCGCGCACCGGCGTCGCGCGACCGTTGCGCGCGGCCAGCGATTCGAGCTTCAGCGTGCCGTCGGCGAGCCGCTCGACGTCGAGTGGGGCGCTCAGCCGCACTGCCACGACCTGGCCGTCAGCCGTCCACGTGTCGGCGTCGGCCAACGCCACGTCGAGCGCGGGCGCAAAGCGGGCGTTCGCCACCACGAGCCCTGCACCGAGGAGTCCGCTGGCCGTTGGGGGGGTGCCGGGCTCGTCAAAGGACACCAGGTGCCGAGCGCCGACGCGCCCGGCAACCGGGCCATTCACGATCGCCGCCCATCGTTCGCGGATCAGCACCGCCCCGGCGCGCATTTCCGTCACCGGCCGCAGCAGGGCAAACGGCTCGAGCGCCCGACCGGCAGCGTCCTCGTAGAGGATGACGGGAGGAACGGTCACCGTCGTTCGCGCAGGGGACCGGGGAGCGTGGCGAGCAGCGGCTTGAGGTTGCGGGCCTTCTCCTCGGTGGTCACGAGCACGACCCCGTCATGCTCCACGACCACGAGATCGTGCACGCCATACAGCACGATGTCGGCGCCGGCGGCGTAGACCACGTTGTCGGCCGCCTCGCACAGGTGCACGCGGCCGTGCGCCACGTTGCCCGCGCCGTCGCGCGCACGCACGCTGCGCAGCGCCGACCATGTTCCCACGTCGCTCCAGCCGAAGTTGCCGGACAGCACGAACATGCGCGCGCTCCGTTCGAGCACGGCATGGTCGACCGCGATCGGCTGCGTCACGTTCACGAAGAACCGGGCCGCGTCATCGCCGGCGGCGTCGAGCGGGTCGGCCACGAGCGGGCAGTGCGTCCGCAATTCGGCGAGGAAGACGCCGACGGGCCAGGCGAAAATCCCCGAGTTCCACAGTGCGCCGGCGGCGACGAGCGCTTTGGCGCGCTCGGGGTCGGGCTTTTCGACGAATCGCGCGACGCGGTGCGCGGCACCGTCGGACTTGGCGCCGACCTCGATGTAGCCCAGCCCCGTGTCGGGGTGCGTCGGCACGATGCCCACGGTGACCAGTCCCTGGGTGCGCGCCGCTTCGGCGGCCGCCAGGCGGAGGGCATCGCGGAAGCGCGGCACATCGGCGATGGCCGAGTCGGCATGCACGGAGAGCATGACCGCGTCGGGCCCCGCGCGTTTGGCGATGCGGCTGGCCGCCCAGGCGAGGGCGGCCGCCGTTCCGGCGGGACGCGGTTCGGCGAGCACATGTCCCGCCGGGAGTTCGGGCGCGAGCGCGGCCACGCCCGCGGCCAGCTCGGCATTGGTCAGTACCAGGGTCTGCGCGGGCGGCGCTACCGGGGCCAGCCGGTCGAGCGTGTCGCGCAGCATCGACTGGTCGCTCAGCAGCGGAAGGAACTGCTTGGGCCGTTCCGGGGTGCTCAAAGGCCAGAAGCGCGACCCGACGCCGCCGGCGAGGATCACCACCCAGGTGGCGGACGGACCGGTCATCGGAGGTCCGGTGGCGCGTCGGCGCTGTCGTCCATGCCGGTGAGGGCGACGACGCGGGCATAGAGGCGCTTGGGACTGAACGGCTTGGTGATGAAATCGGAGGCGCCGAGGCGCATCGCTTCGTCGTAGTGCTGGTCCTGCCCGGCTGCCGTGAGGATGACGCAGGGGATCGACGACCAGCGCGGGTCGTGTCGCATGCGGGCCAGCACGTCGAGCCCGCTGAGGTGGGGCATCATGAGATCGAGGAGGACAAGGCGGATGTCATCGTGCAGGGCGAGCGCGTCGAGCGCTTCGGTGCCGTCGAACACCAGCGTCACCTGGAACGGCCCGGTTTCCAGTTTCGTCTTGACGATGCGGCCGATGTGGGGCTCGTCGTCGGCCACGAGCACGTGGCACGTCATGCCGGGGGGCCGGTCAGACCAGCGACGCGATGTTCGCGCGATTGCGCCGCAGTTCGTACAGCAACTGGGCGAGATTGACGCCGGACGCGGCGAGGACGAGCAGCACGGCGTCGCCCGACAGCGAGGAGACGATGGCATAGCCGCCGTCGTGCTCGAGCACGACGGTTTGCAGCGCGCCGTGCGCGCTGGCGACGCCGAGTTCCTCGGCCGACAGCAGCACGGGCGGCACGTGCGCCGCCACGCCGTCGGTGTCGAGCGTCGGCCCGGCGTGTCCGTCGATGACGAGGCCATCACGGCCGAGGACGATGGCGGCCTGCACGCCGTCCCGCTCCCGAATCGCTGCCACGAGTTCGCGAATGGTCGGCATCGTCCGGCTCCGGTGATGAATAGGTTGCCGAAGTGTACGCTCCCCCAGAGCGAAGTCAAGCCGACTTCGCTTCCCCTGTCGTGGCCGGACCGCTAACTTCACCAGCAACCCATGCACACATCGAATCTTCCCGGTCGCCGCGGCGCGCGCGCGGCGTTTGGCCTCGGCCTCCTCGCCCTCGCGGCGCTCGTCTCGGCCGGGTGCAGCGACCCGTTCAAGCTGAAGGCGCAGTACGCCAACGAACCGTTCGTCTACTCGGTCTACGGTATTTCGGGAGCGGGCCCGGCCAACGCGCCGGCGGCCCTCGACCTCGTCGGCCGCGCGCCCGTCAAGGTGGACGGCTCGTTCGCGTTCGACATCGCTTTCGACTTCGATGCCACCGGCAAGGTCGTCATCCTGCCGCAGAAGCTCGTCGGCACGCCGATCAGCGGATCGCGCACCGTCTATCTGCAGCGCATCGGCGGCTCGTACGAGTCGGTCCTGGAGTCGCCGACGAAGAACTGGTTCGCGGACTCCGCGCTCGCCGTGCGGCCGGGCGAGGTGGTGGGGATCAAGCTCACCTCTCCCAGCTGCGTGTATCAGCTCTCGAGCGACATGCACGGCAAGATCGTCGTCGATTCCGTGAAGGCCGGCGGCCTCATCTTTGGCCGCGGGATGATCAACCCGAACTGCGGCTTCCGATCCTTTGCCGAAGGCGTTCCGGACAAATAGGCATGCACGACATCCGGATGGTGCGCGAGCACTCGGCAGCGCTGCGCGACGGGATGCGCCGGCGTGGCACGCTCGATCAGCTCGAACCGGTCATTGCCCAGCTCGAGGGGCTCGACCGCGAGCGCCGGCAGGCCATCCAGACGGTGGAAGAGAAGAAGGCGGCGCGCAATGCGGCCAGCCAGGAAGTGGGCCGCCGCAAGAAGGCGGGGGAGGATGCCACCGAGCTGCAGGCGCAGACGCGCACGCTCGGCGAGGAGATTGCCCGGCTCGAGGCGACGCTGGCCGGCACCGAGTCGGCCATCCAGCGCGGGCTCTACGAGATTCCGAACGTCACCTTGCCGGCGGTCCCGGCGGGCGACGAGACGCACAATGCGGTGGTGCGCAGCTGGGGCACGCCGCGGGCGACGGAGGGAGTGGCGCCGCATTGGGACGTGGCGGAGGCGCTGCGGATCATCGATCTCGCGCGCGGGGCCAAGATCTCGGGCTCGGGCTTCATCGTCTATCGCGGGGCCGGCGCGCGGCTGGTGCGCGCCCTCATGAACCTCATGCTCGACCTGCACTCGGGCGCGCACGGTTACGAGGAAGTCTGGGTGCCGGCGGTCGTGAATCGCGCGTCGATGACTGGCACGGGGCAGTTGCCCAAGTTCGAGGACGACATGTATGCCCTGACCGACGAGCAGGGTTTCCTCATTCCGACCGCGGAAGTGCCGCTCACGAACCTGTACGGCGGCGAGATCCTCGATGCATCGCAGTTGCCGATGGCGTTCTGCGCGTACAGTCCGTGCTTTCGCCGCGAGGCGGGGGCGGCCGGCAAGGACACGCGCGGACTCCTCCGCGTGCACGAGTTCGACAAGGTCGAGCTGGTGCGCTACTGTCGGCCCGAGGACGGCGCCGCGCAGCTCGAGCTGCTCACCGGGCATGCCGAGCAGGTGCTGCAGCAACTCGGTCTGCCGTACCGCGTGGTGCTGCTCGCCGCCGGTGACACCGGCTTCAGCAGCGCGATGACGTACGATCTCGAAGTCTTCGCGCCCGGCGTCGGCAAGTGGCTCGAAGTGTCGTCGTGCTCGGTGTTCACGGACTATCAGGCGCGGCGCGCGAACATCCGGTTCCGCGCCGCCCCCGGCGAGAAGCCGCAGCACGTCTACACGCTCAACGGCTCGGCGCTGGCCTTCCCGCGCATCATCGCCGCCCTGCTCGAGCATTATCAGCAGCCCGACGGCTCCGTGGGCGTCCCCGAGGCGCTGCGTCCGTACGTGGGCCTCGACGTGTTGCGCTAGCGCATGAATCGCCGGGTGCCGGTGGTCGGTGTTTCGCTCGGCCTCCTGCTGCTGATGGGGTCGTACGTCTGGTACGCGCAGCGCGTGGTGGACGAACTGCGCAGCGAATCGGCGCGCACCGGGCGCATGTTTGCGCGCGTGTACAGCGCCCTGGTCGACACCGACACCTCGGCGTCGGCGGAGACCGCCGCGCTCATGGACCTCTCTCGGGAGATCCGCGAGCTCGGCGTGCCGCTGATCGTGACGGACGGGCAGGGGCGGCCGACCTGGTTTGCGAACATTCCCGAACTGGGCGCCGGGCTGGCCAGCGCCGCCGACCCGAGTTTCACGGCGCTGACCGCCATGGTGCGCACGCTCGACCGGCAGAACAAGCCGGTGGTCGAGCCGGGCGTCGGGCAGATCCACTTCGGCAACACGCCGCTGGTGCGCGGCTTGCGCGTCATCCCGCTGCTGCAGGTGGCGATGCTCAGCCTGCTCATCGTGGCGGGCATCCTGACGCTTGGCGTGCGCGCCCGCGCCGAGCGCGAGCTCGTGTGGGCCGGCATGGCGCGCGAGGCGGCCCACCAGCTGGGCACACCGCTCTCGTCGCTGCAGGGGTGGCTCGAACTGCTCGCCGAGCGCGACGGCGATGCCGCCGCCGATTCGGCGCGCCGGCACATGGAAGGCGATGTGGTGCGGCTCGAGCGCGTGGCGCATCGCTTCGAGCGAATCGGCCGGGAGCCCAAGCTCGTGCCGACCGACGTCGGCGACGCGGTAGAGGGGGTAGTGGACTACTTCCGCGCCCGCGTGCCGACGCTGGCCAACACCGTCACGCTGACGTTCGAACGTGGTGACGGGCCACTCGTCGTCCGGGCCGACCGCGTGCTGCTCGAGTGGGCGGTGGAATCGCTGGTGAAGAACGCCGTCGATGCGCTGGCCGGACGCGGCGGCACGATTGCGGTGCGCGTCGAGCGGGCCGCCGGAGGCGGGGCGAAGGTACGCGTGGCCGATGATGGGCCGGGCATTCCCCCGTCGTTGCGCCGGAAGATCTTTGCCGCCGGCTTCACCACCAAGGAGCGTGGCTGGGGCATCGGCCTTCCGCTGGCGCGGCGGATCGTCGAGGAGTCGCACCACGGCCGGTTGCTGCTGGTACCGTCCGATCGCGGCGCGGTGTTCGATGTGACGTTCCCGGGATGACGTCGCTGCGCATCGGTGGCGAGGTGACGCTCAAGGTGACGCTCAACGCGGCGCAGCGTGCGGCGGTCGAGCATGGCCTGGGGCCGTTGCTCGTCCTCGCCGGGGCGGGGTCGGGGAAGACGCGCGTGCTCACCGCGCGCGTCGCCCGGCTCGTCGACGAGCTGGGCGTCAGCCCGCATCGCGTGCTCGCCGTGACGTTCACCAACAAGGCGGCGGGCGAAATGCGGGCCCGCATCGCGCGCCAGCTCGGGGCCGAACCGCGCGGCATGTGGATCGGCACCTTTCACGGCATCGGCGCGCGGTTGCTGCGCCTGCACGCCGATCGCGTCGCGCGCACGGCGGAGTACACCATCTACGACGAAGACGACACGCTCGCCGTCGTCCGCCGGCTGATGGAACGCGAGCGGGTGTCGGTGAAGGACTTTGCGCCGAGGGCCGTGGTCGCCGCCATCAGCGACGCCAAGAACGCGCTCGTCACGCCGTCGGAGTACGCGAGGCTCGCGGCGACGCCGCTCACCCGGGCCGCCGCGGCCGTCTACGCCACGCTCGAGCCCGCGCTGCGCGCCGCCAACGCCGTGAGCTTCGACGACCTGCTCGTGCTGCCCGTGCAGATCCTGCGCGAGCACGAGGAGCTGCGGGCGCACTACGCGGCGCGGTTCGAGCACCTGCTCGTCGACGAATATCAGGACACCAACCACGCGCAGTACGAGTTTGTGCGCCTCCTCGCCGGGGCGCAGGGCAACCTGGCGGTGGTCGGCGACGACGATCAGTCCATCTACGGGTGGCGCGGCGCCGATGTGCGCAACATCCTCGACTTCGAGCGCGACTACCCCGGGGCGCGCGTCGTGCGGCTCGAGGAGAACTACCGTTCGACGCCGGGCATTCTCGCCATCGCCAATGTCGTCATCGCGCAGAACGCGGCGCGGCGCGGCAAGACGCTGCGCGCCACGCGCCCCGCCGGCGAGCCGGTGACCGTGCTCAAGGCGCTCGACGACCGCGACGAAGCCGACGCCATCGCCGACGAAATCGAAACGCGCCGCCTCGCCCGGCGCGATCGCGCGGCCGACGTGGCGGTGCTGTACCGCACCAATGCGCAGAGCCGTCCGCTGGAAGAGTCGCTGCGCCGGCGCGGCATTCCGTATCGGCTCGTCGGCGCGGTGCGGTTCTACGACCGCCGCGAGGTGCGCGACCTCCTCGCGTGGCTCCGTCTCGCGGCCAACCCGGCCGATGACGAGGCCTTTCGGCGCGCCGTTACGGTGCCGCGGCGCGGGATCGGCGAGACCTCGGTCGACCTCATGGCCGACGCGGCGCGCGCGCGCGGCGTGCCGCTGCTCGAGATGGCGCGTCGCGCCGGCGACCTCGACGGCATGCGCCCCGCCGCGCGCGCGGCGCTCTTGCAGATCGTGGAACTGGCCGACCGGTTTCGCGCCAGCGCCACCGACGCGAGTGTCGACCGGCTCATCATCGAGATCCTGACGGCCACGGGCTACGACGAGGCGTTGCGCGCCGAGGGCCCCGAAGGACTCGATCGTCTCGACAATGTGCGCGCGATGGTCGAAGGCGCCGCCGAAACGGTGGTCGACGATGGGGGGGAGCTGGGTCTGCGCCCGCTCGACCACTTTCTGCAGAAGGCCATGCTCGTCACCGCCATCGATCAGCTGGGTCCCGAGGCCGATGCCGTCACGCTGATAACCGTGCATACCGCCAAGGGCCTGGAGTTCCCGGTGGTCTTTCTCGCGGGCATGGAGGACGGCCTCTTCCCGCTCGCCCGTGCGTTCGACGATCCGGAGATGCTCGAGGAGGAGCGCCGGCTGCTGTACGTCGGCATCACGCGGGCGGAGCGGAAGCTGTATCTCACCTGGGCGATGTCGCGCCGCCGCAACGGCGAACTGCTGCCGGGCATCCTCTCGTCGTTCCTGTCGTCGGTGCCTGGCGCGTTGTACGAGGCGCGGCAGACCGGCAAGCTGCGCGGCTCGGCGAGCGCCCTCGCGTATGGCTCGCCGTCGGCGCGGCGCCCCGGCGCGCCGGTGATGCGCCCCGCGCCCTCGCGTGGCACCGGTTGGGACGTGCCGGCCGAGGAGGAATCGCAGGTGGCGCCCCGCTACGTCAAGGGCGCGCGCGTCCGGCACAAGGCGTTCGGCACGGGGACGATTCTCGACCTGTCGGGGACGGGGCGCGATACCAAGGTGACCATCGAGTTCGATGACGAGGCGGTGGGACGCAAGCGGCTCGTCGTCGCGTTCGCCGGGCTCGAGCGCGAGGACGACTGACCACAGGCGGGGCGGTGTGCGCCTCGCTCAGCTCAGCGCACGCCGCGCCGGCGTGTACAGCGGCGTCGTCAGCTGGGCCGTGAAGCCGAGTGATGTCGCCGGCAGCCCGAAGTGCCGGCCCGCCGACTCGCGCGCCCCCGCTTCGTGGCCGCCATGCCGCATCGCCGTGCGCCGCACCGCCTTGGCCGCGCGCAGGGCCTCTTCGCCCGACGGATCGTGCGCGTACGGCTCGCTGCCGTCCATGCGTCGGAGCAGATCGACCACAAAGTCGAACGACCGCCCGAGGTACGCGCCCACCGCGCGCTCCTCCAGATCCCACCGGCTGCGCTCGGCCATCGCCGCGAAGATGCGCTGCCAGCTGTCCGCGTCCGTCACCCGCACCATGCCGCGAAAGATCCGCCGGTTCGTGTGCGTGCTGAAGATCGTCGGGCTCAGGATGCGGTCCAGGTGATCGTCCGCGCGCGCGTGGTCGAGCAGGATGATCTCGTGCGCGCGCCGGCTGTGCCGCGCGCCGAGGTGCGACTCGAATCGACTCTCCCAGTATGAATGGCCGATGGCGCTCGTGCTCGACGTCACCGCCAGCTGGTGCGGCACGAACCAGTTGTGCGCCACCACGTCCGCGGCGAGGTGCGCCAGGTAGCCGTAGGCGAACGCCTGCAGTGTTTCGTCGCGCGCGCGGTCGAGAATTTCGAGCCCTACCGGCCAGTGATGGCAATGCCGGCCGAATCGCGCGTATTTCTTGGCTATGCTCGTGTCGGCGGCAATCGACCCGTACAGGAAGTCGTACGGCAGGGCCTGCAGCAGTTCCGCCACGCGCGCCGGGAGCAGGAACGCGGACCGCAGCACCGCTTCGCCCAGCAGAATGTGCGTGCCCGGGGTCCACGCGTGCGCCGCCTCGGGCGTGAGGGCGAGCAGCACGAGCACGACCGTGGCGACGCGCCACGCCATCACGCGTCGCCGTCCGAGTGCCGTGGCGGGCGCGTATCGCTCGGACTCAATCGGCGCGTCGGTCGCCAGCCTCTCCCCGGTCTTCCGCGCCACCGCCACCCCGGCGATTGCGCCGCCGCTTGCGCCTCGGCGCCGAACGTGGCGCCGAACCCGGCGCCGGAGCGCCATCGGGTTCCCGGTGGTGCGGCCCATCGGCGTAGGGTGATTCGTGCCGGTCGTCGTCCCCCTCGTCCGCCAGGTGCCGTGGCTCCGTGCGATTCCCCTCGTGCCGTACCGCGCCGCCATCACCCTCGCCATCGTCTCGTGCGCGCCGCGGCTCGTCGGGCGGGCGACGATGCTCGTGGCGCGGCCGGAACAGCCGCGACCCGGCCTTGAAGGTCGTGATGGCGGCGCCGGCCACGTCGGCCACGGCCTCGGCCTTGCCGGTCACGCGCGCCATCAGGTCGCCGAACTCGTCGATGCGATCGGCAATGCCGCCCACCGCATCGCGCACGCGCTCCGTCGCCTCGGTGAGCGCCTCGGCCGACGCCACCGCGCCCGTCCGCACGGCGTCGGTGAGGACGCGCACGTTCTCGGTGGCCGCGGTGGCGCTGGCGATCATCGGATCCACCTTCGACGCGAGCCGGCCGAGGTGCTCCTGGATCGCCTGCTGCGCCTTCCACATCCGGAAGAAGATGACGGCGAGCAGCACGACCACCACCAGCGTGACGATCTGCGCCAGCCCGGCGGCCACGAAGACCACCTGGTCAAACCCCGAGCGGTCGAGCGGTACCTGCCGCACCAGCATCGTGTCGGCGGCTGCAACAAAGGGGAACGGCATCATGCTCGTAGCTTCCCCTTGTTTCCCGACAATTGCAAGGGTGTTTCGGCCGACGGCACAACGGAGGAAGCCCCGCACCGCGCTCCATTCCGCAATCCGCAGGCGCCATCTATTATCGTGTCATGAGATTTCTCGTCGAAGGGGGCCGCCCGCTGAGCGGCACCATCCGCCCATCGGGCAACAAGAACGCGGCGCTGCCGATCGTCGCCGCCACGCTGCTCACCGAACAGCCGGTCACGCTGCAGAACGTGCCGCGCATCCGGGACATCGAAACGCTCGTCGAGTTGCTGGCGACGACCGGCGCCGAGGCGCGCTGGACGGGACCGAATGCGCTGTTCGTGCATGCCAAGTCCGTGTCGGCGCGCGCGCTCGACCTCGAGATGTGCAAGAAGATTCGCGGCTCCATCCTGCTCGCCGCGCCGCTGCTCGCGCGCTGCGGCGAAGTGACGCTCGCCCCCCCGGGGGGCGACGTCATCGGGCGGCGGCGGCTCGACACGCACTTTCTCGCGCTGCAGCAGCTCGGCGCCGACCACGTGCTGTCCGACCAGATCCGGTTCACGACCAAGGGGCTTGTCGGCGCCGACGTCTTTCTCGACGAACCCAGCGTCACCGGTACCGAGAACGCGGTCATGGCCGCCGTCGCCGCTCGCGGCAGCACGACGCTGCGCAACGCCGCCAGCGAGCCGCACGTGCAGGATCTCTGCGAATTCCTCGTGGCGCTCGGTGCGCGCATCGACGGCATCGGCACCAACACCGTCACCATTCACGGCGGCGCGACGCTCGGCGGCGCGACGCACGCCATCGGTCCCGACCACATCGAGGTGGGATCCTTCATCGGACTCGCCGCGGTGACGCGCAGCGCCTTGCGCATCGAAGGGGCGGGGGTGCGCCACCTCCGTGCGGTGCTCATGGGATTCGAGCGACTCGGGATCACCTGTCGCGCCGACGGCGACGACCTCGTCATTCCCGCCGACCAGTCGATGGTCATCCAGAACGACCTCGGCGGGCATGTGCCCAAGCTCGAGGACCAGCCGTGGCCCGCCTTTCCGGCCGACGTGATGTCGATCGCGATCGTCACGGCCACGCAGTGCCACGGCCTGATCCTGATGCACGAGAAGATGTTCGAGTCGCGCATGTTCTTCGTCGACAAGCTCGTGTCGATGGGGGCGCGCATCGTGCTCTGCGATCCGCACCGCGCGCTCGTCGCCGGCCCGTCCGAGCTGCGCGCCGGCACGGTGGAGAGCCCCGACATCCGCGCCGGCATGGCGATGCTGCTCGCCGCGCTCTGCGCGCGCGGTACGAGCACCATCAAGAACGTCGGCCAGATCGACCGCGGGTACGAGCGCATCGACGAACGGCTCAACGCACTCGGCGCGCGCATCACGCGCGTGAGCGAGGACCAATGAGCGGCACGCTCCCGCCGCGCGAGCGGGTCGCCTCGTTCGCGGTGCTGGGCCTGGCCGCGTTCACCACCCTGCGTGACGCCGGGAGCTACGGGTGCACCGATGACGCGCCCGTGTGCGAGGTCGACGCCCGCTGGCTGGCGCTCGTGCAGGCCACCGGCGGACGGCTGGCGTCCGCGCATCAGGTGCATGGCACGCGGGTGATCACCCACCAGAGCGGATGGGACGGCTGGTTGCGCCTCGACTCGGCGGACGGCCACGTCACGGCGCACCGCGACACGGCGCTCGCCGTGACCGTCGGCGACTGCGTGCCCGTGTTCATCGGGCATCCCAAGGGCGCCGCGGCGCTGCTGCACGCCGGGTGGCGCGGCACGGCGCTCGGCATTCTCGAGGCGGGTATCCGCTCGCTCAAGACACTCGGCTGCGACGCCGGCGATCTCGTGGTGCATCTCGGGCCGGCCATCTGCGGGAAGTGCTACGACGTCGGCCCCGACGTGTATGCACAGCTGATGCGCCGCGCCATCGATCACGCCGCGCCGGTGGACCTGCGCGCGCTGCTCGCCGACCAGGCGCGGATCGCCGGCGTAAAGCAGGTCGAGATCAGCGAGTGGTGCACGCGGTGCCACGGCGAACGCTTCTTCAGCTATCGGGCGGGCGATGGCGGACGGCAGGTGGCGGTGATTGCGCCGGCGGTGTGACGGTCGAATTCACGATAGCGTGGTGGCGGAGGATGCGATGCGCTCACATGCGCCGCTGTGTCGTTTGCTGATGCTTGCGATTGCCGCAGCAGGCATTGCGTGCCACGGTTCGACGGAGCCGCTGACCGAGAACGCCGTGGTGGGCACCTACGTGCTCACCAGTATCCGTGGGGTCCCAGTTCCCAATGACCTTTTGGGCCCCGGCCGCGGCTGGGTGGACTCGGCGAGACTCGAGTTGGAGCAGAGCCACCGACTGGTGTACATGTGGCATGGGGCAATCTGCATTCCTCTTGCCACCTGCACGATCCACCACGACACGGCGGTCGGAACATGGACGCTGCTGCCTGATCATCGCCTGAAGCGAGAATTCCCGCCCTATGGTATCGATACTCTGTATGTCGAAGACAGGGGCTCGGCGCTATACGATGTGTTCTACGTCGATGACAGGCGGTTGCCAAGCATGCGGTTCACTCGCGTCAGATGACCAGCGTGTAGGTCATCGCGGACTCGCATTCTGGGCTTGGTGTCCGCCCACTCCTTGACGCTGGCGCCCGCGGCATCTATAATACTCAGGCTGGGCGGGGCACATGACCGTCCTGGGAATGTGGGGTCGCCCCCCACATTTTTTTGTCTCTATTGGGGATTGATATCAGGTGAAGCAGACACTGGAACCCTTTGTCATTGCTGCACTTGACTCGCTGGGCCTTGATCTCGTCGAGTTGCGTGTCGGCGGCACCCGCCAACGTCCGCTGCTTGATGCGCGCATCGATCGGCGTGACCTCCAGAAGGTCACCGTCGATGATTGCGCGGGGGCATCGCGGGCGATCGAGGTGCGACTGGATGCTGATCCATCGCTCTTCGGCGACCGCTACGTGCTCGAGGTGTCATCGCCGGGCATGGAGCGGCCGCTGCGCTCCGAGAGTGATTGGCGTCGGTTCGTGGGCCGCAAGGCGAATGTGAAGAGCGCCGTCCTCGGAGGGCGCGTCGAAGTGGAGATTGTGGGAGTCGAGGACGACCTGGGCGCGCCGCGCCTGCGTCTCCGCGATGCGAAAGGGAATGAGCACGTGCTCGGGCTGGCCGACGTGGATGAGGCCCGCCTGGCGTTTCACTGGAAACCGTAACGAGGTCCCGGATGTCCGGATCGGCTGAAATCCTTGCTGCATTCCGCGAGCTGTCGAACTCGAAGCAGATCGACCGCGCGGAGCTGCACGCCCTGCTCGAGGACGGCATCCATGCCGCCCTCGCCAAGAAGCACGGGCCCAATGTCCAGGCCGACATCTCCATCGACGAAAGCAAGGGCGAGATTCGCATCGTGCTGCTCAAGACCGTCGTCGAGAAGGTCGAGGACGCGGGGCGCGAGATCAGCGTCGAGGAGGCGCGGTTCGAGGACGCGGAGTTCCAGATCGGCGACACGATGGAGGAGCCGGTCGAGTTCGCCGAGTTCGGGCGGTCCGCCGTGCAGGCCGCCAAGCAGCGCATCATCCAGCGCGTGCGCGAAGGCGAGCGCACCAAGATCCGCGACGAGTTCTCGGGCCGCGTCGGCGACCTGCTCTCGGGCGAGATCCAGCAGATCGAGCGCGGCAAGATCGTCGTCATGCTCAACAAGTTCCGCGAGGCCGAGGCGATCATCCCGTATCGCGAGCAGAATCACCGCGAGGACTACAAGCAGGGCGAGCCGCTGCGCTCGGTGCTCAAGAAGATCGAGGAGACGCCCAAGGGGCCGCGCCTCGTGCTCTCGCGCGCCGACCCGATGTTCGTGCAGGCGCTATTCAAGCTCGAAGTGCCCGAGATCCAGGCGGGGATCGTCGAGATCAAGGCGTCGTCGCGCGAGTGCGGCAGCCGCACCAAGATCGCCGTGGTCTCCAAGGACGACGCCATCGATCCGGTGGGCGCCTGCGTCGGCCTCAAGGGCGCGCGCGTCCAGGCCGTCGTGCAGGAACTCGGCGGCGAGCGCATCGACATCGTGCCCTGGTCGCCCGATCCCGAGCGGTTCGCCAAGCTCGCGCTCGCGCCGGCCAAGGTGGCGCGCGTCTTCAGCGACGCCGCCACCAAGACCATTCAGGCCGTCGTGGACGAGGACCAGCTGTCGCTGGCCATCGGCCGCAATGGGCAGAACGTGCGCCTCGCCTCGGAGATCACGGGGTGGAAGATCGACCTGTACTCGAGCCGGGAATGGTTGGAGCGCGGCGGCGACATGCCGCTCTTCCAGCCGCTGCCCGAGGAGGACGAGGCCGCCGATGTGCAGCTCTCGGCCATCGAGGGACTGCCGCCGGCGACGGTGGCGGTGCTCGAAGCCGGCGGCTTCCGCACGCTGAACGACATCATCGACCTCGAGCGCGACGACTTCCTGCGCTTGCCGGGCATCGCGCCCGAAGAGGCCGATCGCATCATCACGATGATCAACGAACTCACGACCGACGACAACAACAACGGCGCACCGGCGGCGGACGATGCCGGGGCCGAGACGGGCGAGGCGTGAGCGGGTGATGGACGCCGTGCTGCAGCGCCGGTTGCTGGGCCTGGCCGGGCTCGGCATTCGGGGACGCAATGCGGTGGTGGGGGTCGACAAGGTTCGAGCGGCGGCGCTGGCCGGCAAGTTGCGGCTGGCGATGGTGGCGGGAGACGCGTCGCATCACAGTCGCGACAAGGTGGTCCCGCTGCTGGCGGCGAAGGGCATCACGCTGGTGGACGGGTTTGCGGCGGCCGATCTGGGCGCCGTGTGCGGGCGGGAGGCGACGGCGGTGATCGGCATCGTCGACGTGCAGTTGGCGAAAGGCATTCGCGGAGCGCTCGGCTCCGCGGGCGAGTAGCAGCACGAGGGAGGCAGTTTGACGAAGCTTCGGGTGAGTGACCTGGCGGCCGAATTCGGCATCTCGAGCGACGAAGTGTTGTCCATGCTTCGCGCGATGGATGTCGTAGTGCGCAGCCACCTGACGCCACTGACGGATGATCAGATCTCGCGCGCGAGAGCCCGCTGGGAACGCGAGAAGCGTTCGCGTGCCCTGAAGGCGACGGAAGCGCCAGCCGCCAAGAGTCGCCGGCGTGGCAGCGCCGCCGCCGAAGCCACCGCCGCGGCGGAGAAGAAGCCCGCCGCGAAGTCGCGCGCCAAGAAGAAGATCGAGGAGCCCGCCCCGGAGCCGGAGCCAGCCGAGGCGCACAAGGTGCGCCGTCGCCGCGCCGCGCCGGTCGTCCCCGATGCTCCCCCCGAGGTCGAAGCGGTCGAGACGCCAGCCGAGGCGCCAGTCGAACTGCCAGTCGAGGCGCCGGTCGCTTCGTCGACCCACGCCGCGGCACCGCCGGCAACGGTGAAGGGTGCGTCCGCGCCGGTCGGCGCTGAATCGCCCGCCGCGACCGCATCGCCCGACGCGCCGGCACGTACGGCATCCGCGACGTCGTCACCGTCCGCGACCGTCGAGCCCGGCGCGACCGAGGCACCAGCCGCTCGCGCGCACGCGGCGCCTGCCGCACACGCGGCGCACGCCGCGCCGACCGCTCCATCGGCGCCTTCTGTGCCAGTGGCATCCGCCGCGCCCTCGGCCCAAGGGGCACGCACGGCGTCGGTCAACCTGCCGCCTCGTCCGGCGCGACCGCTCGCGCCGCCCACGCCTCCGTCGACGCCGTCGGGGAGCGCGCCCGCGATGTTGCGCCCGCGCCCGCGGCCCGTCGTCCCGGGCGCCCCACGCGGTCGCCCGGCGCCGGCGGCCGGTGCTCGCAATCCGAACGCGCCCCGTCCCATCGCGTCCGCCGCTCCGGGCGGCGGCCTGAGCGGCGGTCGTCGCGAAGACCGCGGCCGCGGTCCGGGCAGCCCGGGGACTAACACCGCGCCCCAGACGCCGTCGAGCGGTCCGCGCCGCAAGAAGGGCAAGCGCGGGCAGGTGGATCAGGAAGCCGTATCGGCCAACATCTTCCGCACCATGAAGGAGATGCGCGGCGCGCCCGGGAAACGGCGTCGCGATGATTCGGGACGCGAGGAACTCGAGGCCATTCGGGCCGCGGTCGCCGAGCAGGAGAAGAAGACGGTGCACGTCAACGAGTTCATCACGGTCAACGAACTCGCCGACATCCTCAAGATTCCCGCGACGCAAATCGTGTCGTTCGCGTTCAAGCACCTCGGGCTGATGGTCACCATCAACCAGCGCATGGACTTCGACCAGATCGAGCTGATCGCGGGCGAGTTCGGGTTCATCGCCGTGCGCGAAGAGGAGTACGCGGCTGCCCCGACCGAGGCGAAGGTCGAGGATACGCCGGAACAGCTCCAGTTCCGTCCGCCCGTCGTCACCATCATGGGTCACGTCGACCACGGCAAGACCTCGCTGCTCGACCACATCCGCAAGGCCAATGTGGTGGCCGGCGAGGCGGGCGGCATCACGCAGCACATCGGCGCGTACCACGTCACGCTGCCGAACGGCAAGAACATCACGTTCCTCGATACCCCGGGCCACCAGGCGTTCACCGCCATGCGCGCCCGTGGCGCGCAGGTCACGGACATCGTGGTGCTCGTGGTCGCCGCCGACGATTCGGTGATGCCGCAGACCATCGAGGCCATTTCGCACGCGCGCAACGCCGGCGTGCCGATCATCGTGGCCATCAACAAGATCGACCTCCCGGCGGCGAACCCGCTCAAGGTCAAGCAGGAACTGCTCAACCACAGCGTGGTGCTCGAGGAGTTCGGTGGCCAGACGTTGCATACCGAAGTGTCGGCCAAGAAGGGCACCGGCATTCCGGCGTTGCTCGACCAGCTGCTGCTGCAGGCGGAAATCCTCGATCTCAAGGCCAACCCCGACCGCCGGGCGGCCGGCACCGTGATCGAAGCGCAACTCGACGCGGGCAAGGGCCCGGTGGCGACCGTCCTCGTGCAGAACGGCACGCTCCACGTGGGCGACGATTTCATCTGCGGGCTCTACTCGGGTCGCGTGCGCGCCCTGCTCGACGAGCGCGGCAAGCCGGTGAAGGCGGCCGGACCGGCGATCCCGGTGCAGGTGCTCGGTCTCACCGGCGTCCCGATGGCGGGCGACCAGTTCATCGCCGTGGCCGATGCGTCCGAAGCGCGCGAGATCGCGCAGCGCCGCGAGCGGCTCGACCGCGAGGCCAAGAGCCGCCGGACGGCCAAGGGCGCGGTGTCGCTCGAAGACTTCATGTCGCAGGCCGGGGCGGGCGAAAAGCGCTCGCTCAAGCTGCTCATCAAGGCCGACCAGGGCGGCCCGGCGGAAGCGCTCGCCGATGCGCTGCAGCAGTTGTCCAACGAGGAAGTGCAGGTGGAGGTGGTGCAGCGCAGCGTCGGCTCCATCACCGACAGCGACATCCTCCTCGCCAAGGCGTCGGGAGCCATCATCATCGGCTTCCACGTGCGCCCGGACAACAAGGCGCGTCAGTCGGCCGAGCGCGAGGGCGTGGACATCAAGCTGTACAAGATCATCTACGAGGCCGTCGCCGACGTGAAGCTCGCGCTCGAGGGGCTGCTCCGTCCCGAGGAGAAGGAAGTCGTCCTCGGCGAGGCCGAGGTGCGCGAGGTCTTCAAGGTCTCCAAGGTCGGCGTCATCGCCGGCTGCTCGGTGCGCCACGGCATCATTACGCGCCAGGGGAAGGTGCGCGTCGTGCGCGATGGCGTGGAGATGTACAGCGGCACGATCGGGTCGCTGCGCCGCTTCAAGGACGACGTGAAGGAAGTGAAGGAAGGCTTCGAGTGCGGCATCGGCATCGAGAACTTCAACGACATCAAGGTCGGCGACGTGTTCGAGTGCTACCGCATGGAAAGCGTGGCCCGCACGCTGCAGCCGGCCCACGCCAGCTGAACGCGCGAGGGAGGGCCGACTGATGCCGCCGCGGGATACCCGCCGCCCCGACCGGGTGGCGGAAGGCATTCGGATGGAAGTCGCGACGTTCCTCTCGGCGGACGTCAAGGATCCGCGCGTTCGCGGGGCGCTGGTGACGGTGACCGCCGTGGAGGTGACGCGCGACCTCGGCCACGCGACGGTCTTCGTGTCGATCATGGGGACCGACGCCGAGCGAGCGGCGGCGCTCGAGGGACTGGCCAGCACGGCGGGCCACCTGCGCGCCCGCGTCGGGCGCGCACTGCGGCTGCGCGTCGCCCCCGAGATCCTGTTCCGCTTCGACGAGAGCGTCGCGCGCGCGGCGCGCATCGAGACGCTCCTCGCCTCGGTGCGCCCGTCGGAACCGTCCGGCGATGGCTCCGCGCCCGACGCCTGACGGCCTGCTCCTCGTCGACAAGCCGGCGGGGGTGACGTCGCACGACGTCGTCAACGCGGCTCGGCGCGCGCTGGGCGAAAAGCGCATCGGGCACGGCGGCACCCTCGATCCGTTCGCCACCGGATTGCTCGTGCTGCTCGTCGGCCGCGCCACGCGATTGCTGCGCTGGATCCACGACGAGCCCAAGGTCTACGAGGCGGTCGTCCGGTTCGGCGCCGAGACCGACACCGAGGATCTCGATGGACGCGTCACGCTCGAGGCGCCGCTCCCGTCGCGCCTCGCGCTCGAGGCGGCCGTTCCCGCGCTCGTCGGCGAGATCGCGCAGGTGCCGCCGGCCTATTCCGCCAAGCGCGTGGACGGGCGGCGGGCCTACGAGCTGGCGCGGGAAGGGCATGAGGTCGAGCTGAAGCCGGCGCGCGTGCGCGTCGACGCCATCGCGCTCGCCGAATTCGACGGCGGTGACGATGCGGTGCGTGCGTGCCGCATGCGGGTCACGTGCGGCGGCGGCACCTATGTGCGATCGCTCGCCCGCGACCTCGCGCGCGCGGCCGGGTCCGCGGCGCACCTGACCGCGCTGCGGCGCGAGCGCGCGGGAATCTTTTCGGTGGCGCAGTCGATTCCGTTGGAACGATTGCGCTCAGGCGAACCGATCGTGCTGGCCCCAGCGGTGGCGGCGCTCGACGGCTATGCGCAGCAGGCGCTCTCGGCCGACGAAGTGACCAGGGTGGCGCGCGGCATCGACGTGGAAGCGCGGGTCGACGGCGCCTTCGCCGCGCTGGTCGACGGCGGCTCGGTGGGCGGATCGGACCAACACGAGAGCATCCTCGTGGCGTTCGCCGAACGACGCGCGTCTGAGCAGGGCGCGCGCTGGCAACCGCGCGTGGTGATGCGCGATGGCTGACCGCGTCGACTGGCACGTCGCGTCGGGGCTGCCCCCCGACGTCGCGGGGACGGTGCTCACCGTCGGGACCTTCGACGGCGTGCATGCCGGGCATCGGCTGGTGCTCGATCGACTGGCGGCGCGCGCCGCCGCCACCGGGCTGCGCAGCGTGCTCGTCACCTTCGAACCGCATCCGCTCGAGGTCGTCAATCCGTCGGCCGCGCCGCACCTGCTCACGATGGGCGACGAGAAGCTCGAAGTGCTGGCCGAAAGCAAGCTCGACTACCTGGCGATCCTGCCGTTCACGCCGGCGCTCGCGCAATACGATGCCCCCACCTTCGTCGATGCGGTGCTGCGCGAGCGGTTCGGCATGAAAGAACTGCTCATCGGGTACGACCACGGCTTCGGCCGCGGGCGCTCGGGCGACGCGCAGGTGCTGTGCGAGCTGGGCGTCGCGCGCGGCTTCGGCGTCGAGGTGGTGCCACCCGTGCTGGGCCCCGATGGGCGTCCGGTGTCGTCGACGTCGATTCGGCGTGCCATCGCCGGGGGTGACCTGGCTCGCGCGGCAGGCGGACTGGGACGTCCGTACGGCGTCTCCGGCGTGGTCATCGAGGGAGTGGGGCGGGGACGCACGCTCGGGTTCCGCACCATCAACCTCTCGTTCCCGCCGCCGCGCAAGCTGCTCCCCCCCGACGGCGTCTATGCCGTGCGGGTGTGCACGCCGCTGGGGCCGTTTGGCGGAATGATGAATCTGGGCGGCCGGCCGACGTTCGACGACGCCACGCGGACGCTCGAAGCGCACCTCTTCGACACGGCGCCGGACTTGTATGGCCGACGGGTGCGGGTCGACCTCATCGCCCGGCTGCGCGAGACCCGCCGGTTCGCCTCGGCCGACGCTCTCGTGGCACAGTTGGGACGCGATGAAGCGGCGGCGCGGACCGCGTTGGCGGCCTGTTGAGGCAACTCGTTGTCAGTACGGAAGATGATTGACTAGGCTCTTCCCCGTTACTACTCTTCAAGGTTTCAGATAAACCCTCTGCCAGTCCGGGCAATGACCAACCTGAAGTACCGGCTGCTTACGATCGCGCTGCTCGTCCTCGCTTCGGCGTGGGCGCTCTTTCCGCGCAAGGTCGTCGAGCGCGTCAAGCGCAACGGCACCTTCGTCTTCGACACCGTCCAGCGCGTGCCGCTCAAGCGCGGCCTCGACCTGCAGGGCGGCATGCACCTGACGCTCGAGGTCGACGAATCCAAGGGCACTATCGCCAACAAGGCGGAGGCCCTCGACCGCGCCCTCAAGGTCGTCCGCACTCGCATCGACGAGTTCGGCGTCTCGGAGCCGGTGGTGCAGAAGGTCGGCAACGACCGCATCATCGTCGAGCTGCCGGGCATCGACGACCCGGCGCGCGCCACCGCCGTGGTGCAGAAGTCGGCCTACCTCCAGTTCCAGATTACCGACAAGACGCAGGCGTTCGAGAAGAACGTCGCTCGGCTTGACGGCATCCTGAAGGAAAAGGGCATCGTGGCGGCGACCAGGGCCGACACGGCCAACGCGGCGGCCAAGGCGGCGGCCAAGGCCGCACTGCCGAATCTCTTCGCCGCGGGCGACACGACCAAGGCGAAGAGGGACAGCGCCGCGACCGACAGCACCAAGGCGGGAACGGGGCCGTTCTCGACGAAGGTCGCGAAGGCGCCGGGCGGCGATCCGGGCAGATACATGGTGGCCGAGTCGGACCGCGACGAAATCGACAGCTACCTCCAGAATCCCGACATCAAGGCGGCGCTGCCTCCGGGCAAGCAGCTCAAATGGGCGGCCGACACGGTGTCGGCGGGCGGCAAGGCGTATCGCGATCTGTACGTGCTCGATGCGCGGGCGATCATCACCGGCGAGTTCCTCACCGACGCCAAGCCCAACACCGTGCCGGGCGAGGGGACGATCGTCGAATTCCAGCTGAACAACGAAGGCGGACGTCGCTTCAAGAGCGAGACGGGCAAGCACGTGCGCGACTTCATGGCCATCGTGCTCGACGACCGCGTGATGTCGGCGCCGGTGATCCAGGGCGCCATCGGCACGCGTGGCCAGATCACGATGGGCGGCTCCGGGTTGCAGGCGGCGCAGGATCTGGCGCTCGTGCTGCGTGCCGGCGCGCTGCCCGTGCCGCTCAAGGTCGCCGAGACGCGCTCCATTGGCGCCTCGCTGGGCCAGGACTCCATTCAGAAGGGCATCACGGCCGGGTTGGTGGCCATCGCCCTCGTCGTGCTCATCATGCTCGTCTACTACCGCTTCTCGGGTCTGATGGCGGTGGGCGGCATGGTGCTGTACGTCCTGTACACGCTGGCGGCGCTGGCGGGCTTCAACGCCACACTGACGCTGCCCGGGCTGGCCGGCTTCGTGCTCGGCATCGGCATCGCGGTGGACGCCAACGTGCTGATCTTCGAGCGCATCCGCGAGGAACTCGACCACGGCAAGAGCGTGCGCACCTCGATCGACGAGGGGTTCAAGCACGCGATGTCGGCGATCGTCGACTCGAACGTTTCGACCGCGCTCACGGCGCTGGTGCTGTACCAGTACGGCACCGGCCCGGTGAAGGGCTTCGCGGTGACGCTCCTTGCGGGCCTGGCGGCGACGATGGTCGCCTGCGTCTTCTCGGTCCGCACTTTCTACCTTGTCTGGCTCAACCGCAATCGCGGCGCCGAGTCGGTGAGCATCTGATGCTGCGAATCCTCCACGGCACCAACTACGATTTCATCAAGTACTGGCGCACCGCGGCCGTACTGACCATCGCGTTCATCCTGCTCGGCATCGGCTCGGCGATCTTCAAGGGCGGCTTCCCGTACTCCATCGAGTTCACGGGCGGCACGCTGATGCAGCTCGAGTTCGCGACGGCGCCGGAGGTGTCGCAGCTTCGCACCACGCTCGATGCTGCCGGCATCAAGAACGCGGAGATCACGTCGTTCGGGTCGAACCGCGAGTACACGATTCGCGCGCAGGGCGCCGCGCAGGTGGCGATGCAGGCGGCGGGCTCCGAGAAGGTGGCCACCCAGATCGAGGCGGCGCTCCGGGCGGTGTCCGCGGGCAATCCCTTCAAGGTCGTCCGCGTCGAGACGGTGGGCCCGCGCGTCGGGTCCGAACTGCGACGCGGCGCGGTGATCGCCATCCTCATCTCGTTCATCGTGACGCTCGCCTACCTCGCGTGGCGGTTCGAGTGGCGCTTCGGCCTGGCTGCCGTACTCGCCACCGCGCACGACATCCTGACGACGATCGCGTTCATCAAGCTGCTGCACCTCGAGATCTCGCTCACGGTCATCGCGGCGATCCTGACGGTGATCGGCTATTCGCTGAACGACACCATCATCATCTTCGATCGCGTGCGCGAGAACCTGCACAAGAATCGCAAGATGCGGTTCTACGACCTGCTCAACCGGTCGGTGAACGAGACGCTGCCGCGTTCGATCTTGACGCACGCCACTACGCTGGCGGCCACCCTGTCGCTGCTGCTGCTGGCCGGCGAGGTGATTCGCCCGTTCGCGTGGGTGATGTCGTTCGGCATCTTCACCGGCACGTTCAGCTCCATCTACGTCGCGTCGCCGATTCTGATGTGGGTGGAAGAGAAGTACCCGCGCGCCAACGAGGCGCGCGGCGCGGCGCCACGGCCGCGGCCGTAGGACGGCCGTAGGACGGCCGTAGGACGGACCGCGCGGATGTGGCGAACGAGGGCGCTCCAGTCGTGGGGCGCCCTTCGTCGTTTGGGCCTCGGAAGTTTGGGCATTCGGTTTGACGCCATGACAGCATTGCCACCGCATTGCCACAGCATTGCCGCGGATTGCGCGGATTGCGCGCATCGGGTCTTACACGAGAGTGTAGGACTCGCCCTGACGCAGCTGTCCGCCGACGCCCATACGCGCCAGCATGCGGCGCCCCCTAGATTCCTCCGGATGCCGGCCTTCATCGACTCGCACTGCCATCTCGCGGATCCCGCGTTCGATGCGGATTGCGACGACGCCGTGGCGCGCGCGCGCGATGCGGGCGCGGTCGCCCTGGTCTGCATTGGCGAGTCGATCGAGGCGGCCGGACGTGCCCGCGCCATCGTGGCGCGGCACGCCGGGTTCGTGTGGCACACGGCGGGCGTGCATCCGCACGACGCGGGGAAGTTCGACGCGCGTCGCGACCTTGAAGCCCTGCGCCACGAAGCGGCCCACGGCGCGGTGGCGCTCGGCGAATGCGGGCTGGACTATCACTACGACCACGCGCCGCGCGACCAGCAGCGCCGCGCGTTTGCCGAGCAACTGGCGCTGGCCATGGAGTTGCACCTGCCGGTGGTCGTGCATACCCGCGAGGCCGCCGACGACACCGCGGCCATGGTGCGCGAGGCCGGCGCCGCGGGCGTGACCGGCATCCTGCATTGCTTTTCGGGCCCTCCGGCACTCGCCGAGGCGGCGATCGCCGCGGGATGGTACGTGTCGTTCTCCGGCATCATCACGTTCAAGAAGTGGACGGACGACGCGCTCCTGCGCTTGCCGCCCGCCGACCGGCTCCTTGTGGAGTCGGACGCGCCGTATCTTGCACCGGTGCCGCATCGCGGCAAGCGCAACGAACCGTCGTACATCAGCCGCACCCTCGCGCGGCTTGCCGAGGCGCGTGGTCTCAGCGCCGACCGCATGGGCGCCGTAGTCACGGCGAATGCCGCACGCTGTTTCAAGTTGTCCGTACCCGGAGAGCCGACGTAGCAGCCGTCAACGCTCTGCCGTCCACCGTCCACCGTCCACCGTCCACCGTCTCTACTTCATGCCCCACGATCCGCATATCGTCGTCCCGACCGACATCGAAATTGCCCAGCGCGCGAAGCTGCGCCCCATCACCGACGTGGCCGCCGACCTCGGGCTCGGCCCCGATGACCTCGACCTGTACGGCAAGTACAAGGCGAAAATCTCACTCGAGGTCACGCAGCGCCCCTCTAAGGGGCGGCTCGTGCTGGTGACGGCGATCAACCCGACGGCCGCCGGCGAGGGCAAGACCACGACCTCCGTGGGCCTCGCGCAGGCGTTGCGCCGCATCGGCACCAACGCGGTGCTCGCCATTCGCGAACCGTCGCTCGGCCCGGTGTTCGGCGTAAAGGGGGGCGCGGCCGGCGGCGGGTATTCGCAGGTGCTGCCGATGGACGACATCAATCTGCATTTCACGGGCGATTTCCACGCGATCAGCAGCGCACACGGTCTGCTCAGCGCGATGCTCGATAATCATCTGCAGCAGGGTAACACGCTGGGCATCGATCCGCGCCGCATCACGTGGCCGCGCACGATCGACATGAACGACCGCGCGCTGCGCAAGGTGATCATCGGCCTCGGCGGCCCGATGGACGGCGTCGTGCGCGAGGAGCGGTTCGTCATCATCCCGGCAAGCGAGGTGATGGCCATCGTCGCGCTGGCCACCAGCCCCGCGGATCTCGAACGACGCCTCGGCGACATCGTGGTCGGCAGCACGGCGGGGCCGCTGCGCCATCCGGTGCATGCGCGCGAGCTCAAGGCGGCCGGCGCCATGGCGCTGCTGCTCAAGGACGCCATCCGCCCCAACCTCGTGCAGACGCTCGAAGGCGGCCCCGCGTTCGTGCACGCCGGGCCGTTCGGCAACATCGCCCACGGCTGCAACTCGATTCTCGCTACGCGCGCCGCGCTGGCGCTCGGCGACGTGGTGGTCACCGAGGCCGGCTTCGGATCGGACCTCGGCGCCGAAAAGTTCCTCGACATCAAGTGCCGGTTCGGGGGGCTCAACCCCGAGGTGGCGGTAGTCGTGGCGACCGTTCGCGCGCTCAAGATGAACGGTGGCGCGAACAAGAAGGACCTCGCCAAGGAGAATCTCGGCGCCCTCGAGAAGGGGCTGCCGAATCTCGAGCACCACATCGCGAACATGCAGCAGTTCGGGCTCCCCGTCGTCGTGGCGGTCAACCGCTTCGCCACCGATTCGGACGCCGAACTGCAGATGGTGATCGACTGCGCCAGGCGCGCGAAGGTGCGCGTCGCGATGAACGAGGTCTTCGCGCGCGGCGGCGCGGGGGGCGAGGAACTGGCGCGCGAAGTGCTCGAGGTGCTGGCGGACCGGAAGTCCAGTTTCGCCCCCATCTATGACAGCGACAAGCCGATCAAGACCAAGATCCACGAGATCGTCACCAAGGTGTACGGCGGCGACGGCGCCGATTACTCGTCCAAGGCCGATAAGGCGATCGAGTACCTCGAGGCCAACGGACTCGGCCGCACGCCCATCTGCATCGCCAAGACGCAGTATTCGCTCACCGACGACGCGTCCAAGCTCGGGCGGCCGACAGGCTTCCGCATGACCGTCAACGAGGTGTATCCCGTGGCGGGCGCGGGTTTCGTCGTCGCGCAGTGCGGCGACATCATGACCATGCCGGGGCTGCCGAAGGAGCCGGCGGCCGAGCGCATGGGCGTGACCGCGGACGGCACCATCTCCGGGCTGTTCTAGAGGGCGGACGTCGTCGTTCGCGGTTTGCTATTCCGGTTTCCTGTTCGCCAATCGCCATCCGTGGTCGTGATCCTCGATCGCCATCCGGATTCCAAATCCTCAATCGTCTTTCCAATGCCCACGCTCTTTCACTCCGATGCCGCCCCCGCCGCCATTGGCCCCTACTCGCAGGCCGTCGCCGCGGGCGGCTTTCTGTTCTGCGCCGGCCAGACGCCGCTTGACCCTGCCACGATGGCGCTCGTGCCGGGGGACGTTGGCGCGCAGACGGCGCAGGTACTCAAGAACCTCCATGCCGTGCTCCAGGCGGCCGGCTGCACGTGGACCGACGTCGTCAAGACCACGATCTTCCTGCGCAGCATGAACGACTTCGCCAAGGTCAACGACGTCTATGCCGCCACGCTCGGCGACTCGCGTCCGGCGCGGTCCACGGTGGCCGTGGCCGGCCTGCCCAAGGACGCGCAGGTGGAAATCGAGTTGGTCGCGAAGCTGCCGTAATCGCCGCGGGCCGGCGCTCGTCGATCGATCGCTTCAAGAGGGCCGACGGGGCGGTCGATACTTCGGGGGACATCTGGCTTTCGCCCGAATCGCTGACCGCACTGAACGCGTGAACATCGCTGCTGCCGTTTCGCTGCTCACCACCGCCACCGGCGTCGTGCTCGGCGTGATCTGGTGGCGCGCGTCCAGTGCCCCCGGCTGGCGTGCCATGCGCTGGTTCGCCTTGGTGGCGATCACGGCCGGCGCCTACTCGGGTGTGGATGCGTTCACCGTCTTCGAGCTGCCGCCGGCGTACACCCGATGGGCGACGCAGGCCGCGTTCACCATCGCGTCGCTTCATGCGTTCGCTTGGATTCGGTGGCTGGCGGAGTCGGTGCCTCGGCCGCTCGACCGGTTCGACCGCTTCATGCTCTGGAGTGCGCTGGGCTGGGCCGCCGCGGGCGTCGTGCCGGGCGTGCTGGTGTCGGACCAGATGACCAGCTTTTACGTCGCCGCTATCGGAGTCACCTATCGTTTCTGCGTGCCCACGACCCTCGGCGTCGTGGGGTACATGTTCTTTCTCTCGAGCCTGTGGGTAGTGGCGGGGCGCTCGCTCGCGCACTGGCACCTTGGTTGGCGCGCGCGCATGCCGGCCCTCGCCGTGGGCATCCTCACGCTGCTGGCCGTCAACGACGTGCTGGTCACCGCGCGCGTGCTCCGGACGCCGATACTGGTCGACTTCGGCTTCCTGCTCGTGCTCCTCCTCTTCGGCATCGACAGCATGCGCCGCTTCGCCGCGGACTCCGAGCGCCTGGAGCTCCTGACCCATCGCCTCGAGCAGGCGGTGGCCGAGCGCACGCGGCAGCTCGAAGTCGCGCATCTCGAGCTGGCGCGTGAGCGCACCGAAGCGGCCGTCGGGCGGCTCGCCGGCGGGGTGGCGCACCAGATCAACAGTCCGGCCACGGTGCTGCGCGTGAATCTCGGTCTCATGCGAGAGGAACTGGGAGAGCACGGATGGCTCAACGACGCGACGTCCGACATGCTCGACGAATCGCGCGAGGCGCTCCACCGTATCGTCGGCATCGTCGCCGACCTGCGATTGTCGACGGGCACCGTCGAGGCGCCGGACACGGTGCGCCACAGTGCGCTCCTGCGCGCGTGCATCGAGATGGCGGTCGAGCGCGCCAGGCGACGCGCCGGGCGCGACGTGCGCGTCCACCTGCGGGTGGGCGCCGAACTGCAGGTGTACGGCGAGAGCGACCTCGTCGCGCAAATGCTCACCGAACTGGTGGCCAACGCGGCCGAAGCGGCCGTCGCCGCCCGACCGGAGCAAGCCAGCGTGCATGTGGTGGCCGTGCCGCACCCCGATTGCGTTGACGTCGAGATTCGCGATAACGGCGCCGGGGTGAGCCCCGCCGTACGCGACGCGCTGATCGAACGGTCCGCCGGCGATCCCGTTCCGGCACAGCAATACGGCCTCGGACTGTCGGTCGCGCGTGGCCTCGCCCGCCATCTCGGCGCGGCGCTGCAGCTGGTCGAGACGTCGGCGTCGGGTACAACCTTTCGCGTGCGCCTGCGCGCCCTGCCGCACCCGCGTGCGGACGCGTCCATCGCCACGTCGCGGTAAGTCCGACGGTCGACCACCGCGCGGTGTTATCTTTGCCGAGCGGCACTCACGCCGTGTCTCCGGGTACACCATCGCATCGTGATGCGTCGACCGTTCGGCTTCACTCTCGCGCTCCTGTCTTTCGGCCTCGCGGTTCCGTCGCGGGAGCCCATGCTCGCGCAGACGACGGGGGCGCCAGCGGTGCAGCGACCGGCTGGCGTGTCGCCGGCGCTCAAGCCACCGGTCACGCCGCGCCGGGCATTTCTGTATTCGCTGTTCGTGCCTGGCGCGGGGCAGGCGGCGCTGGATCGTCACGCCTGGGGTGGCGCGTTCTTCCTCGCCGAGGGACTGTCGCTTGCCCTGGTCTACCGGTCCGCCGAGGATCTGCGCCTCGCGCGGCAGTTCCGGGCCGATTCGATGCCGGCACGCTATCGAGTGGATGCCGCGGGCCTTCCCGTGCTCGGCGACAATGGCCTGCCCGTCGTCGTCTCCATGTCGGTGAGTCGCTACTCCGCGGCGCGCATCCGCGCCCGGCGCACGCATTACGAAGACTGGCTGGCGGTGGTGATCTTCAACCACCTCATCGCCGGGGCCGACGCCTATGTCGCCGCGCAACTGTGGGACCTGCCCGCGCGCGTCGCCCTGCGCGCGGCGCCTGATGGCAACGCCGCCGTCGTCGCGACGCTCAACTTCCGCTAGCGCCCGCGGTCGATCGACGCCTCTTCGTGCTCGCGCGTTCCGTCCCAGCGGCAGAGTGCCGCGCGTTCGGGCGTGAATTTCAGAAAAGTCGGCCGGTCGAGCCACGCGCCGGGATTGGCATAGATCCCCGTCTCGCCCGACTGGCGCTCGAGCATGGCCACATGCGTGTGCCCATAGATCACGACGTCCAGTGACGGGTCCGCGGCGAGCGTCCGGTGCGCCACGGCGCGCACCCCCTCGCCGCCGTCACGCGGACGTACGTTGCGGCTGGTGTGCGACGTCGCGCGGGCCAGCGCCGCACCCCAGTCCGGGTGCAGCCACCGGAAGGCGCGCACCGACCACGGATGGCGAATCACCGCGCGCAGCGCGCGATACCCTTTGTCGAGTTCGGGCCGCAGCCCGTCGCCATGCGCCACGTGCGATCGCCAGCCGGCGAGGGCGCCCGTCCACGGGCCATCCACGTACGTCGCGCCGCTCTGCCCGCGCAGCACGTCGCCGCCCCAGCAATCGTGATTGCCCTTGATCCAGATCACGGGGAGCCCGCGCTCGGTGAGCGACGCCACCGCCGCCAGCAGACGCACGCCGGCCCGCGGCACCACGTGCCCCCATTCGAACCAGAACTCGAACAGATCCCCGTTCAAGATGACCGAGCCCGTGCCTCCCCGGAGATGCTCGAAGAAACTCCATAGCAGTCGTTCCTGCTCCGGCGGCGCCACCCCCAGGTGGGCGTCCGCCAGGACGTACACCGGCGCGCGCAGCGACTCGTCAACGGGCATGGGCATCGCCACATTGTATCGCACGGACGCGGCCTTTACAAACGGCGCGCGCTCCCGGAGACTTCCCCCCGACGAACAGCGCGCGTGGCGCGGGGTGCATACGATGGGGCAGGAGACGGTCTCGGACATCAGGGTGCGGTACGCCGAAACCGACCAGATGGGTGTGGTGTATCACGCCAATTATCTGGTCTGGTGCGAGATCGGCCGCACCGATTTCATTCGCCGCTGCGGCATGTCGTACGCCGACATGGAGCGCGGCGGCATCCGGCTGGCCGTCACCGAGGTCACCTTGCGACTGCACGCCTCCGCCCGGTACGACGATCTCGTGCGCGTGACCACGCGCCTCGCGGGACTGCGGTCGCGCGCCGTCGAGTTCGCGTACCACATCGCGCACGCCGAGTCGGGGGCGACCATCGTCTCGGCCACCACCCGACTCGTGTCGATCACGGCGGACGGCCGCAGCGCGTCGCTCACCCCGGAAATCCGCGCGTTGCTCGAACGCGGCCCGCTCGTCGCTTAATCAATGTCCTCGACCAGACTCGTGCGCCTGTGCGCCCTCGCCCTCGCCGCCGTGGCGTCGGGCTGTGCCTACGGCTTCAGCGGCGGCGGGATGCCCTCGGGCGTGCGCACCGTCGCCGTGCTGCCGTTCGCCAACGAGACGGCCTCGCCGGAACTCACGCGCGAATTCACCGACGCGCTGCGCGACGGGTTGGCCAAGCGCCTCGGCCTGCGCGACGCGAGCGAGGAGAAGGCGGGCGCGATCGCGCGCGGGACGATCGTGCGGTACGAAACCGACGTCCCCGTCGCGTACAGCGCCAACCCGCAGCAGGCCACCGCCACGCGCCGCAAGCTGCAGGTGGTGGTCGATCTGGAGCTCTACGACCGGGTGCATGGCAAGGTCATCTGGGAAAAGAAGTCGATCATCGGCGAGGGGGAGTACGCCGAGCGCTTCGAAGTCGATGGGCGCAAGCAGGCGATCAGCCGCATCGTGAACGAGGTGATCGAAGGCGCGCAGTCGAAATGGTGACGCGAACGCGCTTGGGGCGTGGGCGGGCGGGCTGCCTGGTGATGCTGCTGGTGCTGGCGGCCGCCGGCTACTTCAGTCTGGGTGTCGGGCAGGTGTACTGGAACTATTTCCAGTACCGCGACCGCATGCAGCAGGAGGCGCGGTTCGCCGCGAGCCGCACCGACGGCGTCATCAAGCGGCGCATCAGCATGTTCGCCGACTCGCTCGGCTTGCCCGAAGGCGCCCGGCAGGTGCGCATCCGGCGCGTGATGCGGCATGTCTACATCTGGGCCGAGTACTACGAGCTCATCGAGTTGCCGTTCCTCTCGAAGGAACTGCTGCTCACGCCGCGGGCCGAGTGGACGTACTGACGCCGCGGCCGCCGGCCGGCAAGATCCGCAGCTGGGAGGACGCCGCGGCCTGGCGGCGCACCCTGCGGGGGCCGCTCGTCTTCACCAACGGCGTCTTCGACCTGCTGCATCCGGGTCACGTCGACGTGCTCGCCGGCGCGCGCGCCGAAGGGGCGCACCTGGTGGTCGGGCTCAACAGCGACGCCTCCGTGCGCCGGCTCAAGGGGCCCGCGCGCCCCGTGCGCACGGAGGCGGAGCGCGCCTATGTGCTGGCCGCCCTCGAGTGCGTCGATGCCGTCGTCGTCTTCGGCGAGGACACGCCAGTCGAGCTGGTGCGACACCTGGCGCCCGACGTGATCGTGAAGGGCGGCGACTACACGCCCGAAACGGTCGTCGGCGCCAGCGACGTGGTCGCGCGCGGCGGGCGCGTCGTGATCATTCCGCTCACGCCGGGACAGTCGACGTCCGGCATCATCGAAATCTTGCGGGGGACGGGTGGCTGAGTCACGATCGGATGGGCGGATGGCGTCGGCGTTGCGCGCGGTGTCGCTGCAGCGGCAGGCGGTGGCGTACGCCGAAGGGAGCTGCCTGAGCGCGTTCGGCAACACGCGCGTGCTCTGCGCCGCCTCGGTGGAGCAGGGGGTGCCCGCCTGGAAGAAGGGGCGCGGCGAAGGCTGGATCACGGCCGAGTATGCCATGCTGCCGCGCGCCACGCACACGCGCACGTCCCGCGAGCGCGGCCAGTTGGGCGGGCGCACGCAGGAGATTCAGCGATTGATCGGGCGCTCCGTGCGCGCGATGCTCGACGGCTTCGCGTGGGGCGAGTGGACCATCAAGGTCGACTGCGACGTGCTGCAGGCCGACGGCGGCACGCGCACGGCGGCCATCACGGGCGCCTGCGTGGCGGTGGTGGACGCGTTCGACTGGATGGTGCGCGAGGGGCGCCTCGCCGCGTCGCCCGTGCAGCGGCGCGTGGCCGCCGTGAGCGTGGGGGTGGTCGGCGGCGTCGCGTGCACCGATCTGTGCTATGCGGAGGACGTGCGGGCCGAAGTCGACATGAACGTGGTCATGGCCAGCAACGGGCAATTCGTGGAGGTGCAGGGGACCGGCGAGCACGGGACGTTCGACCGGACCCAGCTCGATCGCCTGCTGGCGCTGGCCACGGCGGCCATCGCGGACCTGGACGCACACCAGCGGCGCGCGCTCGGCCTGGCATGAGCGGCGCGCGGCGCGTGCTGCTGGCGACGCGCAGCATGGGAAAGCGTCGCGAAATAGAGCCGATGCTCTGCGCGCAGGGCTGGGTGGTGCTCGATCTCGCCGCCGCCGGCTGCGACGAACGACCGGAGGACGAGGAGAGGCTGGAGGGGGCGTCTACCTTCGCGGCGAACGCGCTGGCCAAGGCGCGCCATTTCCACGCCCGCAGCGGACTGCCCACGGTGGCTGACGACAGCGGCCTCGCGTGCGACGCGCTCGACGGCGCGCCGGGCGTGCGCAGCAAGCGCTGGAGCGCGCGACCCGACCTGACGGGGCGCTCGCTCGACGAGGCGAACAACGCGCTGCTGCTGCGTGCGCTCGCCGAGGCGGCGCGGCGCGGGGCAGCGTCGCGCGTGGCGCGGTACGTGTGTGCGGCGGCGTATGTGGATGGCGTGCGTGCCGAGGTGGCGCAGGGGGAAACGGCGGGGCGGATTCTCGACGGCCCTGCGGGCACGGAGGGGTTCGGGTACGATCCGTTGTTCTGGAGCGACGAGTTGCAGGCGTCGTTCGGGTTCGTGTCGCGCGAGGAGAAGGCGCGAGTGAGCCATCGTGCGCGAGCGATCGCGGCGTTGCTGAAGAAATTGGAACCGGGGAGTTGATCTTGCGATGGCGCGCAGGTATTTTGCGAGTCTTCGCGGGGCGTAGCGTAGCCCGGTATCGCGCCTGCTTTGGGAGCAGGAGGTCGCCGGTTCGAATCCGGCCGCCCCGATGGTGTGCTCGTGAAGCGGCGGGAGGGCGGGGCAGCAAGCCGGTGCGGTGAAGTGCGGGGGCTCAGCGCCAGTAGCTCAGGTGGATAGAGCAACAGCCTTCTAAGCTGTGGGTCGGGGGTTCGACTCCCTCCTGGCGCGCTTCGCGATGGATGGTGGTGGATGGTGAGGGGGTGGTGAGGGGGATGGTGAGGGGGATGGGGTGGTGGGGAACTAAAGGCACCCGTAGCTCAACTGGCAGAGCAACAGACTCTTAATCTGCAGGTTGTAGGTTCGATTCCTACCGGGTGCATGAAGACCGTCGTGGCGAGAGCCACGGCGGTTTTTTTTGTCGGGGGCATGGTGGAATCCGAATGGAGATTTTGCGATTGCGCCATCGCCATCCGTTGGCTCACGTGAGGTATGGCACGGGGGGTTGCGCTCTGATAGTTGGCGAGCTACTATACCCCTCCTCCTGTGAACATCGATTCAGGGGAGAGTGGTGCCAGACGGGCCCGCGAGGGTCCGTTCGTGTCGGCGGGCAAGAAGTTCGCGAAAGTATTAGCGAAGCAGTTGACACGAAAGGCACGGCTTTGTATACTAAGAGGCTATCGCGGAAACGCGATCAAGTTGTTTGACAATCGAGATGAGATCACTGAAGGGTGTGCGAGGCGATCGCTTTGATCCGGGCCCGTTCGGGGACCTGGGGAGCGATCAACCCGAACCTAATTTTCAAGTGATTCCGAGACACGTTGTTACGCGACAACGTGTAACAGCGTTATCGGAAAGAGCTGACAAACACTCATTGGAGAGTTTGATCCTGGCTCAGGACGAACGCTGGCGGCGTGCCTAACACATGCAAGTCACGGGGGTCCGTAGCAATACGGGCAACCGGCGAACGGGTGCGTAACACGTGAGCAATCTGCCGATTTCTGGGGGATAGCCGGTCCAACGACCGGGTAATACCGCATACGCTCATTGGGGGACATCCCCCGATGAGGAAACCTCCGGGGGAAATCGAGGAGCTCGCGGCCTATCAGCTTGTTGGCGAGGTAACGGCTCACCAAGGCTATGACGGGTAGCTGGTCTGAGAGGATGGCCAGCCACATTGGGACTGCGACACGGCCCAGACTCCTACGGGAGGCAGCAGTGGGGAATATTGCGCAATGGACGAAAGTCTGACGCAGCGACGCCGCGTGTGGGATGAAGCTTTTCGGAGTGTAAACCACTGTTGCCCGGGACGAACATCCTCTTTCGAGAGGACTGACGGTACCGGGTGAGGAAGCACCGGCTAACTCTGTGCCAGCAGCCGCGGTAATACAGAGGGTGCGAGCGTTGTCCGGAATCACTGGGCGTAAAGGGCGCGTAGGTGGCTTGGTAAGCGTGTGGTGAAAGCTCGGGGCTCAACCCCGAGTCGGCCATGCGAACTGCCGAGCTGGAGCATGGTAGAGGCAGGTGGAATTCCGGGTGTAGCGGTGGAATGCGTAGATATCCGGAAGAACACCGGTGGCGAAGGCGGCCTGCTGGGCCATTGCTGACACTGAGGCGCGACAGCGTGGGGAGCAAACAGGATTAGATACCCTGGTAGTCCACGCCGTAAACGATGGGCACTAGGTGCTTGGGGGAGCGACCCCCTGAGTGCCGTCGCTAACGCATGAAGTGCCCCGCCTGGGGAGTACGGCCGCAAGGCTGAAACTCAAAGGAATTGACGGGGGCCCGCACAAGCGGTGGAGCATGTGGTTCAATTCGACGCAACGCGAAGAACCTTACCTGGGTTTGACATGCAGGAGAAAGCTCGCAGAAACGTGAGCCCCTCTTCGGAGTTCCTGCACAGATGCTGCATGGCTGTCGTCAGCTCGTGTCGTGAGATGTTGGGTTAAGTCCCGCAACGAGCGCAACCCTCATCTCCAGTTACCAGCGGGTAAAGCCGGGGACTCTGGAGGGACTGCCGGTGCCAAACCGGAGGAAGGTGGGGACGACGTCAAGTCATCATGGCTCTTACATCCAGGGCTACACACGTGCTACAATGGCCGAGACAGAGGGTCGCGAACCCGCGAGGGGGAGCCAATCCCCAAACTCGGCCTCAGTTCGGATTGCAGTCTGCAACTCGACTGCATGAAGCTGGAATCGCTAGTAATCGTGGATCAGCTACGCCACGGTGAATACGTTCCCGGGCCTTGTACACACCGCCCGTCACGCCATGGAAGCTGTGAGTGCCCGAAGTCGGTGCAGGAACCCGCAAGGGGCCAAGCCGCCGAAGGCAAGCGCAGTGACTGGGGCGAAGTCGTAACAAGGTAGCCGTAGGGGAACCTGCGGCTGGATCACCTCCTTAACGGAGCAGCGAGTAGGCCGGGTCTTCGGACCTCGGCACGAAAGCTCTTCCTGGAAGTCGCCGCCTCGTCACACCCTGATCTCATTCTCGATTTTCATAGCAGTGCTGGCAGCTCCCCTCGGGGGGCTGCGCAGGCGTCGCTGTTTGACAATGGAAGAAGAAGTGTTCGTGGGAAAGTGAATCTCACTGAAGTGAATCGCTGAAGCGCTTCGCAAGAAGCAAAGCAGTATTCACTCGTTGTAGATCGCGCGTGCTCTGCTTGACAGTAGATGTGGTCAAGCGAGTGAATGCAGATGGAGGATGCCTGGGCACACGAAGGCGATGAAGGACGCGGTAAGCTGCGATAAGCTCGGGGGAGCGGCACACACGCATTGATCCCGAGATTTCCGAATGGGGCAACCCAGCCGATGGTGACATCGGTTACGGCGCAAGCCGGGCAAACCGGGGGAACTGAAACATCTAAGTACCCCGAGGAAGAGAAATCAAACGAGATGCCCTCAGTAGTGGCGAGCGAAATGGGCAGAGCCCAAACCGGGGTCCGCAAGGGCGCCGGGGTTGTAGGACCCACGCACGCATCGAGCGAAGTCAGCCGAAGTCCCCTGGAACGGGGCGCCAGAGACGGTGACAGCCCGGTACGCAAAGACGATGCACTTGATGTAGTGGAGTTCCTGAGTAACGCCCGACCCGAGTAATCGGGCGTGAAACCGGGGGGACCACCCTCCAAGGCTAAAGACTCTCGTGTGACCGATAGTGAACGAGTACCGTGAGGGAAAGGTGAAAAGCACCCCTGTGCGGGGAGTGAAAAAGATCCTGAAACCATCTGCATACAAGCGGTAGGAGGGTGGTGCGGCCTTCGGGTCGTACGCGCCTGACTGCGTGCCTTTTGCATTATGAACCGGCGAGTTACTCCTCAGATGCGAGGCTAAGCTGCTCAGCAGCGGAGCCATAGCGAAAGCGAGTCCTGTAACGAGGGCGATTCAGTATCTGGGGGTAGACCCGAAGCCAGGGCGATCTACCCATGAGCAGGGTGAAGCTGAGGTAACACTTAGTGGAGGCCCGAACCGGTGTGGGTTGAAAACCGCTCGGATGACTTGTGGGTAGGGGTGAAAGGTCAATCAAGCCTGGAGATAGC
>Ga0315268_10000068_pt1 | contig 112330 bp, 89 predicted proteins | sample C1_top_MG_FD_204535 | JGI IMG/M metagenome (GOLD analysis project Ga0315268, IMG submission 204535) | Sediment microbial communities from Yellowstone Lake, YNP, Wyoming, USA - C1_top | ecosystem: Environmental > Aquatic > Freshwater > Lake > Sediment | place: USA: Wyoming | collected 2017-08-01
GGCGAGGCTGAAGCCTCGCCCTACAAAGACAAGAGCAACGGCAAAAAGAAAATAAAAAAGCGAAGAGGGGAGGAGTTAACGGAGGAGATCCTCGAGCTGGACACGGGTGTCGGTTTTGGAGTCGCGGTATTTGACGATGACGGCGGCCTGAAGGGAGAGGCCCCATTTTTTAGCGGCGGGGTGGGCGGAGGCGCGGGCGCCGGGGACGACGATGGCCTCTTCGGGGATGACGAGGGGTTGCGTTTCGGTGGCGGTGTAGACGGCGTCGCGGACAAGGTCGAAGACGGGAATGGAGCGGTTGAGGATGACTCCGGTGCCGAGAACGGCGCGGCGTTTGACGACCGTGCCTTCGTAGACGCCGGAATTGCCGCCGACCATGACGTCGTCTTCGAGGATGACGGGGGAAGCGCCGACGGGTTCAAGGACGCCGCCGATTTGCACGCCGGCGGAGACGTGGCAGTTGCGGCCGATCTGGGCGCAGCTGCCGACGAGGGCGTGAGAGTCGATGAGCGTGCCTTCGGCGACGTAGGCGCCAACGTTGATGAACATGGGGGGGCATGCAGATGACGCCGCGGGCGATATGGGAGCCGTCGCGAATGCTGGAGCCGCCGGGAACGATGCGCACGCCGTCGGCGAGGGTCATGGGATGGAGCGGGTAAGTGGATTTATCGAAGAAGGGGAGGCGGGCGGGGTCGAGGGAGAAATCGGCGGGAACGCCCATGCGGAAGCCGAGGAGGATGCCTTTTTTCACCCAGGGATTGACGCGCCAGCCGGTGGGGGAGACGGGATCGGGCTGGGCGGCGCGGACTTCGCCGCGGTTGAGAGCGAGTTTGAAGGCGCGGAAGAGATCGAGATGGCCGTCGGTGTAGACGGATGGGGGTGAGTCGAAGAGGAGTTCGATTTGGGATTGCATGGTGGAGGACGATGGCGAGTTAGCTGGCGATGGCGACATGGGTTTTCTCCAGGAGATCGAGGGATTCGAGGACAGTGCGGATGCGGGACTGGCTGGTGGCGGTGGGTGCGACGAGGGGAAGGCGCCAGACGGGTTCGAGGAGGCCCATAGCGGCGAGGGCGGCTTTGACGGGGCCGGGATTGGATTCGACGAAATTGATTTCCATGAGCGGGAGAAAATGGCGGTGCAACTCGCGGGCGGCGGGGAAATCGTTTTGCAGGGCGAGGCGGGCGAGGCGGGTCATTTCCGCGGGGATTTGATTGGAGACGACGGAGATGACGCCGCGGCCTCCGAGGGCGATGAGCGGGAGGGTAATGGCGTCGTCGCCGGAGAGAACGGTGAAGCGCTCGGGGACGGCGTTGAGGATGGCGGACATCTGGGAGATGTTGCCGGAGGCTTCCTTGATGCCGATGATGTTTTCGATTTCGGCGAGGCGAGCAACGGTGGCGGGTTCGACGTTGACGCCGGTGCGGCCCTGGACGCTATAGACGACGATGGGAAGAGAGACGGCGGAGGCGATGGCGCGGTAGTGCTGATAGAGACCCTCCTGCGTGGGCTTGTTGTAATAGGGAGTGACGGAGAGGATGCCGTCGGCGCCGAGGGAGGCGAGTTCGCGGGCGAGAGAGATGACCTCGGCGGTGTTATAGCCGCCGGCGCCGGCGAGGACGGGGCGTTTGCCGCGGGCCATTTCGACGGTGATGGCGACGACGCGGAGATGCTCTTCGCGGGAAAGCGTGGGGCTTTCGCCGGTGGTGCCGCAAGGGACAAGGAAATCGATGCCGGCGTCGAGCTGGCGCTGGATGAGGCGGCGCAGAGCGGGCTCGTCGAGAGAGTTGTCCCGGCGGAAGGGAGTGACCATTGCGGTGCCGCAGCCTGTGAACGTCATGATGTTTGCCTCCTGGAGGATTGGGAGTGCACAGCCAGGAATGGCTGTGCTACCGGTAGTTCGCCGAGAATTTCGCGGAATTCGTAGAGACCTTTTTTGCCGAGGATCCATTGGGCGGCCTGGAGAGCGCCGCGAGCAAAGCCTTCGCGGCTGCGGGCGGTGTGGCGAAGGGTGATGGTGTCGGCGGGAGAGTCGAAGCCGATTTCGTGGGTGCCGGGATGGGCGCCGGCGCGGTTGGAGGAGAGACTGACGGGGCGGGTGTAGCCGGCGCGGAGAATTTCTTCGGCAAGTTTTTGCAAGGTGCCGGAGGGGGAGTCTTTCTTGGCGGCGTGGTGAATTTCCCAGCCCCAGGCTTCGTAAGCGGGCTGGCGGGCGAAGAGGGCGGCGGCGTGGGCGACGATTTCGAAAAAGAGATTCACGCCGACGGAGAAGTTGGGGCCCCAAACGAGGGCGGAGCCGCTCGCCTCGACGGCGAGGCGGACGGCGGGGAGATGAGCGAGCCAGCCGGTGGAGCCGGCGACGGTGGGAATGCCGAGGGAGGCGAGGCGGAGGATATTCTCCGGGGCGGCGTGCGGGGTGGAAAATTCAACGGCGACCTGCGCGCCGCGGAGAGAATCGCGGGTGAGGCCCTCGGCGCGGGGGTTGTCGCGGCTGGAGAATTTCGCGCGGACTTCGAAGCCATATTCCGGGGCGAGCTGTTCGATGAGGCGGCCCATTTTGCCGTAGCCGACGATGGCGAGTCCGGGAGCGGTCATTGGATGGCTCCTGTGACGAGAAGCTGGCGAACCATGCGGGCGTAGATTTCGGCGGCTGCGGAGAGTTCCGATTTCAAAATGCGCTCTTCGGCGGTGTGGGCCACGTGAATGCTGCCGGGGCCGATGAGGAAGGGTTGGCCCCAGGCGGAGCCGAAGGAGGGAATGTCGGTGGTGAAAGAGACGACGGTGGTGGGCAAGCCAGGAAATTCGGAGAGGCGCACGGCGGGGGTGAAGAGAACTTCGCGGGCTTCGAGGCGGCCGGCGGAGGCGGCGGAGACGGCCTGGCGGAGGGGAGCGGGATCGGAGACGAGGCGAAACATGATTTCGGCTTGGGCGTGATCGGCAACGACGTTGGGTGCGCGGCCACCGGAGAGGACGCCAACGTTGAGAGTGGCGCGGCCGAGGAGCGGGTCGTGGGGAAGCGGGATTTGCCGGACGTTGTGGAGGACATCGAGGAGGGAGTGAATAGCGGAATGGCCGAGATCGGGATAGGCGGAATGAGCGAGTTTGCCGGTGGCGATGAGTTCATAGCGGAGAGCGCCTTTGCAGCCGATAGCCAGGCGGTTTTCGGTGGGTTCGCCGTTGATGAGGAAGCGGGAGCCGCGGGGAGTGGAGGCGGCGGCGAGGGCGCCGGCGCTGTTACGTTCTTCGCCAACGACGAAGAGGAGAGCGAAGTTGCGCGTGCCGGAAGCGAGGAGAGATTCGGCGGCGGCAATCATGGAAGCGGCGATGCCTTTGGCGTCGCAGGAGCCACGGCCCCAGATGAAGTCGTGGTCTTCGCGGGAGGGGAAAAAGGGAGGGACGGTGTCGAGGTGGGTGGAGAGAGTGACGAGGGGATCGCCCCAGGTGATAAAGAGATTGTCGCGGCCGGGAGCGGCGGGGATGCGCTCGATATGGCCGGAATAGGAAGAGGACAGGGGGGCGAGCTGCGCGAACAAGAAGTCGGTCACCTGTTTTTCGTTCAGGGTGATGGACTCGATATCCACGAGGGCACGGGTTAATTCGAAAACATTCATTTTTTTCATGCGTGACCGCAAAGCGGCCAACCTGGCATTTCTGGAGGGAGTGAAAAGAGAAGGAGAGACCGCGAGGAACAGGCTCGGGGCTACCGCCTCTTAATAGCACTCCATCCGGTATGAGCGGATGACAGTGGACGGGCCTTGGACCCAGTCCCCCAACCGCTGCGGCGTCAGCTGCCACGGCGATTTCGGCGGAAATTGAAGTGATTGCCCCTTTGGCCACGGCGTCCGATGCTGATCGGAACTGCGCGCCGGGTTAGTGATGGCTTCCGCGCCTCTATCAAGAACGGGGACAGTGTACCGGAGAAAGAGGGGATGTGGGGATTCAAAATTCGAATCGGGCGGATTGGGAAAATTGGGGGTAGGGGGAATCGATACACGAAACTAGAAATTCGAAACTCGAAATTGACCCCAGCAGGTGAGGAGCGAGGGGTTAGAGGTGGAGGGATTTCAGAGGGACGTGCTGGGAGGCGATGAGGAGTTCGCCGGCGAAGGGGGAATCGGAGGGGCGGCTGGTGAGGGCCTGGGAGGCGGAGAGGTGTACGAGGTCGGGATTGTTATTTTCCGCGGAGATATGGGCGAGAACGAGGAAGCGGGCGCGGGCGTCGAAGCCTTCGGGGTCGGAGAGATATTCGCTGACGGCGAGATTGGAGAGGTGGCCGGTGCGGCTGAGGACGCGCTGCTTGACGACCCAGGGGTAAGGGCCGACTTTGAGCATGTCCAGATCGTGATTGGATTCGAGGATGAGGCAATCGGCGTCGCGGAGATGGACTTTGACGTGATTGGGCATGTAGCCGAGGTCGGTGACGAGAGCGAGCTTGGAGCCATTGGAGCGGAAAGTGAAGCCGACGGGGTCGGCGGCGTCGTGAGGAATGGCGAAGGCGCTGACTTCGATATCGCCGATGGTGAAGCGCTGGCCGGAAGCGATGGATTCGCGGCCGGCGAGGCGTTTGCCGAAGGTGTCCGGAAGGATGCGCTGGAGAGCGTCGAAGGTGAGGTCGGTGACGAAGAGCGGGGCTTTCCAGAGGGCCAGAGCCTGGGGAAGGCCGCCGCAATGGTCGGTGTGCTCGTGAGAGATGAGGATGCCGTCGAGGCGGTCGACGTCGAGTTGGAGGGCGGCGAGGCGGGCGAGGGTTTCGCGTTTGCCGAGGCCGGCGTCAACGAGGAGACGGGTGCGCGAGGTTTCGACGAGGGTGATATTGCCGGAACTGCCGGACGCCAGAATGGAAACGCGCAAGCCGATGAGTGCCTCCGAGAAAACAAAACAGCCGAAAAGCAAATTTCGAGAATGATGGCAGAGAGGGATACGGGCGTCAACGGGGGAATGAAATGAGATGAGATTTCCTCAGGAGGTGGAGAGCATGGATGAGCGAAGAGCACGGAGAAGAGCACAGCCAGGAATGGCTGTGCCACCAAAACCGGGAATGGGAGGGATCAGCAGGCGAGGCGGGAGCGGTCGAGGGAGAAGCCGTTGAAGTCGCCGAGGACGGTGAGGGCGATGTGGTCGGTGAGGAAGGAGTCGCGGGCGATGGAGAGGACTTCCTCGCGGGTGACGGACTCGATGGAGGCAAGGATTTCGTCGAGGGTGTAGAAGCGGTGGAAGAAGAGTTCCTGGCGGGCGAGATTGGACATGCGCGAGCTGGTGGATTCGAGGGAGAGCATAAGGGAGCCCTTGAGATGGTCCTTGGCGCGGCGGAGTTCCTCGTCGTGGACGGGGGTGGCTTTGAGGTCGCGGAATTCCTTCATGACCAGATCGATGACTTTGGGGAGAGAGTCGTGGGAAGTGCCGGCGTAGACGGTGAACATGCCGGCGTCGGAATAGGGAGTGAGGTCGCTGAAGACGGCGTAGGCCAGGCCGAGCTTTTCGCGGACGTTTTGAAAGAGGCGGGAGGACATGCCGCCGCCGAGGATGGTGTTGAGAACGTTGACGCCGAAGCGGCGGTCGTGGGTGAGGGGATAGGAAGGAACGCCGATGCAGAGATGGACCTGCTCGAGGTCGCGTTTTTTCTCGATGTGGATGGGGGCTTCGGTGAGGGGCGCGACAGGGCCGGGGGGAGGGCCGGAGGGAGCGAGCGAGGCGAATTCGCGCTGGGCGAGTTCGAGGACGCGCTCGTGGGAAACGTTGCCGGCGGCGGTGAGAACGATCTGGTCGGGAGCGAACCAGGACCGGTGATAACCGGCGAGAGTGTCGCGGTTGAAGGCGCGGACGGTATCGGGGCGGCCGAGGATGGGACGGCCGAGAGGATGATTGGGCCAGAAGCCTTCGGTGAAAAGCTCGTGGAGGATGTACTCGGGATTGTCGCGGTCCATCTTGATTTCCTCGAGGACGACCTGCTTTTCCTTTTCGACGTCGGAGGAGTCGAGACGGGGACGAAGGACGAGATCGGAGAGGACATCGAAGGCGATGGGGAGATGCTCGTCGAGAACCTTGGCGTTGAAGCAGGTGTATTCCTTGGCGGTGAAGGCGTCGAGCATGCCGCCGATGGAGTCCATGGAGCGGGCGATTTCCTCGGCGGAGCGGCGGGCGGTGCCCTTGAAGAGCATGTGCTCGAGGAAGTGGGCGATGCCGTTGTGCTGGGGAGGTTCGCGGCGGGAGCCGGTGCGAATCCAGAAGCCGACGGAGACGGAACGGACGTGGGTCATGGTCTCGGTAACGACGACGAGGCCGTTGGGGAGGACATGACGCTGAATGTCGCGCGCTTCCGTGGTCATGAAGATAGTTTGACACACGGGGAGGGCAATAGCACGCGGAGGGGGAAATCGTGGCTGGTGACTGGTGACTGGTGCAAACCCCGCAAGGTGAATTTAGAACAATTGCAACGATGATGAGGCGAGTTCCGGGAGGAAGCGAGCGCCGAAAGGCTGGAGGAGGGGTGCGTGCTAAGATGGGAAAGAGGCCGAGCGAGAGGAAATGAAGACGGAATTGCTGGGGAAATCGAAGGAAGAGCTGAAGGAATACTTCGCGGAGCTGGGGGAACCCGGGTACCGCAGCGAGCAGCTGTACCATGCGATTTACCAGGAGAGGAAATTCGATTTTGCGGAGATGAGCACGCTTTCGGCGGAGCTGCGGGGGCGGCTCGAGAGAGAGGCGGCGATCACGCTGCCGGAAGTGACGCGGAGGTACGAGTCGAAGGACGGGTCGGTGCGGTATCTGCTGAAGCTGGCGGCGGAGGGGCAGAGGCCGGCGTCGGTGGAAGCGGTGTACATGCCCAGCGAAGGGCGGCAGACGATTTGTATTTCGACGCAGGCGGGCTGCGCGGTGGATTGCAAGTTCTGTTTGACGGCGCAGCTGGGGCTGGTGCGGAACCTGACGGCGGGAGAGATCGTGGCGCAGGTGCTGCTGCCGATGGCGGAGCACCGGGAGAAGCTGACGGAGCAGACGAACGTGGTGCTGATGGGGCAAGGGGAGCCGCTGCTGAATTACGAGCCGGTGATGGAGGCGGTGCGGATTCTGCTGGACCCGAAGGGCGTGGGAATTTCGCCGCGGCACGTGTCGCTTTCGACGAGCGGGATTTTACCGGGGATCGAGCGGCTGGCGAAGGAGAAGGTGCGGCCGCGGCTGGCGATATCGCTGAACGCATCGAATGATGAGCAGCGGGACGCGCTGATGCCGATTAATCGCAAGTATCCGCTGGCGAAGCTGATGGAGGCGTGCGAGAAGTACCCGCTGAGAAGCTGGGAGCAGGTGATGTTCGAGTACGTGCTGCTGGGGGGAGTGAACGATACGGCGGAGGACGCGCGGCGGGTGGTGCGGCTGCTGTCGAAGATCAAGGCCAAGGTGAACCTGATTCCGTGGAACCCGGGGGCGCTGCCCTACCGCGAGCCGGAGGCGGAGCGGGTGCAGGAGTTTCACGCCATCCTGCTGGCGAAGGGGATACCGGTGTTTGTGAGGACGTCGCGGGGGCGGGACGTGATGGCGGCGTGCGGGCAATTGGCGCTGATCGAAGTGAAGAGTTGACGATTTTCAGTTGTCCGTAAAGAAAAATCTTCCGGCTGGCCGCAGAATAAATTCATTTCTCCATGTTTGACTATTCACTGAAAACTGTTTACTGGCGAATGCCGATGATGGACAGGAGGCGGCCGCTGCGGGGGCCTTGCTTGCGGTAGCTGAAGAGGAACGCGGGATGGCAGGCGGTACAGAGGGTGCTGGTAAAGATATTTTTTTCGCGAAGGCCGGCGTCGAGGAGCTGGGACTGGTTGGCTTTGCGGAGATCGAGGAAGACGTTTTTGGGAGGGGGCTGGTGGCCGGGGGGCATCTGGTTGAGCCACTGGAGCGGGTTGGGCTCTTCGCCGGTGCGCAGTTCGTCGAAGAACTCGGCGGCGCGGGCGAATTGGGAATCGAAATCGCGGGCGATTTCCGTGCCCACGTCGTAGCAGCAGGGGCCGATGCTCGGGCCGATGGCGGCGAGAAGGTCGGCGGGGCGCGAGCCGTAACGCAGGCGCATCAGGCCCGCGGTTTTCTCCGCGATGCGGCGAAGCGTGCCGCGCCATCCGGCGTGAATGGCGGCCACGGCGCGGCGGCGCGGGTCCACGAGAAGAATGGGGACGCAGTCGGCGGTCTGCACGGCGAGGAGCAGGCCGGGACGGCCGGTGGCGGAGGCGTCGCCGCGGCAGGGTTCGGCGGAGGGAGCGTCGAAGAGGCGAACGATGTCGGAATGGATTTGCTTGAGGGGAGCGAGGGTCATGGCGTCGCTGGGCGAGACGCCGGCGGCGCGGAGGAAGCGTTTACGATTTTCGAGGACGTGGTCTCGGGTGTCCCAGTCAGAGAAGCCCAGGTTCAGAATTTTTTTGCCGTCGAGGTCGCTAACGCCGCCGGGGCTGGTGCTGAAACCGTGGACGAGCCAGGGAAGTCTGGCGAGAGGAGCGGCTTGAAGGACATGGAGGCCGGCTTTGCGGAGTTCGCGCCAGGGAGCCTGGATGGCGGGGCGGCGGGCGGTGGCTGCGGGAAGAGGCTTTCCGGGTTGTCTTTTTACTCTGGGCACGGTCTGACCAGTATAATCGCAGACGTGCGCAAGGCTGAAATCGTGCGGTACGCGGCGGGCGGAGGGGAGGCGCGGTGATCATCGGATTGGGCGTGGACATAGCGGAAGTGGCTCGCGTGAAGGCGGCGATCGAACGGCACGGGGAGACGTTTCTGCGGCGGATTTATACGCCGGCGGAACAGGCGTACTGCGAAAAATACCGCAACAAATTTGAGCGGTATGCGGGGCGGTTCGCGGTGAAAGAGGCGGCCATGAAGGCGCTGGGGACGGGATGGAGGAAGGGGATCCGCTGGGTGGACATCGAAGTGGAGAGGCAGAAGGGGGGGAAGCCCTTGCTGGTGCTGCATGGGGTGGCCAAGGCGAGGGCTGCGGAGATGGGGGTGAAGAATATGGCGATGAGCATTACGCATACGGAGGAGGAGGCGTTTGCGGAGGTGATCTTTGAGACGTGACTCGTGGTTCGCTACTTGTGACTCGTGACTGGTGGAAGGCATTGCAGCGCGGTACGTTCGAGGGTCAAAACTCGGAGTGTCAATAGTTTCTAGAGTTGAAATTCTTCGTCCCGGTAAAAAGCACCAGGACTCAGAATGACAGATTCCACTTTTCGGCAAGTTTTATTCAAGCTGTAAATCGCAAAAACAAAAAGAAATGCGAAATGCCGCGAATCAGGCGCGGGTGGGGATGGGTGTGCTTGTTGAGGCAGGCGTGGATTCTGCGGGAGAGGAAACAAATTCGGCGAGGAGGTGGTTCCCTTCCCTGGCGGTGGCTTGGACGTCGAGCCAGAGGTTGGAGGGGTGATGGCCGGGGAGCGAGAGTTTGAGGAAGTTGGAGGAAAGGGCGGGGGTGGAGTTGGGCGGGGTGTTGGGCGCGCGATTGAGGGTGAGGACGCGGAGGGTGCGGCCGATTTGGGAATGGAGGAAGGCGGAGGATTTTTCTTCGGCTAGGGCGCGGAGTTCGCGGGCGCGGCGGTTGACGGGGGAGGCGGGGAGTTGATCGGGGAGGGCGGCGGCGTGCGTGCCGGGGCGCGAAGAATAGGAAAAAACGTGGAGGTAGGTGAAGGGGAGGCGTTCGACGAGCGCCAGTGTAGCGGCGTGGTCGGCTTCGGTTTCGCCTGGAAAGCCGGTGATGACGTCGGCGCCGAGGGCGGCTTCGGGAAGATGGCGGCGGATGCAGGAGACGCGGGCTTCGTAGTGCTCGGCGCGGTACCAGCGGCGCATGGCGGCGAGGATGCGGTCGGCGCCGGATTGCAGCGGGACGTGGAAGTGGCGGGCGAGGCGCGGGGTGGAGGCGACGAGGGCGATGAAGTCTTCGGTGAGATCAAGCGGCTCGATGGAGCTGATGCGCAGGCGCTCGATGGGGGTTTCGGCGAGGATGCGTTCGAGGAGGGCGATGAATTCGTTTTTAGGAGAAAGATCGCGGCCCCAGGAGCCGAGGTCGATGCCGCTGAGAACGATTTCGCGGTAGCCGGCGGCGGCCAAATTGCGAATTTCGTCGAGGACGGTTTCCGGAGGGAGGCTGCGGCTGCGTCCGCGGACGAAGGGGATGACGCAGAAGGAGCAGCGGCTGTCGCAGCCGTCCTGGATTTTCAGCGTGGGGCGGGTGTGGCCGGCTTCGCCACCGAGGACGGGGGCGGAGAGAAGTTCGGAATAGTCGAAGATGTCGCCGGTGAGAATTTCGGCGGGAGGAGGAGAGGCCAGTACGGCGAGCGGGACGAAGGCGCTGGCGGAAGAATCGGCGATGAGGCGAGGGATTTCGGGTTTATGGGAGTTGCCGACGACCCAGCGGACGCCGGGCATGGCGGCAAGGTCTCCGGGGGCGCGCTGGGCGTAGCAGCCGGTGACCAGGATTTGCGCGGCGGGATTGCGGCGGTGGATGGAGCGAATGGCGTCGCGGGCTTGGGCGTCGGCGGCGGCGGTGACGGTGCAGGTGTTGACGATGACAAAGTTTGCCATGGCATCATCCGCAGCCGGGACAGCGCCCTGCTGGCGCAATTGATTTTCGAGGGCGGCGGCGTCGGCCTGGGTGGCGCGGCAGCCGAACTGCTCGATGTGGAAGGTGGACATGGCGAAGGAACAGAATAACAGTTTTCAGTTGTCAGTTTTCAATGGACAGTAAAAGACAAACCGCCTACATGTTTGCGATTATCCCTGATTGAGAATTGAGGGGGTTGAACTGAAAACTGACAACTGAAAACTGTTTACTATCCCGCGGGGGAGAGCTTTTTCTGGAAGCAGAGGAGGATCAAATCGGCGCGGCGGCGGACACCGAATTTGCTGAGCAGGTTGGAGACGTGGAATTTCACGGTGCGCTCGGCGATATTGAGTTTATTGGCGATTTCCTTGTTGGCGAGGTTTTCGAGGAGCGATTCGAGGACTTCCTGCTCCCGGCGGCTGAGGTTGGCGTTGGAATCGGTCTTCATGCGGTGGCTCTGGCCTTCGAGTATGGAGTCCACGAAGCCGGAGAGAAGCGTGCGGGGAACCCAGAAGCCGCCGCTGGCGACGAGCGGCAGCGCGCGGAGAAGCTGGTCGCGGGCTTCGTCGTAGGTGAGCAGGCCCTTGACGCCGGAGCGCAGCAGGGAGTAGTTAATGGCGTCGTTGTGTTTTTCGCCGATGACGATGAGGCGCGCGCCGGGATGGCGTTCGAGAATGTTGGTGAGCAGCGCGCCGGTGGCCTGGCGGGCGGCGTGCGCGTCAATGACGTAAATCTGGGCCTTGGGAGGCTCGAACTGGCGCATGTCCGGGGCGAGGGTGGAGAGAATCTGCTTGGAGATGACCTTGAATTGCGGCTTATTGAGCAAGCGTTCGTATTCGCCGAGCACCAGAGGGTGCGGCGAGAGGAGGCAAACGGTCAAGCGCGGTTGAGCAGTTTTGGCAGCCACGGATTTCAGCCTAGTGAATTCTTAAACAAGGAGCAAGAGCAAATCAGCGCACTGTTCACGAGTGGTCAAGACTCGCAGGAACAGAACCCCCGCCGAAAGGCCCCGCATCCCGGAAGAAGCAGCCCCCAGGGACAGCCGCAGTATAGCACTTCCGGGCAGGGGAGCGGCTGAAGTGCAAAGTAAAGTACCAAAGAAACAACGGGATGCGGAAATTCCCTCGGGCGGGCGGAGCGCGTACAATAAGGGCAGCGGAAACGAAGCGGACGGATGGGCGGGATTTTTACGGGGAAGGCATCTTCAAACTCATGGGAAGACTGACGGAAAAGACGCGGCGGCTGCGGGAGCTGCTGGGGCAGCGCATCCTGGTGCTGGACGGCGCCATGGGCACGATGCTGCAGGAGCGCGAGCTGACCGCGGCGGATTTCGGCGGAGAAAAACTCGAAGGCTGCAACGAAAATCTGGTGCGCACGCGGCCGGACGTGATCCTGGACATTCATCGCGCGTATCTGGAGGCGGGCGCGGACATCATCGAGACCAACACGTTCGGGGGAACGCCGCTGGTGCTGGCGGAATACGGATTGGGCGCGCACGCGCGGGAGATGAACCGGACGGCGGCGCAATTGGCGCGGCAGGCGGCGGATGCGGCGGCGACGGCGGCAAAGCCGCGCTTCGTGGCGGGTTCGGTAGGGCCGACGACGAAGGCCATCACCGTGACGGGCGGAGTGACCTTCGAAGAACTGCGGGAAAACTACCGCGAGCAGGTGCGCGGGCTGATGGAGGGCGGGACGGACCTGCTGCTGGTGGAGACCTGCCAGGACACGAGGAACATCAAGGCATGCATCCTGGCGATTCACGAAGTGTCGCGCGAAATCAGCGAAGAGATTCCTTTTATCGTTTCCGTAACCATCGAGCCGATGGGTTCGATGCTGGCGGGGCAGAACGTGGAGGCGATGTGGGCGTCGCTGCGGCACGCGCATCCGCTGGCGTTCGGAATGAACTGCGCGACGGGGCCGGAGTTCATGACCGACCATTTGCGGACGCTGAGCCAGATCAGCGGGGAATATATTTCGTGCTATCCGAACGCGGGACTGCCCAACGAAGAAGGAAAATATCTGGAAACACCCACGTCGCTCGCGGCGCAACTGGAGCGCTTCGCCGATCACGGCTGGCTGAACCTCGTGGGCGGCTGCTGCGGAACGACGGAGAAGCACATCCGGGCGATCGCGCAGATGGCGGAGGGCAAGAAGCCGCGGCCGAGGCCGGCGGCGGAGCACCGCGCGGTCTATTCGGGAATCGAGATGATCGAGGCGGAGGAGAGCACGAGGCCGCTGCTGGTGGGAGAGCGGACCAACGTGATCGGTTCGCGGCTCTTCAAGAATCTGGTGGCCGAGGAAAAGTGGGAAGAGGCCAGCGAGATCGCGCGGCGGCAGGTGCGCGGCGGGGCGCACATCGTGGACGTGTGTTTGCAGAGCACGGACCGCGACGAGAAGAAGGACATCCCGCCGTTTTACGAGAAGCTGATCCGCAAGATCAAGGCGCCGGTGATGATCGACACGACGGACGCAGAGGCGCTGGCGCTGGCGCTGACCTACAGCCAGGGGAAAGCGATCATCAATTCGATCAATCTGGAAGACGGAGAAGAGAAATTCGAGCGGGTGGTGCCTATCGCCAAGGAGTTCGGCGCGGCGGTGGTGGTGGGATGCATTGACGAGGACCCGGCACAGGCGCAGGCGTTCACGCGGGAGAGGAAGCTTGCGATTGCGCAGAGGTCCGGCAAGCTGCTGACGGAGAAATACGGGCTGGACCCGGAAGACATTATTTTCGATCCGCTGGTGTTTCCGTGCGCGACGGGAGACGAGAACTACATCGGCGGAGCGCTGGAAACGATGGAGGGAATCCGGCTGATCAAGAAGGAGCTGCCGGAGTCACGGACGATTCTGGGAATTTCCAACGTGTCGTTCGGATTGCCGGCGGCGGCGCGGGAAGTGGTGAATTCGGTTTTCCTGTATTACTGCACGAAGGCGGGGCTGGACCTGGCGATCGTGAACACGGAGAAGATCGAGCGCTTCGCGACGATTCCGCCGCATGAGAGGCAACTGGCGGAAGATCTGCTGTTCCAGCATCCGCCGCGGGAGATTCCCGCGGCGCATCCGCAGGCGGAATTGCTGCGGAACGCGCCGGCGGACTGGAGGCAGCAGCCCAAGGAGCAGCGGGCGGCGATCAACCAGTTTCATATCGCGGCGATTGCGGAGCATTTCCGCACGGCGGTGAAGAAGGAAAAGAAGCCGGCGGCGGATATCCCCATCGATGAGCGGCTGGGGAATTATATTTTGGAGGGGACGCGCGACGGTCTGGTGGAGGACCTGGAGCGCAAGCGGGCGGAGGGAACGCCGCCGCTGGAGATCATCAACGGGCCGCTGATGGCGGGCATGGCGGAGGTGGGGCGGCTCTTCAACAACAATGAGCTGATCGTGGCCGAAGTCTTGCAGTCGGCGGAAGCGATGAAGGCGGCGGTGAGCCACCTGGAACAGTACATGGAGAAGGCGGACACGGCGGCGCGGGGGAAAGTGATCCTGGCGACGGTGAAGGGCGACGTGCACGACATCGGGAAGAACCTGGTGGAGATTATTTTCAAGAACAACGGCTACGAGGTGGTGAACCTGGGGATCAAGGTGCCGCCGGAAGCGCTGATCGAGGCGTACGAGAAGCACAAGCCGGACGCGATCGGGCTTTCGGGGTTGCTGGTGAAGAGCGCGCAGCAGATGGTGACCACGGCCAGCGATTTACATGATGCCGGTATTGAAGTGCCGCTGCTGGTGGGAGGCGCCGCGCTCTCCGGGAAATTCACGCAGGGAAAGATCGCGCCGAGCTACAAGCAGGCGGTGTGCTACGCCAAGGACGCGATGACCGGGCTGCGGCTGATGAACGAGCTGATGGACCCGGCAACGCGGGAAGGCGTGCTGCGCGCGCACCGGGCGCTCGAAGGCGGAGCGGAAATCGCGGTGATTGCGGTGGAGACCGGCGCCGAAGATGAGACGCGGTCGCCGCGCGTGCGCGCGGATCTGCCGATCCCGGAAGTGAAGGAGTTGGAGCGCAAGGTGCGGCTGGTGCCGGATTTGCGGGAAGTGTGGAGCTACATGAACCCGTACATGCTCTACGGGCGGCACATGGGGTTCAAGGGCGACTTCGAGAAGCAACTGGCGGCGCGGGACGCCAAGGCGCTGGAACTGCAGGAAGGAATGGAAGAGGTCAAGCGGGAAGCCGCGGAGTTCATGAAGGTGCGCGCGGTGTGGCAGTTTTTTGAGGCCGAGGCGGAGGGCAATTCCCTGCTGCTGTTTGCGCCGGGAGCGACGGCGCCGCTGCATACCTTCCGCTTCAAAAGGCAGCGGGTAGGCGACCGCCTGTGCCTGGCGGATTACGTGCTGCCGAAGCGGGGCGGGAAGCGGGATCACGTGGCGCTGTTCGTGGTGACGGCGGGCGAGGGAGTGCGGGAGAGGTCGGAGGCGGCGAAGAACGCGGGATATTATTTCAAGTCGCACGGAATGCAGTCGCTGGCCATCGAGACGGCGGAAGCGTGCGCGGAATGGCTGCACCGGAGGATACGCGAGGACTGGGGATTTCCGGATGCGCCGGAGATGAGCATGGCGCAGAGGTTTGTCTCGAAATATCGCGGGAAGCGATACAGTTTTGGCTATCCGGCATGCCCGGAGCTGGAGGATCAGACGGGATTGTGGAAGCTGCTGCGGCCGCAGGAGATTGGCGTCGAGCTGACGGAAGGATTCATGATGGACCCGGAGGCGAGCGTGAGCGCGGTGGTGTTTCATCATCCGGATTGCACGTATTTCAGCACTGGGGACGAGACCGGTTCATAGGCGGGCAGTGCGTGGAGAGAAAAACGCAGGCGGATGCGCGCACAAGAAGCCGGCCAGACACGCAGACAATTCCATCATTGCAAGGACGCTTGAGAAACACACGTTAGAAGTCCCTCACGATAAGGACAGTCCGTGAGTGCCCGCATGGTCAACGATCTTCGCTGTCCATAATCTAGCCCTCCCACCAGTATTTCCCCTTCAGAACGCAGCGTACTCTGCTCCACGAGGCATCTCCGGGGGGAACGCCGAATGGAAATACTGCGCACGAGGCCAGCGGGGAAGACACTAGCACGGGCACGGCAAATCCGAAATTCAATACGTGACGGAGCAGCCGCGGGAATTCTGGCGCTGGCGACGGCTGCAATGCTCAGCGGCTGTTCGGGGCTGGTCAGCGCGGACGCGGGGAAATCCTCCCCTCCGGCAGCCACGGCGCCGTCAATTACGGCGCAGCCGGCCAGCCAGGCGGTGACGACGGGGCAGACGGCGGCGTTCAGCGTGACCGCCGCGGGAACCGATCCGCTGAGTTACCAGTGGCAGAAAAACGGGACGAACATTGCCGGAGCAACTTCGAGCAGTTATACGACACCAGCGACGGCGAGCGCGGACAACGGTGCTGCGTTCCGCGCGGTGGTAAGCAACACCGCGGGGACGGCGACGAGCACGGCGGCCACTTTGACGGTAACAGCTTCTGCCACGGCGCCGGCGATTATGGCACAACCGGACAGCCAGACGGTGACGGCGGGACAGACGGCGACATTCAGCGTGACGGCCAGCGGGACGGGGCCGCTGGGCTATCAGTGGCAGAAAAACGGGGCCAACATCACCGGAGCGACGTCGAGCAACTATACAACGCCGGCGACGACGACTGCGGACAGCGGGTCCGCATTCCGCGTGGTGGTGAGCAACACGGCGGGGACGGTGACGAGCACGGCGGCCACTTTGACGGTAACAGCTTCCGCCACGGCGCCGGCGATTACGGCACAGCCGGCCAGCCAGACGGTGACGGCAGGGCAGACGGCGGCATTCAGCGTGACGGCCACCGGGACGGGTCCACTGAGCTATCAGTGGCAGAAAAACGGGGCGAACATCACCGGAGCGACGTCGAGCAGCTATACGACACCGGCGACGACGACCGCAGACAATGGGTCCACGTTCCGCGTAGTAGTGAGCAACACGGCGGGGACCGTAACGAGCACGGCGGCCACCTTGACGGTGAACGCGCCTTCGCTGAAGTTGAGCACCACTACCATGAATTTTGGAAGCATCGTTGTAGGCAGCAACTCATCGTGGGTGCTCATCCTTACAAATGCCGGAACAGCGACATTAAACATTACGCAAGTGACGGTCACAGGTTCCGCATACAGCGCCAGCGGATATTCGCTTCCGTTAAACGTGAGTCCCGGGCAGCAGACGACGATTACGGTGAATTTCAAGCCGGCCACGACAGGGACGGCATCCGGCAGCATCAGCCTGACGAGCAACGCGCCGAATTCACCCGCTTCGGTGAGCCTCAGCGGGACAGGAGTCGCAGCCACCTACACACTGAGCATCGGCCCTGCGAGCCTGAGTTTTGGCAACGTCACCACGGGCACGACTTCACCGGCACAAAACGTAACCATCAGCAATACGGGGAATTCCAGCGTGACGATTTCGCAAATCGCGCTGAGCGGGGCGGGGTTCCTGCTGACCGGAGGAAGCGCGCCCGTGACGCTGTCTCCGGCGCAAAACCTGACTTTGGGTGTGCAATTCAGCCCCACGACGGCCGGTACCGTAAGCGGGAGCATCACGATCACCAGCAACGCCAGCGGATCGCCGGCAACCGTTGTGCTATCGGGAACGGGAGTGACGACAGTCCAGCACTCGGTGGACCTGAACTGGGCGGCCAGCACGACGACGGTCGCGGGGTACAACATCTACCAGGGAAGCACCACGGGCGGGCCCTACATCAAGGTAAACACAGGACTGGTGACGCTTACGAGCTACACCGACAGCAGCGTGCAGTCCGGGCTAACCTACTATTACGTGGCGACGGCCGTGGATGCAACGGGCGTAGAGAGCCTGAATTCAAACGAAGTCGCGGCGATCATACCCTAGCCTTATTTGGAAACAACCTCCACCAGGGTTCGGGCGGCGTATTCGGCCTGTTCGTCGGTCATTTCCGGGAAGAGGGGCATGCTGAAAACGCGGGAGCAGGCGCGCTCGGTGTGGGGGAAGCTGCCGGGGCGGTGGGCCAGCGGGGCGTAGGCTTTTTGCAGGTGGACGGGGACGGGATAGTGGATGGCGGTGGCCACGCCGCGCTTTTCCAGTTCGGCGCGGACGGCGTCGCGGTTTTCGACGTAGACGACGAAGAGGTGATGAGAGGATTCGGCGTGAGACGCGTCCTGGGGAAATTGCACGGATGAGCCGGCGAAATGCTTGCGATAGAGAGCGGAGAGTTCGCGGCGGCGGGCGTTCCAGGCTTCGAGGTGGCGGAGCTTGACGCGGAGGACGGCGCCCTGGAAACCGTCCATGCGGTAGTTGAAGCCGACGAAATCGTGGTAGTAGCGGCTCACCTGGCCGTGGTCGCGGAGGATACGCGCGGCGGCGGCGATGGAGTCGTCATTGGTGGTGAGGGCGCCGCCTTCGCCGTAGGCGCCAAGATTTTTCCCGGGATAAAAACTGAAAGCAGCCGCTTTGCCGAAGCCGCCGATGCGCTTGCCGCGGTAACGGGCGCCGTGCGCCTGGCAGGCGTCCTCGATGAGAGCAAGTTTGTGGCGCGCGGCGATGGCCAGGAGAGAGTCAAGATCGGCGGGAAGGCCGTAGAGATGTACGGGGACAATGGCGCGGGTGCGCGGAGTGATGGCGGCTTCGACGGCGCGGGGATCGAGATTGGCGGTGGCGGGGTCGATGTCGACAAAGACGGGTTTGGCGCCGGTGTAGGAGATGGCTTCAGCGGTAGCGATGAAGGTGTTGGGCGAGGTGATGACTTCGTCGCCGGGAGCGACGCCGGCGGCGAGCAGGGCGAGGTGCAGGGCGCTGGTGCCGGTGTTCATGGCCACGCAGTGCTTGGTTTCGCAGAAGGAGGCGAACTCCTTTTCAAAGAGGGAGACTTCTTCTCCGAGGATGAAGGAGGCGTTCTGGCAGACGCGGTCGAGGGCGTCGAGGATCTCCTGGCGGAGAGCGGCGTACTGCATTTTGAGATCGAAATAGGGAACGTTCATGGGAGCGGGTCCTCCTTCGAAGAGGAATTGGGAGAACGGGTTCTGGCGAACCACAAAGCAGCGAGAAATTGGGCGATCAAGGCGCCGGAGCCGTCAATGAGAACATCGCGGAGCGATGGGCCGCGGCCAAAAACGAAGAGTTGATGGAATTCATCGGAAGCGGCCCAGAGAAGGGCGAGTCCGAGAGCCGCGAGACTCCAGGAAAGGCGCCAGCCGGGACGGCCACGGCGAATGCCGTGGAGAAGGAGGAGGCTGAAGAGCAGGTATTCGAAAATATGAGCGAATTTGCGGATGAGATGGTGAATATGGCCGATGGAGCGGGGGGAAGCGTTGGGGAGAAGCCAGTGGAGAAGCGGAAAAAGCCAGTGGGAGGTGGCCGTCTCGGAGAAAACGGCGGTGGAAAAAATCCAGATGAGGAGGGCCCAGGCGGCGACGGGCCCCCAATAGCGAAGCCAGTGCCGAGGAAGAAGAGCCGATTCGTCAGGAGCGGGATTGGATGTGGACAAGTTCGACAAGATCAGAGATTCCCCCGGCGCGTGGCATGGAAGAATCCATTGTGACAGATCGAGACAGAAATGGGCAATGCGAAGGCGAGGGCTAACCCTCAGCGAGGGGAGGCATCTCGACCGATTGCAAGGGGCTGCGGCCGCGGAGCTTGATGCGAACCCTGGAGAGAATGCCCGCGAGAACCATCCCGGAGCCGGAGGCGAGAAATTTCAAGGAACGCCAATAGAGGCGCGCGCGAAGGCCGCGATGGAACCAGAAGAAAACGGGGCCGCCGAGAAAGGCGCGGCGTTCAAAGCGTCCGGCGGCGCCGCCGGGATAACCACCGAGTTTTTCCTTGCGGACGAGCAAAGACATGGAGTCGAGAAAGCGGCCGACTTGATGGACGGTGTTGTTTTCGTGGATGCGATAGAGGGTCGTGGGGTGGGAGAGGATGTGAACGGTGCGGCCGGAATAGGCGAGTTTGAGGGCGAGATCGTCAATATCGGAGGGAAAGAGATCGAGAGTCCAGCCGCCGGCGGCGGCGAAGACATCGCGATCCACAACGATGGCGCTGGCGCTGCCGCGATAGGTACGGTCCTTGCGGATGAGATGGGGATAGACGGCCACCTGGAGAGAAGGGCCGAAGGAGAGGAAGCCAGGAGAGGGAGGAGGACCGGAAAAGAAAAGAAGGCGCCCAAGAAGGATGGCGGGCTGATGAAGGGAGATGATGCGGGCAAAGGAATCGAGAGCCCAGGGAAGGAGCAGATCATCACCGTCGAGAAAGACGAGGAAGCGGCCGCGGGCGACGGAAGCGCCGAGGTTGCGGGCGGCGTTGGGGCCCTGGTTGATAGGCTGCTTGAGGAGACGAATGCGATCACCAAACTGTTCGAGGAGTTGCACAGAACCGTCGGAGGAAGCGTCGTCGACAACAATCACTTCCCTGCCGGCGAAAGGCTGAGCGAGGGCGGAGTCAACAGTGTGGCGGATGAACTGCTCCTGGTTGTGGCAAGTGATGATGATGCTGAATGGAAGCAAAGGTTCACCCTGCGAGCGAAAGTAGATTTGGGGAAAGGTCGAAGAAGCGCAGGTCCCAGGCGGAGCCCTCGGCAACGAGCGCGGCGGAATAGTCCCGCGCGGGAGAGAAAGAAAGAAGAGACCAGCGGGCGGAATCGGAGCTGCGGAGAAGGGGAGGCTGTCCGGGGGAGAGAGAGACATCGAAGCTGTGCAGGGGAATGTGCAGGCCCTGGCCACGGGCTTTGACGTAGGCTTCCTTGCGGGTCCAGCAGTTGAAAAAGCCCTGGGTGTGAAGATCGGGAGAAAGAGAAAGCAGTTCCTCGCGTTCGGCGGGAGAAAAGAAACGGGCGGCGACTTCGGCGGAGGCGAAATCGGGACGGAATTTTTCGAGGTCGACGCCGAGTTCGGAGCCAAGAGCAAAGGCGCAAAGAGCCAGGCCGTGGGAGTGGGAAAGGTTGAAGCGCAAATCGAGAGAGTCCGCGCCGCGGGCGGAGGGGGGAGGAAGAAACGGCTTGCCATGAGGGCCCTTGAGGAGAGAGACCCCGGCGGGGGGAATGCGGAGATAGTTTCCAAGAAGGAGGCGGAGAGCGCCGCGAGCGGCGATGAAATGATCGTGGTCGGAGGCAAAAACAAAGCGCCCGGCGCGGGCCATCTCCTCGGGGAGAAGAGAGGAGGCAAGCGACTGGAAGGAGGAGGAAGGCAGGTCCAGGGGGAAGCGCCAGACGTGGAGATCGCCGGGGGAAAGAGAAAAAGAGGAAGGAGGCAAAGACCAGGAGACGAGGGAATCGGCGGCCGCAGGAGCGGGAGCGGCAATCATCGGCGCACCGAGGAGAGATCCAGGGTGATTTCCCGGGCATCGCTGGGGGAAGCGGCGCCGGCGCGGTCCAGAGAAGCGCGCAAGAGAAGAGCGAGTTGGCGGACAAAAGGCTCGATGAGGCTGCCCTTGGGGCTGATGGGCAAAGAGTAGAGACGCGCACCGCCCTGGGCGATGTGACCCCAGCCGCCGAGGCGATCGCCCATGCCGGCGAGGTGGCGCTCGGGAAGGAAGACGGTCAGTTCGCCGGGATAGGGCTGGACGTCGTAGCGGGCCAGCGCGTGGTCATAGAGATCGGCAATTTTGAGGTGATGGAATTCGGCGGCGGCGCCGGGACGGAAGCGGCGTGCCGCGGAGGCGAGAGAGACGCGGGCGGAGACGCGGGCGCGGGAGATTTCCACGCGGAGTTTATCGAGGAAGAAGTGAAATTTGGCGGCGCCTTCGGCGGCGAAGAGATTGCGGAGATGGAAATAGGGGTTGAGGAAGAAGCGATTGACGACGCGCTGAGGGAGAGGGAGCGGCCAGGGAATGGCGCGAACATTGAAATTTTCGATCATGGCGACGAGGCCGACGGACTGGCCGGCTTCGCGGAGCTGGCGGGCCATTTCGAGGGCGATGGTGCCGCCGAGGCAGTAGCCGCCGAGCATGTACGGGCCCTGAGGCTGCACTTGGCGAAGTTCGTCAATATAGCGGCGGGCAACAACTTCGAAGCGCGGGTCAATTTCGGTCTGGCCATCGAGACCGAGAGATTGCAGGCCATAGACCGGCTGGTCGGGCCCGAGGCAGGAAGCGAGCGAGCGGTAGAGAAGGACGTTGCCTTCGGCGGCATGAACGAGGAAGAGGGGAATGCGCGGGCCGGCGGTCTGAATGGGGACGAGAGACTGCCAATCCGCCTGGGCGGAGCCGCGGGCAAGTTTGCGGGCGAGTTTGCGGGGAGTGGAGGCTTCGTAGAGAAGGGCGAGAGGGGCGGTGAGGCCCAATTCGCGTTCGATGCGGGCGAAGAGCTGGGCGGCGAGCATGGAATGTCCGCCGAGAGCGAAGAAATCGTCATCGGGCTGAAGAGAGCGGAGATGAAGGACGCGGCGCCAGAGATCGAGCAAGCGCTCGAGCAAGGCGGGGTCGTCGCCCGCGGAGGAGGAGGCGGCCGGGGAATTCATACGGACGGACGGCGCGGCGGCGGGAGAAGAGTCCGGAGAAGAGAAGGTGTAGAGAAGCTCCGGAGCGGAGGGAGAGGAAGGCTGCTTGAGACGAGCGAGTTCGAGAGCATTGCGGGAAGGGTCGGCGACGATATCCATAAGGATGGCATCGAGCGCGGCGAGCCATTCTTCGGCGGTGGAATTCTTGAACAGAGCCAGGTCGTAGTGGCAGTGGAGGAGGAGGGAGTCGCCGGCTTCGATGGCGTTGAGATACCACTCGAAGGATTCGAAGCTCTTGGGATTGGGCGAGTAATCGAGAGAGAAACCGGATTGCGGGAGTTCGTGGGGCAAAAACTTTTTGACGCTGGTGAGGCCGGCGGAAACCGGGGAGACGCCGGGCATGGGGGTAACGGGACGGAGATCCTGAAGGAGGCTGACCAGGGTGAAGGCGGAGTGGTCATGAGCCGCGCCCAGCTCCTGCTGAACGCGGGAGAGGAAGGAGGAGACGGATTCGCCGTCGCGAAGATCGACGAGGAATGGAAGAAGGCTGACGCAATGACCGACGAGGCCGGGATTGCCGGCGACGGGCTGTTCGGCGGTGGGGAGAGAGAGAACGAAGCGGCGCTGGCGGGAGACGCGAGCGAGAAGGAGGGAAAGAGCGCCGAGAATGACGGTGAAGAAGCTGTAGTTATTCCTGGCGGCGAGAGCCCGGAGCTTCTGCACAGTGGAGGGAGGAACGGTGCGTTCAATGCGGCGAGCGGCGAATTCACGGCGGGCCGAGCGCGGGCGATCGGAGGGAAGAACGAGGACGGGAAAACCGGAAGCGAAGCGGGACTGCCAAAAGGCGCGGGCTTCAGCGAAATCGGCGGAATGGGAACGCAGGGCAAGATCGCGAGCGTAATCCGCGTAGCTGCCCGGCGCGGACAGCTCCACGGGGGTTCCAGAGAGTTCCTCGGAATAGAAAGCGCAGAGGTCGTGGATGAGGACGTCGAGGGACCAGCCGTCGCAGATGACGTGGTGGCCGGTGAAGATCACGGCGGCGGAATCGGCGCCGAGCAGGACGATCTGGCTGCGGAAGAGGGGACCATCCGGCAAAGAAAAGACGCGGGCGGATTCCAGGGCAATGATCTTGACGAGGCGCTCTTCGCGGTCGGAGGCGGAGGAGAGATCGGTGACGGGAACGCCCAGGGAGAGGGACGGAGCCAGGCGCATGGCCGAACCGGTTTCATCGAAGGAGGCGCGGAGGGCGTCATGGCGAGCAACGAGGCGATGGAGGGCGCGGGTCATTTTGGGGACGGAGATGGCGCCGGTGAAACGGAGAGTCATGGACTCGTTGTAGGAGGCGGAGAGGCTGGCGGAAAGGCGCGAAGAGAAAAAGATGCCGCGCTGCGGGACGGTGGGTTCGACGGTGACAACCGCGGGAGGCGCCGAAGCGGGAGCCGGGGAGGAAGCGGGCGCAGGGACGGAGGAGGAGGAAGGAGCGGGCGTGGGCGGCTGTTGGACACCGCCTTTTTCGAGCAGGCCGACGAGCCGGGCGATGGTGCGGGACTGCTCGGCGATAATTTCTTCCAGGCGGGAGCCGTCCGCGCGGAGGGAAGCAGTAGAAGACGGAGGAGCCGCCGCGAGAGCGGGAGAAGGAGCGGCGGGGAGCGGAAGCGGGTCCGCGGCGGGGGCCGGAGCGGAAGCGGCGAACTGATCGGGAGGAAGCGTTTTGTCAAGATGTTCGGCAACCATTTCGGCGTTGGGCAGCTGATTCATGAGCTGGCTGAAGCTGATCTTTGCGCCGAACTCCTTGCGGATGGCGAAGGAGACCTGGGTGAGAGAGAGCGAATCAAAACCCTGTTCGAGGAACGTGGAGGAAGAGCTGAGCTGCGAACGCTCCCGGCCGCAAACGGGGACGAGGAGATCGAGGAGGCGCGAGGCCAGGCGGTCCTTGCGGGATTCCTGAGCCACGGCCGGAGAAGCGGCAATGTTCTGAGAAGTCACGGCCGCGGGGAGCGATTCCTGCTGCGGGGCGGGAGCGTGCTGCAGCGGAGCGGAGACGGCAGGGTCCACCCAGAAGCGCTGGCGCTCGAAGGGATAGCCGGGCAGAGGAATGCGGCGGCGGTCTTCGTGAGCGTAGAAGGCGTCCCAATCGAGGGAGAGGCCATTCTGCCAGAGAGAGCCGAGGGCAAAGAGGAGGGAGGCCCATTCGGTGTTGTCCTCATGGGTGTCGGCGAGAGTGGGAATGGCAGTGCAGGGCCGCTCGGGAGAAAAGTGCTGGCGCGTGAGGGCGCAGAGCGTGGAGCGCGGACCGCATTCGAGAAAGAGGTCGTGGCCCTGTTCCTTGAGGAAGAGGACGGCTTTGGAGAACTCGACGGTGGCGCGAGCGTGCTGCGCCCAGTAGGCGGGGTCGGTGGTTTCCGCGGCGGTGATGAGGCGTCCGGTGACGGTGGAAACGAAGGGCATGGAAGGGGCGCGAAGGCTGACTTTGGCGACTTCGGCGCGGAGCGGTTCGACGATGGTGTCCATCATGGCGGAATGGAAGGCGTGCGAAGTGTGCAGGTGGCGGCAGACGATGTCCTGGGCTTCGAGCTGGGCCTGGAAGGCCTGGACGTCGGGCTGGGGGCCGGAGACGACACAGAGAGAGGGAGCGTTGTTGGAAGCGATCTGCACGGAGGGCGGAAGGAGCTTGGCGATTTTCTCGGCGCTGGCGCTGACGGCCATCATGGAGCCGCGGGGGAGAGACTGCATGAGGCGGCCGCGGAGGGCGATGATGCGCAGAGCATCCTGAAGATCCCAGACGCCGGCGAGGGTGGCGGCGACAAATTCGCCAATGCTATGGCCAGCCATGAGGGCGGGCTGAATGCCGAGGCTCTGCCAGAAGCGGGCGAGAGCGTATTCGATGACGAAGATGGAGGGCTGGGTGAAGAAAGTGTCCTGGAGGGAGACCTGGGCGGTTTTTTCGTCGCCGGCGGCGGGATAGAGAAGTTCGCGGAGGTCGCGGCCGAGATGAGGCTTCAGGAATTCGCAGCAGTCGTCCACGATGGCGCGGAAGAGAGGCTCGCCGTCATAGAGGTTGCGGCCCATATTGACGTACTGAGTGCCCTGGCCGCCAAAGAGAAAAACAAGAGAGGGGTCGCGGCGGTCGCAGCGTTTGGAGGAGGAGCGCAGCGGATTGGGCTGGCGAAGGAGCTGCGCGGCGGCGCGAGGATCCGCGGCGACGGCAAAACCGCGCTGGGCCATCTGGCGGCGGCCGGTCTGCAAGGTGAAGGAAGCATCGGCCAAGGAAGCGTCCGGAAGGCCATCGAGATGATCGGCGAGGGAGCGGCGATAGGCGTCGAGAGCCGCGGGCGTCCTGGCGGAAAGGAGCAGAAGCTGCATGGGACGCGAACTGCCGCCGGGGCGAGGGAGGGGGGCCTCTTCGAGAATGGCGTGAACGTTAGTGCCGCCGAAACCGAAGGAGCTGACGGCGGTGCGGCGGGGCTCGGGACCGCGGGGGAATGGGACGAGTTTATCGGCGATGAGGAAGGGGCTCTCGGCCAAATCGATTTTGGGATTGAGAGTCTTGAAATGGAGCGTGGGAGGAATCTGCTCGCGGTGAAGAACCATGGCGGCCTTGATGAAGCCGGCGACGCCGGCGGCGTTGGTGGGATGGCCGATGTTGCCTTTGATCGAGCCGACATAGCAGAACTGTTTTTTGGCGGTTTTGGACTGGAAGACTTTGCAGAGGGCGTCAATCTCGATAGGGTCGCCGACGGGAGTGCCGGTGCCGTGGGCTTCGATGTAGCGGATGGTTTCGACGGGAACATTGGCGCGGGCCTGGGCCATGGCGATAGCTTCGGCCTGGCCGTCCACGCTGGGGGCGAGGAAGGAGGCGGGGCGGGCGCCGTTGTTGTTCTTACCGGTGCCGCGGAGAACGGCGTAGATGGTATCGCCATCAGCGATGGCGTCGGCGAGGCGTTTGAGGGCGACAACGCCCGCGCCATCGCAAAACATGGTGCCGGTGGCCTCGGCGTCGAAGGGGCGGCAATGGCCGTCGCGGGTAAAGGTTCCGCCTTCCTGATAGAGGAAGCCGCTGCGCTGGGGAACGGTGATATCAATGCCGCCGGCGAGGGCCAGATCGCATTCGAAATCGAGGAGGGAGCGGGAGGCCTGGTCAATGGCCAGCAGGGTGGTGGAGCAGGCGGTGTTGAGGCTGACGGCGGGACCGCGAAGATCGAGGAGATAAGCGGCGCGCAGGGCGATGTAGTCCTTCTGGTTGCCGTATTCGACGGCGAGCTTGCCGGCCATGGCCAAAAGGTCAGGATGCGTGAGGAGGTTGGTGGTGTAGTAGTGATTGTCACCGATGCCGGCGAAAACGCCGATGGGGCCCTTGAAGCGCTCGGGATCGTAGCCGGCGTTTTCGAGGGCATGCTGGACGAGTTCGAGGAAGACGCGCTGCTGGGGGTCCATGACCCTGGCTTCCAGAGGGCTGATGCCGAAGAAAGCGGCGTCGAAGAGGTCGGCGCCCTCGATGAGGCCGCGAGCGCGGATGTAATCGGTGTCGCGGCGAAGCTGCTCGTCGATGCCGGGGCCGAGTTCCTCGGGGGTAAAAACGGAGATGGATTCGACGGAGTTGCAGAGATTGCGCCAGAGCTGGTCGAGAGTGTCGGCGCCCGGGAAGCGGCCGACCATGCCGACGACGGCGACGCCATCGAGGGCAGCGGAGCTGGAGGAGCCGCCGGCGTGCTGGCGAGCGAGGCGCTGCTCGGCATCGGCGACAAAGGAAGAATCGGCGTGGCCGTGATCGAGGAAACGGCAGAGCTGGGCGATGGTGGGATATTGAAAAACCTTGACGGGAGGAATTTCGCGGCCGAGGCGGGAATTGCCCAGAGCGGCCATGCGGACGACGGCGAGGGAATTACCGCCGAGGTCGAAGAAGCTGTCGTCAATCCCAACGCGGTCGAGATCGAGGAGTTCGCACCAGAGGGAAGCGAGTTGGGTCTCCAGAGGAGTGCGCGGAGCGATGAACTCCTGGGCCAGCGGGGGGCGTTTGCGTTCGGGAGCGGGAAGAGCCTTGCGGTCGAGCTTGGCGTTGGGAGTGAGGGGAAACTGCTCGAGGCGCAGGAAGGAAGCGGGAAGCATGTATTCGGGCAGGACGGACTTGAGGGACTGCAGAAGCAGAACGGGGGAGAGGGCCTCTGCGCCGGTGTAATAGGCCACCAGACGCTGGTCGCCGGGGCGGTCTTCGCGGACGATGACCACGGCCTGGCGGATGCCTTCGATTTTTTCGAGGGCGCTTTCGATTTCGCCGAGTTCGATGCGGAAGCCCCGGAGCTTGACCTGATGGTCCAGGCGGCCGAGACATTCGAGGGAATCGTCGGAGCGGCGGCGAACCAGATCGCCGGAGTGATAGAGGCGCGCGCCGGGAAGGGCGCTCCAGGGGTCGGGGACGAATTTTTCCGCGGTGAGTTCGGGGCGATGGAGATAGCCGCGGGCCAGGCCGATGCCGCCAATGAGCAGTTCGCCCGTTTCGCCCGGGGGAACCAGATTCATTTTATCGTCGACGACATAAAACTGGGTGTTGGCCAGAAGAGGATTCAGAAAGATGCGGTCCGGGGAAAGGACACGCTGCGCCGAAGACCAGATGGTGGTTTCGGTGGGCCCGTAGACGTTCCAGAGTTCCTTGCAGCGGGGGAGAAGTCTGGCGGCCAGATCCGGCCCCATATATTCGCCACCGCACAAAACCTTGAGGCCGCTCTTCCCTTCCCAGCCGGAATCGAGAAGCATGCGCCAAGTGGTGGGAGTGGCCTGCAGGATGGAGATGGAATGGCGCTCGAGGAGGCGGATAAGTTCGGGGCCGTCCGAGGCCTGCTCGCGGGTGGCGATGACCAGCTGAGCGCCGACGAGCAGGGGAAGAAGAAGTTCGAGAATGGAAATATCGAAGGAGACGGTGGTGATGGCAAGCCAGGAGTCGGAGGAAGAAATGCCGGGAGCTTCCAGCATGGAGAGGAGGAAATTGGTCAAGGCGATGCGCGGGATCATGACGCCTTTGGGATTCCCGGTGGAGCCAGAAGTGTAGATGACGTAGGCCAGATTCGCGGAATCGGTGATGAGGGGAAGATTGGAAGAGGGGAAAGAGGAACAGGGATGGGGATCGGCGTCCAGGAGGACGAGCTGAGCGGAAGAGTCCGGGAGAATGGGAAGCAGGGATTGCTGGGTGAGGAGAATGGAGACGGAAGCGTCGGAAAGCATGAAGGCGAGGCGCTGCTTGGGAAACTTGGGATCGAGAGGAAGATAGGCGCCGCCGGCTTTGAGAATGCCGAGGAAGGCGACGAGCATGTCGAAGGAACGGTCCAGGCAGACGCCCACGAGGCGATCGGGGCCAATGCCCTTCTGGCGCAGAAAATGAGCGAGTTGATTGGCGCGGGAGTTCAGATCGCGATAGGAAAGTTTTCGCTCCCCGAGGACGAGAGCGGGAGAATCGGGAGTGCGTTCGACCTGCTCCTCGATGAATTCGTGAGGATTACGATGCAGCGAAAAATCGCGGCGGGTATCGTTCCAAGGAAAGGTGAAGCCTTGCTCCATGGGGCAGTCCTTTGTGAGCTCCTAGGATCCTGGGAATCAGAAGAGTCCCAAGTTTACTACCGTCCGAGCGAATCCTCCCATGTTTGATGGCGCAGCCAGACAAGGACCATTGAACCGCAGAAGGGGGGCCAAAAGCGATAGTACAGGGGATACATTAGGATTCCCAAACGAAAATACTAGTACGTCGAAGGGAGTAAAAGGAAGCAGGAATGTTCCTGTATAGCGTTCATTATAAATGACTTAATGGGATCATAAAAAAGATTACTTGGATTCGCTATTTGTTTGCCATAAAGGGCGAAGGAAAAAACTTTCCCGGGGAAGGTCAGGTGATGGCTTCGAGCCGTAACTCGGCTTTAGCGAAGAACTGGAACGGAGCTGCATGAAAACCGCGGGGCACTCGCGGGAAGGATGCGGCGGATGCGCCACTCCCGGAGTGATGAGGGCGCGGAGAGTCGAGAAAGACCGAAGGAGGGAGTTCACACAAGAAAGTGAAATCAAATGAAGCAGGCCAGGAGGACACGACTGCGGGGACAGGTAGCGCCCTGTACCACGATTAGACCCCAGGCCAGTAGTTAAAAGAGAGAGCAAAGTCTAAACTGCGACTCGGGTGATGGTCATGACAGGGGAAAAACTGGTTGTGCCGCAGGACGTTTTTGGGAAACGCTTGCCGGGGGGCAGGCGCGGATGGAATTCTTCCGCGCTGATTTTCATTCTGGCGGCGAGTTACAGCATAACCGGATGCTCCGGCATGGTTAGCGGATCGGGGAGCGCGCCGGCGCCCAGCCCGAGTCCGACACCGGCGCCCGCGATTTCGGTGACGCCCTCGAGCGTTGCGTTTGGCAACGTGGCCGTGGGAGTGACCAACACGCAAACGCTGACGGTGAGCAACGGCGGGACCGCGGACCTGAGCATATCGCAAGCGACGATCACCGGAACGGGATTGAGCCTGAGCGGGATCAGCGTGCCGCTGACCGTAGCGGCGGGAAAAACCAGTAATTTCAATGTGGCCTTCGCGCCGGCGGCAACCGGCAGCGTGAGCGGAACGCTTACGCTAACGAGCAATGCCGCGGGATCGCCGACGACGGTGGCGGTCAGCGGGACGGGAGCGCAGAAGCATTCCGTGGCGCTGAGCTGGATGGGGAGCACATCCCCGGTAACGGGATACTTCGTCTACCGCGGGAGCCAGTCGGGCGGGCCTTATATGCGGGTGAATTCCACGCCGGTGACGCTAACATCGTATTCGGATGCGAACCTGCCGGGCGGACAGACGGTCTATTATGTGACGACGGCGGTGGACGCGAGCGGGATGGAGAGCCTGTACTCGAATCAAGTTACGGCCGTTCTGCCGTAGGAAGAAAACCAATTGAGCGCGAAGAGGGGCTGGCGATGCCGGCCCCTCTTTTATTTTTGGCGAACAGTTTTTGAGAGGAGCGCTTCGTCGCGTTCGTCGAGGAGGGCCTGGCGCAATTGGGAGCGCCAGTCGGGGAGTGCGAGGGAGAAGGTTTGCAGGAGTTTGCGGTTGGAGAGGACGGAATAGGCGGGGCGTCGGGCGGGGGTGGGGTAATCGGCGGTGGAGATGGGCAGGATGGATTTGGCGATGAGCGGGCGGCCGGAGGTGGCGTGGGCGAACCAGGGGCCGAGGCGGGAGGGGTCGGAGCAGTCTTCGAGGATGGCGCGGGCGAAATCGTACCAGGTGGTTTCTCCGGCGGCGGTGAGGTGGTAGATGCCGGTTTGCTCGGCAAGGGCGGCCAGGGGGAAGCGGTGGAGGATGGAGGCGGTGGTGGAGGCGATGGCGCGGCTCCAGGTGGGGGCGCCGGATTGATCGCTGACGATGCGGAGTTCTTCGCGTTGCGAGGCCAGGCGCAAAATGGTGAGGAGGAAATTCTTTCCGGAAGTGCCGTAGACCCAGGCGGTGCGGAAGAGGAGGTGAGCGGCGCCGGAGGAGCGGATGGCGTCTTCGCCGGCGAGTTTGGTGCGGCCGTAGACACCGAGCGGCGAGGTGGGAGCGGACTCTTCGTAGGGCGAGCGCTGGGAACCGTCGAAGACGTAGTCGGTGGAGTAATGGACGAGGAGAGCGCCCAGGGATTTGGTTTCCTCGGCGAGGATGCCGGGGGCGACGGCGTTGACGGCGCGGGCGCGGGGTTCGTCGGATTCGGCCTGGTCCACGGCGGTGTAGGCGGCGGCGTTGACGATGAGGGAGGGGCGGAGTTCGCGGACGACGCGGCGGATGGAGGAAGGGTCGGCGAGATCGAGTTCGGCGTGAGCGGGGGCGGCGACTTCGCCGAGGCGCTCGAGGAGAGGAAAGAGTTCCCCGCCCACCTGGCCGCTCTTGCCCGTCAGCAGAATGATGGGAGGCATCAGGACTCGAAGCGCGGCAGGAGTTCGGGGGGAACCTGCGCGAGGGGGAGATTTTTGCGGTCGCGGTCGGAGAGGATGGGGTCGGTGACGCCCCAGGGGATGCTTAGGGCGGGGTCGTTCCAGAGAATGCCGTGCTCGTCGGAGGGATCGTAGAAATCGCTGCATTTATAGAGGAACTGGACGGTTTCCGAGAGGACGACGAAGCCGTGGGCAAAGCCGGCGGGGATGAAAATTTGCGTGTGATTTTGCGCGGAGAGCACGGCACTGGCCGACTTGCCGAAGGTGGGAGAGCCTCGGCGGATGTCCACGGCGACGTCAAGGACTTGGCCTTCGATGACGCGGCAGAGTTTGGCCTGGGGGTGGCGGAGCTGATAGTGCAGGCCGCGGAGGACGCCGCGGGTGGAGCGGGAGTGGTTGTCCTGAACGAAGGCGGCGGTAATGCCGAGGGCGGCGAATTTTTCGCGGTGGTAGGTTTCCAGGAAGAAGCCGCGCGGGTCAGCGAAGACCTTGGGCTGGAGCAGGCAGATGCCGGGAAGCGATGTTTCGATGCGGTTCAAGATTTTTTCACTTTCCGTCTCCGGCCGGGCCGGGCGAACAGGTTCATTCCCCTCCCTGGCGAAAACCATTCGTTCCCCGCGCGATGGTAACGGGGAAATCCCGCGGGGACAAGCGCCTGCGCTGCGGGCGGCGCGTCAGGCGGGCGCTTTCACGCCCGCGGGGTTGAAGTGTTGCAGGGACGAATCCCGGTTCTCGTAATATTTATCGTAATAGGTGCGATAGGCGCCGTCGCGGACGGCGGCGACCCATGCGGAGTTGTCGCGATACCAGTTGACGGTCTGCAGCAGGCCGTCGGCGAGGGAGATGCGCGGAGACCAGCCGAGTTCCTTGATGAGCTTGGTGGAATCGAGAGCATAGCGGCGGTCGTGGCCGGGGCGGTCGGTGACGTACCGGATGAGGGATTCGGGTTTATGGAGAATTGCGAGGAGACGGCGGACCATGTCGATGTTCTCGATGACGTCGGCGCCGCCGATATTGTAGACCTCGCCGAGGCGGCCGCGTTCGAGAACGGCGAGGATGCCGCGGGAGTTGTCGTCCACGTGAATCCAGTTGCGCTCCTGGCGGCCGTCACCGTAGACGGGAAGAGTTTTGTCTTCGAGGATATTGGAGATGAGCAGGGGAAGAAGTTTTTCAGGGAACTGATAGGGGCCGTAATTGTTGGAGGAGCGGGTGATGATGGCGGGAAAGCCGTAGGTGCGGTGGAAGGAGCGAACGAGGAGATCGGCGCTGGCCTTGGAGGCGGAATAGGGGCTATTGGGGCAGATCTGGAAATTTTCGTCGGAGACCTGGCCGGGTTGGAGATCGCCGTAGACTTCGTCGGTGGAGATGTGAATGAAACGCTGGAGATTGAGCTTGCGGGCGACCTGCAGGAGGATGAAGGTGCCGGTGATATTGGTTTCGATGACGGGGCCGGGTTCGTAGATGCTGCGGTCGACGTGGGATTCGGCGGCGAAATGCACGACGGCGTCACAGCCTTGCATGGCCTGGGTCACGGCTGCGGAATCGCAGATATCGCCCTTGACGAAGCGGTAGTGGGGATGGCGGGCGACGGATTCGAGATTAGCGAGGTTGCCGGCGTAGGTGAGCTTGTCGAAATTGACGATGCGATGGTCCTGGCCGAGGGAGAGGACATGGCGGATGAAGCTGGAGCCGATGAAGCCGGCGCCTCCGGTGACGAAGAGATTCATCGGGATTTTTCTCCAGCGGCAACGGGCGCGGCGGCGGTGATACTGGCGCGGAGCTGGTTGGCGCCGGTGGAGGCAACGAGATTGCTGGCGCGGAGAAGAGATTCAAAGGTGCCGGCGTCTGTCCACCAGCCGTCGATGGTTTCGTAGGTGAGCGTGCCTTCCTGGATATAGAAATTGTTGACGTCGGTGATTTCCAGTTCGCCGCGGCCGGAGGGCTTGAGGCGCTTGATTTTCTCGAAGACGGAGGCGTCATAGAAATAAATGCCGATGACGGCGAGATTGGACTTGGGGGCCCTGGGCTTTTCTTCGATGCCAACGATGCGGTCGCCCTGGATTTCGACGACGCCGAAGCGGTCCGCGTCGCTGACCTGCTTGAGGATGATCTTGGCGCCCGCGCCCTGCTTGCGGAAATCGTCGGCGGCCTTGCAGACGTTGGTTTCGATGATGTTGTCGCCGAGGATGACGCAGATGGGCTGGCCATCGGCGAAAAATTCGGCCAGACCGAGGGCCTGGGCGATGCCGCCTTCGCCTTCCTGATAAGTGTAGTTGACATGCCGGAGGCCGAACTCCTTGCCGTTGCCGAGAAGGCGGAGGAAGTCGCCGGCGTTCTTGCCGCCGGTGACGATGAGGATGTCCGTGATGCCCGCATTCACGAGGGTCTGAATGGGGTAATAGATCATGGGCTTGTCGTAGATGGGGAGGAGATGTTTGTTGGTGACTTTGGTGAGGGGGCTGAGGCGGCTGCCCAAACCTCCCGCGAGAACGACGCCTTTCATGGGTGGCCTCCCTGCAACTGGAATTTCGAGCGCCCTGCCAGGAGCGCAGCGTTCAGGCATCCGCATGCAAGAATAACGCGATAAGGAACAAAAAGTGAGCAGTAACCCATTAGAAACAGACAGTTACCCAATGAGATTCCTCCCGGTTACGGCGCACGCAGACCAGTAACGGAGCCGGCCGAAAAGGGAGGGATGAGCCGTCATAAGACAATCGATTCCGCGGGACGCCTGCCTTTTATGCGGACCGCAAGCTTGGCAACAATCGCGGCCAGAATCATCAGCCAGCCGTCGGCGAAGAATTTAGCAGCCCGGCGGTAGAGTCCCGCCGAGAGGGCACGCCGGAACCAGAAGAACACGGCGCCACCGATATAGGCACAACGCTCGAAGTGAAAGCGCGGGCCGCCGGGATATTGCCCGGCCTTTTCCTTGCGAATGACCATATGCATGGTGTCCACGAACTTGGAGACCTGATGCATGGTGTTGTTGGCATGCAGGCGATAAGCCGTGGTGGGATGAGAGAGGATATGAACGGTGCGTCCGGAATAGCCGGCTTTCACCGTGAAATCATCAATTTCCGAAGGCCAGATCTTTTCGGTCCAGCCGCCCACCCCCTCAAAGACGTTACGCTCCACGACAATAGCGCTGGCGCTGCCCCGATAGGGACGATCCTTGTGAACCAGGGCGTCGTATTCGACGATTTGCATTTTGGGGCCGAAATCGGCGAAGTGCGGCGAGGGCACGGGGCCCTGAAAGAAGAGAAGGCGGCAGAGAATAATTCTGGGCTGCTTGGAGTCAAGGATGCGTTGATAGGCATCGAGGGCCCAGGGCAGCAAGAGGTCGTCACCGTCAAGAGAGACGAGGTACTCGCCGGTGGCCATGGCGGCACCGGCATTGCGGGCGCGGTTGGCGCCCTGATTGGTTTTCATCTTGAGCAGACGGATCTTCTCGCCATACTCTTCGAGAACTTGCACGGTGCGGTCGGAGGAAGCGTCGTCGACGACAATGACTTCCTTGCTGAGGCAGGACTGCGCCAGAGCCGAATCCACGGCATCGCGAATGAAATGTTCCTGATTATAAGTGGCGATAATTACGCTGAATTGGGGCATCAATACACCTATTCCAGAACACGCCAAGCCCCAGACCTACGCAGGACGGGATGCGGCAAGCGTTGCGAGAATTAGGCAAGGCGCTGTTCCAAGAACGAGAAAACGAGCGAGACAAACAAACTAATGAAAGAGAGAGCAATTAAGATGCCAGAAAGAGCAAAAAGAAGAGGCGCAATGTAGCAGTAACATATTTAATTGCAGTGAGATACGAAGTTGCTGGAAGGCTGGAAGCAGCGCGGTTTTAATTTAGAGAAATAAAATACCTTTTTTTCCCACAATACTTACCATTCGGGCTGAAACGGAAGGGACAAGGAAGTTACTGTTCGAAAAAAGAGGGGCATGGGAGGGGTGTCTCAAGCGGTCTTTCCGTGGACGAGGGAATCCACCAGCGAGAAATAGTCGCTTTTCTTCAGATCCCAACTGTTCTGGTTGACGAAGAGCCTGGCCTTGGCAACCAGCTGGGCGCGCAGGGAGGAATCCCTGGCCAAAAGAAGAATGGTATCGGCCAGATCGCGCTCATCGCCGTTATGGAAGAATTTGACGATGGAGTCGTTGAAGTAGAAACGGTCAATCCTGGTGTCGGCGACGATGACGGGAACATTGAGGGCCATGAATTCAAAGATTTTAGTGCTGAAGGCATCGCCGCCGAAGGGGTCGTTGCGCTTGGGAACGACGCCCAAATCGGCATTTTCGATGCGCTGGGCGACTTCGCGAATGGGGATGGAGTCCTTGAGCAGGACGCGGTCCTGCAGGCCGAGATCCCGGACCAGCGCGAGCAGATCGGGTTTGGACTGGCCTTCGCCGTAGACGTGGAATTCGGCTTCGGGGAGGGAATCGCGGAGCAGGGCCATGGCGCGGATGGCGATGTCCACGCCCTGATGGTGGTTCAAAGTGCCCGGGAAGACGATGATGAATTTGGAATCGGCGCGGGTTCTGCCAGCGGGAGAAAAGATGGAAAAGTCGGGGTAATTGATGAAGACGGAACAGCGGTCCTCGCGAACGGAGCGGGCCAGAATCTTAGTCTTCCAGAGATCATTGGAGATGATGACGTGATGGGAAAAAAGGACGGAAACGCGCTCGACCAGGCGCATGAACACGGAAATCCAGGAATCCTCGGATTTGCCGAACTTGCTGGCGTAGAACTCGGGAAGAAGATCATGGATATCGAGGATGAGTTTGGCGCCGGTCAGGCGGGGCAGCCAGGCGGTAAAGACGAGGAAATCGGGGACGGAGTGGACGTGAACAAGATCATAGGACTTGCGGAGATGCGCCAGGGAGACCGCGCGCATGGCGCGGAAACAAAACAGCAGAATATTGACAAGGTATTTGCCCTTGGTATTTTCCTTGCCGGGACGATCCTGGAGCCTGTGGACATGCACGCCTTGAATGGTTTCACGGGGAAGGTCGCCGCCTTTGTTGATGGAGAAAATGTCGACATGGTCGCCGCGCTTGGCAAGAGCTTCGGCATAGCGCAGGATGCGGTTATCGCTTTCATAGGTGCTGTAGGCAATCATGCAGACTCTCATGGTCTTGGGGCCGCCCTATTCACGGATTCGATTCCCGCGCGGTAAAACAAAACGGCGGCAGGGAGAAGAACCGGGCCGCGGCACGCGCTTGTTTCGCAAAGCTCAATTGTGCCGGGGAAAACGGTAGGAAAGCTTGCCATTTTCAAGAAGGGCCAGCGCGACGCGGGCCCGTTCGCTGCCTGGGCCTTCCACGCGCCAGCCATCGCCCGCGGACACAACATTCATTTTACTCCTATTACGCCACCAGAGGTCCACTTCGCCGGGAAGGGCGGCCCAGAGCTGGCCGCCATCGCGCAACTCGGCGAGATGAGCGAGAAGCTCGGAATAGGTGCGCCGGGCGCGATCTTCGAGAAGATAGTCGGGATGGGTAATCAGGCTGAGCAGGCCGTTGCGAGACAGAACATGGGCGGCCTGGCCGCGCCAAACGCCGATGGAATAGTCTTCCAGAATGTCGAAGAGAGAATAGTCCTGAGCCATGGTGAGGGGCAATTCCAGGATATTGCCGGCGAAAAAAGGCATGACCGTGCAGGCGCCGCCGGATTGGGGTTCGAGATGAGCGGCACTGGGAACGGACATGTCGTAGGAGAATTCGAGGGCGGACAACCAGTCCAGATTGCGGTACATGGCGCCGGCGCGGAATCCGCGGGCCTGCCATTGGCGGGCGTAGTCATTGATTTTCGCGGCGCGGCGAAGAAATTGAGCATGGTCGTCATAGAGGCGGCCGTCATGATTCAGGTCGTGGACACAGACTTCGAAGCCGCGGCCGCGGATGGAGGCGCGGAAAGAATCGGAGGTGGAATAACGTTCCTCGGGGACGAGCTGAAAGGAGGCCTTGAAGCCGAAGGAGGCATCGAGATCCATGAGGGCGGGACAGAAATCGCGGCCGGCGGCTTCTTCGACGTCGTGGGTGAGAATGAAAGCCGCGGGAAGAGCATCCGGCCAGAACCAGACGAAAGGAATGGGTTCGCCACCGCGAGCCTGCAAAGCCAGTGTCAGGAGGCGCTCGAAGAGGGTATCGAGCGAAGAATCCAGGGGCCATTGCGGGAATGGCTTGGACTTCCAGCCGCGGAAATAAAGCCTTTGCAGATGCTTGCGAAAGGCCACGGGAAAGAGGGGGCGGAGGAAATAGTAGAGATCCCGAACCGGAGCAGAGGCCAGGAGTTTGCCTTTCGAGCCGGTGGCAGATTTCTTATAGCGCTCAAGGCGATAGTTGGATGCCACTTCGGTGGGATCAAAGGGAAGAAAGACGCGGCCGTTTTCAATTCTTGCGCCGGGGAAAGCGTCGGGGGCCTGCGGACCGACCTGCAGAGCGGGAGAGGAAGAAGAACAGGCGCCAAAGCAAAAGAGATCGGCGCCGAAGCGGAAGAAGCCGGGCTGCTGCGAGGGGGCGCCCTCGAAGGAGAAGGGGAGGGCCTCCTGAGGGCAGCGGTAGTAATCCGTCATGGCCTGGTTCAAGATTCACCTTCCGGGCAGCGGGAAAAAGCTCCAAGTCATGCCACAACAATAGGATAGCAATTCAGGGTGAAACTGGTATGACTTTACCATAGCGATGGCAGGGAAGAGAATGCGGCAGCGAAAAGCAAAACCATGCAGGGAGCGAACGGCAGCGGGTGGAAAGCGGCGGACCGGGTACAGGGCACACGCCTGTTCCCATTCTGTCCCAATAGCCAGTAGTTTTACCAAAGGGTAGAAAGTTAATGTGGTGTGGGGCGAAGAAGTATAATCAAGCTCGGCTGGCTTTCAGGAAACAACCATCTCGGCCGGGCGGCGTGGGAAGCGAAAAACGAATCATCAGGTAACGCGGAGAGCGACCGGCAATCGCCAGGCCCGGCAAGGGCGCGGCGAGGGCGGCGCATCCGGTACCGTCAAGACATGAAGGAGCCGGCATGAAAGGCAAGAAGTCCTATCTATTTATTCTATTGTTGGTGACCCTGGCGATTCCCTGCCCGGGCAGTGCGCAAAACTGGACAGGAGTCCTGGATTCCAGCCGGGCCATCGACTGGTCCAACAGCGGCGTGCCGGGAGGGATTCCGTACCGGACGACGGCTTGCGCGACGATCAGTGCGTCGACGTACAGCAACGGGGCAACGGATGCCACGGCGGGGATTCAAAGCGCGCTGAACAGCTGCGCGTCCGGGCAGGTGGTGGCGCTTTCCACGGGGACGTTTTTGATCAACAGCGGACTGAAGATCCCGAGCAACGTGACGCTGCGGGGCGCGGGGACGCGGAGCACGATCTTGAACGCCAAGGGAACGGGCGGAGCGGTGATCGCGATGGGCAGCGGCAGTCCCAGCGCTTCGAGTTCGGTGAACATCACCGGAGGGGCGAGCGCGGGGTCAACGAGCCTGACGCTGAGCAGCACGACGGGGATTACGACCGGGTCGTACCTGCTGATTACGGAACTGAATGATGCGAGCTATGTGACGATCACGGTGCCCAACGGAACGTGCTCGTGGTGCGACAATTCGATGTGGAGCGGAACGCGGGCGCGCGGGCAGATCGTGGAAGTGCTGTCGGTGAGCGGGACGACGGTGGGAATCAATCCTGGTTTGTACACCGCTTACGGAGTCGCCACGGGAACGGGGCCGGCGATGGCTACGCCATACAAGGCCACGGCGAAGTACGCGGGAGTGGAAGATTTGCAGATCTACGCGAACAACACGGGATACTCGGCAAATATCTCGATAGCGGAATGCGCGTACTGCTGGGTGCGCGGGGTGGAAGGAAATTACGCGGACGGGGATCACGTCGATTTGAATTTTTCCTATCGCTGCGAGATCCGGGACAGTTATTTCTCGAATGCTTATTCGCACGTGGCGGGGAGCACCGATGCGGATATCATGATGGCGGGCAAGACGACCGGGACGCTGGTGGAGAACAACATCCTGGAAAGGCTGCACACTTCGGTGATGCTGAACTGGGGAGCGGCGGGAAACGTGATCGGCTACAACTACAGCACGGGATCCTACGATTCGTCGGCAACCAATTCGGTGATGATCGATTTCGCGGTGCATGGAGCGCACCCACAGTTCAATCTGTGGGAAGGAAACGTGACACCTCACATTTTCCCGGACAGTTTCTGGGGGACGGGAGCGTATAACACGGCATTCCGAAACTGGAGTACGGGGACGACGCTGGTCGCACCCTACGCGGACGGAACGTACACCGGGCGCAAGGTAATCAACTGGGCCGGAGGGCATCTGGCGAACCAGCAGAATCGCGGGATTTCCCTGGCGTTCACGCAGACACGGTACAACCTCATCGGCAACGTAGCGGGATCGGCGGATGCAACCACGGCGGCGGGTTCGCTCTACAATTCCGGCCCGGCGGCTTGCACCTCCTGCGAGGTAGCGCCTGCCAACCGCAATTACAGCGGGACGTTCTACGCCTTCGATTTCGGGTACAATAACGGATCGGACACCAACGGAGGCAGCGTACCGGCGGCGTGGGTGGGCGTTTCGTACTCGACCGCGGTGTTGCACGGCAACTATGACACGGCGAGCAAATCGGTGATCTGGAACTCGGGGATCACGCAATCCCTGCCGGCATCGTTCTACCGCAACTCAAAACCGGCCTGGTTCGGGAGCATTGCCTGGCCGGCCATCGGCCCGGAGGTGAGCGGAGGAATTGACGCGGGCGGCCATGCCTATGCGATTCCGGCGGAGGCCTGCTATAAGGCCACAGCCCGGGACAGCAACGGAATGCTGCTCTTTGATCCGGCGGCGTGCTATGGGACGTCATCCACGGCGCCGAAACCGGCGTCACCTTCGAGCCTGACAGCCATCGTCCACTAGAAATCAGAACTGCTCCGGGCGAAAGAATGGATTCGCCCGTGAGTGGATAAAGAAAACGCCTGTCTCAGCAGCAACAACCGGACAGGGCGTGCGCCACGGATCTCCCGGAAGGCCAGCAGCAGAAAAGACTCCCGCAAAATCAAGAGCAGGTTACGGCTGAGACTCCTCGGCAGCAGCGGGAGCCTGTTTGGGCTGCATTCCCTTGGGGATCATCTCCTTGATGAGACGCAGAACCCGCAGCAGGGGATCGAAACTGCGGTGCAGGAGAACCACGGCCGCGAGATAGAGAACCGCAAAGAGAGCGGAAACGGCCAGGATGCGCAGAAAGGCGGCCAGCGCCCCGGGAGCGGCCGTGAGCAGCGGAAATTGGCGGAGCAGCAGCAAGGAGAGAATCGCGGCCAGCACGGAAGCGAACAAGTACCGCCACACGACGGCAATCACCGGGAGGACGCCGAACTGGATGGGTTTACCCGCGTACCAGAATGCGGGGATGGTGAGGATCCAGAAAGAAGCGGTCCAAGCCACCGCGACGCCGGCCGGCCCCCAGTGAAGACCGAGGACAAAGAGCAGGCCGGTAACGACAAATTCCACGATGCCCCAGCGAAACCAGCGTTCGGCCTTGCCAATGGAAAGATGAATCCATCCATGGGTGAAATAGAGAAGCATGATTCCGATCCCAGGTCCGAAAAAGGTGAAGATGCGGCTGGTGGATTCCCACCCGGGCCCCAGGAGCACACGGATAATGTCCTTGCCTACGAGGGTTAAATCAGCGCCCACGCCCATGCCGACAAACGCAACGACACCGAGGGAGGTGAGGAGATAGCGTCTGTACTGAACGGCATCGTTATGGAAGCGGCTCAAGGCGGCGACGGCGACCACGCTGATGGGAGAAATCAGCTGTCCGGCGGAAAGAGCAAACAGGTCATAGGCTTTTTTGTAAAAGCCGAGAGCCTGGGCGTTGAAGCGCCAGCCGACCAGGAGATTATCCATATTGCGGGCGAAGTAGTTGACGGTAAAGCGGCCATAGATATGAAGGGCGAAGCGGACCAGGGAAGCGGTGCCCTCCACGCGGCGGGGCGGCCCGGGAAGCCAGTGGCAGAGATACCAGGAACCGAGAAACCAGACGAGCGGGGCGGCGATGGCGCCGGCAACGAGGGACCAATAGCCGCAGCCGGCCCAGGCCAGGACGATGGAGATCCCCACGGCCGCCGCGCGAGCCAGAAGATCGTTGGCGGAGACGACGGTGAAGCTCATGGCGCGCTTGAGCAGGGCCAGATGGATGACGGAAAGGCTGGTGAGAAAAATGGAAACAGCGACGCCGGCGGCGACCAATGCGACGCGGGGGTCGCCATAGAACCAGGCGAGAAGATGGCCGGCGGCGGCGAAGAGGAGAGTAAGAAGGGAGCCGATGCCGAGATTGATCCAGAAGAGATTGCTGGCCAGGTCATGCGTGATCTGCGGCCGCTGCACAATGGCTTCCGTAAAACCGTTGATGCCGAAGTTCAGGAGAAGAAGGCTGAAAGTGGTGACCATGGTGACGACACCAAAGTCGGCCGGGGTGAGCATGCGCGCCAGAGCAACCGTAGCAATGATTTGAACAGCCAGGCTCATGCCGGAAGAAAAAAGCGTGGCGCCGGCTCCGCGGACGGCGAGGAGGCGGATGCCGTCGTTCTCCGCGAGGGGATGAAAGTCACCCTGGGAATCGAAGGGTTTCAAGAGGGATCCCCGGGAAGAGATTGGAGAGAGTCCAAGCCTTCGGGAAGCGTAATTCTTGAAGCGGCAATGATGGCCATCAGAAAACAAATCCAAACCACGGACATGGACCGGAAGCCTGCTTCGGCGAAGCTGTAGAGAATTCCGATGATGACATACACCAAGCAGAGCCTGCCTAAATTGAAATTCCGGCGATATGCAGCCATGGCCTTGCGATAGCCAGTGACAATGAGGGCGACCAGGAGGGCGATGCCTACCGACCCCAAATTCAGGAACACTTCGAGGTAACCATTGTGGGCTTCCTGTATTCCCTCGTACACGTCCCAAACATGCTGGAGCCGGCTTCCCAGCCAGAAGCTTTCATAACCAGCGCCAACGAAAGGATTCGCAACCAAACTAATGACCAGGCGCCAGATATCCGTCCGGCCCGTGAGGGTTGGGTCCTTCCCCAAGCTCTCGACAAGACTGCCTCCGGAATCGAGGAACAGGGCAAAGGCGGACATACAGACTGCTGTAGCAACATACAAGTGAAGAACAGCAGGTTTGCGACCCCAGGAAAAAAATGTGGTCATCGTGAGCATCCCCGTGCCCAGCGTGAAGCAAACCAGGGACGTAGTGGAGTGAGCCATGGAAAAGAGCCACAGCGTCAAGGCGATAATCGTACCGTGAGCAAATAACTGGCGAAAACGGGAGGAATTTTCCTTGTCAAGGAGCACAGAAAGGAACCGCCAAACGGAGCCAATTCCGCAGACCAGGCAGGTCATGCCCAGCATGTTTTTGGTTGTTCCAACACCGATGTATTCCTGCGTCCAGCTCCACTTGTTGTACTGCAATCCCAGGTTGGGATAATACTTGATGAAGAGAACGGAGAGCGGGATCAGAAGGAAGCTGGTCCTGGAGATGAACCGTTTGATGGCGGCTTCCGGCTGCAAATCGGTTAGAACAACCAACACCATCACGATATCGCCGGTGCCTTTGATCCAGCGCTTGAAAGCAACAAAGGAATAGTCGGACCAGAGAATGCTCAGGGCGCAATAGAGAAAAAACAGAAGGAGGGGCAAGTTCCTTCGCAAGAGTGGTCCAACCCGCCGTCTGCCAAACCCCAGGACGAGCAAACCAGCAACCACTAAGAGCAAGTAGAAAGCGCGGTCGGTGGGGCTGCCTTCCAGATACTGCTCGGGGGTGTCCATCACCGTCTCGGCGCTCGTCAGGCCAGCTGCCGACAACCACATGGACAAGGGCCGCGATCCGTTAATGAGCAACCAGAAAACGGGAATCCAAAGGGCTATGGAGGTTTGTGTTTCCCGGTCACGGTCAAGCAGGAAAAGGACCAGTATCCCGGCGGCAAAGATGATCGCTGCAATCTGAGGAGGCATTCACATCCTATCTACTGTGCAATCCGGGTGAAAAGCGAGTCATTTCGAGTCCAGGAAAAGGCGATGCAAGAGTTCCAATGTTAGCACCTTGTGGATTGCGGTCGTGTAATTCCGGTTTCCTTTAAGGTGGCCCTTGACGATGGTTTCAACCTGGCCGCGCTGCAGATACGGGCGGGAAAGGCTGCGTGGATCGAGCAGCATTTCGCGGACGTAGGAGGAAAGAGCGTCGCGATACCAGACGCGGTAGTGAGCGAACTTGTGGCGGCCGAGGAAGAGGCGCTCAAGGTGCAGAGGGGCGAGGAGATGGTCCACGCCGGCCACCCACTGGGGCATGCCGTAGTCGTAGGCATATTCGGCCTTGACGGTGAATTCGATAAAGCCGCGAACGAAGGAGCGCCGCAGGCGGCCCTGGCCGCCGGCGATTCCGCGGTCGGTGGGAATGCGCCACAGAGCGGGATTGCCTTCGGAAATCAAACGGATACAGGCGTCGTCGTTGCGGCAGGAGGAGTCCGGGGCGCGGAAGACGGTGCGGACGAATTCGTTATCGAGATAAGGAGAGCGCAGGGAGAGCTGGGTCTGCTCGAGAGCGAGAAGGCCATAGTGGTGCCAGGGAGCCTGGCGGAAGACGGCAAAGGAAAGCGGGTGACCATGGAGCAGGCTGGCATAGGTCTGCTTGGCCTGGGCCACGGAGGAAGTTATTTCCGGAGAGAAAAGGCCGGGCAGAGGATCGCCGGGCCGAAAGGCACGAATGCGGCGGAGCACTTCCCCGCCGTAGTTGCCGGTCATGCGCACGGGAGCGATCTGGCGGGCTTTTTCGTTGGCGTAGAGATCGGAGGCGCGTTCGACATCCACGCAGCCATCGGAGAGAAAGATGGCGCGCTCGGCGTAGTGGGCAAAGCGGGAAAGGAAATCCCCGGCGACCGGAATGACCTGATGAGTCTGGCCGCAAGCGCGAGCGACGCGGCGCCCCACGCGGACATCCTGGCAATCGCGGTACAGGCCGCCGAAGGTGTAGCAAGGAAGCGCGCCTTCGGGAAACTTGCGGCGCGCGAGAATCATGCGGGTGTCCAGCCCGCCGGTCAGGGAGAGAGCAATCGGCTGGGGCCCCTCGAAATAGCGGGGAAGATTGCGGGTGAAAACTTCCTGGAGCTGCTGGTAGTAGGATTCGGGGTCCAGTTGGGGCTGTTCTTCCCATTCACGGGAATGAAAATAGAAATCCTTGCGCGCGAGCAGGCCGTCGCGAAAGGACCAGGCCGAAGCGGGGGGAAGCACCTCGATGCCTTTGAAAAGAGTTTTGTTTTCGAGGGTGCAGCCGCAGGAGAGGAACTCGCCCAGACCGCGGAGGTCCAGAGAGCGCAGTTCGGGACGGACGGCAAGAAGGGCTTTGGCTTCCACGGCGAAATAGAAGGCGTCTTGCGCTTCGTGGAAATAGAGGCGCTGCATACCATAGCGATCGTTGAAGAGCAGAGCGCTGCCGGTGGCGGAGTTGGTCAGCAGGCCGTGGAAGCGCCCGTTCAAGGACGCGGGAAAGGCGGGGTCCTCCTCGGCAAGATGGACGAGATAGGAAGGGCCGCGAGCATCCAATTGATGGCCGCGCTGCTGAAGCCGTTGAGAAATTCCGGGTTCCGGAAATTCCTCGCCTGAGAAGACCAAAACGGAATCGCGGCGCTCATTGAAGAGAGGCATGCCTTCGGAAAAGGAGCCAGGCAGGGCGGTCCATCCCACATAAACTCCGGCGGAAGGATCGCTCCAGGAGCCGAAGGTGTAGAACGATTCGTGGCGCAGGGAGGAGAGCATGCGCTGCAACTGAAGCTGCGCCTGCTCGGGAGACATTTTTTTTGTGATGAGACCGGCAATTCCTGGCATAAGCGAGGCCTCTAGGAGTTTTCCGCAAGCGAACGGAATTTGCGGCTGTACCAGGAATTGCGCAGATCACGGAGACGGGTTACCAGAGACTGAGGGAACAGATCCACCAAGCGATGGTGGAGACGGAGCCGCAAGGCGAGCCTGCCGCGCAAGGTCAGAGGGACATAGTAACGGGGAACGTCGATTTTCTGGAAGCCGTTGCGCTCCTTGAAATCGGCGACGCTGTCCGGCTGTTTTTTACCATACGCGAAGCTGGAATAGACAAGATAAGGAATGTGGTGATCGGCGCAGTAGCGCACGGCCTGGACGACCAGGGCGTTGGTGGGAGCCTTGTCGCGATGCTGAATCATGGAGACGATGTTCATGAGGCCGGCCTGGGCGCCGGAAGCGTCGCGGGTCAGCTTGATGAAGCCAATTAATTTTTCACCGAGAAAGGCGCCGATGAAAACGCTCTCGCCGAGGTAAGTGGCTTCCTCGCGGCGCACAGTTTCCAGATCCTTCCCGAAGTGGGTGAAGGGCCGTCCCTGGCGAACAGGACATTCGTTATAAATTTCCCAGATGCCCCGGGCCAAGTCGTCACTGAAGGGAACTTCGCGGAAAGTCACGCCTTTTTTCTCGGCTTGTTTGGCCTTGTTGCGGCCCTTGAAGCCGAGCTGCTCGGTCCACCAGTGATCAAACGTGGAGACCGGAAGGGCGGCGAAATTGTCCCACTCCATGGGGTAGGAATATTGAGGAGCGGAAGGGGGAAGCCTCTGTGTGAAGGTAAAAAGGTCAATGCGCTCGCCGGATTGGCGGAGGGCATCGATCAGTTCCAGCGGATTTTCGGCAAACAGATAGCCATCCGCATCCAGACGGGCGATGCGCAGCAGGCGCCCCTCGATGCGAATATTTTCTCCAGCAACCTTCATCCATCTTCTCCCGGGGCCAGAGAGCGCGGAAGCGTCCCTGCCCAAATCATCGCATAACAGGCCGGGCGTGAACCGGCGTACGGCTAATTGCCCGCGTGGGACTGCACTTTCGCGGCGCGCAACGTCCGGGGCAGTTCGCGCACGGAGCGGTAGAGCGCCCGCAGGCGTTCGCCGCAAGCAACCGCAAAATGACTGAAGGCTCCGGCGTGAGAATCGAAGCGGCCGAGATAAAAAAGATCCTTGCTGTTGCTGCCGGCCAGGTCGGATTTGAATTTGTAGGTTCCCGGATTGGCCACGGGGTTGATGCCATTCAGATTATAAACCGTGCGATTTTCCTGCTTAAGTTTCCCGATGAGGGTCCAATGAAGGAGATAGGAGCCTCGTTTCTCGAGGCCGGCATTGCTGGTGGCGCCGAACAGGTAGACCGCGGAATTTCCGATGGCGCTGCAGATCAGCCCGGCGCAGACTTCGCCGCCGGATTTGCAGAGCAGGATTTTCATTTTGAGCGCTTCGGGCAATTGCGCCTGGATGCGCAGGAAGTCGCGAATGTCATTGGGTTCGGCAAAGTTTTTCCGTGAGACCATTTCCTTGTAAATGGAGATGAAGGATTCGATCAGCTCGGTTCCCGAGCCTTCGACAATTTCCAGGCCGTTTTTTTCGGCAACTTTGAGATAACGCTTCCAGTGCGGGCGCATGCCGTCGCGCAGACTCTCGAGAGACTGGGTCAAGTCCATGAGGATGGTTCTCTTGTGGATCGCTTCCCCGACCGGAGCGAATCCCTCTTCGGCCAAGATCGTCTGGAAGGAGGAAGAACCGTCCGCGAAGAGGACAGGGAACAGGCGCAGGGCCAGTCCGCGGCGGCAGACGAATTCATTGCGCAGCGCGCGAATGGCCTGACGAAACAGATCAGTATTTTCCGGAGTGCCGGAGCGCCGCCACACGGGGCCCCACAAAACATAGGCGATGCCCGCGCGGAGAAGCGGAACCTTGACGATTTTGACCTGAGCCATGGCGGCCAGGTTGCCGTTGTGCCTGAGGATCAGCCGGCAAAGGCCATGGTGGCCGCGGGTGACCTCGCCATACGGGCCGGTCTGATAGATATTGGCGTCATCGAACTGCAGAAGAAGATCGGCCCACAGGCGTTCGTCCACCGCATCCATTCCCACGGTGTAGCCGGGCGCCAACTCTTGCATCTCGCGCATGGACATAGATTCTATCGCTTCCTTCACTGGAAAAGGCCCGCCGAACGATCTCTCTTCATTCCATTGATACGTTCAGGCGTTTTGCGGAGCCATCCCCGCCATCTACTCGGTAACGTAGGGAGTCTTGATCGGATTCATGCCCGCAATTTCCAGGAGTTTGCCGAGATGATCGCAAAGCTTGATCAGAAAAACCATAAAGGTGTGCTGTCCCCGGAGCAGAGTGAACGGCAGCAGGGCCGCGTAGAGAGGGACGGCAACCATGGACTTCATCGTGTCGAAGGCGCCGAGGCTGGGGTGATGCGCGGAATTTTTTCCGCGAAACAGGGCCCGCTTCAGCATGAACGAGCGCTTCCAGCGCACGGGAGGAACGCTTTCATAGGCCACGGCCTCATTGCACCAGATGAAGACGCGCCCGGCATTGATCATGCGCTCAAAAAAGTCCTGATCCTCGCCGGACTGAAACTGCGGGCGGAAAGGCGGAGTGCCGGGAGAGAAAAGAGAGGAACTCAAGAGAACATTGCCGGTGCGCCCCTTGGTCCAGTCAATGACGAACCCGGTGGGATAGGTGGCGCGGTCGTAGAACTTGCCTTTGAGGATCCACCGCGGAGGTTGGTGGTCGAAGTAAGGCAGGACCGGGCCGAGAACGCCGTCCACAGAATACTTCTGCCAGGCACGAAAGAGGGTCAGCAGCCAGTTCTGCACGGGGAATTCGTCGTCGTCAATGAAGGCGATGAAATCACCGGAAGCGCAGGCAATCGCGGCGTTGCGGGTGAGGGCAATATTCTGTTCGGGCTGCATGCAGTAGCGGATGGGAACGGACGAGGAGGCGGCAAACTCCGCGGCGAGAGGCTCCGCGGAGCGCAGGCGGTCGTTATCGGCCACGACAATGGAAAAGGTAAACAGGCCGGCCGTTTCTTGGACGACGAGTTTTTCGAGCAGGCGCTTGAGGAAGACGAGGCGCTTATAGGTGCAGATGCAGACAGAGATATGCTTGGGCGGCTGCGTTTCGCGGGCCTCAGATTGGGAATCCGGAAGGACGCCGCGGGTCACGGCGGGAGCGCCGCCCTCGGCAGGAGAGAGAGAGAAGCCAGCAGAAATTCCGGCCTTCCCGAGAGAAGAGAAGACAGCACCAGTGGTCAGAAAATCGTATTCGACCGGGTCAATGGGATGGGTTTCCAATTCGACAAAGGAGTTTTCGGCAAGGGCGGGAATATCCCCGAGATTACCGGCGCGAGCATAGGGATGGATGCTGAAGAAGAAATCGGCCAGGCGGTGGCGGCGAGAGAGAAGGCGGTCCACGAGCCCGCGATAGAGGCGATTGAGGAAGCTTTTCTGCCCGGGGAGAAACGAAAAGTTTCTTCTGACGATGGTTCCCGCCGGCAGCAGATTCGCCCAAAGCACGTTGGCGCAGAGGTGCATGTGATGATGACCGTCAATGCGCGGGGGAGCGGAGCCGTACAGCTTTTTGAATTCCTCGAACTGAGCCTCCACGACGAAGCGAAAGGAGCGCATGAGTCCGGGATGAAAAACCGCCTGAGCGAGTCGGCTTCTTTTCAGATAGCGGGCGATGCGCTGCTGATGGGCGAGCAGGAGAGGAGATACTTCGGAAGAGGAAAACGGGAGAGTGAAATTGAGATGCAGGCCGGCGTCGATGCCGCGCTCGCGGGCGATCCCCGCGGCCCTTTCGGAATCGGCCATGAAGACCATGGCGCTGACGGAAGAAACCGATCCCCGAAGGATGCAGTCGAGAGTGCGATCGGTGGTTGCGACATCGCGCCCCCAATCGTCGGCATTCACCAGGAGCCGGCCCGCGGACGGGCGCGCGGCAGCGAACGGCGCGGCGAGGGAATCGCCGTCGCTCGCGCGGGGAGCAGCGGAGTTGCGGGAGCGCTCCGGGGAGGAGCTTCCCTTCTCGCTCATCGGTTTACTCGAATCCATGGACAGTACGCTCGCGGAATTGGACAAAGCGGGTTACCTGTCCGCCGATTTCAAGCCGGCACAGTCCGCGGGCTGCCGCAGGGCGGCCTCTTTGCCAGGAAAGATTCTGCCGAGTCCAAAAAACTTTTTCAAGCGCTGCATCTGCTCGCGCCTTTGAAAGGCCATCAACTCATCGGAAATGGGGCGCTTCTCAGCGCGGAGCAGGGCGCGGAGATAGCCGTAGAGGAGAGCCATGCCGCCAAGGACGCGCGGCTTGTAGGTCATCTGATGCGCGCAGCGGAACAGTTCCCAGAGCGGATGGTAGCCGAAGGCGTAGTCCTTGCGTCCCTGACAGAGGCGGGCCTGCAGCAGGCTGACCTGCGCCGTGCCCATGGTGCGATTGTGGCGGCATACTTTTTCGGTGAAGGTGCGCGTCTTCCATCCTTTCATGCGCGCGGTGGTCACCGCCAGATGGTCAATGCCGCCGCCTTCCACGGGCACATAGCCGCCAATTTCTTCAAAGCACTCGCGGCGGAACAACTGGCAGCAGCCGGAAACATGCTCGATGCTGACAAAACGATAGTCATAGACGGGAGCGGTATCGTTTTCCTGGAAGGGAGTTCCCACCAGGCCCAGAGCGGGGTCGGCGGCGACTTTGGCGAGCAGGAAGGAGTAATAGTCTTCGTCGAAAGAGAGGTCACCGTCGAGATTTCCGACCAGTTCGTAGGGGACCGACTGAACCCGGGCATAGCCGGCGTTGAAGGCCAGGACTTTCCCGGCGAAGTGGCGTTCTTTGCGCTCGGGCATGCGGACGAGTTCGATCCAATCGTGCTGGGCGGCATACTTGAGGACAATCGCATCGGTATCGTCGGTGGAGCCGTCGCTGACGATGACCCATTTGGCGGGCCGCGCGGTCTGCGCGATAACGGACTGAATAGTCTGCTCGATGAAGGCGGCTTCATTGCGCGCCGGGGTAATCAGAACGTAGACGGGCAGGCGGCTCATGAATTTTCCCTCGGGGAAAAAGAGGAGGAATCCCCGTTGGCCGGCGCGGGCCGGAATTCGGCCAGCAGAGCGGTCAGAGCGAGCAGCATCCAAGCCTGCGTCCAGCGGATATAGGAGATGCGGTTTTTGAAGAAGCGCAGCACGCGGAAATAGAAAAAGCCGCGCTCATCCCACATGTGCTCCATGGCCCAGCGGAAAACGGAGAGGGCCCGTTCGCGGCTGTCGGGATAAACATCCTGGAATTCCAGAAGAGTGAGAATGCTCTGGGCCACGCAATGGGCGTCAATGGGGTAGGTGCGGTCGTGATAATAGCGGACCGCGCCGCCGGGAAGGAAAAAGTGGTCACGGTAGAAATCGAGGCCGCGGCGAATATGCCCGTCAAATTCCGAAGTGCCCAGGAGGCGCGCAATGGAATGCAGGGAAGACAGATTGAAGCCGGTATGAAAGTTATCCACCCACTGCTGCCGGGGGGATTCCCCATAGGCCCAGGAACCATCGGCGCGCTGCTGCGAGGCGGAATGGCGGGTGGCCAGGAGGGCGGGGGCCAGAAACTTTTCATCGCCAGTGTGCTTATAGACGCGGCAAAGGAGAGCGGCAGCGAGAAAATTGGCGTTGTGAATCTGGCTGCGATTGCCGGCCATGGGATAGCAGAAGCCGGCCACGCCGTTTTCGCCGGTCCAGAACAGCTCCTGCAGGAGATACTCGGCCGCGCTGACGGCAATGGGCAGGCAGCGGACGTCTCCGCGCTGCTCGTAAGCGTCCAGAAGAGCGCCGGCGGCGAAGGCGGTGCAAACGAGATTGGGATCCCAGCGGGGAACCAGAACGGTGCGGGTCTGCCAGGGAAAATTGTAACCCCAGCACCAGTAGGGCGTGCCGGTGGTGCGCAAGGCGATCAGGTGGTCGATCATGAGACCGGCGTAGTCCTGCTCGCCGGCCAAGCCCATCCGGGAAAGCTTGAGGAAAGTGCTGAGGAAAATGGCGATGGCTTTGGGATTTTGCGTTTTCTTGATGAGCAGCAGGCCGCGGATATCCACGGGACTGCGCTTCATGGCCTGGGTAAGAATCAGGCGGGGGATTCTGGAATTCAGAAACGGCAGGGCCGTGAAGATGCCGCTATTGGTGGCGTCATAGGGTTCATAGCCCGCCCAGTTGTCTTTCCGGCAATAAGCCAGGAGCTTCTGGAGGGTGGCCTCGCACAGCGCGGCCTCTGCCGGAGCTGCAAGAGCAGCGCGGTTCGTTGGAAGCACGGCCGTGGTCATCCGCGATTCCTTCCGAGATGCGCGCCCTGCGCCTGCGGAGCTCCAGGAATACGCGTCAGACCCGCGAGGAACTCGCAGGTCCGGGCATCGCGTCTGGAATTTCCGCTCACTGCGCCGCGCCGACCTTCGCGGCCAGCACCTTCCCGGCAACTTCCGCGGACTGCTGGGAAGTAAGCTGAGGGAACATGGGAAGAGAAAGAATTTCCGCGGAGACGCGCTCGGTCACCGGGAAGTCGCCGGTCTTGTAGCCGAATCCCGCATAGGCCTTTTGCAGATGCAGGGGCACCGGGTAGTGAATTCCCGTGCCGATGCCGGCATCGGCCAAGACGCCCTGCATGGCCACGCGATCCTCGACACGAATGACGTAGAGGTGATAGACCGGGCGGGACCACTCCGGCTTGAAGGGAAGGATCACACCTTCCGCGGAGGCGAAGAGTTCGTCGTAGCGGCCAGCCGCCGCGCGGCGCTGCTCGTTCCATTCAGCGAGGTGGCGCAGCTTGACGCTGAGGATGCCGGCCTGGATGGCGTCGAGGCGGCCGTTATAGCCTTCCACGTCGTGGTAATACTTTTTGGCCTGGCCGTGATCGCGCAGCACGCGCATCTTCTGCGCAACGGCGGGATCGTTGGTGGTGGCCGCGCCGGCTTCGCCGCAGGCGCCCAGGTTTTTTCCGGGATAGAAGCTGAAACCCGCGGCGTGGCCCATCGAACCGGCCTTTCTCCAGCGGTTTTCCCGCTTGGAGAAATATTCCGCGCCATGCGCCTGGCAAGCGTCCTCGATGACGATCAGCTTGTAGCGCTCGGCAAGCTCCATGAGGGGATCCATGTCGGCCATCTGTCCGTAGAGATGAACCGGAACAATGGCGGTGACCGGGCGCTTGAGCCGCAGGTGCATGAGCTTGCCGGTTTCCTGGTTCACCACGCACTGCGTGCGGATGTACTCGCGCAGCTTTTCGGGGTCCATCGTGTAGGTGCGTTCGTCCACGTCCACGAAATCGGGCAGGGCGCCGGCCTGGGAGATGGCCTCGGTGGTGGCGATGAAGGTGTTAGGCACGGTGATGACCACGTCGCCGGACTCGACGCCGGCGGCGGTCAGCGCAAAACGCAGAGCGTCGGTGCCGCTGCTGACGCCAACGCAGTGCCGGGCATCGCAAAACGAGGCGAAATCGCGCTCGAAGCCTTCGACGGCCGGCCCGCCGATGAAGCCTGCGGTGCGCAAGGCCGTGCGAAAGACGGCGACCAGCTCTTCTTCCAACTGCACGTGCGGAGACACCAGATCCAGAAAGGGGATTTTCGTTGTGTTGGACATGTCCGTATCCTTAGTTAGTTATTTATCGGTGATGGTTCTAAAAAACTTGGCGGGATTTCCGGCCACGATGGAATTGGCCGGCACATCCCTGGTGACCATGCTGCCGGCGCCGACGATGGCGTTTTCGCCGATGGTGACATTGGCAAGAATGGTGGAGCCGGAGCCGATGGAGGCGCCCTTCTTGATGCAGGTGCGCTCGACCTTCCAGTCCTTTTCTGTTTGCATCTGGCCGTCCGCGGCGGTGGCGCGGGGATAGGAGTCATTGATGAAGGTGACGCCATGGCCGATGAAGACGTTGTCCTCGATGGAAACGCCCTCGCAGACGAAGGTGTGGCTGGAGATTTTGCAGTTCTTGCCGACGGTGGCGTTCTTCTGGATCTCGACGAACGCGCCGATCTTGGTGTGGTCGCCGATGGCGCAGCCGTAGAGATTGATGAATTTGGAGAGGCGCACGTCCTGTCCCAGCTTCACGTCGGGGGCGATGCAGCAGAATTCGCTCATAGTTGGACGAGCTTTCCTCTCTCCTGGAGAGACTCTTCGGCGGCTTCCAGCATGCGCACGACGCGCAAGCCGGCTTTACCGTCGTTGAAGGGAGCCTTGTCGTTGAGGATGCACTCGGCGAAGTAGTTCAGCTCGACCTTCAGCGCTTCGGATTGCTCAATTTTGGGCGCCCACATATCGCCGGTGCGGTAGCTGACCAGGATGTCGTGCATGCCCTCTTTGCTGGCCTTCTCGATGCCCTTGTCATAGACCTTGATCTTCTCGTCGGCTTCCAGATCGTTCCAGACGAGCATCTTCTTTTCGCCGCCGATGAGGGTGGTGCGGACTTTCACCGGGGAGAGCCAGTTCACGTTGATGTGCGCGATGACGTTGCGCGGGTAATAGACGGTGAGATAGGCCACGTCCACGTGGCCGTTGAGGTGCTTCTCGCCGGTGGCCACCACGGCTTCGGCTTCGTCCTTGATCAGATGGTCGATCACGGAAAGATCGTGAGGTGCGAGGTCCCAGACGACGTTGACGTCATGCTGGAACAGCCCCAGGTTCACGCGGGTGGAATCGTAGTAGTAGAGGTCGCCGAGCGTGCCGTCGTTCACCAGCTGCTGAATCTTGCGCACGGCGCCGGTGAACAGGAACGTGTGGTCCACCATGATTCGGAGGTTCTTGCGTTCGGCCAGTTCGATGAGGATTTCCGCCTGCTGCGCATTGGAGGTGAAGGGCTTTTCCACGAATACGTGCTTGCCGTTTTCCAGGGCGGCCTTGGCCAGTTCGAAATGAGTCCAGACCGGAGTCACCACGGCCACGGCGTCAATGTCCGGCGACTTTAGCATGTCGCAGCATTCCGAGGTCACGCGAACGCCCGGATAGGTCTTCTGCACGCGGCGCTGCGCGTCGGGGCTTTTATCGCAGACGGCCACGACCTGACAAGATTCCAGGGCCTGAAGATTGCGAACGACATTGGGTCCCCAATAGCCGTAGCCGATGACGCCGAAGCGGATGACGTCGCTGGCGGTCCGGACTTTGGGAGCTTCCATTAACTCGATGCGGGTTTCGGACACGATCTCCTCTTTCCAGGATTCCGGGGGGACGGGGGAGCCTGTGGCGGTTCGATCTGACTTCCTGCGGTACGCGGTAAAAATCGTTTGCGAGAGCGACGGAGAACTTTCTAGTACGCGCCGTCTCCGGAGAACATCGCTCCCGGCGTCTTGAGCAAAATCTTCAAGTCCAGCCAGATGGTCCAGGTGCGGACGTATTGCAGATCCAAGCGGACCATGTCGTCAAAGTTGGTGCGGCTGCGGCCATAGACCTGCCATAGGCCGGTGATGCCGGGCTTGGCTTCGAGAACGCGGCGGCGGTGCCAGATGTCGTAGGACTCAACTTCGTAGGGAATGGGAGGCCGCGGCCCGACGAGGGACATTTCCCCTAGCAGGACGTTGAAGAACTGGGGAAGCTCGTCGAGGCTGGTCTTGCGCAAGAAGCGTCCCACGCTGGTCACGCGGGGATCCTGGGTGAGCTTGTAGACGCCATCGCAGTTTTCCGAAGAAGGCATGGCTTCGGCCCTCCCGGCGATGAGGCTCTTCACATATTCCTTGTGCAGGCTGTCGTCATTGGAGACGTACATGGAACGGAACTTCAGGAACGTGAAGGGCGCGCCAAACTGGCCGATGCGCTTCTGGCGAAAGAGAACCGGGCCTTTCGAATTCAGGCGAATGGCGGCGGCGATGGCCAGGAACAGGGGAGAGAAGACGAGCACGGCGGAGAGAGCGCCGGCCAGATCCAGCGCGCGCTTGAAGACGCGCGGCAACTTCTTCTTGTCCTCGGGGCCAAACACATCCGGGTAGACCCGTGAATTGAAGGATCGCGAAGGCTTATCCCCGTCCCAATCCTCGGGGAAAATTTCCAGGAAGAGGCAGAGTTGGCGGTGCTGCTGCGCCGTCAGATTTTCCTTCAGGGCAGCCGTAACTTTTTCGCGGATGGCCGCGCAGGCCGCGGCGCTATCTTCGCCGATTTCCGAGAAAATCACGCCCAGCACGCTGTCGCCCTTGTACCATCCCGCCGTGTCCGTCTCGCGCATGGAGATGCCCAGCGCGCCCACGATCTTCGGAAGGGTCTTCTCTATCTGCGGGCCCTGGAAAAGAGACTCCGCATCCAGCAGCATCAGGATGAAGCTCTTGCCGGAGCGCTCGGCGCGTTTGCGTTCGCGGCAGAGCATCTGCAAGAAGAGATTTTCCTGAGCCAATACGGGAGGTTCAAAACGCACCCCGGCTGCGCCGGCATTCCGCAGGCTCTTTCCCGTCTGCTTCCCTGCCCCTGGGGTTGGGGAAGAAGGCGCCTTCACGGGTATCTCCTTCATCAAGCTGTCCATTCCCTGGTTGATCTGATCACCCATCTCGCGGTTCCCGTTTCTGCGAAGTAACCTCCGCCTTGCGGCGATTTCGCAAATCCTATCCTTCACCAATTCTTCACGACCCCTGCTCAGACAGCCACGGCCACTGGCGCTCCCAGCAGTGCATGGCGCCCTTCCAAAACCGGTCGAACACTGGCCATATCGATTTCTACAGCCACCGAGCGCTGCAGCAAAGTCACCGCCAGAATCAGCCGATGGCGGCCTTTGATCTCTTCCAAAATTCCCGTCAGGCCATTCAGCGGGCCGCTTTCAATGCGCACCTGCTCTCCGACTTGAAGATAGGGCCAAGGCTGACTGGGCAAACCAGAGTTCACCACGGCTTGGATTCCCGCGATCTCTTCCTCTGCAATCGCGATGGGGGTCTTGCCAGTTCCGACCACTCCAATCACGCCGGGCGTAACCAGAATCGGCAGGCGCGCCTGCGGATCGAAGCGGCAAAATACGTAGCCGGGAAAGAGCGGCAGCTCGACTTCCTGCATGCGGTCCGACCAGCGCCGCTTCTCGGTGTACATGGGCAGAAACAGCTCATACCCCTTGCCCTGCAAGTGCGCGGCAACGGAACTTTCGAATCGGGTTCTCACGTGGAGCGCAAACCAATGATGTGCGAAACTTGAACTCAATTCGCCCTCTCCGCCATAACCCACATTGAATCTTCCGTTTGTATTCATCTTCCCAAGCTACCGCCATTTGAGCCCCAAAAAGGAGAGTTCGGAACTCAAATTAGGTATTGCAAATACCTGGCCACTTTCGCGCAGAAACGAGAAAACTTTAATCCTTGTATTTACAGCAACTTACAAGGACATCCAGGGGAAGGAGAATTGTCCATTGCTGTCTGTCGGAGAAAAGGCGCAAAGCAATTTCCAGCTTTGGGCAATTCCTTTCCACAACCTAAGTCTTTTATTTTCTGTAAAATCCACGCACTGGAAAAAAATGAAGTTCTTTGAACTGGTCAGACCTCCTGATGGTCTGAACCATTTAGGATTCTTGTGGCCGGCCCGGCCGGTCATACTGTCGTCTCCTTGGCTTGGTTATAGGGGTACTGCCCGCTATAGGCCTGCGCATTTTCGGCGCGGTTCAGGACAACGCCCAGCAGGTTCTTTTCGCGCATCTCCTGACAGGCTCGCTGCGCCACTTCCACGCCGGTCGTGCCGGCCCCGATCACCAGCAAGACGCTGTCGCAAACTCTCGTCAAAATGCCGGCGTCCGAGACTGGGAGGATGGGAGGAGAATCCACAATGATCCATTCGAAAACGGGGGCCATGCGTTCAATCAGTTTTCCGAAGCGCTCTCCGGCGATCAATTCCGTAGGGTCAGAAACCTGGGTTCCGCCGGGAATGAGGCACAAATTGCCAAGTCCGCCGAACTGCACGACATCAAATTCCGTGGCCTTGCCGCTGAGATAATCGGAAAGCCCCGGCCCCAGGGGAGCGCCGAAAGGCTTATGGAGATTGGAATTGCGCAGGTCCGCATCGATCATCAGGACGCGGCGGTCGCTCTGCCAGGCAATGGCCTGGGCAAGATTGCTGGCGACATAGGTTTTGCCATCGCCCGCCGTGGCGCTGGTGACCAACAGGGAGCGAAAAGCCTTATTTTCCCGGACCAGATAGAGACGCGAGCGCAAACCGCGGAATTGCTCCGCGCCGGCATTGGGATTATTATTCCTGGCAAAAGCCAGCAGGGCGGGGTTCATCTTCCAGACATGCTTGGCGCAGCGGGAGCGCAACTGGTCGAAGCGGATGAACTCTTCCGCACTTTTAGCCTCCGCCTCGGAAACTTGCTCCGTCGCGCCGGTGGAAGCCGATTCGATGGATCCCATTTCCTCATCAGCGGGGATGGTGGTGATGTTTCCCTGGAATTTCTGGAGAGTGGTCTCCCGTTCCTTTTGGGCCTTTCGCAAGGCATCGTGAATTCTGCTCATGGCTTCCTCTCTGAACCGGCGGCCGCGCCGCTCCTTGCGCTCTCTGCTCCATAAAGAAAACTTCTCAGGTTTTGAAGCAGCGTTTCCACCTGCACAATGGAAGATCGAACCGTATCCGCAGTGGGATCCAGGGCCGGAGGAGCCAGGGAAGCAACGGGAGCGGCGGTCGTCACGGGGGCGACGCGCGCCACGGGGGAAATGGTGTCCAGCTGGAATTCCCTGGCCACTTCATCCACGACGGACGGAGGTATGGGCTTGAGCTCGTCGGCAAAGGCGTTAATCAGGGAATGTTCGCAGAGAAGATTGACCACGCGCGGAATGCCATGGGCATAATTAAAAATCGCTTCGATGGCCTCGCTTGAAAAAACCGGGCCACCCTTGCTGCCGGCGACGCGCAGGCGCTCCGCGACATAGGCGTGGGTTTCCTCGCGGGTCAGCGGCAGCGTCTTGCAGCGCAGCATGATGCGCTGGCGGAGCTGGCGGAGCTGGGGGCGGCTGACAATCTCTTCCAGTTCGGGCTGGCCGGAAAGCACGATCTGCAGCAATTTTCCATTGGGCGTTTCCAGATTGGTGAGCAGGCGCACCTCCTCGAGCAGCGCTTCGGAAAGGTTTTGCGCCTCATCGATAATCAGGACGGTGGTCTTGCCCTTGCGGTAGCGGTCCAGCAGCCACTGGTTCAGCTTCATCAGCATCTGGCTTTTGATGCGCGAATCGCAGGCAATGCCGAAATCGGCGAGAATGAAATCGAAGAGCTGGCGAACGCTGAGAAACTGGGAGTTGAAAACGTAGGCGGTGGCCACATCCTGCTCGCGCAGCCAGTCCAGGAGCCGGTTCAGCAGGGTGGTCTTCCCGGTGCCCACTTCGCCGGTCAGCAGCAGGAATCCCTTGCGGGTCTGGATGCCGTAGGTCAGACCCGCCAAAGCCTCCTGAATGGCCTTGGTGCGATAGAGATAGCGCGGGTCCGGACTGACCGTGAAGGGAGTGTCCCGCAATTCAAAGAAATTTCTGTACATTTCCGTCTAGACTCCCAGTTCCAATTTCTGGCCGCTCGATGATTTTCCCGCCCTGATAATTTCAAACTCTCCCTCGCGCCCCTTGCTGGGTTTCAGTTTCGGAATCAGGGCCAGCGTGGGCACGCCCAGAAGGAGTTCGACATCGCGCTCGGTGCGCAGGGATGTATTCTGCAGTTCAATTCCGTAGGCCAGGCCCAGACCCAGGAGCAGGCCGCCCGCGAATCCGCCAAAGGCGAAGTACGAGCGCTTCGGGAAGGAAGGCCGCTGCGGCAGGCTGGGGGCGTCCAGCACGCGGAACTGCTCGCCCTGCTGGCGGCGTTCCAGGTCGGTGGCCATCTCCGACTGGTTCTGTTTCTTCAGGAGATCGGTGTACATTTCGAAAGCCGTCTGATAATCGCGAGTGAGCGACTTGTATTCCTGCTCGACCTGCGGGACAGCCTGAACGCGCTCCTGAAGGGCGCGGATTGTCTGCTGGAGCTGTTCCTGCTCGCGGAGCTTCTGCTTGATGACCATGTCAGACTGGCGGATTTGCGCGCGCAACTGCTGAATCTGCGCCGGCTCGACCGCCGAGACGTCCGGCGCGGAAGTAACCGTCTGCATCTGGTTCGATTCCTCGCGCAACTCCTTGCGCAGCTGCGCGATATCGTTTTTGGCCTTGATGACGTCGGGGTGATCGTCGGTGTAGCGGGCGCGCAGCGATGCCAGCTGGTTCTCCAGGACAATCAGCTGTTCCTGATGCGTTTCCGGGCTCTTGCCCTGCCGCATGGATTTCCAGGTGGCCAGCTGCTGGTTCAAAACCGACTCATTAAACGCTTTTTCCTGCTCCGCGCGATTCAGGCTCTGGGTAACCGCTTCCAACTGCGGAGTCATTCCGGTAAGCAAATTCATGTTGCTCTGCATGTCCTCCGGAAGAGAACCGGTATGGCGTCGCTTGAACTCGGCGAGCGTGGCATCCTGCTCATCCAGCTTGCCCTTGGCCTCCCCAAGCTGTTTGCTGAGGAACTGAGTGGTGTCTTCGGCCTGCTGCTGGCGGATATGCAGGTTCTGCTTCATGAAAATATCGGTAATATCCGCGCAGATTTTCTGGGCCACCTGCGGGCTTTCCGCCACGACACTCACCGTGAACCCCGGCAGTTCCCGGGATTGCGTGCCGGGAGTGGGCTTGAGCGGAGTGACGGTGATGGCCTTCTGCAGGCGTTCCACCAGCTGCTCCATGGGCACGCGGCCGATGTCTTTTTTGTACAACCCGAACTGCTCGATGGTGCGCTGCAAGCGGGTGCGGCTGAGAATCTGTTCCTGCATGCTGGCCAGACGCCGGTTGAGATCTCCGCCCACGATGGATTTCACGAATTCATCCGGGACGGTGGGTTCATCCACCAGGACCATGGTTTCCGAGGTGTAGCTGGCGGGGATCATCCGAGAGACCAGATAGGAACCGACCGCACCGATCAGAGCCAGCAGGACGACCAATTTCCACTGCCGCCGGAGAATTCCCAGGTGGTCTTCAAGAGTTAATTCAGGTTGCGCGCGCATAGGGTTTGACCTCTTCGTTCTCCGCTTCCTTCATAGGCGTCTAATGCAAAATCAATGGCCGCGCCGTCAAATTCAGGCCCACGGAAATCTGATGGTTCCAGGCGCTGGGAGCACACTCCGAACCCAAACAGTTGGGTAGATTGAGGTTCTGAAATCGTGCGTTGTAAGCCAGGAAAATGGAACTTCTCGATGCGAAACGCCGCTCCAACCGCGCGGAACCAAACCAATAGCGCAGGTTGCCCTTGATGCCGGCGGCTTCCGTTTGCGAAAGCGCTTTATTATCGGCATATCCGGCGCTGAGAAATCCTTGCAAATTGCGGCTGAGCGCCCGCGATAGCGAGCCCTGCACCTGGTCGGCTTCCGAGCCGAGGAGCAGGCCGCTGCCGCCGGAAACGCCGTGATCGTAGTCCACGCCGAGGGTGACCCGAGATACCTGGTAATTCAGACTGGAGTTCACGCTCCAGTAGATCCGGCGCACATTGGGGATGACCGGCAAGAATTCCAGGTATTGCGGTCCGCCGGAAACCTGCCAGCCCAGCCGGCCGGTAATCCTCCGGGCATAAGATAGAAAGGCCGTGTGGCTCCGGATCGTCTGATCTTGCGCGCGGAAGAGATACTCCGTGAAGCGGTAGCTTAACGCCAGCGAATTATTCCTGCTGACCTGCACTTCGTAGCCGGCCTGCGCGAGGATCTGCCTGCTGTCATAAAACTGCGAATCCAGGAAATGCAGCATTCCATAGGAACCAAATGCGGTAAACGAAGTGCGCGGGCTGAATTTGTAAGTCGCCTGGAGAACGCCGACGCCGCTGATGCGATACACATTCTCCGTGGAAATCGACTGCGAAGGGAGCAAGCCGGGGCGGAAGTTTGGCACCGCGCCATCAATCAAACCGCCGAACCGGGAACTACCTCCAACGCCATACGCATCCAGTCCGCCCGCGTTGGAAAGTCCGAAGGATGATTCCGGAAGGTAAGAACCCTGGCCGCCAATCATAAGACTCCACCGGCGTCCAAAGAACTTCTCGGAAAGCCGCAGCGAATGAAGCATGGAGGTGCGTGAGATCTGATAGGACGAATCCGATCCGCCACCCTGATAATCAACGATGAATTCCGAATGAGCGGACTGCTGCAAGAGGCCGATGCGGCCCATGAACAGCGTGCGGGTCTCGAAGGTATTGAACGTGGCGGCCGGAAGACTGAAGGGGTTGGAGTCGACCTGTTCCGTAACATTCAGGCTGGGAAGGATAAAGCTGTGGCGGGATTGAATTCCGCCGATCGTAATGTTCTGCGCACCGGAAAGAGGCAGGGTGTCCGGCTTCTCCTGGGACTGGGAATCGTTGCCACCCTGCGCTGCTGCCGCTGCCTGCGGGGCGGTGGCGCCGCTCTGTCCGGCTGCGACAGGATCCTGCGCGCGCCCACATGCCGCGAAAAGACAGAAGGCCGCGGTGAGGAAGATCCATTTCTGAAGGTTGCTGTGCATCGAAACTCTCCTAGGGAACGACGATCGTATCGCCCGGTTTCAGCACCACGTTGCCTTCCGGCTTCTTGCCACTCACCACTTCTTTGTAATTAAAGGGAATGATTATCTGCTTGCCGTTTTCGATGCGCACAATCCGTATCTTCTTCACGCTGGCAAACTGCGTGAATCCCCCCGCGCTGGACAGAGCCTGCAAGGCATTCATGTTGGGAACCAGGGCAAAGGCGCCGGCGCGCAACACTTCGCCGACCACGAACACCCTCTGGCTGTTGATTTTGCTTACGATCACGGTCACTTGCGGCTCGGCGATGAATTTCTTCAGCCGCTCCTGCAGTTCCTTGCGCAACTGCATCGGCGTCAATCCGGCGGCCTGCACATCGTTGATCAGCGGAAGGGAAATCTTCCCGTCCGGGCGGACCGGAACCATGCGCGTGACTTCAGGTTCCTTCCATACATTGATGTTTAGCTCGTCTTCCGCGCCAATCACATAGTTGGGGTCGTCAATGGGCACCAGCGCCCCCGACTGTGGCCCCGCCGCTGCGTTCCCCGCGTGCTTGGAGGCCTCCGCGCTGCTGGCCTGCGGCGCCGCGGTTGCGCCGCCCTGCGCGCAAACTCCCGCCGCGAAACCCACCGACAGCATGGCAATCCATAAGATCTTCCTGCTCATCATGACCTCTCTCCCCTCTTTCATGTTCTCTCCGAATCGGGCCCTTGAATCTGCTTCAGTTTGTAGAGGAGCGCCTTGTAACTGACCTGCAGAACTTCCGCGGCGCGTTTGCGGTTCCAGTGGGTGCGCTCGAGCGTTTGCAGGATCAGTTCCCGCTCCGCCTGCTGCGAAGCGCTGCGCGCGGCGGCCTTCAGCGAATTGCCGAGCGCGCCCGGATCGGCTGGCAGCGGCGCGAGCCGGCCCTTCAAATCCTCGATGGCCAGTTCCGCGCTTTCCAGAACCACCATCTTTTTCACCACGTTTTCCAGTTCCCGAATATTGCCCGGCCAGTCGTATTCGCCCAGCGCCTGCATGGTCGGCGCGCTCAGGATTATCAGTTTCCGCCCAAACAGCTGCGCGTACTTGCCCAGAAACAACTCCGCCAGCAACGCAATGTCTTCCCGGCGCCGCCGCAGCGGCGGCAGCCTCAGGCATACTCCATTCAGGCGGTAATACAGATCGCTCCGGAACCGTCCCCCATGCACCTCTGGCTCCAGCCCTTGGCTGGCGGAGGAAATAATCCGCGCCTGCATCCCTTCCTGCTGCGGGGACTCGCCGGAAGAGGGGAAAATATGCAGCAAATGGCGCTGGCAGTCCGGGTTCAAATCGCTGACGACGTCAAAGAAAACTGTTCCAAACCCCTGCCCGTCCTCCTGCCCACACGCGCTTTCAAATGCATGCAACTGCTCCCGGAAGGACTGTTCGGTCTGGCCGGCACAGCCCAGGGTCAGAAACGGCAAGGCCCTCCGCTTCGATAGCCTGTGAATCTGATGCGCCACCACTCCCTTGCCCGTGCCGCTCTCTCCTACCACCAGCACGGGTATATCCGTCGGAGCAATCTCCGTGATGAGCTTCTGCACCAGCTTCATCTCCGGGCTGACCCCGATGATGTAGGCAGCCTTATCCAACGAGCTCAATTCTACCGATTTGGCGACTGTTCCCATCTTGCTGAAATCTTCCCCAAGGGCTGCTTCCATCAAAGTTCAGACAGCGAAGGATTCAAGGGGGAGAATGCACGGGGATGGCCAGAAGAAGTTATAGTTAAAATACAACTTAACCGTATTATTTTCAATAGATTACAAATTAGAATGGTCTCCCATATTTTCTCTTTAGGGCATATATGTCCAAAAGTTTTCCACTTCTTACCCCTAATCTTGCCCTTTTTCGGTTGCTCATCTAGACGTCAGGCTTCAAGAACCGAAGGGCTGGTTGGCTGACGATTTCATCGGCTGGTGAGCGGCAGGAGAAACGGTTTGAACACAACCGAACGCTGCGCCCGGACCAAAACGACGCCATTCGCTCGAGGCGATGCCGGGCCGCGCAAAACGAGGAAGACAATTACAGTAAATCGGGCTTTCTTAATTCCTTACGCCATCGCTGCGCACAATGTCGTAGCGTTCGATCACCACGGCGACGCCCAGGCGCGGATCGCCGCCTTCCAGGCGCGGCTCGACACGCAGGATCTTGCCCGTGGCGCGCACCAGCACTTCCGCCCCCTGGCTCATCTCCGTCGGCAGCATCATGGTCAGGTCCAGATCCGAACCCGCCGGCACATCCTGGTCAATGATCAGATAAATTCCCCGCGTGGAAACGTCCCGCGTCTTTCCAGTTTGCGTCTCGGCGCGCCGTTGCGACGGCACGCGAATGGTTACTGGAAATGACAAATCGTAGCGGCGCGTCGTGCGCCTTTCCGACATTCTGCTCATGCTCCCCTGTCCCCTTCCCCGCAGCGAGATTCCTCATGGAGAGGATCCGCTGCCAGGACATCCGTATCCGTTTCTGTCTTCGAGGGAATTGCCGAAAAGTCCGTCTTAGCCGGCTGGCAGAAAGGAAAGTCCTCCCCCGAGGACGCTCCTCCCACGACTGATTCGGTGCAACTGGCCCGCCATCGCCTCCCGTCACCGTTCAATCCGCGGGAGATGCCGCAAATGGCTCAACTCATTGACGTTATATGCCGAAGAATTTCCGCACAGCGCGGCGCACTTCCCGGAAAGCTCCCCTGGCCCTGCTGAAAACAGGAACTTTCTTCTCCGCCGTAGAACCGTGAATTCTCCTGACGGGCAAAACGATAGCGCAGTCCCCGGCCGCCGGGAACGAAGAATTTTTCATGTTGTGTCTAAAAGGGATAATCCGCCCCGGCCGGAAAAATTCTCAGACGATCTTTCCCGCCACTTCCGAGGGGGCTTTTTCGCCCCCGGCATCGGTCCGGCGGCTGCGCGGGGTGTCCAGGTTGAACTGGCGCATCTTGTAGAGCAGGGCTTTGTAGCTGATACCCAGCATCTTCGCGGCGTCCTTGCGGCACCAGCGGGTTTTCTCGAGCGCGTTGGCAATGGCTTCCATCTCGGCCTCGTCCTTCAGGCCGCGCACGAGCGCTTTCAATCCCTGCTCTTTCTGCGGGGGCACGGGAGCGGAGGCGGCTTGCTGGCGCGGCGAAGTGCGTTCGCGGGCCGCGGCCATTTCGATCAATTCCCGCAGGCTGCCTTCGTCGTCGTCGAGAATCACGTAGCGCTTGACGAAGTTTTCCAGTTCGCGCAGGTTGCCCGGCCAGGGGTAGCGCGCGGCGGCTTCCAGCAGATGCTGCGAAGGCTCGGGCGCGGTCTTATTGAATTTTTCGCTGTACTTCTGCAGAAAGTGGCGGAAGAGCAGGGGAATTTCCGCCTGGCGCTCGCGCAGCGGCGGCACGTTGACGGAAAGCACGTTGAGGCGGTAATAGAGGTCTTCGCGGAAGCGCCCGGTTTTCATGGCCTCCTGCACGTCCACGTTGGTGGCGGCCAGGACGCGCACGTCCATATCAATCAGGTGGCGGCCTCCGAGGCGCGAATACTGATGATCCTGAAGGATATGCAGGAGCTTGGCCTGCAAGTGCGGGCTCATTTCCGCGATTTCATCCAGAAAAATCGTGCCCTTGTTGGCCAGCTCGAATTTGCCGGGCTTGGCGCGCACCGCGCCGGTGAAGGCGCCCTGCTCGAATCCGAACAGCTCCGATTCCAGCAGTTCTCCGGGAAGCGCGGCGCAATTCACCTTGATGAAGGGCTGGGTGCGGCGCAGCGAACGCAGGTGGATCATGCGTGCCACCACTTCCTTGCCCACGCCGCTCTCGCCGCAGATGAACACGGGCACGTCCACCGGGGCAATCTGCAGGATCTGCTGGCGGATGCGCACCATCTGCGGGCTGGCGGCCAGGAAGCTGAGATCTTCGGTGAGGGTTTCGCAGTATTCGCGCAGGGTCTGGTTTTCCTCGCGCAGGTTCTTCTTCTGGCGGCATTTGAGCATGGCCGCGTCCAGCTCGTTCTTTTCAAACGGTTTGGTGAGGTAATCGAGTGCGCCGATGCGGATGGCTTCCACGACCGTGCCCACCTCGTTCGAGCAGGAAAGCATGATCACGTGCAGCGAGCGGTCGATGCGCATCAACTCCTTCAGGGTGTCGATGCCGTTCAGCTCGGGCATGAGCACGTCCAGGATCATGAAATCCGGGCGCTCCCCCGCGTTCACTTTTTCGATCGCTTCCTTGCCGGAACTGACCACCTCGACGTCGAACCCGTCCACCTCCAGCAGCGTCCGCAGGTATTTGCGGATGCTGGGTTCGTCGTCCACCACCAGAATTTTTTCCCGTGCTTCACTCATGGAAGTATTCCTCTTTTCCAATTCCCGTGCCGGACTATTCCGCCGGCTCGGTAGGCAGCAAAAACGTGAAGCAACTGCCGGCCTGTGGTTCGCTGTCCACCCAAATCTTGCCGCGATGGGCCTGCACCAGGCGCTTGGCGATGGCCAGTCCCAGGCCCATGCCCGAGGTATTGCGGTCGACGCGCACAAAATCCTCGAAGATTTCCTGGTGATGCTCCGCCGGGATGCCCGATCCGGTGTCCGCCACGGAGATGCGCACGCTGTTGGGCCGCGGCAATCGCGTGGCGCGGCGTTCCCGCAGCGGAGCCATTTCCGCCACGCGGCGCTCCCAGAAATGGGGCTCCGCGCTGATCTTCACGCTGCCGCCTTCCGGAGTGTGCTTGAGCGCGTTGTCCACGAGATTGGCCACGGCCTGCTGCACTTTCTGATAGTCAAACTTGAAGGTGGGAAGCGCCGGCAAGAGCGCCCTCTCCAGCCGCACGCCCTTGCGCTGGAATGCCTCCTGCCAGCGTTTGGCCACCTCGTCCAGGCAGTCCTTCAAATCGTTCTCGCGCAACTGAAGGACCAGCTTGCCGCTTTCCAGCGCGGAATAGTTCAGGAACATGGAGACCAGGCGCACCAGACGCTCGCAGCTTTCCTTCGATTCCTCGAGGATATTGCGCTGCTTCTCGCTCAGTTTGCCCAGCGATCCGGTCAGCAGCAGGTCGTAGTAGCCCTTGATCACCGCCAGCGGCGTCTTCAGTTCATGCGCCGCCGAACCCAGAAACACGGTCTTCTGCCGGTTGACGTCCTGCAGCCGCAGATAGGCCGCCAGAAGATTGCGGTAGGTGACTTCGCGCTCCTGCAGAAGATCCTGCACGGTCAGCGCCGTGGTTCCGTCCTGGGGAATGCTCGCGACCGGGTGCTGGTCAAACCGGATCAGCAGCCAGTCCGGCTCCGGCAACCAGCGGACGCGCGCGCGCGCTTTCTTTTCTCCGCGATCGATGTTCAGGCTTACTTCCCGCTCTCCATTTTCGATTTGCTCGAAGATTACCTGCGCATCCACGCCCAGCAAGTCCTCGAATAACCGCGGCTGGGACAGGTTGGCAAAGCCCATCTGCTCGAGGCACTGCCGCGCGCGCTCCGTGGCCATCAGCACACCGCCGCCGCGCCGCACAACGATCAGCGGTTCATCGAGCGCATCCAGCATGGAAATGACCAGATTGAGCGGCAGCTCCTGCGAACTGCGTTGATCATCGGCCGGCTTTGTGGAAACGATTCCGCTCATGCCTCTCCCTAGCGCGCGTAAGGCTTCTATAATGACCAGTGGAAAATCTTTTCCCCTCTCGCATACTCCTTGAAATAACGATTGCAGTCAATGGGAAGAACGGTCTAGTTGCCCATTTAGGGAAATGAAATAGAACTCCTGTCCCTCCGATTCTCCACAGCGGCCAAGGGAAAGCCTCAAACTCCATCAATACTGTTTATTATCAGCAATATACAGACAGTTTCAAATTACGAACATTGGCCCTGAAACTGCTATACTCGGTACTAGTTCGTGGGTACCATTCTATTCGGTCGGTTAAGGCGAAGTTCCAAGGGACGGTTCGGTTCATGTCGAGTGAGCGGCGAAGATCGTCGAGAATCAGGCTGCAAGTGCCGGTTATGGTTCGAGGTGTGGATGCCACGGGGGTCGAATTTCTGGAGCTGACCAAGACGCTCAGCATCAGCGCCAATGGCGCCTGTATCGCTTCCACGCATTCCTTGCGCCCGGATCTCACTATTTCCCTTACCTTCCCGGCTCCTTCTCCAGCTTCCTCCAGTATGGTCCCCAGCGAGACACCGCCGGTTACTGCGCGACTGCGCAGCCAGTCGGCTTCCGGCGATCTACGGCTTCTGGGATTGGAGTTCCTGCGGCCATTGGAGTAGAAAACATTTCCCACAAATGGGGAATTTAGCGAAAAGAGTTGGCTTAAAATTCATATTTTGGCATTATTAGAAAGACTTGGACGGTTTCTGTCATAACTGCAAGTTATTATAAATAAGCATGTTAGTTTAGATTAGAGCTTCGGGTAAGGGAACTCGTTTCAGACTTGTATTGCAAGAAGAGTGGGCTTTGGCTTGCTCCCACAACATGGAACCTTATGTTCTTCCCTCCTGTCCCCACAGGGTGGCAAAGGCCTGGTGAAGACCGTAATGCCCAGTATCGGTAGTACGACAGCAGCTCGCTTGCCTGTGGAAGACTCCTATCTCGAGCTACTGGCCGAGACTCTGGATGCGATGGACCTGTCCGCCCGCGGGCAGTTCCTGCAGCGCTACCTGCGCACGATTGCCCATCTGGATCTGCGCGAGAGCCAGTGCCTGCAGATCTGGGAAGACACGCTGAACAACCGCCGCGAACTTTCGGAAAATCTGGGGCGGGCCATTTCCCTGAAAACTTCGCTGATGGATGTGCTCTCGAACGCCGGACTGGTGCGCATTCCCGTGGTGATCGAGTATGACGAGCTGAAGAAGTTGCAGCTCAGCGCCGTCACCGACCCGCTCACCGGCCTGTACAACCGGCGCATCTTCAACGAATCGCTGGATAAGGAACTGACGCGCGCCAAACGCTACGGGCATCCCCTGACGCTGGTGATTCTCGATCTGCACCGCTTCAAGGAAGTGAACGACATGCACGGGCATCCCAAGGGGGATGAAGTGCTGCGCGCCGCGGCGGTCACGCTGCGCAAGGCCATGCGTTCCTCCGACTACGCCTTCCGCATCGGCGGCGATGAATTTGCGCTGCTTCTTCCGCAGACTGACGCGCCGCAGGCCATCGCGCTGAGCCGCCGCATCGGCGTGGTATTCGCCGAAGCCATTCGCCCTCTGCAGATGAGCGTTTCCGTCAGCATCGATCATGGCGTGGCCACCTGTCCGGAAGACGGCGATCAGGCGGAGCAACTGATTCGCATTGCGGATGAGCGGCTTTACCAACTCAAGCATGCCAATCACAGCCTCACTGCCGCTTCCGGCGTAAAGCCGGAGGCCACGACCGCTGCGGCGCCCGCACGAACCGCGGAAACGGAGCCCGCGCAAGCGCCCCGGACGAGGGCCGCCGAGCCGCCCCACGCTCCGGCCAAGACTATCTCTATCGAATCGAAGAAACCGGCGGAAAAACCCGAATCCACCACGTCTTCCACCGCTGCTGCCACGGCGCCGGCCAGGACTCCCGCCGCTGCCTCAGCCAAGATTGCCGCGGCTCAGGCCGTGGGCGCCTCCCTCCCCCCGCAGCCACCGAACCTGTACGCCATGCAGCGCAAGAGCGAACGCGTCACCATGGCCGGCACCAATGCTTACGCCGTGCTGGGCGGAGCGGGCGGGCACCGCGCGCGCGTGCTGGACCTGGGCTTCGGAGGCGTGGCCCTCGAGGTCGAACCGGCGGAAACGATCCCGGACAACCTCATCGCCGTGCTGCACGTTCCCATCCTGCCGCCGGTGCGCGTCAATCTGCGCCCGGTCTGGACCGCCTCCAGCCCCGAAGGCACGCTGCGCGTGGGCTGCTGCTTCGTCTCTTAATACACGCAAACATCCCAAGAACAGGCCTGCTCTAAAGGTTTCGGGGGATTCTTGAATTCGCGGCCCGCGGCAACTTAAGGCCTCTGCATCTCGCGGAGCGCATCGAGAAATTTCTTGTCCTTCACAAACATGCGAAATGAATCGTCCTTGAGGGGGTCGGGCAAAGACTCACCGGGAATCACGTTGGATTTATACTTGTAGGCCAGTCGAAGTTGTCCCAGACTTTCGTCCATTTTGCCCATTTCTCCATAGGCGCAGGCCAAATTATAGTAATACATTGGATATTCGGGGTCCTGCGTGAGACCGTACTCAAAAATTTCTACAGCCTTGGCAAGATTTCCAGAAATCCCATAAGACATGCCCATGTTATCCATCAGCACGCGAAAGTAGCTTCTGCTCAAGGTCTGCCTTTGCTTTTCCAGGTCAAACAGTTTCTGGTAACGCCTGGCAGCTTCGGCGTAATTCTGCCGCTTAAACGACAGGGATGCTTCAACAAAGTAGAAATACCTATCTCGATCCTCGCGGCTCTGACCTTCCAAGGCTACGTCTTCTGGAAGCAGCCGCAGCGTGGCCAGCACTTCATCAAAGAGCTTTTGGTCCCCGGGCACGAAGGAGACCTTCGACAGGTGGACTTCCGCACAAAGATCGTGGCCTCCTAGATAGGCATGGACATTTTTCTGGTGGACCGGGAGTCCTTCCACTTCTGGGATGACATACTCCACAAGGGCGATCCCATCTTTTTCTGACTGATGGGCTTCTTCACGCTTAAACGACATGTTCTTTGCCGCTCCCGGCCACCACTGCGCGCGGCACTCTTCGGCGCTGGCCGGAAACTCAACCTTCTGCAGAAAAGCCGTAATGAGGAGATTGTCTGGGCGGCCCATGGCCCGCAACTGGGTCTCTTTGCCGTCCGATCGGACGTGTGCTTCCCAGGTGGTCGGGCCCACGTCCAGTGTGAACACGCCTCTGACCCCGGGAATGGAGATCCGTGGCTTGCTGATCATGGTCTGCTGACCAAATACCATCACCGGAAAAAGAAGAGATATGAGGAAAAGCAAGAATTTCATGAATCCTCCCTGCGCCTGCTCCAGTCCCGCCACACCAGTACCATACCCACGCTAATTCACAAGCATCGCTTATATGCTTATTGGGGTACATTACGATATATGTCTGGGAAATCGCAAGCGATCTGCCAACCGGGCGGTGAATCGACCCTGACCTACAACCAGGCCCGATTAACTTGGCGAAACCGGACAATTCGCGTATAGTTGGAAATTGCGTTGTGGCCAAGCGACGCGGCTGTAGTGCCTCTCCGGGGCAGCCGTGCAGACCGGCCGCGACCGATGGGAGCATCCATGAAGTCCGGAATTCACCCCGATTATCACGCCGTGACGGTGCATTGCGCCTGCGGCCACAATTTCGATACGCGCTCGACCATGAAGGGCGAGAAGCTAAACGTCGAAATCTGCTCGAGCTGCCACCCGTTTTTCACCGGCAAGCAGAAACTGCTGGATACCGCGGGCCGCGTCGAGCGCTTCACCAAGAAATACGCCGGCGCCAAGGCCGCGCAAGAAGCGATCCAGGCCGCCAACAAGAAGTAGCCCGGCGGCGCTTCCTTTTCCCTCGTTTCCCCGCACCAACCGAGCCGGACGCCCCGGCCACACCTCACGGGTGTGCGCGGCGGCTGGCTCGGTGTAGAATGACGGCGCACTGTGGCTAGCCAATCACAAATGTTCGAGGGAATGCCTTCCGGCGAGCCGGTCGAAACTGCCGCGCCGCGGGTGACCCTGCGCAACGCCTTCGCGCACCCCTATGATTCGGCCATCGCCGCGGCGCGCACCTGCTATGCCCCGCGCCTGATCGGCCCGGAAGAGATCACCGACAAGCAGCGGCTGAACATCGGCGCGGCCACGTTCTTCAGCGGCCACCACACTGTCTTCCAGCACGCTCATTTCGAATTTGGCCTGGAAAATATCAGCCGGCAGTTCGTGTGGTCCTTCCTGCACGCGCATCCCTTCTACAATTCCGAACAGCAGAGCCAGCGCTACGTGCGCCTGGACCGCGCCCAGGCGTACATTCCGCCGGAGTCGCTCTTCTTCGACGCGGGCTCGCGGGCCATCTACGAACGTGCCATTACGCGCGCCTGGGCGTATTACCGCGAACTGTCCGCCTTGCTGGTGGGCGACGCGCGGGAAATTTTGGGCGACATCTGGCATGTCGGGCCGCTGTCGCATGCCAAGCGCATACAGAAGGTCGAGCGCGCGGCGGACAAGCGGGCCATCGAAATCGCGCGCTACGTCCTGCCCGTGGCCGCCTTTACCACCATGGTGCACACCGTTTCCGGCATCGTGCTGCACCGGCTCTGGCGCATGCACACCGCTTCGGACACGCCCAGCGAGGCGCGGCAGATCGTGGGAGAAATGGTCGCCCGCGTGCGCGAAATCGATCCCGCGTTCCTCGACCGCTTCGGCATCGAGCCCAACGAAGACCTTCCCGAATGGAAAGACGCGCCCGCGGCCAACGCAGGAGCGGCCTTCGCCGCGGAATTCGATGCCAGCCTCGCGGGAAAAACTTCGCGGCTGGTGGACTATTCGCCGAACGCCCCGCGCGTCATGGCCGAATCCTACCGCGCCGTGCTGGGCCTGACGGAAGCGCAATGCAACGACGCCGAAGCCATCGACCGCCTGCTGAATCCCGCGCGCAATCCCTATCGCCTGGAAACGCTTAACGTCGGCGTGCACGCGCCTATCCTGCGCGCGCTGCAGCACGCCAGCTACACCTTCGCCAAGAAAATCAGCCACACCGCCGACAGCCAGGACCAGCGCCACCGCATGGTTCCCGGCTCGCGCCCGCTGCTCACGCTCACCGACACGCGCGAGCCGGACTACATCACGCCCGCGCTGCTGGAAACCAATCCGCGCGCGAGGGAAGTCTACGAGCGGGCCATGGCCGAAGCCTGGGCCGCCAAGAACGAACTGCTCGGCCGCGGCGTGCCGCCTGAAATCGCCCTCTATCTTCTGCCTAACGCAAAATCCATTCGCCTGGTTGAGAGCGGCTCGCTGCTGCACCTGCTGCATAAATGGACCATGCGCACCTGCTTCAACGCGCAGGAGGAGATCTACCAGGCTTCGCTCGACGAAATCGCGCAACTGCGCGAAGTGCATCCCGGCCTGGCCCGCTACATCGGCCCGCCCTGTCATCAGCGCGCGGGCATCACCACGCCCATCTGCACGGAAGGCGCGCACTTCTGCGGGGTGAAGGTCTGGCTGGATTTCCCCAACATCAAACGGCGCATCTAAAGTTTTCAGCAGGTTTTCAGGAGGGACCGGGTACATGAACAGTCATCACCCCGTCAGACTGCGCTCCGCGGCCGTGCTGCTGGCGCTGCTGCTGCTTTCCTCGCAACCCGTCCACGCTTACGAGGTTTCGCTCGATTCGCACACCGTGCGCGACGCCTATTTCCTGGGCCAGCGCAATGACGAGAAGACCGCGCTGCTCCTTGCGCAATACGAGCACGTCCTTCCACTTCCGGAAAAAGGGCCGCACGTCGCGGAGATCGAACTGCGCACGCCCTACGCGCAGGTCGTGGCCGGTTCGCGCGGACGCACCGACAGCTACAGCGCGCAGCAGGCCGCCGAAGATTACCGCAAGCGCGGCGACACCATCCGCGTGCGCGTCCTGCTGCTGCTGACACGAACCTATCCGCTGGTGATTGACCCCAAGCTGGAGATTACCGTGCAGGAGAAGCCTGGGGCGACAATGCGGTCCCTCGATTTCTGGAAGGATTTCGGCTATGAACTGCGCCAGAACAATGCAACCGTCAAGCCGCTCTCGATCGATGGCGAGGCTACCTTTTCCCACCACAACCAGATCGACGATTACTCGGTGCAAATGACAGGAGCGCAGGTGTGGCTGGAATACGCCGCGGAGGACGTGGCTTCGGCGCCCTGCGAGTTCGAAGTGGCCACGCCGGACGGGCAGCGCGTCATCGTCAAGTTCGATCTGGAAAAATTGCGTTAACTAGCTGCGCCAGCGCAGCGTGACCGGGCCGGTCATGGGATGCACCATCGGCGCACCGGTGCGCCGCGATTCCAGGAGGCCCGCCTTCAGCGCGAAATACCATTTCGCCGGGCGGTCGGCGTCGTCAATCAGCATCAGATTGGGATTGTGCTTCAGCCCCTCGGCCTGCTGGATCATCGTCTCCTGGTCCTGCCGCAGGAAGGGCTTGGCGAAGAGGCGAAACACCGCCGGCGGAAATGGCACGTTCCACGCGGCCACGAAATCAATGCGGCAGAGGTCGCGACGCACGGGCGTCACCGTGGCGCGGCTGGAAAACCACAGCCGGCCGCTGCGGATTTCCTCGAGGCGCATGTTGGGCAGCACGAAATCGATCATCGTGGTGGTTTCCGCGCCGGAAAAATAGCGCAGGATTTTGTACGGCGCGCTGTTCGAGGAAGGCGCGTGGCGGCTCATGCGGAAGCCGTTGGGAATGGGTTCGAAGTTTTTCGCTTTTTCGTGGATGCTGCGCCGGCTGCGCCAGTACCACGACTGATGCACGAACGGCCCGTGCGCCGGGTCCATCAGCCCGATGATGCCGTGGTCGATATGCGAGGGCAGCTCACATTCGAGGTGCGTGATCTTGTACTTCTCGCTGAACTTGGGCAACTCCGGCACGGCGGGAAGAGTTTCCGGTAGCCGCGATCCGGGCACGGGCATATAGACCCAGACGTAGCCGTCGCGCTCCTCGCACGGAAAGTATCCTGCCGAAATCCGCTCCACCTTGAGCTTGTCCTCGCTGGCCAGCGAGGGAATCTCCGTGCAGCGCGCCGTGCAGCCGTCGAATTTCCATCCGTGATAGCTGCACTCGATGGCTTGCCCGTCGAAGCGCCCGCAGGAAAGCGGAATCCCCCGGTGCGGGCAGGCATCGCGCATGGCAAACGCGCGGCCCGCGTCGGTGCGGCCCAGCACCAGCGGAACCTCCAGCAGCATCATGGTCGTGAGCTTGCGCCCCCGAATCGCTGCGCTGCGCAGCGCCGGATACCAGAAATCCCACAGAAAGCCGGCGTCGCTTTGCGGCCCGGCCGCGCTGCTTTTCAAAAGTGAAGGACTAGATGTCTCGCTCATGTCGTTTGCATCGTAGTATAACGCCGCGCCGCCGGGCAACCGCCCTGGCGGAATAGTGGTGATTCAAAAGTGGATGAATTTCCGGAAAGCGCGTTATCCCTGCCTGGGCACTCTTGGGTAACCGGGCAAGTGTTTTACAGGCTATCGAAAATAACGGATTCGTCCGGCGATGAACACACTAATCGAGGATTTCAGATTGATCTGCTTCGCGCCAATTGCGCACCGCAGACAAATCAAAAAATGCCGAGAGTGTTCCATCAGAAAGTGTGAACACAAGACACCCGTCTACCACCTCAACTGTTGAAGCACGCACCGGTTGTTGATAGACCTCATCCATGGGGTCTTGTGCGCCGTTCAAATAGACAATAAATAGTCTTTCCGTCATCGTGTGCCGTCGCCAAGTCAAGTCTCACCTTATACCACGTCCCGTGCTGACTCCTGGTCGGCCGGGATGTCGGAAATTACCAGCGATTCGCCCCGTTTGCGCGCAATCCCAATCGGCGTTATTCTTATTATGTGATGACTGCGATGTACGCTGCCTTCTATTAGCTCGCCCTCGACCGGCTCCCGCCCGCGGAGCTTCCCCGTTCGTGCGTTTTCGTAAATTTCTTTTTCCGAGTTTCATCGCTCAGTAAGGATTCACCATGGCTGGATTGACACTTCTTGAAAAACTGGACCAGATTGAAGCGCGCTACGACGAAATGTCGCAGCAGCTCTCCGACCCCGCGGTCATTGGGGATTCCTCGCGCTTTCAGAAGCTCGCCAAGCACCATTCCGACCTCGGCGAAATCGTCGCCAAGCACCGGGAATACAAGGTGATCGAAAAGGATCTCACCGGGGCGCGGCAGATGCTGGCCGAAGCCGAAAAGGCCGGCGACGCGGAAATGCGGCAGATGGCTTTCGACGAGGAAAAGCAGCTGGCCGAGGCGCTGGCGCAGAACGAACGGGAACTGAAACTTCTACTGGTCCCCAAGGACCCCAACGACGAAAAAAACGTCATCCTGGAAATCCGCGCGGGCACCGGCGGCGACGAAGCCGCGCTCTTCGCCGGCGAACTCTACCGCATGTATTCGCGCTACGCGGAATCGCAGGGCTGGAAAGTGGAAGTGCTGGAAAGCTCGCCCTCTTCGCTCGGCGGCCTCAAGGACATCACCGCCGCGATTCAGGGCCGCAAGGTCTATTCCAAGCTGAAATACGAAAGCGGCGTGCACCGCGTGCAGCGCGTCCCGGCCACCGAGCAGCAGGGCCGCATCCACACTTCGGCCGCGACCGTCGCGGTTCTGCCGGAAGCCGACGAAATTGACATCAAGATCGAAGCCAAGGACCTGCGCATTGACACCTTCTGCTCCTCCGGCCCCGGCGGGCAGTCCGTCAACACCACTTACTCCGCCGTGCGCATCACGCACATTCCCTCCGGCCTGGTGGTCTCTCAGCAGGACGAAAAATCGCAGATCAAAAACCGCGCCAAGGCCATGCGAGTGCTCCGCGCGCGGCTTTACGAGCAGGAGCAGGAAAAGCAGCACGCGGCCATCGCCGCCGAACGCCGCGGGCAGATCAAGACCGGGGACCGCTCGGAAAAAATCCGCACCTACAATTTCCCGCAGAATCGCATCACCGACCACCGCATCGGCCTGACCCTGCACCAGCTTAGCGACGTGATGGAAGGCAAGCTGGGCGCGCTAGTGGACGGCCTGGTGACGCACTACGAATCCGAGCGCCTGCAGCAGGAACTCGCCGAAGCCTGAGGCCATGAACATCCGCGCCGCACTTAAGGACGGCCTCGCCCAGCTCCGCGAAGCCCATACGCCTTCGTTCACGCTCGCCGCCGAACTGCTTCTTCTGCACGTCATTGGGCGCGACCGCGCCTGGCTCTACGCCCATCCTGAGGACGAACTTTCTCTCGAAGACGCCGAGCGCTATCGCCAACTGCTGGCTCGCCGCGCCGCGGGCGAACCCACGCAGCACCTCACCGGCAAGCAGGAGTTCTGGGGCCTCGAATTCGAAGTCACGCCCGACGTCCTGATTCCCCGGCCGGAAACCGAGCACCTCATCGAAGTCGCGCTCGACCGCCTGGCCGTGCGCGAACTGCGCGCCGGCCGCCCGCAAAAAACGCAAGGCGAAGGTCTGCGCATCGCCGACGTGGGCACCGGCTCCGGCTGCATCGCCATCGCGCTGGCCCACGAACTTCCCGCCGCCACGATTTTCGCCACGGACATTTCTCCCGCCGCGCTGGCCGTAGCACGCCGCAATGCCGCGCGACACAAAGTCCTCTCCCGCATTCACTTCATCGAATGCAACCTGCTCGATGCCTTGCCTCCCGTAGGGGCACGGCATGCCGTGCCCCTACCGCCGTCTGGCGCGGACCACGAGTCACCTCTTCTCGATCTCATCGTGTCCAATCCTCCCTACATCGGACAGCGCGAAGCGGAAACCCTACCCCGCGAAGTTCGCGAACACGAACCCGCCTCCGCGCTGTTCGGCGGCGAAGAAGGCTACGAACTCTACGCCGCGCTCGTCACCGAAGCAGCCGCGCTCCTCGCTCCCGGCGGCCTGCTGGTCCTCGAACTCGGCCACGACTCGCTTCCCGCCGTCCGCCCGCTCTTCGACACGCCCGCCTGGACCGCCGTCGCCGTCACCAACGACCTCGCCGGAATTCCGCGGGTGCTTGCGGCGCAGCGCCAATAGCGCGTCTTTACGCCGCTTCCGTTCCGGCGTAGTCTTTCTCCAAGCGCACTTATGACCGACCTCGCCCGCCTCCGCGCCAAGCATTCCGATCCGCTCGCGGCGGAACTTCCCGCCGAAGCCGCCATCCTGCACGTGGACATGGACGCCTTCTTCGTTTCCGTGGAGCTCCTCGACCGGCCCGACCTGCGCGGCAAACCTGTGGTGGTCGGCGGGCGGCCTGACGCGCGCGGCGTGGTCTCCGCGGCCAGCTACGAAGCGCGCAAGTTCGGCATTCACTCCGCCATGCCGCTGCGCACCGCCGCGCGGCTCTGTCCGCACGCCGTTTTTCTCGACGGCAGCCGCGGCAAATACGAGCACTGGAGCGATTGCGTCGCCACGATCCTGGGAAAATATTCTCCCGTCGTGGAAATGGTTTCCATTGACGAAGCCTATCTCGACCTCGCCGGGACCGAGCGGCTGCACGGCCCGCCGCTCGCCGCCGCGCATAAGCTGCTCTCAGAAATCACGCGCACCACCAGCCTGCCCTGCTCCGGCGGACTGGCCGCCACGCGCCTGGTCGCCAAAGTCTCCTCCGAGCAGGCCAAGCCGCGCGGCCTGCTGTGGATTCCCGCGGGCAGCGAAGAACAATTCCTCGCGCCGCTCGCCGTGCGCAAAATTCCCGGCATCGGCGAAGTCACCGAGCGGGCCCTGCACGCGCTGGGAATTCAGACCGTGGCGCAGCTGGCGGCCACGCCGCAGGAAAAACTGGAAAAAGTTTTCGGCCAGTGGGGCACGGCGCTGCACAGAAAAGCGCGCGGCGGGGACGCCTGGGAATTCGTCATTGACGCCGAGCCCAAATCCATCTCCCAGAATCACACTTTTCCCGAAGACCTGGACGACGCGCAATTAATCGAAACCATGCTCTCGCATCTCGCCCAGAAAGCCGCCAAGCGCCTGCGCGAAGCCGGCCTTGCCGCGCACACGCTCACTCTGACGATTCGTTACACCGGCTTCGAGACGCACACGCGCTCGCGCACACTGAAAACGCCCGCGCAGTTCGACCCCGAAATCGGCGGCGTCTTCCGCGACATCTTCCGCGCGAACTGGGACCGCCGCCGCAAGGTTCGCCTCATCGGCGTGGCCCTCACCGGCTTCGAGCACGGCCCCGCGCAGATGGAACTGCTCGACGGCGAACGCCGCGAAAAAGTGGAAAAGCTGGCCCGCGCCGCCGACAAACTCCGTGATCGCTTCGGTTTCGGCTCGGTGCGCTTCGGCGGCTCCCTCCCCCGCGACAAATCGTAATTTCAGGCGTATGTTTTTCCCATGAGCTCCGCGCCTCAGCCCGCTCCCATCCGCCCCGGCCTTGGGCGCCGCGCCGGTGAGTTCTGGCAGCGCGTCAGCGAAGGCCGCCAGGTGGATGAATTGTGGTCCCAATTCTCCGCCGACGCCCGCTCCAGCTACGATTTTTATTCCCGGGAACTCGACTGGGAAGAACTGCGCAGCGCCCCGCGCTGGAAGCGCCCCTTGCGCATCGCCTGGGCTCTTTTTCAGACCATGCTCATGAAACTCTCTGCCGCGCGCCGCATCCTGCTGCTCGCGGCCATGGTCCTGCTGCTCCTCTCGGGCATGGACTTCCGCTACGGCGACTCTGGCAGCGCCAGAATCGATTTTCGCTTCCTCGCCTGCGGAACTCTGTTCGTGCTTCTCGCTCTCGAATTGGGCGACAAAGTCACCATGAAGCGCGACCTCGAAATCGCCCGCGAAATCCAAAACTGGCTCCTCCCTTCCACGCCTCCGGAGGTTCCCGGAGCGGAGATCGCCTTCGCCGGGCGCCCGCAAAACACCGTCGCGGGCGATTATTACGACGCCTTCTATCCCGCGGCGTCAGTCGGCAAGTTGCTTCTGGTCATCGCCGACGTGGCCGGTAAAAGCGTTCCCGCGGCGCTGCTGATGGCCACCTTCCAGGCCAGCTTGCACACGATCGCCAGCACCGGCGCGCCGCTGCTGGAAATGGTCGCGCAGCTCAACGGCTACGCCTGCGCCCACAGCCTCGGCGGCATGCGCTTCACCACCGCGGTGCTCGCCCTGTACAATCCCGCGGACCGTTCCCTCGAATACGTCAATGCCGGGCACAACCCGCCCCTGCTGCGCCGCGCCGATGGGCACCTCGAATCCCTGGCCGCCGGAGGCTTGCCACTGGGCATTCTTCCTGAAACGCAATACGAGTCCGCGCGCATCGCGCTGCACCCCGGCGACTTGACCATCCTCTATACCGACGGCGCCATCGAAGCCTTCAATGCGGAGGGAGCCGAGTTTGGCAACGACCGCTGGATGGCGGCCGTCCGCTCACTTTCCCAGGGTTCGGCGGAATCCATGCTGGGCTTTCTCTTCCGCCAGTTGGATGAGTTCACCGCCGGCACGCGCCAGTCCGACGACATCACCTGCCTGGTCTTCCGCTCGAAGTAGGGATGCACATTGCGCGCCCGCTCCGGGGAATTCCTTTTCTCCGGCGCACGGGCGGGCGCATAATCGGGGCGTGAACTCGCGCGAACTCGCTCATTCCGTCTGCGCCACGCTGCGCCGCGGCGGCCGCCAGGCCCTGCTCGTCGGAGGCTGCGTGCGCGACTTGCTGCTCGGCCGCGAACCGGCCGACTACGACGTGGCCACCGACGCCCCGCCCAGCGAAGTTCTGAATCTGTTTCCCGGCAGCCTGGCCGTCGGCGCGCAGTTCGGCGTCGTGCTGGTGCAGCGGGACGGCGCCCAGGTGGAAGTGGCCACCTTCCGCTCCGACATCGGCTATTCCGACGGCCGCCACCCCGACCGCGTGGTCTACGCGCAATCCGCCGAGGAAGACGTGCAGCGCCGCGACTTCACCATCAACGGCCTGCTGATGCACCCGGAGAGCGGCGAGATTTTCGACTACGTCGGCGGGCGCGCCGATTTGCAGGCGCATATCCTTCGCGCCATCGGCGAACCCGCGCGCCGCTTCGCCGAAGACAAATTGCGCATGCTGCGCGCTGTGCGTTTCGCCGCGCGCTTCGCCTACGCGATCGAACCCGCCACGTTCCAGGCCATCGAGCGTCACGCGCCCGAAATCGCCCAGGTCTCCGCCGAACGCATCCGCGAAGAACTCACCAAGCTGCTCACCGAAGGCTCAGCGCGCCGCGGTTTCGAGTTGCTCGAATCGTCCGCCCTGCTGCCCATGCTGCTGCCGGAAATCGCGCGGATGAAAGCCGTCGAGCAGCCGCCGCAGTATCATCCCGAAGGCGACGTCTGGATTCACACGCGCATGATGCTGGAAGAGCTGGCCGCGGGAGTTTCATCCACTCTCGCCTGGGGCGTTCTCCTGCATGACGTCGGCAAGCCTCCTACGTTCCGCTCCGCCGCGGATACCGGCGACCGCATCCGCTTCGACGGACACGTGGAAACCGGCGCGCGCATGGCTGCGGAGATTTGCGCACGCCTGAAATTTTCCGGCGACGACACCGCTCAGATCGTTTCCTTGGTGGCCAACCACCTGCGTTTCAAGGACGTGGCCCAAATGCGCCCCGCCACGCTCAAACGCTTCGTGCGCCTGCTGCGCTTCGATGAACACCTCGAACTGCACCGCCTCGACTGCCTCTCCAGCCATCGCCAGATGGACGCCTACAATTTCGTCCGCCGATTCATAGAAGAAACCCCGCCCGAGCAGGTCCGCCCGCAACGCCTCCTCACCGGCGAGGACCTCAAGGAACTGGGCTACAAGCCGGGGCCGCTCTTTGCCAAGATACTGGCTGCCCTCGAAGATGCCCAACTCGAAGGCCAAATCGCCACCCGCGAAGAGGCCGTGCGTCTGGTGCAGCAGAGCCAGGGAAAGCCGGGAGACTGAAGAAATAGGCTGAAAGGGCCGATAGAGAGCAAGGAGGGGTAAGGGGACTGGGCGAATTCGGGCAATAGTAATCGTAATGTATTGAAATAAATAAAGTTAGCTAAAACAATAGAAAATTTTATTGACCTCTTTCAATATGTGAGTATAATTGACTAAGGTTAGTTGATTAAGGCGCTCTAATTGCCCGGTACCTTTTCGCTACGCCTTGCATCTAATCTCTTGGTGTTCTATCTGGGCCCGTCGTAGCATTCCCGGTGGGCTCGTTGGGGGGATCGTATGGCCGATAAAAAAGTAACTGTTCCTGAAACTCTTCCCGTTCTTCCCGTCCGGGATACCGTGCTCTTCCCTGGCGCCGTACTTCCTCTCACCGTGGGCCGGGAGACCTCTCTGGCTCTGGTCAATTCGCTCACTGGCGAAGAAAAACTTCTGGGCGTGGTAGCCCAGCTCGATCCCCGCATTGAAGACCCCACGGCCGCGGACCTGCACAAAGTGGGCACGCTGGCGAAAGTCCACAAGACCGTCAAGATGCCCAACGGCAACATCGTCGTCTTCCTCGAGGGCGTGCAGCGCATTCAGGTGCAGGAGCTGATCGGCTTCCGCCCCTTCCTGCGCGCGCGCATCGCGGCCGAGCCCGACATTCTCGGCGAAAAAGACGCCGAGCTGGAAGCTCTGCAGCGCCAGGCCCAGGATCTTTTCCGCGAAGTGGTCAGCCACTCCTCGCAACTCTCCGACGAACTGCAATCGGTGGCCATCAACATCGACGACCCCGGACGCCTGGCCGATTTCATCGCCGGCACGCTGCCCTCGCTCTCGACGCTGCTGCGCCAGGAACTCCTCGAAACCGCCAACGTACGCAAGCGCCTGGAAATCCTCATCCGCGAGCTTTCCAAGGAGCTGGAAGTCCTCGAACTGCGCTCCAAGATTCAGGAGCAGGTGCAGGAGCAGGTCAGCCAGAACCAGCGCGAATATCTCCTGCGCGAGCAGATGAAGGCCATCCAGAAGGAGCTGGGCGATATTGACGATTCCCAGCAGGAAATCGACGAGCTGCGCAAAAAAGTGGAAGAAGCGGGCATGGCCGCGGAAGCCAAAAAAGAGTGCGACCGCGAACTCAAACGCCTTTCCAAAATGACTCCGGCCAGCGCCGAGTACATGGTTTCGCGCACCTATCTCGAATGGATGACTTCGCTGCCCTGGAACAAATCCTCGGCCACCGCGGACATTGATATCGCCAAAGCGCACGAGATCCTCGACGAAGATCACTACGACCTGCAAAAGGTCAAGGAACGCATTCTCGATTACCTGGCCGTCAAAAAACTGCAGCCGGGAATGAAGGGGCCCATCCTGTGCTTCGCCGGGCCTCCCGGCGTGGGCAAGACCTCGCTCGGCAAATCCATCGCCCGCGCCCTGGGGCGCAAGTTCGTGCGCATCTCGCTGGGCGGCATGCACGACGAAGCGGAAATCCGCGGCCACCGCCGCACCTACATCGGCGCCCTGCCCGGACAAATCATTCAGGGCATCAAGCGCGCGGAAACCAATGACCCCGTGTGCATGCTGGACGAAGTGGACAAGCTGGGACGCGACTTCCGCGGCGACCCCTCCTCGGCGCTCATGGAAGTTCTGGACCCCGAGCAGAACGCCTCCTTCCGCGATCACTATCTCGACGTGCCCTTCGATCTCTCGAAGGTGCTCTTCATCGCCACGGCCAACTGGATGGATCCCATCCCCGAGCCGCTGCGCGACCGCATGGAGATCATCGAACTGCCCGGCTACACCGGCGAGGAAAAAATTCACATCGCCCGCAAATACCTGATCCGCAAGCAGGCCGCCGAACACGGCCTCACCGCCGAGCAGATCGAATTCACTCTGGAAGGCTTGCAGGAGATCATCCACAGCTTCACGCGGGAAGCCGGCGTGCGCAATCTCGAACGCGAAATTGCCACGCTCACCCGCAAGCAGGCCCGGCGCATCGCCGAAGGCCACACCGACAAGCTGCTCATCACTCCCGAAGTGGTGCGCGAATATCTGGGCGTCGCCAAATACCGCACCGAGCGGGAAGTCGAAGAGCGCGTCAAGCAGCCCGGCGTGGCCGTGGGCCTCGTCTGGACCCCCGTGGGCGGCGACATCATCTTCATCGAAGCCAGCCGCATGCGCGGAGGAAAACAGTTCACCATGACCGGCCATCTCGGCGAAGTCATGCAGGAGTCCATGACCGCCGCGCTCACCTGGGTGCGCGCCAACGGCGAACGCTACGGCATCGACCCGGATTTCTTCCGCAAGCAGGACATCCACATCCACGTGCCGTCCGGCGCCGTGCCCAAGGACGGCCCGTCCGCCGGCGCCGCCATGGTTACCGCGCTGGTCAGCCTGCTCAGCGGCCGCGCCATTCGCCAGCGCCTGGCCATGACCGGCGAACTCACTCTCTCCGGCATCGTGCTTCCGGTGGGCGGCATCAAGGAAAAGGTTTTGGGCGCCAAGCGCGCGGGCATCACCGAAGTTCTGCTGCCCGCGGATAACGAACCCAACGCCGTGCAGGACCTGACGCCGGATATTCTCGGCGATATGAAGATCACCTACGTGCACACGCTCGAGGAAGTGCTCGAACATGCGCTCGTCAAGGAATCCACCGCGCCACCGGTCGCGCCGCAGCCCGAGTCCAAGGAAAAGCGGGCCCCCGGAGCGGAAAGCCCGCGCGCGGTCCACTAACCCATTCCGCCAAATATTTTTTCGGTAAAAGGGGCCCCGCGCAAGCAGGGCCTCTTTGCTTTTCCGGGCGCTGCTCGAAGCAGGCCTTCTCCTGATACCATGAGCGCAGGGCCATGCCTCAGGAAAAACCATCCGCGCGGGAGATTCCGGCCAAGCTGGCGCAGCGCCTGCCTGCCGCGCTGATCGAGGAGCGCATCGTTCCGCGCTTTGTGGACACCTACGTCGTCGAGCACCTGCGCCATACCCTGCAGGTGCATCCCACGCGCTACCGCGAATTGCTCGGATTGCTGCTGCGCGAAGCCCTGCTGGCCATGACCGCCTGCGCCCTGGCCGAAGCCACCGGCGCGGCGCGGCGCTCCGGCGCTCCTCCGGGCTTCCCCAAGCCGCAAACCTTTCGCCGCGATTTTCTGGGGGCCCTGGCCCGGCAGCAGAAATGGAGCGCGGGCGACTCGCTGGAATTCCAGTCCGAACTGCGCCTGTGCGAATCCCTGCTGGCGCGCCGCCCGGGTTCGCAGCGTTCGCGCAAAGCCTACGAAGCCGCCGACCATCCCTTCGTGGACCGCTGCGCCATTCTGCTGGACCCTTCCTTCATCGAGCAGGCGCGCATTGCCGCCAGCCGCGCCCTCGCGCAGATCGAGCGCCTGGCCCTGCAAGTCACCGAAGAAGTCCTGCGCGCCGGCTGACGGCCGCTCAGGAACTCTTTTCCACCTGCACCGCCGTCCCATACGCCAGCACTTCCGTTACGCCCTGCATCACTTCGGTGGCGTCATAGCGCATTCCAACCACGGCGTTCGCTCCGTGCGTGGCGGCGTGCTGCAGCATCAGTTCGTAGGCGTCCTCGCGCGTCTTTTCGCACAAATTCGTGAGGATGGTGATGTTCCCGCCGATGATGGTCTGCAGCGCGGCGCCCAGATTGCCGATCACGCTCCTGGAGCGCACCACGATCCCGCGCACGATTCCGTAGTTGCGCACAATACGGTAACCGGGCAACTCCAATGCGCTGGTCACCATGCTCGAATCCACTCGTCCTGTCATACTTCCTCCCTGAAACGTTTACTCCCCCGATTCTACCGCTTTCTCTTCCCGTGCGCGGACTTCGCTGCTCTGTTATGCTCAGCCTGAAATGGAAATGGAAGACATCTTCTATGTTCTTGTGGCGCTGCAAATCGCCGCGGGCCTGTACATGCTCTATGAAGGCATGCGCTGGATGGCCTATGCCCGTGGCCGCTCCATCACCCATTCCGGATTTTATTCTCCCCGCGTCGCTCTGATCTGCCCCTGCAAGGGCCTCGAACCCGGCCTCGAACAGAATCTCCATGCCCTCTGTGATTTCGATTATCCCGAGTATGAAATTTTCTTCGTCCTGGCCGCGGCCTCCGATCCTGCCGCCTCCATCGTGCACCGCGTGGCCTCCAGCTCCCGCCACAAGGCTCAGGTTCTCATCGCCGGGCCACCCAAGGATTGCGGCGAAAAAGTGAATAATCTGCGTTTCGCCGTCGAGCAGCTTCCCAAGGAATTCGAAGCCGTGGTGTTCGCCGATTCCGACGGCCGCCCCGGCCGCTCCTGGCTGCAGCATCTTCTGGCGCCTCTGAGCGACATGCAAGTCGGCGCCTCCACCACCATGCGCCTGCTGCTCCCCGCCGACAGCAGCTTGCCTGCCGCTTTGCTTTCGGCCTGGAATGCCTCGGTGATTACCATGCTCGGCGATCACGGCGGGAATTTCTGCTGGGGCGGGGGAACCGCCATCCGTCTGGACATGTTTGACCAGATTGGAGTGGATCGCTACTGGAAGTCGGCCATCAGCGACGATTTCTCCCTGACCCTGGCGCTCCGCCAGGCCGGCAAACGCATCCAATTCGTCCCCGAATGCCTGGTGCCGTCTTTCCCGGCCGTCAGCTTTTCCGGGCTGCTCGAATTCACGAATCGCCAGATGATCCTGACGCGCATCTACGATTCCAAACTGTGGCTGCAGGCCGGCCTCGTCAACCTGCTCTACTGCGCCACTCTGTTCGCCGGCGCCAATCTCTTTTTCACCAAAGTACTGGGGTCTTTCCCCGCGCTGAATGTGGCCCTGCTGAGTTCCATTCCCGTGCTGCTGGCGGTCATCCGCGGCGTGCTGCGGGTCACCGCCGTCGGCGTGATTCTGCCCGCCTGGAAGTCCAAGCTCCTCGATCAGGGCTGGGTCTGGACCCTCCTGGCCGCCGTCACGCCCTTCCTCTTCCTGTTCAACTTCCTGGCTTCCGCCCTCACCCGCAAGATCGTCTGGCGCGGCATCCGCTACGAAATCATCTCCTCCACACAGACCCGCATCCTCACGCGCTGACTTTCTCTTCCGCGTTCTTTATTTTCCGCTCAAAAACGGAAAGTGCGCCGAAGCCGCCATGAACAGCAGCATGGGAAACGAAAGCCAGAAGTTCATCCGCGACGCCAGGAATCCCAGCCGCGCCAATCCCGCCGCTTCCGCCGGCATGGGCGTGCCCTGCTCCGCGTTCGCCTTGGTCCACGCAATCAGCTTCTTCTGGCACCGCCAGATCACTCCCCACACGTTCATCATCATCAGATAACCCATTCCTCCGCCCACCGAGATCGCCAGCGTGCGGTTGCCCGCCCCCGGATGCCCCGCGCATTCCAGCACCATCCACGACGCCGCTCCCATCACCAGAGTCACCGGAATCGCCAGAATCCATCCGTTGCTGAGCGGACCCCTGGCATATTTCATCAGCAGGTAGCCCGCCAGCCAGGCAATCGTCCAAACTACAAACCACTCGCCCATCCAGCGCCCAAACAGTCCCGGCTCACCCGCGTTTTGCGCGTCGACCTTGGCCAGAATCATGAAGTAGCGGAACCCAGCCAGTACCGTCAGTACTGCCGCCCAGCGGAACCACCACAAGGCCCGCGGCATCAGGAGCGGAATGATTTTTCCCTTTGTGGCTGCGTCTAACTCCTTTTGAAACGGGACATTAACAAGATTAAAGAAATAGAGCAGACCGACCCAGGTCATGCCTGCCCCAAGGTGAACCCACCGGAGCAACAACTGTTCCACGTCGGTCGCTTGCGCCGGGAACTGCACGCGAAATCCTGTCAGTAACATCAGTCCCATGAATACTGGAATCATCTTCGTCCTCCAATTCAGTGCCTGCGGGTGCGATTCATCGCGCAAGCCGGGGTATTGTACTAGAGATAGCAGGACTGGGTGGGCAATAGATTTCCACAGGGAATATTTTCCGGGGTGGAGGAAATTCCTGCTCGCCTTAAATATGCAAGTGGTAGACTTCAGTCCTTCAAGTCCTCTGTTTTGATGAGGAAACTTGAAGAAGGCAATGGACCCGGAATTGCACTGAGAAGAATGGCTGTATTTGGGGCGCTCGTTTTTTTTCGGGTGCTATGACTCGCAGCCGGGATGCCGGGGGGCGTCTCGCTAAGGAAACTTCATCACCCTGCCGATAGGGATTCTGGCGCGCTGTAGCCCCCGCGGAACTGTAAAAGACCTTCGAATCGGAATTTAGCGCCTGCAATAGGCTCAATGGCGAGGTGCCAGTGAAGGATCTACGAAAGAGGAACAAACTGCAATTTCCCTCGAATCACACGGGCCGTACCGTGCCCGAAGCCTTCTTCTTCTACGAAAAACGCACGGGCGTCTCGCACTTTCATGTCCCCGCCGATCATGCCGGGAACCTGCCCGTGGATCATGCCGCGGGGCTTCTGGCCATGCACTGCCTGGTGCGCGGACAGACGCCGGAGGATTATGTGGTGATGGTCGAGGCGGAAAATCATCTCCTCGGCGGTATCGTCGAAAAGGCCGAAAATCTTCTGCGCGCGGGCCGCTCCGTGCCCACTCCCGTTCACTTGAGCCGCCGCGAGCAGGAAGTCCTCGACGGCATCCTGCGCAGCCTGGCCAACAAGGAAATCGCTTCCCTGCTCAACGTCTCCGAGCGCACCGTAAAATTCCACGTCTCTTCCCTGCTGGCCAAGTTCAAAGTCCGCGGCCGCATGGAACTCGTCCGCGCCGCCTCGCGCGGCTATCTCGATCCCCGTCCGGTCTCCGGCGCCGCCGTCCTGGACGGTTCCAAGGCCACGCGCGAATCCCACACGGTTCCCGTTCCCGCTCCCAGCGCGCTGCGCAAGGATCGCAGCGCCGAAATCGTTTCCCTTCCCAAGCGCCGCATGTCGGCGTAACGGCCATTCGCCGCAACACGTGAAACAATCTTCGGCGCCACGCTTGCTTCGAGCGCGGCGCCGTTTTTCTTTTGCGGCGCCGTGGCTCACGGTCCTTTTTGCCGCGGCAAATCCGGCAAAGCAGTTTTTAGGCCCGCGAATTAATTGCTTGACAAAGCAACTAGACTGCCGCTATACCCTTCGTGCATGCGGCCTTCGCGGCTCGATCGACCAACATTCACTTGGGAGGAAACAGCATATGAAGTTACGTTTGAGTTTGCTGATCTTGCTGGCCATGGTGATCTTGTCCGTTGGCGCCAATTCCGTCTTTGCGCAAGGGGCCACGGCATCGGCCCAGCTGAACGGCACCGTCACGGACGAGAGCGGCGCGCCCGTCGGCAACGCTCCAGTGGCCTTGCGTAACACGGACACGAACAGCACGTCCACGGCGGTGTCCAATGACAAGGGTTTCTATTTCCTCCCCAACCTGTCTCCGGGGCATTACGAATTGAAAGTCTCCTACACCGGCTTCGCGGGCTTCACGCAGACCGGCATCGTGCTGTCGGTCGGCCAGAGCGCTACCATCAATGTCACGCTGCAAATCGCCTCGCACGGCGAAAAAGTCGTGGTCACCACCGAAGTGCAGGCCATCGAACCGACCAAGACGGAAATCAGCCAGGTCGTCGGCGCGCAGCAGATCCAATCCCTGCCCATCAGCGGCCGCGTCTTCACCGATTTCGCCCTGCTGACTCCCGGCGTGGCCACCAGCCGCACCAGCTTGGGCACCACCTTCACCGAATTTGAAGTCACGCAAATCTCCTTCGGCGGCATGCGCTCCTTCAGCAATGAAATCACCGTGGATGGAGCGGACTTCGTCAACGCCCTCAGCGGCGTTCAGCGCGCTACGCCTCCGCAGGATTCCGTCCAGGAGTTCCGCGTGGTGAACAACAGCTTTGGCGCCGAATATGGACGGGCCATCGGCGGCATTGTCAACATCGTCACCAAGTCCGGCACCAACGAGCTGCACGGTTCGGCCTACGACTATTTCCAGAACAACGCCACCGACTCGCGTTCCCTCCTGCAGCCCGCGCCGCGCCCCAATGTGCTGCGCCAGAATCAGTTCGGGGCCACGCTGGGCGGCCCGCTCTCGAAGGACAAGATGTTTTTCTTCATCAACTTTGAAGCCAAGCGCCGCGCCGAATCCCCCACCATGGCCCCCGACCTCTATAACAACATCCTGAACATCGATATCGCCAAGGCCTTCATGGGACTGGCGCCGGAAGGCTGCAATTCCTGCGCCCCTTCCCCGCTCCTTTCGCTGGCCCAGGCTCAGGGCTATCTCAGCTCTTCCTTGAAAACCGGCGATAATGATTTTGGCTTCGTCCGCCTCGATCACCAGATCAGCGCCAACAATCACCTGGCCATCCGCTACCTCGCGGAAGACGTGCGCTCGCTCAACCAGTTGGTCGGCTCCACGCTGGACGGCGGCGGCATCGGCACTCCCAGCGGCGGCCGCAATCTTTTCGTGCGCGATCAGTCCCTGGTCGGTTCGCTCAATTCCTCCTTCTCCAACAATCTGGTCAATACCGCCACTCTGCAATATGCCCGCCGCCATTACAATTTCCCCGGCTCCACCGGGCAGCCCGACCTGAGCGTCGTGAATGACCTCGAATTCGGCCACAACTTCGGTACTTACGACGCCATCTACGAAAGCCGCATGGAAGGCTCGGATTCCATCTCCTGGATCAAGGGCAATCACCTCGCCAAATTCGGCTTCGACGGAAATTTCGTTTGGGACATGACCAACTATCCCGGCTTCACTCCCGAACGGATCATCTTCCCCAATCTCGATTGCTTGAACGCCTTTGGCAACGCCGTCTCCCTTTGGACAACCGGCGCTTTGGGATCTCTGCCAACCTCAGCCTGCCCCCTCCCGGACAATCAGCAGGGCATCGCTCTCGTCTACTACGGCCTGGGGCTTCCCCGGAACAATTGCCCGGATCTCAACACCCCTTGCGCCAGCGGATTCTATAACGGCTATAGCCCCCAGCCCGCCACCGGCGGCGGATTTGGCAGCGGCTGGCCCAACGCCTTTCCCACCGACATGTATTCCACCTACGCCTACAATTTGAATCACGGCTACTGGGGCGTTTATGCACAGGACCAGTGGCGCATCACTCCCAAGCTGACCTTCAACTACGGCCTGCGCTGGGATTACGAATCGGGCCTGGGCGCGCATATTGACCCCTACCACAACGCCTTTCAGCCCCGCGTAGGCTTGGCTTATTCTCCCGACAGCAAGACCGTCGTTCGCGCCGGCTACGGTATGTTCTTCGACCGCAGCAACCTGACCTTCTTCTTCACTCCGGGCGACCAGAAGACCGTTCCGGGCTTCCTCTGCAACGGCGGCTCGGACCCCTCGTGCGCCGGAATCACTCCCGTGGCCATGCCCATGGTGCAGAGCAACGCGGCCAGCGCTGGATGGCAATTGGGCGCGACGCCGGGCGGCGCCGCCGCCATTCCCTGCTTCGTGCTCTTCTCTGCTCCCAATTGCGCCGGCCTCCCTGGCGGCACCGTGGATGCCGGCGCCTTCACCGCCTTCCTCATTCTCGCCGGCGCTCCCTATCCTGCTTCTACTCTCACCGGAACCTGCAACCTGGGCACCGGCGCCGGAGCGTGCGGAGTGGGCGCCGGAGGAATGGATCGCCACAACAGCAAGCTGCCCTACGCGCAGCAGGCCAGCTTGCAGATCAGCCGCCAAATTGGAAAAGGTTTCTCCGTCGAACTGGGCTATCTCTTCGTGGCCGCGCATCGTCTCGTCCGCGGGAATAACCTCAACGTGCCCTGCCCGCAGGGAACGAGCAAGCCGGGCAATCCTTACGACACCCAGGGCTGGCTCAACGCCGACGGCACCGTCTCTCCTTGCTCGGGCACACCAACCCTCGGACCCCTGGGCCTCGGTCCCATCTTCACCGCTCTGCCTCTTAGTAATCCCACGGGCAGCGGCGCATGCCCCATGCCTTACCAAACTCCATTTCCGTTCGCCCCGAACTCCACGGGCTTTGCCTGCATCGGCAATCCCCTCGGATGGGAATTCAGCGGCGCTCCCTTCGACAACGGCCTGAGCGCGGGCTTGCTGGACTACAACAACGACGTGGCCAACGCCGTCTATCACGGCCTGACCGTGACGGGAACCGAACGATGGGGCAAACACGTGAATCTGACCGCCAACTACACCTACTCACACACCATTGATAACGGAAACTTCACCACCTTTATCAATCTTCCTCCCAACCAGTTCGATTACTCGGCCGAGCGCTCCAATTCCAACCAGGATATGCGCCATCACTTCGTGACCAATTTCACCCTCAGCGGTCCCGAACACGGCTTCCTGCGCAAAATGGAATTCAGCAGCATCATTACTTTGCAAACCGGCCGCCCTTTCACTTTGTACGCGGGACAGAACGTCCTGGGAGACCTGGCCGGCAGCTCCACCGACCGCACCGGCGGCCCCCCGGTCGTGCCGAACTGCCCGTCCGTGGAACACTGCTCCACGCTCATCGGCCGTAACACCTACATCGGGCCTTCGCTGCGCACCTGGGACTTGCGCGTTTCCCGCGCCTTCCGTCTCACCGAGCGTATCAAACTCGATTTGATGATGGACGCCTTCAACCTGCTCGACCGGGTCAACGTGGACGAAGTAACTTCGGTCTACGGCCCGGTCTTCTGCGGCGCGCCGGCAACGATCCCCCACAGCTACAACGATGCCACCTCGCTGGCCATCCAGAACGGAGCCGTATCCTGCGCAACCCAGCAGGCCGCCGCCAATCCGCTGGCCTGGTTAAGCCAGGGCATGTTGCCCGTGCCCATCCCCAATACGCCCAACCCGAATTTCGGGCTGCCCCGAACGGTCCTGAACCCGCGCCAGTTCCAGTTCGTGGTCAAGTTCTCGTTCTAAACGCTGTTTAACTGCCCGCGCAAAAACTTCGGCCCTTCGCTCCATTCGAGCGAAGGGCCGTTTTGTTTTCCGTACAGGATTGTCCGGGCTTACTTCTTGGCCGCGGCAAACAGATCGGCGGCCGCGTCCCAATTGACCACGTTCCACCACGCCTTGATGTAATCGCCGCGCAGGTTCTGATATTTCAGGTAGTAGGCGTGCTCCCAGACGTCCAGTCCGAGAACAGCCTTCGCGCCCAGCAGGAACGGCGTGTCCTGGTTCGGCGTGGAATCGATCGCCAGCTTGCCGTCCTTCACCAGCAGCCAGGCCCAGCCTGAGCCGAAGCGGCCCATGCCCGCCGCCGCGAACTTTTCCTGAAATCCGGCGAACGAACCAAAACCGGCGCTGATGCCCGCGGCCAGATCGCCCTTGGGCCCCCCGCCGCCGCCCTTCTTCATCAGCGTCCAGAACAGCGAATGGTTCCAATGCCCGCCGCCGTTGTTGCGCACGGCCCCGCGGATGGATTCCGGCAGCGTCTCCAGACCCTTGAGCAGGTCTTCCAGCGATTTCGCCTGCAAATCGGCGTGCCCTTCGAGGGCTTTGTTCAGGTTGGTGACATACGCGTTGTGATGCTTGCCATGATGAATTTCCATGGTGCGCGCGTCGATGAATGGTTCCAGTGCGTCATGCGAATACGGCAGCGGCGGTAGTGCGAAGGCCACGGGTGTTTCCTCCGAATCTGAATTTACTCTTTCTGATCTTCCGTACGAATCCCCGGCGCGCAGCAGCCCTGCCGCGCCTAAAATACCCGAGCCAATCAGAAAACCGCGGCGGTCCATGCGGGGCTCCTCTTGTGCGGAAAGGGGCCGGAAACGGTACGAGCATCAATTATAGCGCAGACGGAGGGCGCGAGCAGCGCCGCAATGAATGGGCAATCCCGTGAAGACGAAATTCAGTTCGGGTTATCTCCCAAATGCCCCAGCGCCCATCGCGCGCTCTCCGCGACCAGTGCTTCCCCGGACTGCGCCAGCATCTCCAGCCGCGTCCGAATGCGCGCGCGTGCCTCCTCATCCGCTTGCGCACCCGCATTGCCCAGCGCATTGCAGACGTTGCGCAGCAGGCCGCGCCATTTGGTCCGCCGCAGCGGGCTTCTGCGAAAGAGTTCCTGAAACTCGCGCTCGCTGAGCGCGGCCAGCCATTCCAGGCGGGGCAGGAAGAGAGATTCGGGCGGCAGTTTCTGCGGCCAGCTGCGCGGCGCAAAGGCGGAGAGCGCATCCACCGGCGCGCGGCGGTTGTAGGGACAAACGTCCTGGCAGATATCGCAGCCGAACACGTGGCGCCCCATCGGCGCGCGGAATTCCTCCGGGATGGCTCCGCGCAGTTCGATCGTGAGAAAGGAGATGCAGCGGCGCGCGTCCATGACGTACGGCTCGATCAGCGCCCCGGTCGGGCAGGCGTCCAGGCACAGCCGGCAATTGCCGCACAAGTCGGGCGGCGGCGCCTCCCCCGCCAGCGAAGGCGCCAACTCGAGCGTGGTCAGGATCACGCCCAGAAAAAAGTAAGAACCGATCTGCTCATTGAGCAGCAGAGTGTTCTTGCCGATCCATCCCAGCCCGGCATGATGCGCCAGCGCCCGCTCGTGCACCGGCCCGGTGTCCACGTACCAGCGGGTCTCGAAGGGCGCGGAAAATCGCTCGCGCAGCGCGCCGCAAAGCTCCTCCAGCTTCGGACCGATCACCTCGTGATAGTCCTGGCCCCAGGCGTAGCGCGAAATCCATCCGCGCGGATCGCTGCCCTCCTCCTCCGCGAAGGCATGCGTGGAATGCGGCAGCGCCGTGTTGTAGCCCAGCGCGCAGACGATCACGCTCTTTGCGCCGGGCAGCACGCTCTGCAAATCCGCCCGCCGCGCATCCCCCAGGTAGCGCATCTCCCCGCCGTATCCCCGGGCCAGCCAGTCCGCAAATCCGTCCAGCTCCGGAAATTTCTCCGCCGGCGCAACTCCGCACAGATCGAAGCCGATCGCTCGCGCGCGTTCCCGGATCCATTCGCTTTCGGAAATTTCGTCCACGATTGAAATTGTGCACCAGAAACCCCGCGCCCGCGAGCGCGCAATAAAAAAAGGGCCCTGCCGTTTCCGGCAGAGCCCCGGATTCCAGAAAAAACGTCAGCTGGCTGCGGTCACGTTTTCCGCCTGGTATCCCTTCGGGCCTTGCTTGACTTCAAATTCCACCGGCTGTCCTTCGGAGAGAGTTTTATATCCCTCCATCTGGATGGCGGAGAAGTGCACAAACACGTCTTCGCCGGACTGCCGTTGAATGAAGCCATACCCCTTTGATGCGTTAAACCACTTTACTACTCCCTGTTCTCTGCTCAACTTCGGTACTCCTCTGCCTGTGGAATAGCGTCGTGCCAGGCGAACCGAAAGCCGGGAAGAACCACTCGCGTAGGTCTTCGAGGGACTACGGAACCGCACAGCCCGTGAACGCGCGGCCATTCTGTCTCAAAAAGGGACATCTGTCCAGAATCAGATTAGGGAAATGTAATAATCTTGGTACGGGGGGGGGACAGTTAGGCAGTAAGTAAAGGTTGGCGGGGCTGGACGGTCACTGCGGTGTGGTATTAGAGGGGCCGGAAGAGCCATTGGGGAGGCGTTTGGTCATGACCAGCTCGGCGCCGCCGGTGCGTCCGCGGGCTACCTCAAATTCGTCCATGAAGGCCTTCATCAGGAAAATGCCGCGGCCGGAGGTGCTCAGGAGGTTTTCTTCGGCGAGGGGGTCGGGGACGTCCTGGAGACTGAAGCCCTGTCCCTCATCGAGCACGCGGATGATCATTTTTTCCTGGGTCATGTCCACGGAGAGATAGATTTTCTTGCCGGGGCGTTCCTGATTCCCGTAATGAAAAGCGTTGATAACGCCTTCGCGGACGGACATGCCGATGCGGTAGCATTCGTCTTCGCCGAAGCCGGCGGCCTCGGCGATGCGCATGCACATCTCCTCGGCCAGGCTGACGCTTTCCACCTGCGACTGCAATTCGACCTCAAGATGCTTGCTGATTGAATCCATCCCCGTCCCACCACCGGAAAGAGCCCCACCACGGACCCTTATGGGTAACATGAGGAGGATTGCGAAGTCAATGAAACTTGAGGGAATACGCCCTGTGGCAAGAGAGTGGCGGAAGCCCGCGTCCGTGTGAATCCTTGCTATGCTAGGCGCAAGAGAGCACTCGGAAAAGCTGGAAGGGCGGGCCACCCATGGACCCAAAAGAGCATTGGGAAAACGTGTACGGAACGAAGGCTGCGAATGCGGTGAGCTGGTACCGGGCACATCTGGAGACTTCGCTGGCACTGATTGAGCGGGCCGCGCCGGAGCATTCCGCGGCGATTATTGACGTGGGCGGGGGAGCGTCCACGCTGGTGGATGATTTACTGGCGCGCGGGTACAAGAATTTGACGGTGCTGGATATTTCGCAGGCGGCCCTGGATGTGGCGAGGAAGCGGCTTGGATCTGCCAGCCAAAGGGTTCACTGGCTGGCCGGGGATGTCACCGAAGTGTCGCTGCCCGCGCAGGCTTATGACGTGTGGCACGACCGCGCCGTCTTCCATTTCCTGATCGCGCCGGAACAGCGCGCGGCCTATGTGCAGCAAGCGCTGCACGCGACAAAACGCGGCGGGCACGTGATCGTCAGCACGTTTGGGCCGGAGGGTCCGGTAAAATGCAGCGGCCTGGACGTGATGCGCTATGACGCGGAGGCGCTGCACGCGGAGTTTGGCGCGCGCTTCCGGCTGGTGGAAAGCTCGAAGGAACTGCACCAGACCCCGTTCGGGACCACGCAGCAGTTTCTCTCGTGCTATTGCCGGGTGGAATAGGGCCAACTTTTCTCACAACCGGTGGTGCGTCAGGGAGCCGCTTTGAAGACGAAATCGGCGGTCCTGGTTTGGGTATCGGTGATGGTGATTTCCTGAGTTTGCGTGCCGAAGGATTCGTGCCAGGCGGTAAGGGTGTATTTACCGGGGGGAAGGCCGGAAAGGCTAAAGCGGCCATCGGCGCCGGTTACGGCAAAGTGGCTGGTTTTGAGAACGGCAAAATAGGCTTTCATCCAGGGGTGGATATTGCACTTAACGGGGATGAACTCCTCGTTTTCGTAGGCGTAGGAAAACGGCGGAGTCTGCGGCAACTGAATCTTGTTCCATTCGCGGTTGATTTTGGCGAGAGGGTGAATGTTGTGGGACAGAGGATCGCTATTGGAGATGGACACTTCCTGCCCCGCGCGAAGCGCGAGGACGTGGGTGGTATAGTGGCAACCCTTCTGATCGAAGTTTGCGGCAGAGGCGGGCGCAGGGGAAGAATCCGCGGCGCCTGAGGAAATATAGACGACGACATTTTGCAGGGTGTTGCCCGGACCGGCGACAGCCTCTTCGGTCAGGAGTCCCTTGGGATGCAGTTTGACGCACTGCGGCTCCTTGGACATATCAATCGATTTTGCTTTGGGAAGAGCGCCGGTGAAGGTGATTTTACCGGAGATCGCGCCGCCGTCCGGGTCGGGAGAGACCGTGAACGGAATCGCCAATAAAGCAACGGCTGCCATGGAAAGTCTTGCGATTTGCATTTCCATTTTCCCTCCCGCCTAAAACTGCGGAATGCAAGAAGCAGGAACCGTTTCTGTCCTTACAACGCGTTCCGCCCGATGCCCGCGCCATGGGGATATTCTACGACTCGCAAGAACGAACCCTCCGCACGCGGGAAGATGCCCATTCGAATCGGGCATTAACCAAACAAACATATACTCTCCGCCGGGAAACAGGTGCGCTTGTGGCCGGAGCAGGAGGACTGGCTCTCAAATTTGGCGGCATAAGTTTCATCTGGCGCGGGGGAGAAGAGAGATCCCTCCACGCCGGCGGGGATAACACCAAGAGCAAACTCTAAAGAGCGGACTTGGCAAGCCCTGCCCCTGTCAGTTCGAGACGGGAAGTTTTCGGGCGCTGGCGCGATAGCGGCCGATGCAACTGACCGCAGGTCTCGCCCGCGCTCGATGTAAATGAATTCAATCCGCCGCCTACTTCGCGGATATCAGCGTACTCGTGGTTGCCACGCACTGCCAAGTGCCCTTGCTCTTGATCCACGTATCCACGAACCGTTCCCGGTGCACGTACGGCTTTCCCTTCTCCATGCCCTTCACTCGTAACGTCCCAACGACTACCGCCGCATCTCCGTACACTTGCACATTGCTTTGCTCGGTCACTGCCTGGGACGCTTGATAGCCAGGCGATCTTATACTCGCCAGGAATTCGCTCTTGGAGGAAACGCTCCCATCGACATCGATCGAGATAAACGATCTTGCGAGGATCATGTCCAGAGCCTTTACGTCTTTTGCCTCCAGAGCGTGATTCCACGCCTTTTCAAGCGCAAGAACCCACCCTCCATCATCGCCAATGTTGTTCTGCTGCCCCACTGCCAAGGCAGCACCCAACAGAAATATCCCCACAGACAAAAATATCTTTCTCACGGTCTATACCTCCGGGCGAACACTCGGAATCCTTCAGCAGGCATACTTCTAGCGTAAAACAAAAATGCCGGCTCGAATCAACTTCCGCAAGTGAGATTTCTGCCGATGCACTTCCCGGAATCCACTTCCTGTGATCGCCTTGATTCCCAAAACGAGTGGGTCGGGGAAATTAGCTCAAACACGCACCCAAGCGAAAACTTCACCGTGGCTGATCGGACAGGGCGGTCAAGTCCAGTAAGTGCGGTCGAGCGTGCGGTACTGAATCGCCTCGCTCAGGTGGCGCGGCTCAATATCGTCCGAGGCGTCCAGGTCGGCGATGGTGCGGGCGACTTTGAGGATGCGGTCGTGGGCGCGGGCAGAAAGGCCCAGGCGGGTGATGGCGTTTTCCAGGAGTTTTTCGCCGTCGTCGTTGATGACGCAGAATTTACGGATCATCTTCGAGGACATCTGCGCATTGGAATACGTTTTCTTCTCGCTACAGAAGCGGGCGGTCTGGCGGGAGCGCGCTTCGATAACCCGGCTGCGCACGGCGGCGGAGTCTTCGGAGGAGGAGGGCGCGCGCAACTCCTTGTATTTCACGGCGGGGACTTCGATGTGAATGTCGATGCGGTCAAGGAGCGGGCCGGAAATTTTGGAGACGTAGCGCTGGATGAGCGGCGGGGTGCAGTGGCATTCGCGGGTGGAATCGCCGAAATAGCCGCAGGGGCAGGGGTTCATGGCGGCGGCAAGCATGAAGCGCGAAGGAAACGTGACGGAGATGGCGGCGCGGGAGATGGTGACGTGGCCGTCTTCGAGGGGCTGACGGAGAACTTCGAGGACGTTGCGCTGGAATTCCGGGAGTTCGTCGAGGAAGAGAACGCCATTGTGCCCGAGGGAGACTTCGCCGGGACGCGGGATGGCGCCGCCGCCGATGAGGCCGGCGTCGCTGATGGTGTGGTGCGGGGAGCGGAAGGGGCGCGTGCCGACGAGGCCGCGGCCGTCTTCGAGGGTGCCGGCGACGCTGTGGATGCGCGTGGTCTCGATGGCCTCCTCGAGGGACATGGGCGGAAGGATGGTGGGGATGCGCTTGGCCAGCATGGTTTTGCCGGCGCCGGGAGGTCCGAGGAAGAGGATGTTGTGGCCGCCGGCGCAGGAGACTTCCAGAGCACGCTTGGCGGCCTGCTGGCCGTGCACGTCGCGCATGTCCACGGCGTACTGCTCGGCTTCGGAGAGCATCTGGCGGGCATCCACGCGAACGGGCTGGAAAGATTCGGGGGAATTGATGAGGTCCACGGCCTGGGGGAGCGAGCGCACGGCGAAGACGGTGACGCCTTCGACGACGGCGGCCTCCTTGGCGTTGGCTTCGGGGACGGCAAGGGACTCGATACCGCTTTCACGGGCGGCGAGAGCGGCGGAGAGCGCGCCGCGGACGGAGCGAACGCTGCCGTCGAGCGAAAGCTCTCCCAGGAAAAGAGTTTTCCCCACGGTTTTCCCGAAGAAGCCGCCGAGGCAGCCGACCAGGCCGAGGGCCATGGGGAGATCGAAGCCGGAGCCTTCCTTGCGCACATCGGCGGGAGCGAGATTGATGGTCACGCCCTGGCCATAGGGAAACTCGAAGCCGCAATTGCGCAGGGCGGACTTGATGCGCTCGCGGCTTTCCTTGACGGCGTTGTCGGGCAGGCCCACGACGTTGAAGTCGTTCAGGCGGGCCGAGCCGACGTCTACCTCGACTTCGACGAGGTAGGCGTCAATGCCGTAAACGGAGGCGCTGTGCGTCTTGAAGAGCATAGAGATACACCGTGACCGCGAAGCGGCCGGTTTCTTCCGTTGCGTAACCGTAAAACGAGGGAAGCAGTTACCCGGCCAAGGGTAAAACAGCGAGTGCCAATTTACCAGCAATAACTATGGCACAAGCGGTACGGGAGAACGGGCGGGGCGGCGGGAGTCGATCCAGAAGGCCCAAGCGAAGAGCACGAGAGAGAAGGGGATGTTGGCGAAGGCCATGGCGCGGAGGCTGGGCGGCGGAGGGCCACCGACGCTGGGGATCCAAAGGGCAGTGAGCAGGGCGATCATGACCCAGAAGGCATAAACGCCGGTGCGGCCGGAGGCGCGGGTGGCACGGGCGTACAGGAGAATGCCGACGAGCCAGAGAAAACCCTCGACGAGGTAGGTGGCGGGAATGGAGTTCCAGAGGCCCAGGCCAAAGTAGCGGTGCAGGCCGGGAGCGAGGGGCATGTCCGCGCGGTGGCTGGCGAAATCGAGCAGCCAATGGCTGAGAACAGCGGCGAAGATGGCCCAGGCGCCGGGCGCATAGCGGCGCCAGGCGTAGTAAATGCCGGCAAACAGGGCGGCCCAGAGCGCGCCAGTGAGCAGGCTGTGGCTGAAGGGGTAGTCCCAAAGGTCGAGCGCATTGGCGGCGGTGATGCCCGGCTGGATGCGGGCGTGCTCGATTCCGGCAAGTAGAAAAATGACCCATAGCAGATCGGCCAGAAGAGCGGCAACAAGAAGCGTGCCCAGGGAGGTGCGCGGGGCGAAGCGCTTCGCGGCAAAACCGGCGGCCAGATGTCCGACGAACATGGGCGCTCCCCTCAAGCGGTACTGGCGAAATTCCAAGAATAGAAGGAGTAAAACACACCCCGTTACTGAATGTCAGCAGAAACCCTTCCTTCCAAGGAGAAAGCAGGAAAAGGCGTGGTAGCATGTACTAGTACTACCCCTTAGCGAAAACCCTTGGAGGCGGCTTTATGCAGCGAATCGGCAAAATAGCTTTAAAAATGACGGTTTTGGCCCTGGCGGGGCTATTGGCGATGCTCACGCCCGCATTGGCGGCGAAGAGGGTAAAGAAGGTCAAGCCGGGCAAAGGGACGGGCGACAAGGGGATGGAGCTGTATCAGCGGGGCGACTTGGACGGGGCTATAGCGGAGTATCGCAAGGCGCTGGCGGCGCGCCCCAATGACGGGCAGATTTACTTCAATCTGGGAATGGCGCTGACGGACAAGGGCAACCTGCCGGAAGCGGCGACGGCGTATGAGAAATCGGCGACGCTGCTGGAGAGGCAACAAGAGGCGCCGCGACTGAGCGTGTCCATGGCGCTGAACAACCTGGGTCTAGTTCTCTACCAGCAGAACAAGATGAGCGAAGCGGACGCGCGGGTGGAGAAGGCCATCAAGTTGTGGCCGAACAACCCGGAGCCGTACGTGACGCGGGGGATGATCCTCGAGAGCGGCGGGAAACTGAACGAAGCGATTGCGTCGTACCGCAAGGCGCTGGCGCTTTCGGCGAACCATCCGGGAGCGGAACAGGGTCTGGGGCTGGCGCTGGCGAGGAAGGGGCAGATTGCGGATGGCATCAAGGTTTTGCAGGAGGCGGTGAAGCAGCACCCGGAGGATGCGGACTTGCAGGCGGCGCTGGGAGAGACGCTGGTGAGCGCGCACCGTCTGCCGGAGGCGGTAACGGCGCTGCGGGCCAGCGTGGCGGCCAATCCCAGTTCAGCGACGGTGCTGGCGATGCTGGGAGACGCGCTGCGGCGGCAGGGAAAAGATAAGCTGCCGGAAGCGATTGAGGCGCTGGAGAAGGCGCATAAGCTGGCGCCGGACGACGCCATGATTTCCAACAACCTGGGGTCGGCGCTGGTGCAGGCCGGACGGGCCAAGGAGGCGGAAGCGCTGCTGCAAGGATCGGCGACGCAGAAAGGAACCGACCCCTCGTCCTTCTACAATCTGGCGAGCGCGATGGCCAGCCAGGGACGCTACGAGGAAGCCATTTCCGCGGCACAGAACGCGGTGAAGAGCCGGCCGAATTTTCCGGAGGCCAGCGCGCTGCTGGCTTCGCTGTATGCGGCGACCGGAAAGAACGCGCTGGCCACGCAGACGGTGAAGCCGGCGCTGGCGAAGAATCCCAAAAACGCGGAGCTGCATAACGCCTATGGGATGGTGCTGATGAATCAGAAGCAGTTCGCCCTGGCCGGTCCGCAGTTCAAGCAGGCGCTGGCGCTGCGGCCGGATTTTGCCGATGCGCGGGCCAATTACGCGACCATGCTGACGATGCAGCGGCAGTATGCCGCGGCCGTGCCGGAGTTCCAGAAAGTGCTGAAAGCGGAACCGGACAACGTAAAGGCCCAGGCCAATCTGGGGATTGCCTTGCTGGAGCTGCGGCGGTATGCGGAAGCCAGCGAGGCGCTGTCCAAGGCGGCGCAACTGGCGCCCGCGAATCCGGAGATCCATGCGCGGCTGGGACTGGCGCTGCAGAAGGCCGGGCACGCCGAAGAAGGGCGTAAAGAGATTGAAGAAGCGCAGAGATTGAAGGGCGGCGCGCCGGACAAGGCGGGCTCCTAGACTCTTCCTGTTGGTGCGAGTGGCACGAGCCGCCGGATTTCAGGTAGGATACGGAAGCAGTCCAGGAGAGCTCATGACACGCCCCGCGGGAACCTATGCGATATTTGAAACCACGATGGGAAACATCGTGTGCAGACTGTACGAGAAGGAAGCGCCGCAGACGGTGGCCAACTTCACGGGATTGGCCGAAGGAACCAAAGAGTTCACCGACGAGAAGACCGGCGCGAAGGCCAAGCGCAATTTTTACGATGGACTGGTCTTTCACCGGGTGATTCCCAATTTCATGATTCAGGGCGGATGCCCGCGCGGAGACGGGCGGGGCGGACCGGGGTACACGTTCAAGGATGAGTTCAACTCGTCGCTGAAGCACACCGCGCCGGGGAAATTGTCCATGGCCAACGCCGGGCCCAACACCAATGGCAGCCAGTTTTTCATCACCGTGGCGCCGACCGAGTGGCTGGACGGCAAGCATGCCATTTTCGGCGAAGTGGTGGAAGGCATGGACGTGGTGAACAAGATCGTGAGCACGCCGAAGGATTCCTCGGACCGGCCCAAAACGCCGGTGGTGATGAACAAGGTAAAGATCGAACGCATCGCCTGACGCAACGGGGAATGAAAAACCCGCGCGGAAAGGATTAGCGGAGAGGGCGGCAAGGAGTCCGGGGAGGCCGGCCTGCCGCTCTCTTTTTTTTGTTTTGCCGGGCGCCGGGGGAAGCGCCGCGAGGGAACGGGGGACCAAACCGACCGCCATGCTCACGCCAGACCGTCTATTCCGATTTGCCAATGAATTTATTTTTCTGCTGCTGGGGGCGTTCCTGGCCTGGATCGGCGCGAGCGGGCGCGTCTTGTTTGACCGGCGTTCGATGGCGTGGGCGGTGCTGAGCGTGGCCATCCTGTTGTGGGGATTGCGGGCGCTGCTGGCGCCGGAGCAGTGGTGGCGGAAATGGGAGAAGCGCATCCGCGGGATTTCGCTGGCGCTCACGGGAGGACTGCTGTTGGCGATTGCGCGGGTTCCCTTCGCGTGGGTGGCGCCGCTGCTGATTGCGGCGGGGATCTTGCTGGCGCTGCGGGGAGTTGCGGGGGTGTATCTGGCGGCGCGAAATTCGGAGAAAGACAAGATGCCGGCCTGAAGGCCGGCGCTACAAGAGCTTAAGAAACAATTTCCCGGGGAAAGTTCCATTCGGCGAGGAGGAAAATCACCATGCTAAAAGAGTTCAAGGCTTTTGCGATGAAGGGCAACGTGCTGGATATGGCCGTGGGTATCATCATCGGCGCGGCGTTTGGCAAGATTGTGAGTTCGTTCGTGGAGGACATGATGATGCCGCCGCTGGGGCGGCTGATCGGGCACGTGGATTTTTCGAATCTGTTTATCAATCTGAGCGGAAAGTCGTACGAGACGCTGGCGGCGGCCAAAGCGGCGGGAGCGGCGACTCTGAATGTCGGGCTGTTCCTGAACACGGTGATCAATTTCGTGATCGTGGCCTTCGCGGTATTTCTGCTGGTGCGGCAGGTGAACCGCTGGACGGCGCAGCCCGCGCCCGCTGCGGCAACCCACGCGACGAGGGATTGTCCCTATTGCCTGATGGCCATACCGGCGAAGGCCAGCCGCTGCGGGCACTGCACGGCGCAGATTACGGCGGGAAATTAACTGCATTTTTCACTGAGAGTGAGAGGCCTGCGCGGGCCGAAATGAAAAAGGCCGCTCTCTCCGGCTGCTGCTCGGAGTCTTGCGACTGAAGAAGGCGACTACAGAGAATCAGCCGAAAAAACTGATTAACTGCTGGGGGCAGGCGGGCTGCGCTTGCGCTTGTTTTCCTCGATGTGCGCGCGCAGGCGGGCCACGACGTCGTCTTCCTTGCCGGCTGCGAGCTGATCATTCAATTCATCCAGAGCGAAATGAACGACATCGTGGTGGTGCAACTCTTCGGGGGCTAGAATCTCGCTAAAATGCAGCCAGATCTGGTGCAGTTCGTTGACTTCGTTGACCGTAAGGTTGGGGGCGTGCGGGCCGAGCACCTTGAAGAGCTTGTCTCCGGTGGGAGTGTGGATTTCCAGGTTGAACTGGGGCTTGGGGTCGCTGAGCTTTTCCCAGGCTTCGCCGATTTGCCGAGCCTGCTCCTCGGTGGTCCATTTGACGGAAGTGCCCAGAACGATGGTGGCGGACTGAAGACTTTGCGCGGCGCGCAGGATGCCTTCCCATAGATCGTTGGTGCCGACCACGGCAAGGCGGATGCCCTTGCCTCGCTTTTCGGCCATGGCCAGGGCCTGGGAGAAGAGGTGCTGCTCGATGCTGCCGAAGAGCTGCTCGGGTTCCAGTTCGTGCTCGCCGGAACCGGCGCGGCGGAAAACACGGACGTGGAGCGCGACCACATCGCGGCGCTCGGGTTTGAAGCGGTCGAGAACGCTGCCCAGCTGATAGAGCGAATGAAACGTGCTGACCGGGACCAGAATATTGCCGGGACGCGCGCCGACAGAAGCGGGAGTGAGTTCGCTTTCCTGCTCGAGATTGAAATGGTCCATGCTGGCGGATTGCGAGGTTCCGGCGCGGACCTTGGCCCTGCGGGTGGCGTGCTCGGACAAGGTGAAAACAGTGAAGAGAAGGAGCGAGAAGGCCACGCCGGATATGGTGGCATGGGGCTTGGTGAAGAGGTTGACCAGAGCGATGGTAAAGAGAAGGAGGGCGATCAGGCCGAGGCCGACGGGAATTTCCTTGCCGAAAATGTGGAGATTGAAGGGCACCTGGTATTCGCGCTCGCCGGGATGCTTGTAACGGAGAACGAGCACGGAAAAGCTGTTCATCGCGAAGCTCCAGATGACGCCGAAGGCGTAGAGGTTCGCAAGGAAGGTGACGTTGCCGCCGCTGATCAGGATGGTGATGATCTGCAGGCCGACGACCATGTTGATGATGCGGTGGGAGGTGGCGTAGCGGCGGTGGGGCTGGCGGAACCAGTCGGCAAGTACGCCGTCTTCGGAGACGCGGTTGAGCACGCCGTTCGATCCAACGATAGCGGTGTTGACGGCGCCAGCCAGAATCAGCGTGCCGACGAGAACCACAAATCCATGGAAGATGAGGCGGGCGATGAAAGGCCCTTCGAGGCTCATGGCCAGGCCGCCAATGAGATTCTGGAGGTAACCCTGGCGCACATCGTCGGGAATGATCATGACCGCAAAAAAGGAAACCAGCGAGGTGAATAAGAGACTGTAGACAAAGATGACCTTGCCGGCCTTTTTCAGGTTGGGGAGCTTGGGATGCTCGATTTCGCGATAGACCTGGGCCAGGGACTCCTCTCCGCTCATGGCCAGGACGGAATGACCCAGGCCGATGAAAATGGCCATCATGCCAAACAGAGAGCCGAAGTTGATGCCGTGGAGCCAGCCCAGAGCGTTCTCCCCAAAAACAATGTTCTTGGGTGTGGGAAAGGGCGGGAGATGAAAGCCGCGCGTGTAAATGGTAAAGCCGCACCAGAGGATGAGCATGACCACCATGACGGTGACCAGCTTCATGATCTTGAGTGCTTTTTCGCTGGATTCGGGAATGCCCTTGATATTTTCCCACCAGAAGTAGACGGTGACGAGGATCGCAAAAAATACGGCGGTGCCGTTCACGTTGAGGTGATGGTGGATCTGAAAATAGTCGAATAGTTCGTTGAGGAGGCCGGCGAGATACTGCCCGGCGGCGACGCCGCTGATGGGACCGGTGAGGATGTAATCGAACATCAGGGCGGAAACGGAAAACTTGGCCAGAGTGCCGCCGAGGGCGGTCTTCACCGCGCGATAGACGCCGCCGCGCACGAACATGCTGCAACTCTCGACGTAGACGGCGCGCACGGCGTAAGAAAACAGCATGACCGCCAGGATGAACCAGGGCGCGGACTTGCCAATGAAATGCTCGGCTTCCCCGCCGGCGTAGTAGGCCGAGGAGGCCAGGTCGTTCAGGACAATCGAGGCAGCGCGCCAAAAAGAGATGAAAGTGAGGAGAGCGGTCGTGGCGACGATGACGCGGGGGACATTGCTGATCGGCTGTGGAACTGCTCCAGGTACGTTCGGTTCAGAGGGCATGAATTGTGGTCTTCTCGTTCCGCAATTGAAAATACTCCCATGTTTGCGGGGCATTGTCCAGCATCCGCCCAGACAAGGTCTTCCGTGCTGCGAAAAGGAGACCGCTCAACTGGATCGGCGCGAGGAGAGCGAGTCGCGGATGAGGTCCTGGAGGTCGGAGACCTGCTCAGCCAGGAAATGGAGTTTGCGGGAGAGGCCCTGGATTTCGGATTCGGCGCGGCGGTTGACGTCAAAATCCAGTTCACCGCGCAGGCGGTCTTTTTCGTCCTGGCGGTTCTGGCTCATCATGATGACCGGCGCCTGAATGGCGGCCAGCATGGAAAGGAAAAGATTGAGAAGGATGAAGGGGTAGGGATCCCAGGCGGCGGAATGCAGGCGCACGTTGGTGGCGATATAAGCGACCAGCACAATTCCAAAACCGATGATGAAGAACCACGAGCCGCCCAGGCGGGCGACGGCGTCGGCCACATGCTCGCCGAGGGTGGCGCGGGTTTCGATGAGCACGTTGGGATTGCGGGAGGCGCGCAGGCGGACCAGATGCTGCGCGGCATGAATCTGGCGTCCCAGCGTGGTGAGCAGGTCCATGCCGGCGTGGGGCTTGCGCGCCAGGAGGGCGGTGATGTCATCGCGGTCCACTTCGATGCACACTGTGTCTTCGAGAGCGACGGCGGAAGTCTGGTGGGCGGTGCTTTCCAGCATGGAGGCGAAGCCGAAAAATTCGCCGGCCGTGGTTTCGTCCACGATAACCTCCTGATGGTCCTCGTCGAGCGTGGTTACGCGCACAAGGCCGGAGGCCACCACATAGGCTCGTCCGCCGGGTTCGCCCATTTTGTAAATGCGCTGGCGGGCGGCGTATTGACGCAGTTCCACCTGCGCGGCGAGAACGGCCATCTCCTCGTTATCCAGCAGGGCAAACAAAGGCACGTTCTTGAGGACTTCGGGATCGCAGGGCATGAGTCACCTCGTCGGAAATTGGTAAATCCACGAAAAGCCATGCAGAGGATTTCACAAAGCGGCGCGCGAGGCAATCGGCAGAATGCGGAGCGTCAGGGAGCCACGGAGCGGAAGTCGCGGGCGCAGTCCGGGCAGGGGCAGATGGAGCGCAGATGGTCGTAACTGAAGATGCCGGAGGAGTGGCCGTCGGAGAAGAAAATCTGAACGGCGTAATTGCCCACGGGGATGACGGAAGTGGCGCGGGGCTTGGGCTTGAAAATGGGCAGCAGCGGCGAAGAGGAAGGAGCGGCAATCGCGACTTTTTTCTGGCGCTCGTCGTTGCAGGCCGCGCAGGGGCACTCCTCGCGCAGGTAGGCAAAATCGAAGTGGCTCGCGTGCGCGTCGGCCCAGGTGATGTCCACTCCGGCGCCGGAGGAGACGTGAATCTTTACGTCGGCGGGCTTCTTTCGGATGTCAAGGGGAATGGGCATGGGCGGAGGATTTCCTATTTGGCCGCGGATTTTCCAGAGCAGCAGTCGCCCGGAGGAATGGGATTGCCGTGCGGGCACGACGTCGGATGGCCCAGGAAGGAGCAGATGCGCTCGTCCAGCTCGGGGCTGATGATGTGTTCAAATTCGCAGGCTTGCGTGTGCGCTTCGGAATCGCTGATGGCGAAGGTGTCCCGGAAGAGGCGCTCGGCCAGGCGGTGGCGGCGGATGACGTCGCGAGCGCGGCGGCTGCCCGCGTCGGTGAGCAAAACGTCGCGGCCGCGAAGTTCCACGAGTTTCAAGTCCACGAGGCGCGCCAGCGTTTTAACCGGATCCACCGAGCCGGGGGTGCGAATGCGCTCGACGCTGGCGGTGGTGCCCTCTTCGCCGCAGACCCAGATCTGTTCGAGGAGATGATCGAAACGCATCTGGTCCTCGGCGGAAACGGCGGAAATCTGTTGCAGCCGGCCGTGGGCCAGTTCGACGCGGCGGTCGGCTTCGCGGGCGATCAGGGAATCGTGCGTGACCATGAGGATGGTGTGTCCGGCGCTGTGCAGCTCGCGGAAGATTTCCATGACGATTTTTTCGTTGGCTTCGTCGAGGTTGCCGGTAGGCTCATCGGCCAGGATGATGCGCGGCTGGTTGATGAGCGCGCGGGCGATGGCCACGCGCTGCTGTTCGCCGCCGGAAAGCTGCGCGGGAAGATGGGTCAGGCGGTCGCCCAGTCCGACGCGGCGGAGGGCTTCGGCGGCCTGCGGCTCGTCGGTGACGCTGTGAAAATACTGCGCCAGCATCACGTTTTCGACGGCGGTGAGATAGGGAACCAAGTGGAACTGCTGAAAAACAAAGCCGACTTTTTCCGCGCGGTAGCGCACCAGCTCGGATTCGGACAGCCGGGAAACTTCCAGTCCATCCACGAGCACGCGGCCGGAGGTGGGCGTGTCCAACCCGCCGAGAATATTCACGAGCGTGGTCTTGCCGGAACCGGACGGACCCATCAGGGCGATCCATTCACCGGCGTTGACATTCAGCGAGAGGCCATCGAGGGCGCGCAGTGCGCCGTATTGCTTGACCAGCGATTCGATCTGCACCTGGACGCTCATGCCTCTCCCCGAAAAATCACCGCAGGACGAACCGCCGCGAGACGCCGCAGCGGAAATGCCCCGGCCACGGCGACGGCAACCGTCAGCAAAACAGTAACAGGATACACAATCCAGCGCGGCTGCGCCGCCACGCCAAAGACCGCCGAGCCCAGCCCGATCGAAAGCAGCATGCCCACGGCGGCGCCGAGCATGCCTCCAGCGAGACCAAGAAGCGCGGCTTCCGCAAGAAAAAGATGCAGGATGCGGGTTAGCGGCCCGCCCAGCGCCTTCATCAGGCCCACGTCGTGCTGCCGCTCCATGGCCGCGTTGGTCATGGCGGCCATGACGCAGAGCGCGGTGAGAACCAGAATGATGGCCACGGTGGCGGAGAGCAGCCCGCGAATGCGCTCGTAAAGTTTTGCTTCGGCGTCGGAGAACTGGCGAACACCGCGCACGGCGGCCTGCGGCAGCGCGGCGGAGAGAGTCGCGAGAAACGATTCGACGGCGCGGGGATTGCCCGTGACGCTCACCTGCACCAGGCTGACGCGGCCGGGCTGCGCGGCCAGACGCTGCGCCGCGGCGAGGTCCACGAAAATCTGATTGTCCTCCGCGCCCCCGGCGGAAAGGGTGCCGTCAATCAGGCAGCGCTCTTCCCTGCCCGCGTATTGCAAAAGCAGCGTCGCGCCGGAATGCACGGCGAATTGAGAAGCGACGCGCGCACCCACCAGACAATGGATCGATTGCGCAGAAGAGGACGACGGCGGATCAAAGCGCCAGCCGGGCCCCACTTGCGCAAGTCCAGGAAGATGAGTGCCGGCAATCACGGCGGGGATAATGACATGCAAAGCGGCGGCGGGATTGGAAACATCCGCGACGAGATAGAGAAACGGAACCGCGGCCACGGGAGCGCCGGCGAACTGCGCCGGGACGCGCTGGAGAACGGATTCATCGAGCGTGGCGCTTTGCGCCGATTGCGCCGAACCGAGACCGGCGGGCGGAGGCGCGATGACCACGTTGGCGCCGAAGGAACGAAATTCGCGCGTGAGGCGGGCGTCCGCATCGACGCGCAGATTCAGCAGCGCGGCGGTGATGGCCGCTCCCGCGCCCAGAGCCAGCAGGACGGTGATCAGTCGGCCGCGATTGGCCCGGAGAAGCCTGTGAATGAGCCGCCAGAACATCATTCGCCTCGCAGAATGGGCGCGGGTTCATAGCCGGCGGCGCGCCGCATGGAAAAGAAACTACCCGCAAGGGTGACGAAAACAGCCAGAACCATGACCACGGCCAGGACCAGCAGGCTCGGCTCGGGAGCCGCGCCGAAAACAATCTGCCCCAGAAAACGCGCGAGAAGTATGCCGATGGCGTATCCCGCTCCGCCGCCCACCGCGGCGAGAAGAATCTGTTCGGCGGCAAAAAGGCTCTTCACCATGGGAGAACCGGCGCCCAGCGCTTTCATCAGAGCAATCTCCGTGCGCCGCTCGATGATCGTGGCGGCGGAAGTAGCGCCCACGGCCAGCGACGCTGCCAGCAGCGCGGCCGCCGCCACCAGCCAGAGCAGCACGCGCACGCGCGAAAGGATGCGCCCTTCACCCTCGGCCACGCGGCGGATGACGCGCGCGTCCGTACCGGGAAGAGCCTGTTCGATTTGCAGGGCGATCGCGGAAATGTAAGGAGTGCAGAACCAGCGATCGAATTCGGCAGGCGTCATTCCGGCAGGGTCGCGGCGGCCGAAAGCGTCCTCGGGCTTGGTAATGGCGCTGATGTAGAGCCTGCGAAAAGTTCCGGGGCGCCCGGCGAGCTGTTGGGCAAAGGAAAGCGGAGCGACGATGGCGTCGTCTTCAGCGCCGCCGGTGGTGAGCAGTCCGGAAATGGTGAGCGCCACGGTCTGCGTTCCGGCACGAATTTGCACGACATCGCCGATGCGCAGAGCCGCGCGCCGGGCGAAAGCCGCGCCCACGACACATTCGTGCATATCCTCGGCGAACCAGTGGCCTTCCACGTTCCACCAGGGATTGGTCTTTTCCACGCCGGTGACGAACGTGCCCCCGTCGGGAATCGCCAGCGAATGCCGGGACCACGTGCCAATGAGCTGGGCGCGCTGCCCGCCGCCGGCGGGCGGAGGAGTTTTCAGCGCAGCGGACCAGGCTTCCACGGGAAGATCCAGCAGCGGCGCGAAGCCGACAATATTGTTATGCCAGAAAATCGTTTTGAGCTTGGAGAGCGAGGCTTCGGGGAGATCCGCTCCGGCGTTGGCCGGGCGGTAGTCCACGCCGCCAATTTCCAGCGGCAGCGAATCGGCGTGCGGAGTCACCAGCAGGTTCGCGCCCAGGCTGCGAAATTCGGAAGCCAGGCGGTCGCCCACGTCGAGCGATACGCTCAGCGCGGCCGTGGCCACGGCCATGCCCAGCGCCAGCGCGCCGGCGGTGAGCATCTTACGGCTGACGCGGCGGGAAAACGAGTCGGCAACGAGACGGAGGAACATGGCGAAGGGGCGCGGGCTGCACAGCGCCTACTGGGGCACCTCGGTCCAGGCTTGGGCCAGCGCGGAAACGTCGAGAACCAGATCCGCCCCGTCCACTCGATAGGGTACACCAATTGGATTGCAGCCGCCCTGATCCCCGATCGAGGGAATATAAATCGCCGAAGCGCAATGGCGGCAAATCACGTTCTGCCCGTCCTGGTGATACCCCGCGGCCCCGCAGATGCGGCAGGCATCCAGCGCCGTCCCCCAGCCGTTGGGCTTGCGAATCACCAGAAAACGCAGCGACGCGCCGTCCACTTTCACGGAGAAAAGATGCAGATTGGAGTCCTGCACTTCCGAAAGCGGAATGCGCACCTCGCCGTTGACCGCTTCCATGGGGCGCGCCTTCGGAGGAACGGCGGCGGCGCGCGCGTAAACAAATTCGGCGGTAAGCGCGATCAGCACGACGAGGCAGCCGAGCGCCCCGGCCATCATCCAGCGCCGCTGCCGCCGGCGATCCCATTCCAGACGGCGCCGCTCGGCGTCATTGGGCAGCGGCTCCTGCGGCGGAACGGAGGAAGGAGCGGCATGGGCCAGCGTCAGCCACTCACGAAAAACCAGCAGCGCGGCCGCGCCAAGAATAAACACGAAAAAGAAAAGATCATTGCGCACGATGGGGCCGATGAGCGCCATTTCCCCCTTGCTCGAGGGCAGCCAGCGCGCTTCGCTCAGTTCGTGCAGCCCGGTGAGCCCCAGTTGAATGGCGACGAGAACGAGGATGGCGCTGGTGACGGCAAAAAAACGGTGCAGCGGAACGCGCAGCGAGCCTTTGAAGAAGAACAGGCCCACGGCCACGGCCGCGGCAATGCCCGAAAGCGTGCCGATCCAGGTTTGCAGACCTTCGGAAGAGACTTCGACGGCGCGAAGAATCAGCGCCATCTCCACGCCTTCGCGGAGCACCATGAAAAAAACAAAAAGCAGCAGCCCCCAGCCCGCGGCGCGCCCCGCGTAGGATTCCACACGCGATTCAATCTCTTTCTTGAGATGCCGCGCCACGCGGTTCATCCACACGATGACGGTGACCACGAAGAAAGCCGCCACCAGCATGAGCATGCCTTCAAAGCCGTCCTGGGTAATGCGCCATTTTTCCAGGGCCAGAGCCACCACCAGGCTGAGCGCAGAAGCGCCGCCAACGCCCGCCCAGACGTAACGGGCCAGCCCGGCGCGGCCGGTGCGTGCGAGATAAACCAGGATGATGCCCACGACGAGGGCGGCTTCGACGCCTTCGCGCAGGGCGATAAGAAAGGAGGAAAGCATGGGTCCCCCAGTTGCACATCAGTTGCAACTGTCTATTTCAGTGTACGCTCCGGAACAGGCAGCGTCAAGGCAACGGGGGGACAGAGGCTCTCCGCAAGGCAATTCTGAAGCTGAACCAGCGATGGTAGTCGCTTGCGAGGGATTGAAAACATATCCCTGGCAGACGCGTCCCGGGGCGATGTGAATGTGGTGAGACTAGCCAACCGCTGACTCTTACTATGTCGGGTTGTCGCAAACTGACTCACTACCAAAATTCGAAGAGTAGGAGAGTGTCTTTCCTGCACTGGTTCGCCCGATTTCCCGGCTTTGAGGTTTTCCTACTTTTTAACTCTTGAACTACCCTCCCACCGATACATCTCCTCCTGCGGCAATCCAATCTGCGCCAGCACCCGGCAGACGTACTGTGTAACGAGGTCGTCGATGGTCTTGGGATGGTGGTAGAAAAAAGGAATGGCGGGCATGATCACCGCTCCGGCCTGCTGCGCCCGCAGCATGTTTTCCAGGTGAATGCGGCTGAAGGGCGTGTCCCGCACGCACAGGATCAGCTTGCGCGACTCCTTCAGCATCACGTCGGCCGCGCGCGCCACCAGATCGTCGGCCAGCCCCGCGGCAATCGA